>Ga0105243_10004707_pt1 | contig 10741 bp, 8 predicted proteins | sample KBSM34metaG_FD_81525 | JGI IMG/M metagenome (GOLD analysis project Ga0105243, IMG submission 81525) | Miscanthus rhizosphere microbial communities from Kellogg Biological Station, Michigan, USA - KBS M3-4 metaG | ecosystem: Host-associated > Plants > Roots > Rhizosphere > Soil | place: Michigan...
ACGCTCGCCGTGCTGGGAAGCCCCTCGTACCCGACACCGTAGGTCAACGGCAATTGATACTGAACCGGAAAATAGTCCTGCAGCGGATAGTAGGTTCCGGAAGGAATGAGCAGGTCCTTTTCGGTGTCCGGGAATTTCGGCTGGCTGTTCGTGCCCCTGATGACCTGCAGCACATCGTTCAACTCGGCATTGTCCGGGAGGAACGGCAGGCCGTTCTTGAAGACGAGGAATTTGCTGGCCTGCGGATAGAACCGCGGTTGGTGTTGAGCGCTGACGGGCAGTTCCCACGGTTCTGCCGGCCCCACCTGCTTTCCCTCGGAGTCGTATTTCGCCAGGGTGAAATTCCGGATGGCCATCACGCCGGGGATGTCCATCAGGAGGTTGATGATGTCGCTGGTATACAGCACCGTCCTGAGATTGGTGCTGTCCACCTGGGCGTCCTCGATGAAGCCGTTCCGGAGCTTGGGCCCTTCGAAGATCTCCTCGACCGGCACACCTTTGTCCATCAGCTCCTTGAGCGAATGGAATTTGATGTCGGGGCTGAAATACTGATCGATCTGATAGAACGCCTCGGCCAGCACGCCTTCGATGTCGGCGGCGGGATCGAGCTCGATGTCGGTGCAGACGGCGACGTCCTCCACGGCGACCGCCGTGATGGCGCAGTAATCTTCGCAGAGATTGCGGTGGGCCTGCAGTTCCTTGCGGGTCTCCTTCATCACCTGGTCCGCCTCGAGGACCAGGGCGTGGTATTTCCCCAACAGGCCGGACGGCGACGGATCCTCGATCGCCTTCTTCAGGTCGTCGAGCTTGAGGCTTTTCCTGGCCGCATCGCTCTTGAACCAGACCCTCATCGGCACGTCCTCGAAGGCCACCGTCTCAGTGGACGTCGAATCATCCATGTCCCGGAGGACCTTCACCGACAACGTCACGTAGACGACCGTTCGCAGGGCAGCGGCCTGGTCGGTGGGCTGCACGTCCATGTTGTCGGTCTTGTTGCCGGAGATGAACTTCACCGTCACGGCCTTGTCGGGTGGAACGGCAGCGATCAGGCCGCCGGTTTCGATGCGGAATGATCCGTACAGGTTTTGATGCAGCTCCAGTTGCTGCCACGAGGGCATTCGCAGCTCGATCAGGGCCGTCGAGCTTTCGGGGGTGCCGGCGTTGAAGTTGAAGTTGTAGAACACCTTTCCGGTGTTCAGGTTGCCCATTCGCTCGTCGTCCTCGAACTCGACGAGGACGTCGTAGAGTCCCTTCAATGTGACCGGGTGCTCGGTGGCTGGAAAGTACTGAAGGACGTCTTTCGCGCAATTGGCGTAGAGCTCGATGTCCTCGCAGGCCTCCTGCTTCACCTGCAGCCATCCGTTCTTGATCCCGTCGATGTCGATGAGCAGCTTGCGGAAATCCCGAATCGACAGCGGGTTGATCGTGAGGATTTCGCGGGCGGTGTGGAAACCCTGACGCTTGAAGTCCGTCGTCTTTCCGGGCGGCGGCGCCAGGAGGTCGCGCATCTGATAACTGCTGCGGTATCCCAAATCGGTGAGGGCGTAACAAAGCAGCTCGAGCAAGGTAATGCCCGGATCGTGGATGTTGTAGTCGGTCCACAGGCGGCTCCCCAATTGCTGGATGTATTCCAGGCCCCGCTGCCGCAGCCAGGCATAGTCCTGGGACGGATCGAGCGCCGGGTTCTTCGGGATGGTTACGCTGTCCATCATGTTCCGTACTGCGTGATGTTGTGGCCGGTCGAAACCGCCGAGACCAGGATGCTGCGGGAGGTGGTGGCCACGGCCTCCTCCAGGTTCCCGATGACCGGCTGGTTTTCCGGCTTCTGCTTCAGGACCACATCGGTGATGAAATCGACGTACGGCCGCTCTTCGATGAAGTTGATGAGCACCGACTTTGGAATCCGGCCCCCGAACTGAACGTCGCCTTGTCCGCTGAAGGCCCACGGAGAGAGAAACCGAGTGATCTCCCCCTGGAGTTGCTCGCGGTACAACGTGAAATCGTCATAGCCCTCCCGGAGCTGAAGAGCGAAGTCGATGAAGATTTCTTCGAACAGCGGGTTGCACACGTTCACGTTCACTTGTGGGGCCGCGGAAGAACCCGGCACCAATTGCCCCGTGACGCGCGTCTTGAGGAAGTCCTGGATCTCCGAGAGCAGGCCCTGGTTCGTATAGGGCTTCAGCACATTGGTGTCGTTCCTTCCCACCAGATTGGGGATGGTGACGACGGCCACGTAACCGGGATGGCTTTCGTTATGGATGGCCAGGCTGGCATTGGGATTGTCCTCGATGCGGGTATGGTTGAGGCATTTCACTTTGTACAGCTGTGGAAAAGCCTCGAGCACCATGCGCTCGTAATCCCAGATCGTGACCGCACGGCCCTTGTGACGGAGCCGCTCGCTGGACCGCAGGTAGAACTTGTGGCTGCTTTCCGTCTGGCGTCCGCCGAACGACGGATAGGGCTGGCTGATCTTCTTGATCTGCGCGTTGGGTTCCTTCAGCTTGGCAATGGTCCCGGCCGGCAGCGGCTGGTCAAGGAAATCCGGCGCGTTCCCCTGAGGCAGGAAGGTCGCCTGCATGGCTTGTGCAAACACCGAGAGGACACTGCAGACTGCGCCGACTTTCTCTGTCACCGATGCCCTGAGCCATAAGAGGCCATGCGGCAGAATGCCTTTGTCCGTCACGGCATCAGCAGGAATCACGAACGTGATGATTCCGCTCTGGACGAGTTGCCGCGTCGAATCCCTGAGGTCACGCTCGTCGAACTTGATCCACCGGTTGCCGCCCCAATAGCTCCACTCGACGTGTTTCAGCGGCTTGCTCAAGAGCGGATTGGTCGTGCCTTCGAGCAATTGGAACAGGACGTTCACCGCTTGCCGTGGCGCCAGGTTGCGCAGGCCGATATACCACTCGCCGAGATTGTCCAACCCGCCGGCGGAGCGGAATTGCGGAACCAGCGAATGGCCGGATGATCCGGCGATCGGCACCTCCTGCTCGGCCACGCCGAAAGGACCGACGTGGAAGAGGCGGGCCGCACGGTCGGCCATGGCCACCGCATCGTTGTCGGTCAGGTCGATCGGCCCGCTGACCGCCGTATACGTCAGATACAGCGAATTAATGACGGGGAGATACGGCTTGACTGGGGCCTGTGTGCCCCACAGCTCCAGATTCTTGAGAATGGTGTCGGTGAATAGCACGCCCTCGGCGGCTTGTGCTTTGGCTTGTACTGGGTCCTCGCTCGTCCCTTTGATGAAAAAGGCCTGCTGGGAGGATGCCTGGGGATTCGAAGCCGCCGCGCTTTGACCGGTCAGGAACGCCGTAAGAGCGGCGATATACGCTTCCTGGCCGAAGTTTCCGTCCAGGACCACTCGCATGAACCCCGCTTGCGAGGCGGGATTGTAGTCGGGGTATGGAGCCCGGTAATCGATCGTGGCTTCCGGCGGGACGGGCACATCGGCAGTGAACGTTCTCTGCGAGCTCGCTTTGCAGATGTGTCCCCCGGAGTTCGATGGCTCGGTTTCCCAGACGCCGCCCTCCAGGAACTGGAGGTGGGCATTGGGCGAGGGAGTCACGGACGAAGGACGGTTCGCCCATTCGATGTGCAGGTTGAACGAGGCATTCTTCTTGGTGAAGAGCTCCTTGCTGCCGATGATGAGGGCCGAGTCCTTTTCCGGAACGGCGCCCCATGCCTGGAAGGGCTTGGAGGAATCGATCTTCCCGTTGGCGTTCGCGAGGAACAGCTGTTTCGCGCCGGTATTCGTGTAGGTGGACACGGGAGCTCCCACCAGCACCTGGACTTCGAGGCGCGACAACGAAATATCTTCCAGAAGATCGAGGCCGTAGGGATCGGCTCCGGCCTCGTTCCTCAGGATGCATTTCACCACGGGAGCGTCGGTCGCGAAGGCGTCCCCATGCACTTTGGCATTGAAGGCGGTGATTGCCGGGTCCGTTCCCGCGAGGACGATTTCGATTTCCGTGCAGAGACCGCCGTCGCTGAAGTTCTTGATGGAGATCAGGGTCGGAACTTTCTCCAGCCACGATTTTTCGGTGGTGAAAAGACAGCGGAGACGCTCCTTCGGGAAGGAACCGAACGCATCGCCGCCAAAACGGAGGCGGATGGTCCGTGTGCCTTCCGCCAGGAACAGGTAATGAGAGGCGACGGCGAAGCCGATTTCCGCGGCGGGCATGTCGATCGACGTGATCTTGCCGTCCGCTGCCACGCTCTTGTTGAGGAAGGGATGCCACTCCTTCAACGGAGACAGCAGTTCAGCGCCGAGGCCGTCGGCTGAATTCATCACCGGCGCGGCGAAGACCCGCCTGGAATTCCCGAGCTGGCCATCCTGCCAGCTATCGAGAGGATCGACCCGGTAGATCGCTTTGTGTTCGACGACTTCCGCGCGGTTGAACGTGGTTTCCTGGTCCAGCGCATACGCCACGTCTTTGCCCAGGCTGTCCTTGCCAGCCTTGAACAGGGTCCCGGCCGGAAGCGTCGCGCCACCGGCGAACTTGGCAAGTTCGGCCACGAGGTGGACATGATTGGGTTCGGAACCTTTGGGTTCGAGTCTCAGGATGTCCTTGTAGTAGTAGTCCAGGTGCCGCCAGGTAATGCCATTCAACTGGGCCTGTCCGTTGCGGAACAACTTGAGAAAAGTCAGGAACAGCACGTAGTGCGGCTGATGGCTGTCCGTCTTCTCGAGCGTCTCGCCCAGCGCCGCTTCCGCTTCGCCGATGAAGCGCGCAAAGGCCTCGGTAAACAGATCGAAGATGGAGGTGAAGAGGAAATGATTGGCGGCGTGGCTGACCTGGCCGAACACGCTTCCCGTGCCGAACACACTGCCATCCGCGGCCACCGAGGCGAAATTCGGGTTGACCGCATCCCACCAGTCCGCGGCGAACCCGGCCGGATCCGTGATCACGACTTCTGCATCCGTCAGAGGGTGGTTGAGGATCTTCCAGTCCGGATCCGAGGCGGTCTGGTAGAGGCCCAACGTCTTCGCGGCCTTGTAATAGGAAAGCAGCCGGCGGAAGGCGGGCGCCAGCTTGGCCTTGATGAATTTCTGCAGCGTTGACTTCAACCCGATCGCTTCATCGAGCTGCAGGTAGTAGTCGTCCAGCGATTTCGCCAGCGTCAGCACGGCGCTGATGGCTTCGCTCAGCCTCTTTTTCAGGCCGGCATCATCAGCGGCGTGATCGTCGTCTCTCAGGAACGCCAGCCGCTGCTGCACCGCGATGCGATACGACTCGATGTTCTGCACCGCGAAGGTTCCCAACACCGCAGAGACATCCTTCGTGAAGAACGCCTGCCAGCCGCTGAGAGACGCTCCACTCTTGGATTCGTAGTACGTCAGGTATTTCGAGAACTCGATCGCGAAGACGATCCAATCGCTGTAGCGGCGCTCGTCGATGCGGATGAAATCAGGGGCAAGGCCCGGCAAGATCCGATCGAGCTGGCTCGCCCCGCTTCGCTGCAGGGGATTCCGATGATTCGAACAGTTGGCCATCGGCTATGTCATGGGAGCGAAGGCGCGTCCCCGGTCAGAAAGCCGATTTCGGTGCCTTCATGTTTGTAGAAGGGGAACACAAAGTTGAACCTCGAGTTGGTCGCCCTCACCTGGTATTCGATCTCGATCAGAAATTCGCCCGCCAGCTCGTTCTGGGGATTGAGCTCGATCCGGGTCACGTCGATACGCGGCTCGAAGTAGAGGATGGCCGTCTTGATCTTGTCCCTGATAAGCGTCTTGGTCGTGGTGTCCAGGGATTCGAAGAGGAGTTCTTCCATGTTGCAGCCGTACTTCGGCTCCATCACTCTCTCGCCGGCCGTGGTGGTGAGCAGGATCTGCAGGCTCTTGCGGATGTCCTCGTTCTTCTCGGTCATGTCCACGGTGTGGGTGCCGATGTTGAAGTTGGGTGGGAAGCTCCAGCCCCGCCCCAGAAAATCGATCTTGCCGGCATTGCTGTTGTCCATATCGTTCACCCGCCGATCATCACTGTCGGCAACCCCAGCGTGATGGACCCGCCATGCGCGGTGCTGTCTCCCTGCCGTGCCGCGGGCTGTCCCGCGATGTTCACCGTGGCCGAGCCCATGGCGATCGTGTCCGGCGGGCCAACGCAGGTCAGCTTGTCTCCCACCTTGGCCGCTGGCATCCCCCCGATGTTCACCGTGGGGGCGCCGGGCGGGAGGATGGGCCCGCCAACATGCGGAACCGTCCCGGTGACCATCGGGCAGGTGTGCATGTCTCCGACTCTTGCTGCAGGTGGCATCAACGCGCTCCTAACGTCTGAGGCAGGCTTCGTCAGTTGATGTTGACCGTGGGACCTTTGAGATTGGCGGTTCCGCTCAAGGACAGTTCCGTCCCGCCCGACCCGGCCACCTTGGCTCCGCCGCTGCCTTTCATGTCGACATTCACCGCCTCCGCTTTGAGATCGGTGGCGGCCTTCAGGACGATGTCCTTGATGCTCTCGATCTTGACGCCGTCCTGGTCCATCGTCAGCTTGTTGCCGTTCTGATCTTCGAGATGGATCTTCTTCTCGTCCTCGGAAATGATCACCTTGTTGCCGCCCGGCGTTTCGAACGTGAAGATTTTCTTCTCGTCGTCGAAGACGAGCTTCATCTTCTCCCTGCTCTGATATCCCTTCTTATGGTTGTCGTCGCTCGCGGGATCCGGGGCGGTGTTCTTGCTGCTGTGCAGCATGCCCAGCACCACGGCATGGCGGGGATCGTTGTCCAGGAATCCCACCACCACCTCGTCGTCGATTTCCGGCCTGAACCAGGTGCCCCTCTCTTTGCCGGCGTCGAGGGTGCTCAAGCGGCACCAGGCTCCTTCATCTTCTTTGTGGATCACGGGAATGCGCACCTGGATGCGCTCCTCCCCTTCGGGGTCGCCTTCCAGCTTGGTGACGACGCCGATCTGCAGACCCTGGATGGCCGGGAGCAGTGAGCCGGCCAGTGGTTGCTGGATATTGAAGGTCTGGGCAAACCACTCCGGGTTCACCCCGAATTGCAGCACCGTTTCCCAGTTGCCCTTCTCGACCAGGTGCCGCACGCCGGTGACGTAGAGCTTGCCCTCGAACCGCTCGCCCACTCCGCTCAGCTGAATCAACTTTCCAGGGTCGACGGCGGCGGTGCCATCAATGGTGACGCGGCCGCGGATCTTGGCGAGGCGATGCTTCATCAAGGCCGAGTCAACCCACGCCTGGATCTCGGGATCTTCGAGCTTGCCGCTGTGTTGGAGAATGAATTCGTCATCACCCACGACGCCGGCCAGGGCGTCCGGCGTGAGGTTGCCCGCATCCGGGACGCCTGGATCGGCGGCCTGAGTCGAGTCGCTGACTTCCTGGTCCGTGTGGTTCCAGGTGATGCCTTTCACGGCCTTGAACTGCAGGCGGGCATCGATTTCCGCGTCCAGATCGTGCACGGTGGCGCCGTACTGGATGGTCAGCGCCGGCGTACCCGAGAATTCGGGCTTGGCGAGTGTCACCTTGCCGTCTTTCACGAACGACAAGAGGCCGTTGGCCTCGGCCCGGCACATCATCATGTCCCAGTCCGTGGCGTTGTACTGCACCACCTGTTTGTGCTCCTGCGTCGTGGCGGCGACGTCCTTGTCCAGTCCATGGGCGTCGATCAGCTCTTCGATGAGGTCGCTGTCCTTCACGTTGTGGAAGTACTTGCTCTTGCAGGCGACGGTCATCTTTTCAGCCTTGTCCTTGCATTCGATGACCAGCACCGACCCGCCCTTGCGCACCCTGATCCCGTGCTTCACGACGGTTCCCTTGTAGATGCTCTGCTCGTCGCTGCGGTACCCCGCCTTGATCTCGATTTCCTTTCCGGGTTCGAAATCGGCCTTGTTGCTGACATCGAAGCTCTGCTTGGAAGGTTCGCCATCCAGAACCACGATGGTGGCTGAGGGGATGCGGTTGATCTCCTGGTGCACGGCGATCGAGAGGACATGGTAGGTCTTGGGGAGCGCGGTGCCGTCAGACAGCAACGTGAACGTCGCGGCCGACTTCGGCTGGTCGGAAGGGATGACGCGCTCGTTCGGCATCAGCCAACCGCTGCCTTGTCGAACGGGGGAAAGGACAGCTCTTCGCCGACCGTCAGGTTGCGGAAGTTGACCAGCTTGTTGGCCCGCGCCACTTCCAGGTAATGGCGGGAATCGCCGTAGATGAGAAAGCACAGGAGCGGAAGGGTGTCTCCCTTCTTGACCACGCGGTAGTGCGTGAGATCGGGACTCTGGTTGTTCTCCTCGGCGACACGAAGATTCTCCTCTTTGAACTCCTTGAAGGTCACTTTGCAAATCGCGCGGATCGGCGCCCCGTCGGGATTGAACAGCTTGTAGGCGATGTTGAGGCCGGTGCAGCGGCCCTTGAACAGCAACGTTCCCCAGGCGAGCTTGAAGAATTTCGGCTCGTGGGTGCTGCCGTCGTAGCCCATGAGAAAGATGGCGAAGTCCTGGATCTTCTGGGTGAGGTTCTCGCTCGGGTTTCCGTCGATGATGCCGGTATTGTCGAAGAGGAATTCGAACGACATCTCCTCGGGCAACTTGAGCTCGAATCGGGGCTGTGACCCGCTCGTGCCATGGCCCTGTCTCAAGTTGAATTCCATCTTCGTGTCGATGGTGTAGGTTTCGGGATTCATCATCGCCGTGAAGGGCTCGCCCACCTGGTGCTGAGTGCTCAGCTCCGGGTTGTTGTAGGCGTAGATCTTCATCTTTTCGAGCTGGCCGTTCGGCATGCGTCTACCGCTCGTTCCTGTGACGCAGGATCTGCATCACCTCGTCGATGCATTGGGAGATCCAGGCGTCCTTTTCATCCTCCGCGTCCTTGCCACCGCCGGGAACCTGGGCTCCCGCCCCGCCGCCCGGCGAGGGCTGGTTCACGTTCACCTTGATATGAAGCTCGCGGATTTCCAACGGCATGGGTGCTCCAGCTTCCTGGCCTACGGCAGGGTGAAGTGGCTGTAGCTCAACTCCAGCGTCTCCACCACCACCGAGTTCTCCTGGGCATTGAAATCGCTCACGCTCCACTTTTTCGGCCAGGCGCGGTGAATCTGCCAGGTCTTGAGCGGTTGGTGCTTCTCGTTGAGCAGCGTCACGTTCACCTCGGCGGGTTGGAAGACGCGGTTCTGGAAGGCGTCCAGGCACCACTTGATCACCTTGGAATCGGTGAGCATGCCCCGCTTCAGGGCGAGATCGGGATACTTCGTCCGGACCGGCAGCTTGTGCTCGAAACGATTCTCGCCGCCCTCTTTGAAGGACTCGACGTCGTACTCGACGTTCAATCCCCCGACCGACTGGAAGCGGATATCGTTGTCGTTGCCGATGTTGACGAACTCGACCCGAAAGTGAAAACCGACAGGGGGATAGTACCCGCCTGGTGACGTGGCGCTGGCCATGTGTGCCGTCCGTGAACGCTAGGCGACGAGACTCAGGCCCTCATGGGCCAGTTCCAGGCTCTCGATGGCCACTTCGTTCCCGTCTGCCTTCAGGTCGCTGGCCTGGAGTTTGACGGGAAACGTGTTCTTGGCTTTCCAGGTGAGCACCGGGCTGTGGGTCTCGTTGAGCAAGCTGATGATGATGTCGCGCCGCTCGACCAGGGTGAGGTTGATGGTGTTGATCCACTTATAGAAGTCGGAATCCCCGGCCACCGATCCCCTCTTCAGGGTGATGTTGCTGAACTTGTGCATCCCCGGCATCTTGAGCTTGGAGTACTCCAGGCTGGATCCTTCCCGGTACTCGATCGCCTCGACCTGCATGTCGAGGCCGGTCACTTCGGTGAATCCCAGGCGTTCGCCGCCCCATTCCACACGGAAGTGGAACTTCGGCATCGGATAAATGTTGGCCATGATCTCTCGTCTCTCAAAAGGTTAAGGTTGATCTCGCCAGGTTGCGGATGTCCTCTCAGCTCTGCGCCAGCATGTGGCTGAAGCGCAGGATGATGAACTCGGCCGGGCGGACCGCTGCCATGCCGATCTCCACGATCATCCGGCCTTCGAGGATGTCGAGCGAGGTCATCGTCTTGCCCAGGCCCACGGCGACGTAGAACGCATGTTCGGGCTTGGCGCCCTGGAGAGCGCCCTGCCGCCACAACACGATGAGGAAGTTTTCGAGCATGCCCTGGACCCTCACCCAGGTATTCGCGTCGTTGGCTTCGAACACGAAGGGTTCGGTGGATTTCTTGCTGCTCTCCTCCACCATGTTGAAGAATCGCCGCACGTTCACATAGCGCCATTCGTTGTCGTTGCCGGCCAGCGTGCGCGCGCCCCAGACCAGGGTGCCCTTGCCGGTAAAGGTGCGGATGACGTTGATGGATTTTCCGGCGACCGCGTCCACGTTGAGGCCGCTCTGCTGGTCGGCCGTGATCTGGATCACCGGGCCGAGGATCGAATTGATGCTCTCGTTGGCGGGCGCCTTCCACACGCCGCGCGCATTGTCCACGCGGGCATAGATGCCGGCGACCGCGCCGCTCGGAGGCAGGACCGAGGCGGACGCCGCGATCGCCGTCTTGATCTGCTTGTAGATCCCCATCGCCGCTTCCAGGCTGTCGTCGAAGGTTTTCTCGTAGGAGGCGGCCGCTGACGCAACGGCGGTGAAGAACTTGAGGACGTTGCCCATGGCGCCCGCCACGGCCTTGCGGCCCTCCTCGTTCTTGGCGGCCGGCGTGACCGGATCGGCGTACAGCGCCACGATCGTCGGGTCCGTGAGCGCGGTGTACTCAGCCGCGGTGATGCCGAGGACGTCGAGGGC
>Ga0105243_10004715_pt1 | contig 10737 bp, 12 predicted proteins | sample KBSM34metaG_FD_81525 | JGI IMG/M metagenome (GOLD analysis project Ga0105243, IMG submission 81525) | Miscanthus rhizosphere microbial communities from Kellogg Biological Station, Michigan, USA - KBS M3-4 metaG | ecosystem: Host-associated > Plants > Roots > Rhizosphere > Soil | place...
ACAGCCGGAGCGGCGGCGCATGCGCCTCAAGGAGTCGAAGGTCGTCGGCGAGGGCGTCGCCGTGCTGGTCTACGAGCGAGCAGCCTGAGCGTCATCCCGAGATCGCGGCTCGTGGGCTCGCCGAACGAGCGCGTGGCCCTGCGTGTTCCGCGACTGGCTACGCGCGCATGATCCCGGCGGCGTCGATGCCCTTGTCGGACGAGGCCTTGCGTTCGCGAGTCGGTCCTGGGACCGTGGCTGGGCGGTCTGGCGCCTTGCCCTCCTCCGAGGAGTAGCCGAGATGGAGACGAAGAAGCGCGTTCTCATCGTCGCCAACCGCACCGCGGCGACACCGCGACTTCTGCAGGAGGTGGAGCGGCGACGGAGGACCGGCCCGTGCGAGTTCGTCCTGCTGATCCCGGACGTCGCCGACCGGAGGCACGCCGACTGGACGGTCGAGAACGCGGTCCCGCTGCTTCGGCGCGCCGCGGGCGGCCGGGTCGAGGGCCGGATCGGCGGTGCCGATCCGTTCACCTCCGTGCAGGACACGGTGCGCGACGGCCGGTTCGACGAGATCATCATCTCCACGCTCTCGAAGAAGGCCTCGAAGTGGCTGCGACGCGACCTCGTCCGCAAGGTCGAGGGCCTCGGGCTCCCGGTGACGGCCGTCATGCCGCGCGCGGCCGCGCAGCCCGGGATCACCGAGAGCGAGCGCTTCCAGAAGGGGATGTTCGGGATGGGCGCCGGCGGCGGTTGACGCGTGCCGTCCGCGCCCGGGAGCGCCTTCGCGCAGCACGCGGCGCCGTGCGGGCGACGGGCTCGAGCACCGCGGCCTCGAGCCCGACGCGTCGCTCGCTGCGCTTCGCGCGAGCCTCCGAAACGGCGGCGGTGTCCGGGGCCCGCTACGCCCCCCGGACGACCTCGTAGGTCATGTGGGCGAGGCCGTCGCCCACCGTCCGCGTGTCGAGGAGGCGCATGGGCGTCTTGTCGACGGTGTCGCCGAACAGGCGCTCGCCGGCCCCGAGTACGACCGGATAGACCATCAGTCGCACCTCGTCGACGAGGTCGTGCTCCATCAGCGTGCGCACGAGCCGGCGGCTGGCGATGACGACGATCTCCCCGTCTCGCTCGTTCTTCAGCTTCGAGACCTCGCTCACGACGTCGCCGGCCAGGACCGTCGCGTTCTTCCAGACCGGAGCCTCGAGCGTGGAGGACACGACGTACTTCGGCAGGCTGTTCAACCGGTCCGCCCACGCTCCGGTCCGCGACATCCAGCGCGCGCCGAAGTACGCGTCGCTCCGTCGCCCCATCAGGAGGGCGTCGGCGCCCAGCGCCTCGGCGAGCCCGACCTCGGCCCACGCCTCGTAGTCCCCGGCCCCGAACTCCTTGAACCAGCCGCCGTGCCTGAAGCCCTCCTCACCGGTCGGGTCCTCGACGACGCCGTCGAGCGAGAGGTTCTCGCTGACCACGATCTTTCCCATCTTGGTTCTCCCTTCATCGGACGAATACGTGCTGCGTTTGTTGAGGCGCCGGGCGCGACGGAAACCGAGCGACGAATTTCGGGCCGCCTCGACGTCATGACTCGTATGGCCGCCCAACGAAGCGTCGATGCGAGGATGCGAGCGTGACCGAGCAGACCCTCGCTCGCGCGCGCGCCGGCGACGAGCACGCATTCCGCGAGCTGACGGATGCCTACCGGCGCGAGCTCCAGGTGCACATCTACCGGATCGTGGGCTCGGCTCAGGACGCCGAGGACCTGCTCCAGGAGACGCTGCTCGCCGCCTGGCGCGGCCTCGAGCGGTTCGAGGAGCGCGCGTCGGTTCGCGCCTGGCTGTACCGGATCGCCACGAACCGCTCCCTGGATGCGCTGCGGGCCGGCCGGCGTCGCCCGGAGGAGCAGCGCATGCCCCAGATGCCCGAGCCGACACGCTGGAGCGAGCCGGTCTGGCTCGAGCCCTACCCCGACGTCCTTCTCGAGGGGGTGCCGGACGACGCGCCCGGACCGCAGGCGCGCTACGAGACGAAGGAGGCGATCGCGCTCGCGTTCATCGTCGGCCTTCAGCATCTCCCGCCGCAGCAGCGCGCGGTGCTCGTGCTGCGTGACGTGCTGGGCTACCGGGCAGCGGAGGCGGCCGAGATGCTCGAGACGAGCGAGGCGTCGGTCAACAGCCTGCTGCGCCGCGCGCGTGCCGCGTTCGAGTCCCGCTTGCCCGCCGCCGGACGCGAACGGGCGCCGCTTCCGAACTCGAAGCTCGAGCGCGACCTCGTCGGCCGCTTCGCCGAGACCGTCGAGAACGGCGACATCGACGGCATGGTCGCGCTGCTGACCGATGGCGCGTGGCTCACGATGCCGCCTCTCCCGCACGCGTACCAGGGACACGAAGCGATCCGCGCGTTCCTGGACGGCGCGGAGGCGCGCCGCGGCGCGCCGATGCGGTTGGTGCCGACGCGCGCGAATACGCAGCCGGCGTTCGGCTGCTACCTGCCGGTGCCGGAGACGGACGTCTCGCGTGCGTTCTCGCTCTTCGTGCTGACCTTCGAGGGCGACCGGATCTCGGCCATCACATGGTTCGCCGACAGCAGCATGTTCCCGCAGTTCGGTCTGCCGCGGACGCTCCGCCGCAGGTGAGCGGCGAGGTCTATCCGCGCGCGGTGACCTGCGCCAGTTGCGCGAGCATGCTCGCTTCGGGGGGCTCCGGTCCCCAGAAGGCGGCCTGCGCGTCCTTGCCGACCGTCTCGTACATGACCGTGAGGTGCGGCGGCAGCGGATCCCAGCATCCGATGTCTCGGATGAACGCCGCGCCGTCGTGCTCGTAGATCAGGAGATGGCTGACGCCGCGCCCGAGGAAGTGCCCCTTGTGCGTCGTGAGCTCGACGAGCGCCACGGCGTTCGCGCCGGTCGGAAGCGCGCCGGGCACGACGGCCGTCAGGCCGCGCACCTCGGGTTCCAGATCGTGGGCGTCCCGGTACACCCCGGTGCAGGTGACATAGCCGCGGGTGAGGATCGGCGCCCGCTCCGTCGGCGCGGCGACCACCGAGATCTCGAACGTCGCCCCGTCCAGCTCCGTCCCCGCGACGGCCGTGAAGCGCCCGGCCGCCGACGCCATGTCGGGCCAGCGCGCAGGGTCGAGCAGGAACCGCAGGGCGGCGTCCGGGTCGGGCAGGGCGACCGGGTCGTAGGTGGCCCAGTGGCGGTCCTCGACCGGGCGCCTGGGCGGCGTCAGGTCCTTCAGGGCGCCGCGCTCCAGGAGCCGTGAATGCTCGAACGCCTCACGAGCACCGACCGTCTCGAACGCGACGCCGTGGGCCCGGCGTTGATCGTCGTGGTAGGCGTCGGTGAACCAGTCGCCGAGCAGTCGCCCGGCGCCGTCCAGGAGCGCGCGGCGATCGAGACGCCCGCCCGCCCGCAACCGCTCGGCCCCGAACGCGCGGTTGAACGCGGGGAGATCCCGGGCACCCAGACGGCGCCCGCTGCGCGACGCCCATCGCGTGGCGAGGATGCACCACGCGAGCCGCAGATCGTCGACCTCGCGCTCGCCCGCGGCGCGCGCGTAGTAGGCCGCGTTGCAGAAGTCCGTGACCCACGCCATGGCGCTTGGCGCTGCGATGGATGAGCCCGCCATCCGGGCTGTCCGCACCGGCATGGGAACCACTATGGCGCCTCGGCGTGTCGGGCGAGGGCGGCCGAGGCGCTGTCGGGGGCCGGGTCAGCGCCAGCCTGCGGCCGGGTCGCACCGCGCCGCGACGTCGGCGACGACGACGGAGACGTTGTCGCGCGCGCCCGCGGCGAGCGCGGCGGCGACGAGGCGCTCCGCGCACTCCTCGCGCGCCGCGATGCCGAGGAGGTCCGCGATCTGCCCGTCGTCGAGGGCGTCGGACAGCCCGTCCGAGCACAGGAGCAGCCGGTCGCCCTCGCGCGCGGCGATCGCGGTGACCGGGGGCGGCCGGCGCTCCGGGTCGCCGTCGAGGGCCGCCAGGACAAGCGAGCGCTGCGGATGCGTGCGCGCCTCGGCGGCGGTCACGGCGCCGCTGTCGACCAGGCGCTGGACGAGGCTGTCGTCGCGGGTGAGGCGCTCGAGGGCGCCGTCGCGGAGCAGGTAGGTGCGCGAGTCGCCGACGTTCGCGACGAGATAGTCGTCGTCGTCGAGTGCGACCGCCGTCAGGGTCGTGCTCATCCCCGCCATCGCAGGGCGGCAGCCGGCGATGAACCCGATCGCCTCGTTGCCGGCGGCGATGGCCGACGCCAGCGCGCGGTCGAGCGCATCGTCGAGACGACACCTGTCGAGATGGACCAGCGCGTTGATCGCCGCCCGGCTGGCGACCTCGCCCGCGGCGGCGCCGCCCACGCCGTCGGCGACCGCGGCGAGCCGCGGGCTCGCGTAGGCCGCATCCTCGTTGTTCGGGCGCACCGGGCCGACGTCGGTCCGGACCGCTGCGCTGAAGCTCAGGGCCGTCATCGCGCGGCACGCTACCGCGCGCCGGTCACTGCACGTTGGCCCGGATCCACTCGGCGAGGAACGGCTCGGCGATCCACGCGCGGCCCCGGTCGCGGCCGACGAGCTCGTCCCGGGCCAGCGCCTCGACCGCCTTCTGCGTCGAGGACACCGCGCGCAGCGCGTGCCGCCGGCGGTAGTCCTCGGCGAACGGATGGCCGGGCTCGCGGGCGAGCGCCTGGAGGACGAGCTTCTGGTTCGCCGACGCGCGATCCCACAGCAGGCTGAAGTGCGTGTGCTCGGAGCGCAGGGCGCGCTCGAGGGCGGCGTCGAGGCGCTCGGCGGTCGCGGCGCGGCGCGGCGGCGTCTCCTCCCAGAGGAAGTAGCAGAGCTCCTGGGTGGCGTACGGGTGGCCGCCCGTGATCGTGAGGATCTGGGCCACGACGGTCGGGTCGACCCGCCGGCCGGTGTCGGCGAAGCGCCGCTCGATGAAGTCGCCGAACGGCCCCGGCGGGATCGGCCCGAGCTCGAGCTGCTTGGCGCTGCGCCAGAACGGCTCGTTCTCGTCGTTGAAGATCCGCTCCATCATGTGGCGCTTGCTACCGAGGTAGAAGTGCCCGACCTCGGGCTGCTCCTGCAGCACGGACCGCAGCAGTTTCGGGAGCTGCGGGTCGAGCTCGATGACCTCCTGGAACTCGTCGAGGATCAGGAGCGCGCCGCGCTCGCGCTCGGCGGCGACCTGCGCGACGAGCTCGAACAGCCGCTCGAGCGTCGCATCGACGTCCTCGGGGAGGTGGCCGGCGCCGAACCCGAAGCTGAGCGAACCGGTCTCGGGGTCGAGCGTCATCGTCGGCGTGATCCGCAGGCCGCGGAAGATCCGCGCGCCGAAGTCCTTCACACGGGTGAGCGGCCCGGCGATGTCCTCGTAGACCGTCGCCGCGAGCTTCTCGGCGAGCCGCTCCTTGGTCGGCGTCCGCATCAGGTTGATCTGGCCGACGAGGACCCTGTCGCCGACGAGGCGCTGCGCGACACGATCGACGAGCGACGTCTTGCCGAAGCGGCGGGGGGCGAAGATCACGACGTCCTGGCCGTTGCGGGCGTCGGAGAGCAGCTCGGCGATCTCGTCGTCGCGGTCGGTGAACGACTCGTCGCGGGCAAGCGCGCCGAAGCGGAACGGATTGGCGGTCGCGCGGGGCACTGTGGAGCCCACTATAGCGTCGGGCATTACGCCACTAGAGATAACCGTGTGCGGCGTAACGCCGGACCGCGTTCTCGCGACGCGGTCTAGTCGCGACCGCGCAGGAGCGACAGGCGGAAGGCCCGCAGCTCGCCGCGGGCGAAGCCGCCGGCGATGACCGGGTCCTCCTCCATGATCGTGCGCGCGGCGTCCTCGTCGGGCGCCTCGAAGATCGCGATCCCGGTGTTCACCGTCCCGAGCGTCGGGCCGACGGCGATCATCGTGCCCTCGTCGAGGAGGCGCTTGAGGCGCTGGAAGTGCACGCCCCAGACCGCCTGCTCCTCGTCGGTCATCGTCGCCGCGAAGTTCTCGCGCGGCGGATGGATGAAGTAGATCCACTCGGCCACGGGCGAGGGATATCAGGACGGCCGGTCGCGGGCCAGCAGGCGCAGCGAGCGCATCGAGCCGTACGGATCGGTCGGCAGCGTCTCGAACAGCGCGAGCGCGCAGCGGACCTCGTGGATGCTCACCGGCCGCTCGAGACACAGTCGCGCGATCCAGCGGACCGCCGCGCGCTCGAACGCGGGATGGGACTCGCGCGACATGAGCATGCACACCTCCAGCGCGTCGTCGAGCTCGATCCGGGGCAGCTCGGCGGCGGCGGTGACGACGAGATGCAGCCGGCCCTGATCCAGGGCACGGCGGAACCGCGCGTACGCGCTGCCGTCGCTCGTCACACGAACGCATGTTCGCATACGTGCCTGTCGGCACGGCGGCGCCGACAGCGCTCACTCCGGGCGTCGCCGCGCGACCCAGACGTCCTCGCACGGCCACTGCCGCGCCCATGCGCGGCGGACGAAGTAGCGCACCTCGTCGTCGTCGCCCTCGGGAGCGCGCAGTTCGTGCAGCGCCTCGACCTCGAACCCGGTCTCGCGCAGCAGGCGGAGCATCTCGCCGTGCGGCAGGCAGAAGTTCGACGCGTTCGTGTCGTCCCACTCGAGGCGGCGCATGCCGAACAGCGGGCGCAGGAGCGCCTCGCCGCACGGGGTGTCGTCGGACGGTGCGGTGAGCATCGTGAGCACCGAGTTGCCGAGGAAGATCAGCCGGCCGCCGGGGCGCAGGATCCGGAACGCCTGGGGGATCCAGATGGCGGGGTCGCACCAGATGGCGGCGCCGTACTCGGAGAACGCGAGGTCGAACGAGCGGTCCTCGAACGGCGGCGCCTCGGCGCTGGCGTGGAGGAGCGGGAACTCGAGCCCGTGCTCGGCCTGCAGGGCCCGGGCGGTCTCCAGCTGGGCCTCGGAGACGTCGAGGCCGACCGGGCTCGCGCCGAGGCGGGCGAACCACGCGCACCAGTAGCCCGTGCCGCAGCCGAGGTCGACGACGTCCGAGCCGCGGACGTCGGGGAGGATGTGGAGCTGCTCCTCGGGCACGGACCACATGCCCCAGTCGGGCGACCGGCGGGCCCAGGCGGCCCGGCCGGCCTCGACGTACTCCGGCGCGAGCGCATTCCACTCCGCGCGGTTGCGGGTCGCGTGCTCGGTGAGCTCGAGGTCGTCGGCCACTAGATCACCATCTCGACGAGGTGCGGGCCGGGCTCGGCGAGCGCCTCGGACACGGCGGTCGCGAGCTCGCCGGCGGTCGTCGCGCGGCGGCCCGGGACGCCCATGCTCGTCGCCAGCGCGACCCAGTCGAGCCCCGGATCGCCGAGCGACGTCAGCGCCCGCGCCCCGGGCGCCGGGTCGTCGACGCCGGCGCGCGAGAGCTCCTCGAGCAGGATCCGGTAGGTCCCGTTCGCGCAGACGAGGTTCGTCACGTCGAGGCCCTCGCGGGCCTGCGTCCACAGCGCCTGGGCGGTGTACATGCCGCTGCCGTCCGCCTGCAGCGCGATCACGGGGCGGTCGGGGCAGGCGACGGCGGCGCCCGCGGCCGCGGGAAGCCCGAAGCCGATCGCCCCGCCGGTGAGCGCGAGGTAGGTGTGGCGCGGCGCCCCGGTCGAGAGCTCGACGTAGAACGCGCTGACCGTGAGGCCCTCGTCGACGACGATCGCGCCCTCGGGCTGGCCGGCCGCGATCACCTGCGAGACGGTGATCGGCGTGAGCGGCGCGCCGGGTGCAGGGGGCGGCGGGCCTGCGGCGCCCGCCAGGGGAGACGCCTTGCGCGGGGCGGAGGCGTTCGCTCCGGCCCCGGCGTCGAGCGCGCCGGCCAGGCGCTCGAGCGCGTCCGTCGCGTCCTCGCCCGGCGCCGCCAGCGTCTGCACCGGCATCCCCGGCGGCACGAGCTCGCTCGGGAGATCGGGGTAGCCGAAGAACGCGATCGGCTCGCGCGCGCCGACGAGGAGCACGCTCGACCCCTGCGCCAGGGCGGCGGTCGCCTCCTCGGGGAAGTACGGCAGCCGCGGCGCGACCGCGATGCTGCCCCCGCGCTCGACGCGGGCCGGGAACGTCTCCGCCTGGAGGCGGGCGCCGGCCGCGCGCGCGATCCGCCCGGCGGCGCGCAGGCCGGCCTCGGTCAGCGCGCCCCACCCGAGCAGCAGCGTCACCGGACGGTCGGCCGGGGCACGGAGGAGGCGCGCGGCGGCCTCGACGGCGTCGTCGCTGACCGCCGGCTCCGGGTCGGGCGCGATCGGCGGGCACGGCCCGTCCGCCTCGCTCCACGCGCAGTCCGCCGGGACGATGAGCGTCGCGACGCCGCCCGGCGCCGACCCCGCCGCCGCGACGGCCTCCGCGCCGTCGCGGGCGAGCGAGCCCGCCGAGGCCGAGGTCCGCACCCATTTCGAGCACGGCCGGGCGAGCCCCTCGATGTCCGACTCGAGCGGGGCGCCGCGCCCGCGGTGCGCGGCGGAGTGGTCGCCGACGACGCTCAGGACCGGTGTCCGGCCGCGGTTGGCGTTGTGGAGGTTCGCGATCCCGTTCGCCATCCCCGGGCCGAGGTGGAGCAGCGTCATCGCCGGCCGGCCCGCCATGCGCGCGTAGCCGTCGGCGGCCGCCGCGCAGACCCCCTCGAACAGCCCGAGCACGGGGCGCACGCCCCCGGCGTCATCGAGCGCCTGGACGAGGTGCATCTCCGTCGTGCCCGGGTTGGCGAAGCAGACGTCGACGCCGGCCGCGGCGACGGTGCGGATGAGGCTCTCGGCTCCGTTCACGGCCGCGGACGATATCCGCGCGCGGGACCAGGCGACCGCGGCCCGGTCCGGCGGAGGGGGCCGGCGCCCGTCACGGGCGCCGGCCCCTCGCGCCTACGACGTCAGGACCGCCGAGGCGGACCCGCCCAGGTTGCTGCGCACCTGGATCTGCTGGGGGTTGGTGACGAACCCGCGCTGGTCGGAGAACCTGCCGCCGCCGTTGTTCGTCAGCTCGAACATGAAGTTGCCGGCGCTCGAGAAGACGCTCAGGATCGCGTTCGGGTTCGTGCTCGTCGCCTTGATCGTGAGCAGGCCCTTCTTCCAGGTGGCCGTCTGGATCGCGACCCTGTCCGGCGCGGCGGGCGGCCCGGGGGTGAGCGTGATCGTGGTCGTCCGCGTGAGGTCGAACCACCTCGCCGTGATCGTGACCGTGGTGTTCGCCGTGACCGGCTTCGTCGTCACGGGGAACGCGTTGCTCGCCGCGCCCTTGTTGACGACCCGCTCCGACGGCACCTGCACGAGCGAGGGATTGCTGGTCGAGAGCTGGACGTTCGCGCCTTCGGGGGTCGCGGCGGTGAACCTGATCGTGCCGGTCGCCGCGCTGCCGCCGGTCAGCGTGGTGGGGATGACCGAGACGGCCGTCAACGATGGCCCCGCCGGCCGCGCCGGATTGACCGACAGGTTCGCCGAGCGCGGCGTGTTGCCGACCCACGCCGTGATCTGGACGATGGTCGGCGGGGCGGCGGCGTTCGTGGAGATCGGGAACGACACGGACTGGGCGCCGTTCGGCACGACGACCGATGCGGGCACCGTCGCGACCGAGGTGTCGCCGCTGAACAGCAGGACGTCCGTCGCGCCGCTGCTCGGGAACGCGAGCTCGACGGTTCCCGTCGAGGTGGCGCCGTCGCGCACCTGATCCGGGTTGACCGACAGTGACGAGATGACCCCGTCGGCGGATGCGCCGCTCGGGAGGAGGAGCAGGACGGCCGTCGCCGAGACGGCCGCGAGGAGTGCGAAACGTCGCATGGGAACTCCTGTGGGGGGCGCGGCGTCCGTGCCTGGGGGGTGGAGGGCAGGCGAACCCGACCCGGGGGGTCGCCGTGAACCGCGATGCTTCTACCCGGGCGGTCGGAACGTCAATGCGCCTTTGGGCCTACGACCTCAGCGACGGCGGCGGCCGCCGCCCCGCCCGAAGCGCGTCTCCTCGGGCAGCTCGCTCGGGCCGACGTTCGCCGCCAGCCAGGCGCAGATCGGCTCGCACGCGCTCCACGTCGCCCGGGCGTGCCCGAGCGCGGCGTCACGACCGATGCCGTCCTCGGCGGGAGCGAGCCGGGAGCCGCCGATCAGCGACTTGTGGCGCAGGAGGGCGATCCGGGGGTGATCCCGGGGATAGCCGCGCGGCGCCGTCTTCAGCGCCTCGCCGTACGTCTCGACGCCGGCGCCCTCGGCCGCGGCGACCGCCTGCTCGAGCCCGGGCCCGGTCGAATCGTCCGCGATCGCATCGCGGAAGCGGGCGAGCTGGTCGCTCGCGAGCCTGTAGTAGCCGGTGCCGGCGAACAGGCCCGTCGCCGCGACCTGCGCGTAGAGGCTCGGCGCGGGTTCCGGGCGGTCGAAGATCACGCCGTAGGTGCGCGTCTTGTACGGCGACTTGTCCGCCGAGAAGCGGATGTCCCGGTGCTGGCGGAAGACCTTCACCTCGCCGCCGAGCTCGTCGGCGAGTTCGTCCATCATCGCCTCGAACGCGCCGCGGACCGCGGTCTCGTACGTGTCGCGGTGGGCCGTGAACCACTGCTTCGTGTTGTCGGCTTCGAGGCCGGAGAACCACGCGAACGCCTCGGGCCCGAACCCGGCGAACGCGGTCATGTCAGCTCAGCGCCCCCTCGAGCCGCAGCACGCGCCGCAGGATCGCGAGCGACGCCGCGTAGGTCGAGTCCATGCCGTAGTAGGACAGCCCGCGGGCGCCGAGCGTGCGCGCCTGGGTGTAGGGCGTGTCCGAGGCGTAGTGGATGACGCCGAAGTCGATC
>Ga0105243_10004716_pt1 | contig 10737 bp, 10 predicted proteins | sample KBSM34metaG_FD_81525 | JGI IMG/M metagenome (GOLD analysis project Ga0105243, IMG submission 81525) | Miscanthus rhizosphere microbial communities from Kellogg Biological Station, Michigan, USA - KBS M3-4 metaG | ecosystem: Host-associated > Plants > Roots > Rhizosphere > Soil | place...
AAGGTGGAAACGGTTCAACGCCGGCACCTGATAACACAACGACTTGCCACCTCCTGTCGCCAGGATCGCCAGCACATGCTCCCCACGCATGCCGGCCAGTACGATGTCGTGCTGCAGGCTTTTGCCCGGCGCCTCGTAGCGAAAATCAGGATGTCCGAAATAGCGCGTAAGCTCGTGACGGGGATCGTGGGTCGTTTCACAGTACTGACACCCCTGCCGCCCACACGGCTGATCACGTAGCTCCGTGATCAGCCGGTCAACCGCCGGAAACTGATGACGAACCCACGGCGCCAGCACCGAGTTGCCACCGGACACCCGCAACCAGGCCAGGGCATAAGCCAGCGGCCAATGCAGTTCAGCCTGGTGAAGGTCCTCCCGCAACAGTTGCTCGAACCTTGTGCGACACACCTTCAAATTACGCTGCAATCCCGAATCCGTCTCTCGCAGCAGTTTTGGCAGGAGCACTTTAAGCTCGGAGAGCGGCCCCGCGGATTGCCCGGTCAGAGCGACAAAAAGCGGGGCCAGATCGTCCCCGGGGTTCGGTGCCAACAGTGTCTGATAACAGAGCAGTTCGGTTCGATTGACTTCGTTCAACTGCATGAATGCCTGGCCTTGATCCTGGAACAGGGTCAGCGTCGAGCGGCAGTCGGACAACGGTGAATTGAGGCTGTCGCGGATCAGTTTGCAATCCTTGACCAACCGGTGATAGGGGTTCTGTGGAAACGCCAATGGCGACAGGCGCAGCGTGTCGATCACAGGAAGCCGATGCAGTGCCAACTGCGGAGCATGGCTGCGCAGTATCGGCAAATCGTGTTCGATGACGTTGTGCCCCAGGACGAAGTCTGCATTGGCCGCCAGTTCATCCAACTGCTGCAGCGCCGGCAACGGGTTAGCGGATAGAGAAAGCTCCAGTTCCTGCCCGGTATCAGGGCGAAGGCCACCCAGCATTTTGATAGGGGCAGGCTTATCGCCCTTGGACGGTACGGTTTCAAGATCGAAAATCAGCCCTTGGGGCTGAGTAAAAAGCGACATCCTGGGGCGATCCTTGCATCAAGAGATATGTCATTTTGATTGCAAATCATCGCCCGGCGAAGCGACCAAGTCCACCTCGGCACTGTATATCCTAGGCCTGGATGTCCACCCCACCCTTAGAGGTAGCGTCAGGTAGCATATGGCCTTTGGCATCGTAATTGATGAACAGCGGTTCCTGTCGATCCCGAACATACTTGACTTCTGCCTTTACCCGCTCAGTCATCGTCGTCTGCACGACCACGTTCAGTTTCGACATCTCTTCCTGCGTATCTTTTATAGTCTTCTCAAGAGCCTCCACTACCGGCCCCAAGCCCGGTATTTTCTTTGCTTCAATCCAAAAGTAATTTTCCAGAAATCCACAAAGAAACCGCCACGACCCTTCCATCGAGAAGTAAGTGGAGGTTTTGCCAACCTGCAAAGTCGAAATTATCTTCGAGAGCGCATCAATCATATTTCGGCTATCGAGTTCTCCACTATCACGAATCTGCTCAAGCAGTTCGATGATCGAGCCGAACAACTCCGGGACACGGCTATTCAGCCTGCACTCATTGAAAATACTTTCGAAGTCAAAACCTGAAGAAGAACTGTCATCAAGCACCCAGCGAAACCTGGAGATCTCTGGAAGAACCTCAATTAATAAACGGATGAATTTTGACGAATCCAAACTGTTATTCAGATAGCCATCCAGCGCTTCGCTAAAGTCGGAGAGCCATTTCGGAAATTTTGACTCAGGGGCCAGCTCCTTCATCCTGGATATTTGCGCAATAAGTGATTTTGCCCGACTTTTCTTTTGAAGAGAGCTTTCGCCAGACATCTCCCCAAGCATTTCATTAGCCCCACTGGAGAAACTTGCCTGATCCTTATTCAATATATTTTCTAAATGATTTATCGTTTCCTGGACCGACATAAAACCCACTTATACAAAATAATAAAACAACACAACATCCACTCTAAATATCAAACAATAATGCCAGTATGCCACCTTGAATTCAACGATGAGAAAAGGCCTCGCTTGCCAGGATCACCACCTCGCTGGCCCATACACACCGAATGCAGCCTGCTCCACAATCGCACCTGACCTATAACATGCCGGAAGAATCAGCATCGGTGCTTTTTCAGTCGCTCAGCAGGCTGTTCGACTTCCTGGCTTGGCAGACGGAGGACAACACCGGTGCCTCTCACCAAACCCCAACCACCGAATCCGCCCTCGGCTCCGTGCCACCCCACAGCACCCCGCTCACCGGATCGCGCAAGATAATCTGCCCGCGTCCGTAATCGGTCAGGTCACTGGCCACCACCACCTCATGCCCCCGGCGCACCAGGGCGTTGATCAAATCCCGCGAGGCGCCCTGCTCGATCCCGACCTTGTTCCCGCCCAGCCACTGCCAGCGTGGTGCGTCCAGCGCGGCCTGCGGGTTCAGCCCGAAGTCGATCAGGTTCATCACCATCTGCACATGCCCTTGCGGCTGCATGTAGCCGCCCATCACCCCAAACGGCCCAAGCGCTTGCCCACCCCGGGTGAGGAACCCGGGAATGATGGTGTGAAAGGTCTTTTTACCCGGGGCGAGACAGTTGGCGTGCTCAGGGTCGAGGCTGAACTCCTGTCCACGGTTCTGCAGGGCAATCCCGCTGTCGGGCAGCACCACCCCCGAACCGAATCCGTGGTAGTTGCTCTGGATGAACGACACCATGTTGCCCTCAGCATCCGCCGTCGCCAGGTACACCGTGCCGCTGGCCTGCGGATCACCGGGTCTGGGCGATTGAGCCTGTTCGCCTATCTGCTCGCGCCGACGCCGGGCGTAGTCATCACTGAGCAGGTCCTGCACCGCAACCTTCATATGCTGAGGATCGGTGATGTAGTGCAGCCCGTCGCTGTAGGCGAGTTTCATCGCCTCCAGTTGCCGGTGCCAGGTTTGCTGGCTGTCGCGGTGATCGAAGTCGAAGCCTTCGAGGATCTTCAGCGCCATCAGGGCCACAAGACCCTGGCCGCTGGGCGGGATTTCCCAGACGTCGACCCCCCGATAGTTGATATGGATCGGGTCGACCCAGTGCGCGCGATAGCCCTCCAGGTCACTGGCGCGCAGGTAGCCGCCGGTCGCGCGGGAATGGGCATCGATGCGCTGGGCCAGCGGGCCCCGGTAGAAGCTTTCGCAGCGGGTGGTGGCCAGCTCTTCCAGGGTATCGGCCTGGGCCGGATTACGAAACAGCTCACCGGCCCTGGGCGCGCGACCATCGATAAGGAAGGTGTCGAACCAGGCTTGCAGCACACTGTCGCGGTGCGGGGTGAATTCCTTGAGCGCGACCTGCCATTGATGGGCGACCACCGGCGACACCGGAAAGCCGTCGCGGGCCAGGCTGATCGCCGGTTGCAGCAGCTCGGCAAACGGCAACTTGCCGAAGCGCCGCGATAGCTCCGCCCAGGCCGAAGGACAGCCCGGGACAGTGACCGGGGTCCAGCCATAGAGCGGCATCTCGGTGTGGCCGGCTGCCTTGACGGCTTCGACACTCAGCGCCGCAGGGGCCTGGCCGTTGCCATTGAGGCCATGCAACTGGCCCTGGGTCCAGACCAGGGCGAAGGCATCGCCGCCGATGCCATTGCCTGTCGGCTCGACCACGGTCAGCGCGGCGGCAGTGGCGATGGCGGCATCGATGGCATTGCCGCCCTTTTGCAGGATTTCGATACCGGCCTGGGCCGCCAGCGGCTGGGAGGCGGCGACCATCCCGCGCCGGGCAAAGACGCTCTGGCGCTGCGACGGATAGGGGTATTCGTGGGCAGAGAGATTCAACATGGCAAAAGACTCTTCGATTCTGAAATTCATGGGCTGCGCCAGAGCGCCGCAAACAGGCTCAGAACACGCGACTGAGAAAGGCCCGGGTACGTGCGTGGGTCGGGTGGTTGAAGATCTGTTCCGGCGGGCCCTGCTCGATAAGCTCACCCTGATCGAGCACCACCACGCGGTCAGCCACTTCCCGGGCAAAGCCCATTTCATGGGTGACCACGACCATGGTCATGCCCTCCTCGGCCAGCTCCTTCATGACTTGCAGCACCTCGCCGACAATTTCCGGGTCAAGGGCGCTGGTGGGTTCGTCGAAGAGCATGGCCTGGGGTTTCATCGCCAGGGCCCGGGCGATGGCCACCCGCTGTTGCTGGCCGCCAGAGAGCATCGACGGGTAATGCTCGCCCTTGTCCGCCAGGCCAACCCGGGCCAGCAGTTGCCTGGCCTGCTCCAGGGCCTCGGCCTTGGGCACACCGAGCACCTGGATCGGCGCCTCGATGATGTTTTCCAGCGCCGTCATGTGGGGAAACAGATTGAAGCGCTGGAAGACCATGCCGATGTTCCGGCGCTGGCGGGCGATATTGCGCTCGGAGTCGCGCACCAGGCTGCCGTCGGCACGCTCGCGGTAACCCATGGCTTGGCCGTTGACGCGGATGCGCCCGCCCTGGATGTCTTCCAGCAGATTGATACAGCGGATAAAGGTGGTCTTGCCCGAGCCCGAGGCGCCGATCAGCACCACCACTTCGCCGCGCCGCACTTGCAGGGACACGCCCTTGAGAATCGGCAAGCTGCCGTAGGACTTGTGAATGTCCAACGCCTCGATGACCAGCTCTTCGCTTTTGTGCACCATGCTCAGCGTCCTCTCAGCAGTTTCAGGGTACTGCGACCGAACAGGCGGCTGGCGGCCGGTGGCGACGAGTTCGGCGGATCGGAACGGCCGGAGCGGCTTTCCAGCCAGCGCTGGAAGAAGCCCCACAAGGTCGTCAGCAGCAGGAAGTAGATGGCCACCACCAGGTACAGCTCAAACACCCGGAAGGTCGCCGAGGTGACCATCTGCGTGCTCAGCAGCAGCTCCTGAACACCGATCACACTGACCAGGGTGGTGTTCTTGAGCATCACGTTGAATTCGTTGCCGATCGGCGGAACGATCACCCGGAAGGCCTGGGGCAGGATGATGCGACGCATCAGCTTGCCGAAGGTCATGCCCAGGGAACGCCCAGCCTCGTACTGGCCCTTGTCCACCGCGCCAATGCCGGCGCGGATGATCTCGGCCATGTAGGCCCCTTCATTCAGGCCCAGGGCGATGATCGCGGCCTGGATATTCCCAGGCACCACCAGGCCGAACAGCTCGATATCCTCGAAACGGAAGATCCCGCCCGCGGCCAGGGCGGTATACAGAAAGACGATCTGCACCAGCAGTGGGGTGCCGCGCATCAGCCACACGTAAAAGCGCACCGGCCATTGCAGCAGCGGATTGCTGGACAACCGCATCAGCGCCGCCGCCAGGCCCAGCACACAGCCCAGGGCCATGGCCAACACGGCGATCAGGCAGGTCAGCCACAACCCAGTGAGGTACACCCCACTGGGCTGCAACAGGTACTGCCAGAACACATCCCAATTGAAGTTCATCAATCATGTTCCTCAGTCGAGGGTATCGCTGCTGACGTGCCAGGTGCTGAGCAATTGAGCGTAGCTGCCGTCACTGCGCATATCGCTGATGATCTGCTGCACCGCAGCGCTCAGTTGCGCGTCGTCCTTGCGTATGCCCAGGCCGGTGAGAATGCGACTGAAGGCCGGCACGCCCTCCTCGAACAGGTCCGGGGCCATGGCCGCGTAGTAGCCGGCGGTCTCGACCGTGGTGCCGTAGGCGTCCACCTGGTTGATGCGCAGAGCCTGGAAGGCATCGGTGTCGGTGTTGTAGACCACCACTTTCATCGGCGCCTTGCCGGCTTTGGTCAGGCTGTCGTTCTGGGCGTCGAGCAGGGTCTTGATGGTGGAGCCGTTGAGCACCGCAATCTTGTGCCCGGACAGGCTGTCCAAGGTCTTCAGCCCCTTGGGATTGCCCTTGGGTACCACCACCGCCTGGCTGGAGTACATGTAGTTGACGATGTCGATCACCTGGCGACGCTCGGGCTTGTCGAACAGCTGGTCGACGATCATGTCGCACTGCCCGGCGAGCAAGGCCGGCACCAGGCCGGAGAACGGAATCACCCGCCATTGCACCTGCTTGTTACCCAGGCGCTTGGCGATCTCCAGACCGAGGTCGACAGTCAGCCCGCGAGGCTTCTGCGCGGCATCGAAGGAGACCAGGGGCGGTGAATCCATCCCCGAACAGTAGGTGAGTTTATCGACCGTCTTCAGGCGATCCGGCACCTGGGGCGCAGCGACGGCCCATTGCGTGAACACTCCAAGGGAAACAGCCAGCAGCAAGGCGCGGCGTAAAGGCATGACCAGACACTCCACTTCGTTGGGAAACGGCAGGATTCAAAGTCAATACATGGGCAGGTTCGGACCCGCCTCTATTTTTCCGATTGCAGGAACTGGATCAGCGCGGGGACGGTGCCTTCGATGTGCTCACGCACCACCGCTTCAGCCTTGGCCGCATCACCGGCACGGATGGCATCAAGGATCACCGCGTGCTCCTCGCGGGCACTGAGGGGTTTGTCGCCGTGCTGCAGCCAGAGGCGCATGGGCGCCTCGATCAGCGAATACAGGGCAAAAATCTGCTTCATCAGGCGCGGCCGACCGCTGAAGCTGCACAAGTGTTCGTGGAAGGCGCGATGGCGACGGACCCACTGCGCACTGTCATCACGGTAGTCGTCCATCTCGTCGAGCATGCGCTCCAGCGCCGCCAGTTGGCGCTCACCGATCTGACCGACGGCGACCCGCACCGCCAGCCCCTCGAGGGCGCTGCGCATCTCGAACACTTCATGCAGCTCGGCGATATCCAGGCCGCTGACCACGGCGCCGCGGTTGGGGCACAGGGTCACCAGGCCCTGGGCATCAAGGCGACGAAAGGCCTCGCGCACCGGCATGCGGCTCATGCCGATTTCCGTGGCGATGTCCTCGGCGATCAGGCGGTCACCCTGACGATAGCGACCGCCACAGATGGCTTGCAGCAGGAAGTTGTAGGCCTCCTCTTCGGCGGTCTGCGGATGGCGGTCAGCATAAGCGGGGGCAAATTGCATGCAGGCACCTTTTGTATTTTTGTATCCAATTATCCATAAATGCAAAATAGCAGGATGCGTGCCAGCTTGGCTGGAGTGCATTCAAGGGTTTGATGTGCAAGGGAAAGGGGCCAGGAAACGGAGCATGGGTTTTGAGAGTGGGCGGTGGGGAGTGCTACCGAATGGCTCACGGAGCGAACCAGAAGCGTGCAGGCTGGGAGCTGAGTAACCATTTGTGACGAGGCTGGTTCGGGAGCCAGGCCGTGCAGATACCTGCTCTGCGCGGCCCGCTCGATGCGCCTTTTCGGGTAGCCGCGACCTATTCGAAGATCGCCACGGCCCGGACAAAACCGGCAGACGCATGACGGATCTTGTAGGGAAAGCAACTGACCAGGAACCCGGACGCCGGAAGCTGATCCAGGTTGGCCAGCTTCTCCATCTGCCCATAACCGATGTCGCGGCCGGCCTTGTGCCCTTCCCAGATGATCGAGGCATCACCCGTGGCGCTGAAACGCTCGCGGGTGTACTTGAACGGTGCATCCCAACTCCAGGCATCCGTACCGACCACCCTCACCCCTCGCTCCAACAGGTACAGCGTGGCTTCGCGGCCCATGCCCACGCCAGCGTCCAGGTAACCCGGCTGGCAGAATAGACTGCCCGCGCGGGTGTTCACCAGCACGATGTCCAACGCCTGCAACGCATGGCCGATGCGAGCCAGCTCACTTTCGACCTGCTCTGCCGTGACCACGTGGCCATCCGGCAAGTGGCGAAAGTCCAGTTTCACCCCGGGTTGCAGGCACCACTCCAACGGCAGTTCATCAATACCGAAGGCCGGTTTGCCGCCGTCGGTAGTCGACGCGTAATGCCAGGGGGCATCCATGTGCGTACCGCTGTGGGTGGTGATCTGCAGGCGCTCCGCCGCCCAGGATTCATTACCTGGCAGGTCTTCCTTGCGCAGCCCGGGAAACATCGCGGCCATTTCCGGCCAGCCCTGCTGGTGGTCCATGTAGTCGATCTTCGGCAGCAGCGGCGGCGGATCGGTATAGGGGTTGTTGTCCAGAGTCACAGACAGGTCCAACAGACGACGCTTGTGCAAGCTCATGCGCAGATTCCTTTACGGTGGGTTGCGCGACGCCGGCGCGCGGGCAGATCGAGGGCGTTGCACAGCAGGTTGGCCACCGAGCCGTCGTGGCCGAAGCCCAGCTCGCGGGCCATGGGAGTACGCAGCGGCGGATAACGACCGAACAGCGCTTCGAGTTGTGGATCAGGGGCGAAATCGATGCGCTCCCGGTTGGCATCGCCAAAACTGGCCGCCAGTGCGGTCAACACCTGGGCGATGGACAGCTGCAGCACCGGCAGTTGCCAGATACGCTGGCTGCCGGGTTTCTCCAATTCAGCGGCGTGCAACAGGTTGTCTACGCAACAACGGGCTGACATCCACCAAGCGCAAGCCTCGGGCGAAACCGGACAGGTATAGGCTTCCCCTGCCGCATAGGCGTGCAGCAGGTCGCTCATGAACGCCGAGCGCAAACCGTTCGGTTCACGCGCACGGGCGACGATGCCGGGCAGACGCAACGCACGGCCGTCCACCTCGCCGCGCCGAGACAGGTCCTGCAAGGCAATTTCCACCATGCGCTTGTGTGCGGCGTAGGACAGTTGAGGCGAAGTCGGATGGTCTTCATCCATGCGCACAGGCAGTTCGCCGCCGTACACCGCCACACTGCTGGCATAGACGAGCACTGGCGGGCAGAGCGGGTTGCGCAACTGGTTCAACAGTTCCAGGCTGGCCTGCAGATTCACCTGATAACCCAGCTCGTACTGCGCTTCGGCAGCGCCACCCGGCACGCTGACCAGATGAAAGACCACGTCGACACCATCGGCCAGCACCCGGCGCAACAAGGCCGGGTCGGTGACACTGCCGTAATGGCGGCGCAGGCGTTCATCGTCTGGCAAACCGTCGAGTCGCTGGTCCAGCAGCAACAACGCCTCGATACATCGACCGCGCAACTGCCCCGTCTCCAACAGTCGATTCACCAACTGGCGACCAACAAAACCGTTGGCTCCTGTGACCATCACACGCATGACCAGCCTCCCTGTACCACACGCTGGTCGATGGCGCCGAACAGCACCTCGCCCGCGTTGCCGAGCGCTTCCATCCGTACGCGGTCGCCAAAGCGCATGAAAGCGGTGCGCGGCGCGCCGTGGTTAATGGTTTCGATGGCGCGCCGTTCGGCGATGCAGGCAGAGCCCACCGCTCGATCTGCGTTGGAAACGGTACCGGAACCGATCAGCGTGCCGGCGCTCAAGCGCCGTGTCAGCGCGGCGTGGGCAATCAGCTCGTGAAAACCGAAGTGCATGGCACCACCATGGGGATGGCCGAACCACTCGCCGTTCCATTCCACGTTCAGCGGCAGGTGCACACGGCCGTCACGCCAGGCGTCGCCGAGTTCATCCGGCGTCACGGCAACCGGCGCAAAGCTGCTGGCGGGCTTGGCCTGGAGAAAGCCGAAACCGGTCTTCATTTCCCGCGGAGCCAAGGCACGCAGGCTGACATCGTTCAGTTGCAGCACCAGGCGTATATGCTGCAAGGCATGCTCAGACGGACAGCCCATGGGCACCTCATCAAGCAGCACGGCAAACTCGCCTTCGAAATCGATGCCGTGGGCTTCACTGGGCAAGGGAATGTCCACGCGCGGTCCGAGAAAATCGTCGCTGGCGCCCTGGTAGATCAGCGGCGTGTGTTCGACGCCTTCGATCGGTTCCAGGTTGAAAGCCTTCTGCATCAACTCGCCATGGCTGAGAAAGCACGAGCCATCGAGCCACTGGCTGGCGCGCGGCAGGGGTGCGGCGAGTTGCAGCGGATCGAGTTCAAAGGCCTGCGCTACCTCACCGGCGTTGAGGCGCTGATACAGGTGCTGCAGACCGGCTTCAACCTGCGGCCAGTTTTCCAGCGCAGCCTGCAACGTAGCGACGATGCCACTGGCATCGACCGCTTGCCCCAGGTCCCGGGAAACCACCAGCAGGCGGCCATCGCGGCTGCCGTCGTTGAATGTGGCCAGCTTCATGGCAGCAGCTCCTTCAGGTCCTCGGCATAACGGCCGTCGAGCAGGATGAAAACCATGCGCGCCATCTGTTCGCTACGGTTGCTCCAGGCATGGTTGGTGCCCCGCTGCACCACGATGTCACCACGTTTGAGCTGGACCTCGTTGCCGTCCAGCACCAGCCAGACCTCACCTTCGGTGACGATGCCGTAGTCCAGGGTCTGGGTACGGTGCATCAACTTGTGTTTCGAATCGGTCTTGCCAGTGCCGGCGTGAGCTTCACCAATTTCGGCGAAGGCAGCCGCTGCCGCCTCGGCGCTGATCTGGTTCTGTACGCTGTCCGGCGGAATATCCACCACGCGCATGACACTCCCGAGCGGTCCGGGACTCAGTTGCAGCGGCTGCGACGTCGGGTCGTCACCATTATCGAGCAAGATCGGACTGCCGACGCTGTTCCACACCTCGTAGAACAGGGTGCCGGGGACCGCCTTGAGCGGGAAGTTGTTCTGCGTCGGGCCGCAACTGGCGACGACCGCCTGCCCCTGGGCATCATGGCCCGTGACCACACGTTTGAATGCAGGAAGCGATTGCATGCTGTCTCCTTTCAATTGCCGCCGCCGATGGCCGTGCCACCGTCGACAATAAGATTCTGTCTGCTGATCAACAGCAGGCACACCGGTGCCAGGACTACTTGGCCGAGCGCGATCAACAGCAGCGCGT
>Ga0105243_10004718_pt1 | contig 10732 bp, 9 predicted proteins | sample KBSM34metaG_FD_81525 | JGI IMG/M metagenome (GOLD analysis project Ga0105243, IMG submission 81525) | Miscanthus rhizosphere microbial communities from Kellogg Biological Station, Michigan, USA - KBS M3-4 metaG | ecosystem: Host-associated > Plants > Roots > Rhizosphere > Soil | place: Michigan...
CCTTGCCGTTGGGCTCGTCCACGACCGCGACGCCGGCCGGCCCGGCGAGCCGCGCGGCCGTCGCCGGCCCGTCGTTGCCGGAGTTGCCCCAGACGCCGCTGCCCGCCACCGTCGTGATGATGTGCGTTTTCGCGTCGACCTTGCGCACCCGGTTGTGGTGCATGTCGGCGATGTAGACGTCGCCGGTGCGAGCGTCGATGGCGACGTCGCTCGGCATGTTCAGGTGCGCGCTCGTCGCCAGCCCGCCGTCGCCGACGTCCTTGCCGTCGCCGGCCCGGCCGTCGCCGGCGACCGTGTGGATCTGTCCGGTCTTGGCGTCGACGACGCGGACGCGGTAGTTCAACGTGTCGGCGATGTAGATGTCGCCGTTGGGCGCCGCCGCCACCGCGCTCGGGGTGTTCAGCGCCGCTTCGACCGCCGGCTTCTCGTCGCCGTCGAAGCCGTTTTCGCCGGAACCGGCAATCGTCGTGATGATGCCGGTGTACCGATCGACGCGGCGGATGCGATCGTTGTGCGAATCGGCGACGATCAAATCCAGGTCGGGCGCAATCGCGACGCCGTCGGGCGTGTCGAGCTGCGCCACGATCGCCGGGCCGTTCTCGCCCGAGAACCCGCTGCCCAGCTCGTGGCTGCCGGCCACCGGCTCGATGTTGCCGCGCGAATCGACCCGCCGGATCACGTGGTTGTTGGAGTCGGCGATGTAGATGTCGCCGCCGGGCGCGACGGCGATGCCGCCGGGCGTGTCGAGCCACGCCTCGATCGCCGGGCCGTAGTCGCCGGCGTAGCCCTTGCGCCCGCCGATCACCGGCCCGGTGGCCGCCTCGCGCAGCATGAACGTGCTGGCGCCGAGCGTGAGAATCGTCAGCACGAAGATCAGCGCGCTGCGCAGGCCGTAGCGGCGAAGCAGCGACGGCGAGATCAGCGGCACCCGCGCCGAGCTCGACGCCAGCGCCACCATGCCGTTGCCGATCGTGACCCGCGCGATGCCGCGGCGGACGATCGCCGTCGTCTGTGCCGTGTGCCAGGCCACCAGGCTGATCAACGCGACCGTCAGGCTGGCGACGACGGTGCCGGCGAGCCGCTGCTGCAGCGCCACGCCGGTCGCCGCGCCGACCAGCAGCGCCGCGCCGAGCCCGATGGCCGACACGACACCGAACGTGGTCGGCCGCAGATGGGTGCTGACGCGGACCAGCGCCTTGCCGCTGCCGTGCTCCTCGACCAGCGCGCGCACGTCGAGCCACGCCCAGCGGCCGACGAAGACGCTGACGTCGCGATCGTCCGACCACCCCTCGTCGACCTCGATGGTGCGCACCGCGCGCGAGTGCCGCAGCCAGTCGGTCAGCGACGCGAGGACGCGATCCGCGGAGGTCCACGTCTCGCTCCAGTAGCGATCCTCGGTGATGTTGCCCGTGATCAGCAGCAGCGCGCGGCCGGCCTCGGCGAGCGAGGGGCGCGGGCGGCGGCTGGTCTGCGGCTCCACCGGTGGCAGGGCGACCTCGGGCGGCGACAGCACGCCGCGGATGCGGCCGCGCAGCCGCGCCAGCGGCTGAATGAAGTGCAGGTAGGCGACCACCCCGCGGTTCCAGGCGCGCGGGCCGCGCAGCGAGTCGACCTCCGATCGCAGCGCGTAGGCGATGTTCTTGGCAATCGTGGCCTGCACGCCGACGACGCCGGTGGCAAGCAGCAGCGCCGCAGCCCACAGGTGATCGCCGGTCGTGGCGACGACGGCGCCGGCGATCGTCAGCACCAGCGAGATCACCTGCCAGCGGATCGAGTGCGGCAGGAACGCAAACGGGTGAACGTCGGTGCGATACACCGACGGGAACGCCGCCGTGCCCCACACGCCGGCGTTGATCTTCGTGCCCCACAACGAGCGCACGAACGGCAGCGGGCTGTAGATCCGTCCGCGCCAGAGCATCCGGCCGTCGAGGAACTTGTCCGGATGATGCGCCATCAGCCAGGTCTCGCCCTCGCCGTAGCCGACCTGCTGCCGCCAGTAGGCGTTGACCGACGATCGGTGGTGATGCCACACCAGCGCCGCCGATGCGAAGCCGATCTTCCACCCGCGCGCCTGCAGCCGCCAGCACACATCCACATCGTCGCCGGCGCGAAGGTAGATGGGATTGAAGCCGCCGATCGCCAGCAGCGCGTCGCGGCGGAACGCCATGTTGCAGCCGGGCACGTGCTCGGCGGTGCGATCGTCCAGCAGCACGTGTGTCGGCCCGCCGGGCGCGCGCGCGATGCACTGTGCCATCGGCGGGTCGTCCGGCGGGACGACGTTGGGCCCGCCCGAACCGACGACATCCGAGTTGAGGAACGGCTGCACGAGAAAGGTCAGCCAGTCGCGGTCGACGCGCGTGTCCGCGTCGGTGTAGGCGACGATGTCGCCGGTGGCTTCGGCAAGGCCGACGTTGCGCGCGGCGCTCAGGCCGGCGTTCGGCGTGTCGATCACCCGGACCCGCGCAAAGCGCCTGGCGATCTCGCTCGTCCGGTCCTTCGACCCGTCGTTGACGACGATGATCTCGTAATCGGGGTAGGTCACCGCCTCGAGCGAGCGGAGGTTGTCTTCGAGCGTGTCGGCCGCGTTGTAGGCGCACACGACCACCGAGACGCGCGGCCAGGTGCGCTGCCGTTCGGCTGAGAACGGCGCGTCGCGAAAGGCGGCTGCCACCGCTTCGGCCGCCGGTTTCGGCCGGCGGTCGCGGTCGACGAGCCCGAAGTTCCAGTCGGTCACCGGGTGGCCGCCGCGCCACCATTCATCGGTCCACGCGAACGCGACCGCACCGCACGCGCCTTCCTCGAACGCGGCGCGCACGTGCATCGCCGTGATCTCGGCCTGCCCGGTCTCGCCCTCGCGAATGCTGTCAGCCCCCGCCTCGGCCAGCAGCAGCGGCTTCTGCCCGGCGATGTGCTGCAGACGCGCGAGATAGGCGCGCAGCTCCGGCTCGCGGTGCAGGTAGACGTTGAACGCGCAGATGTCGAAGAACGACAGGTCGAGGAATTCGGTCGGCGGAAAGTTGACGTAGGTGAAGAGGCTCTGCGGCGACGCGCGCTTCGCGTCCTCGTAGAGATCGCGCAGGAAGCGCTCCACGCGCACGCGTCCGTGCCAGCGCACGACCCCGGGAGGAATCTCGTTGCCGAGCGCATAGGCAACGACCGCCGGATGATCGCCGAGCTCGGCGACCTTCGCGACCAGCTCGCGGCGGATCGTGCGCCGCAGGGATCGATCGTCGAGGAAGGCGACGTGCTGCGACCACGGCAGCCCGACCATGACGTGCAGCCCTTCCGCGGCCGCGGCGTCGAGCAGCTCGCGCCGAGGCGGCGTGTACGTCCTGACCGTGTTGATGCCGAGGCTCGCCATCTGGCGGAAGTCCTCGACGACCCGGGCGAGAGGCGGGAACTGATAGCCGTCCGCATCTGGCGCAAACGTCCCGTAGGTCACGCCCTTGATGAGAAAGCGGTCTCCTCCCCGGGCATTCGCGGACGGGGGAATGCGTAGAAACTTCCCGTCGGTGACGATGCGTGCGGATGACGCTGCCGCCGTCTTCCGACGGACCTCGGCGTCTGGCTGAACGGCGGTGGTCACAACAGGGTGAAGCCCATAATCAGGCAACCCCTATTGTATCAGTCGTTAACGGTCGATCTGGACGCTGCCGCTGAAGGTTTTGAAGCGCAGCCGGCCGCCGCCGCCACCGCCCAGCTCGGCGCGCAGCGAGCGCCGGTTCGAGCTGTGGAGGGTCAGGGGCATCACCGAGTTGAGCCGGCCGCTGAACGAGTTGAAGCTCACGCTGCCGCGCGCCGAGTCGGGCACGTGCAGCTCGACGTTGCCGCTGAAGGTGTCGACCTCGATGGTCTGCTCGTCGTTCCACGCCTTCTCGCGGATGACGACGGCGCCGCTGAAGGTGTGAGCCCTGATCGGCCCCGAGACATCGTTGAGGGCCAACCGGCCGGAGAAGCTGTGCGCGCGGTGCGACCCCTCGACCCCTTCGACGGTCACGGCCGAGCTGAAGACCGACAGATCGAGGTCGGTGCGCCGCGGCACCTTGATATCGAAGTCGGTCTCGACGACGTTGCTGCCGCCCATGAACTCGAACCAGGAGCGATCTTGGCGGTTCGCGTCGATGACGACGACGGTCGCGCTCTCGCGGCGGATGTCGAGCTGGACACGTTCGAGGCGCCGGCGCGGCGCGCGGCGGACGGCATCGATGACGACCTCGGGCTGGTCGGATGCGGTGATCCGCACGCGGCCCGAGAAGTTCTTCAACCGCAGCGTCCCGCCGGGACCCATCTGGATGGTGCGGGTGATGTGCTCGGCCTCCTGTGCGGCCGCGGGAAACGGTGTGACGAGCGCAACGGTGGCGAACGCGAGGATGTACCTGCGCATGGCAGCTTTGACGAGTGGCGCAGTCGGATCGTTCGGCGGTCACCGTGCGCCAGCCTCCAGTCCCCGGCCCCTACTCGGGCGCGTCAACGGCGAGCGCGCCGGTGTAGATGGCCATCCCTACGACGGCGTCCACGCCCAGCGCGTGGAGGTCGTCGATTTCCTGCTGCGTGGTGATGCCGCCGGCGGCGGTCAGGCGCCGGCTGGTGGCGCGCTTGACCTCGAGAATGGCGTCGACGTTGGTGCCGCCCATCAATCCTTCGGCGTCGACATGGGTGTAGAGGAACTCGTCGCAGAAGGGCTCGAGCGCGCGGACGGCCTCGGCGGCGGTCAGCGGCAGCTCGGTTTTCCAGCCGTGAATCACGACGCGGCCGTGCCGACTGTCGACCGCCGCGATCACGCGCTCGCGTCCGACCGCCGCGGCCAGCGTCTGCGCGAAGTCGAGGTCGGGCCGGCCGTCCTTGAAGAGCGACGAGCCGGCGATGATCTGCTGCGCCCCTGCCGCCAGCACGTCGCGCGCCCGCTCGACCGTGCGGATGCCGCCGCCGACGCGGCAGGCGAGGCGCCCGGCGATCTGGCGCACGATCGCGAGGTTGTCGCCGGCGCCTTTCGCGGCGTCGAGGTCGATCACCTGCACCTTGGGAAAGCGCTCGAACCGCCGCACCCAATGAAAGATGTCTTCGTCGCGAACGGCGAGCCGCTCGCCCTGCACCAGTTGCACGACGGCGCCGCCCTGCAGGTCGATGGATGGGATCAGCACGGCCGCCTCATACCCGCACGGGAATGCCGTGTCCCCGCAGGTGCTGCTTCAGTGCGCGCACGCTGGTCTCGGCGTAGTGGAAGATCGAGGCGGCCAGCGCCGCATCGGCGCGCCCGGCGGTGAAGACGTCGACGAAGTCGTCGAGCCCGCCGGCGCCGCCGGACGCGATCACCGGAATCGACACCGCTGCCGACACCGCCGCGGTCAGCTCGCAGTCGAATCCGGCGCGGGTGCCGTCGCGGTCGATGGAGGTGAGGAGAATCTCGCCGGCGCCGCGATCCTCTGCCTCGCGCGCCCACTCGACCGCGTCGCGGCCGGCGTTGGTCGATCCGCTGCGCGCGTAGACGCCGAAGCGATGGGGGCCGTCGGCCTCCCGCTTCGCATCGATGGCGACCAGGACCGCCTGGCTGCCATAGCGCGTCGCCACCGCGGTGACCAGCCCCGGGTCGGCGAGCGCCGCCGTGTTCAGGCTCACCTTGTCGGCGCCGGCCTCGACCGCCGCCGCGGCGTCGGCCTCGCTGCGGATGCCGCCACCGACGGCCAGCGGGATGAACAGCTCGCGCGCGACGCGCGCAATCGTGTCGGCGAGCGCACGCCGCGCCTCGATCGTCGCGGTGACGTCGAGGATCACCAGCTCGTCGATCCCTTCGGTGTTGTAGCGGCGCGCCAGCTCCGCCGGATCGCCGGCGGATCGCAGCCCCTCGAAGTTGATCCCTTTGACCACCTGGCCGTTGCGCACGTCGAGGCAGGCGATGATCCGCTTCGAGAGCACGTCAGGCCGCCAGCTCGAGGAAGTTGCGCAGGATGCGCAGCCCGATCTCGCCCGACTTCTCGGGATGAAACTGCACGCCAGCGACGTGCCCGCGCTGCACGACGGCAGCGAACGTCTCACCGTGGTCGGTGACCGCGATGGTGTCGCCGTTCACCGGCCCGACGTAGCTGTGCGTGAAGTAGACCTGCGAGTCCTGCGGGACGCCTTCGACGATCGACGTGCGCTGTTGAATCGCGAGGCTGTTCCACCCGACGTGGGGAACCTTGACGTCGCCGCTGAGCCGGTAACACTGGCCGCCGAGCAGCCCGAGCCCGGGCACTTCGGGTGCTTCTTCGCTCCCCTCGTAGAGCCACTGCATCCCGAGGCAGATGCCGAGCAGCGGCCGCCCTTCGCCGACGCGCGCCAGGATCGCGTCGGTCCAGGCGCCGGCCAGCGCCCGGGTCGCGCCGAAATGGCCGACTCCCGGCACGATGACGCCGGCCACCTCCTCGAGCTCCTCCGGCTTCGTCGGCACGACGACCTCGGCCCCGACGGTGGCGAGCGCCTTTCGGACCGACGTCAGGTTGCCGGCGTGATAGTCGATGAGCGCGATCACAACAGCCCCTTGGTCGACGGCAGCATCCGCGCCAGCCGCTTGTCCTTCGCGCAGGCGACGCGCAGCGCCCGTGCGAACGCCTTGAACACCGCCTCGATCTTGTGATGGCTGGAGCGGCCGTAGAGCACCTTGAGGTGAACGTTGGCCCGCGCGCCGATCGCGAACCCTTCGAAGAAGTCGTGCACCAGCTCGGTCTGCAGATCGCCGACGCGGACGACTTTGACCTGCAGGTCGACGACCGCGTGCGGCCGGCCGCCGAGATCGATGGCGGCGACCGCCAGCGTTTCGTCCATCGGCATGACGAAGTAGCCGGCGCGGTTGATGCCGCGGCGATCGCCGAGCGCCTTCGACACCGCCTCGCCCAGCGCGATGCCGAGGTCTTCCACCGTGTGATGCTGATCGACATCGAGATCGCCGCGCGCCTCGACCCGGAGATCGAAGGCGCCGTGGCGCGCCACCAGCTCCAGCATGTGATCGAGAAACCGGATGCCGGTGCGGACGCGGTACGTGCCCTTGCCCTCGAGGGCGATCGCCAGCTCGATCTCGGTCTCGGTCGTGCGACGGTCGATTACCGCGCGGCGCACAGGATCTCTTCCATCACCGCAATCGCACGGCGCGTGTGCTCGACGACGCCGGTGGCCATGCGCAGGCAGCCGGCGCATCCGGGCTCGGTCGAGCGGTCGCGCAGGTAGATCTGGCGGGCGAACGCGCCCTTGACGAGGGCGTCGGTTCGATCGCCGGCGCACACGAGCACGAAGTTCGAGAGGCTCGGCCAGTACTTGATCCCGAGCCGCTCGCACGCGTCGTAGAGCAGGCGCTTCGACTCGGCGACCTGCGCCAGATAGCCGTTCAGGTGATCGAGGTCCTGCAGCGCCGCCTGCACCGCCGCCACTGCGGCGATGTTGACGCTGTACACCGGAATCGCCTGCCGGATCGGATACATCGTCTGTGGATCGCCGACGAGGCAGCCGATGCGGATGCCGGCCAGGCCGAACGCCTTCGAGAAGGTGCGGCCGACGATGACGTTCGGGAAACGGGCGAGCTCGGGGATGAAGCTGACGCCGGCAAACTCGGCGTAGGCCTCGTCGACGAGCACGATCGCCCCCGGCGGCACCGCCTGCGCGACGCGCCGAATCGCCTCGAGCGGCATGCCGACGCCGGTCGGGTTGTTCGGGTTGGTGAGGAAGACCACCCTTGTGTTCGGCGTGATGGCCGCCAGCACCTCGTCGAGAGGAAAGCTGAAGTCGCGGTGCGGCATCACCTGCACCAGCTTGCCGCCGGCCACCGCGGTGTCGAAGCGGAAGATCTCGAACGCCGGCTCGGGGACGATCGCCTCGAGCATCGGGCCGCCGATGGCGGCGCGGAGATACGCGACCGCGAGCGCCATGATCCCTTCGTCGAGGCCGTTGACCAGGGTGATGCGTTCGGCATCGACGCCGAGGTAGCCGGCGACGGCATCGGTCGCTTCGGTGTACGGCGGATAGAAGCCGATCGCCTCCGGACGCAGGCGCGCCAGCGCCTCGAGCACGCGCGGCGAACAGCCGCCGGTGTTTTCGTTCTGATGCAGGCGCAGGCCGTCGTAGAGCTCCGGCGGTTTCTGGTAATGACTCATGGCAATCGGCTCGGTGTCACTTCAACCTCACTTCGATCGACTCGGCATGCGCCTCGAGCCCTTCGGCGCGGGCGAGCGCGATGATCGCCGGCGCGATGCGCGTCAACCCGGCGCGCGTCAGGCGCTGCACCGACATCACCCGCACGAAGTCGGCCGCCGAGAGGCCGCCGCGATGGCGGGCGGCGCCGGCGGTCGGCAGCACGTGGTTCGAGCCGGTGGCGTAGTCGCCGGCGGCCTGCGCGGTGTAGGGTCCGATGAAGACGGCACCCGCGACGATCGGCCGGCTGGCGAGGGCATCGTTCTCGAGCACGAGATGTTCCGGCGCGAAGCGACTGGCGATGGCCATCGCCTCGCGTGCGTCGCGCGCGAGAATCGCCGCGCCGTGGGCCGCGAGCGATCGACCGACGATCGGGCGGCGGCTGGCGGCGGCCGCGAGCTGTTTCGCGACCTGCACCGCCAGCGTACGGCTCCAGGTGACGAGGATCGCGCGCGCATCCGGATCGTGCTCCGCCTGCGCGGCGAGATCGGCGGCGATCCACTCCGGCCGCCCGGCGCCGGCGACGATCACGATCTCGGTCGGGCCGGCGTGAAAATCGATCGCGCAATCGCGGCTGACGAGCGCCTTCGCCGCGGCGACGAAGCGGTTGCCAGGGCCGACGATCTTGTCGACGCGCGCAATCGTCGGCGTGCCGTAGGCGAGCGCCGCGATGGCATGGGCGCCGCCGACGCGGAACAGCCTGGTGACGCGCGCCTCGAGCGCCGCCGCCATCACCGCGGGATCGGGGCGCGGGCAGCAGACGAAGACCTCGCGCACCCCGGCGACACGCGCCGGAACGGCGGTCATCAAGAGCGACGAAGGCAGAGGAAAGCGGCCGCCGGGCACGTAGCAGCCGACCCGCCCGAGCGGTTCGATGCGCTGCTCGACGGTGACGCCGGGCACGACGTCGACGTCGAAGTGTTTCGGGATCTGCCGCGCGGCAACCTTGGCGATGTTGTTCGCCGCCTGCGCGATCGCGCGGCGAACTGCCGGCGCGACGCGCGCCGCGCCGTCGCGGATCTCGTCGGGCGTCACCTCGATCGGGGCGGACAGCGTGTCGAAGCGCCGCGCGAAGCGGACGAGCGCGCGGTCGCCGCCCTTCCTCACGCCGTCGACGATGGCCTGGACGCGGCGGTCGAAGGCGCGGTCGTCGCCGCCCGCCGGCGTCAGCAGCCGGTCGATCGCGCGGCGATTGGTTGAGGGAATGATCTTCAGCACCACGTCACAGCACGATCTTGTTCAGGGGGTATTCGACGATGCCCTGCGCGCGGGCGCCTTTCAGCCTCGGAATCAGGTCGCGCACGGTGCGCTCCTCGATGATCGTGTTCACCGCCACCCACTCCTCGTCGCTCAGGGCCGAGATCGTCGGCCGCTGCAGCGCCGGCAGCAGGGCGAGCACCGCCGCCAGATCGGCGCGGCGCACGTTCAGCATCAGCCCGACACGGCCCTGCGCCTCGATCGCTGCCCGCAGCAGCAGGGCGATGTTGTCGACCTTGGTCTTCTTCCACGGATCGGCCAGCGCCGTGTGGTTGGCGATGAGCTGGGTGTTCGACTCCATCACCGTGTCGAGGATGCGGAGGCGGTTCGCGCGCAGCGACGAGCCGGTCTCGGTGATCTCGACGATCGCGTCGGCCAGCGTCGGCGGCTTCACCTCGGTCGCGCCCCACGAGAACTCGACGTGGACCTTCACGCCTTGCCGCGCGAAGTAGGCGCGCGTGGCGCGAACCAGCTCGGTGGCGATCGTCTTTCCCTCGAGGTCGCGCGCGCTCCGGAACGGCGACTCTTCCGGCACGGCCAGGACCCACTTCACCTTGCCGAAGCTCTGCTTGGCGTAAATCAGGTCGGCCACGCTCGTGAGCACGCCGGTCCTGCCGTCGCCCGCCTCGTGCTCGGCGATCCAGTCCTGCCCGGTGAGGCCGGCATCGAGCACGCCGTCGGAGACGTAGCGCGCCATCTCCTGGGCGCGAATCAGCATGCATTCGATCTCGGGATCGTCGATCGCCGGGAAGTAGGATCGCGTGCTGACGTAGATGTTGAAGCCGGCGCGCGCGAACAGGTGAATCGTCGCGTCCTGCAGCGAGCCTTTCGGGATGCCGAGCTTCAGCGTCATGGCAGCGTCCGGAAGAAGCAGGTGCGCTCGCCGGTGTGGCAGACGTTGCCGTCACCCAGCCGCTTGACCTTGACCAGCACGGTGTCGTCGTCGCAATCGACGAGGATGTCGACGACCTGGAGCTTGTTGCCCGAGGTTTCGCCTTTCATCCACATCGTGTTCCGGGTGCGGCTGAAGAACGTCGCGAAGCCGCTTTCGCGCGTCTGCGCGAGCGCCTGCTCGTTCATGAAACCGACCATCAGCACCTCGGACGATTCCGCATCCTTGATGACCGCCGGTATGAGCCCGTTCAGTTTTGAGTAGTCCATAAAACAAAAACCCCCGCTCTGGAGCGGGGTTGCGCGACTCGCTGATCCTGGTTGCTGGTCCTAGATCACGCACCCTCCGCCGGCTGATGGCCGTGGCGATGGTAGTGCGCGTGATGGTGGACCGCGAACATGAAGCCGAGAGCGTAGCCGATCGCCA
>Ga0105243_10004720_pt1 | contig 10730 bp, 6 predicted proteins | sample KBSM34metaG_FD_81525 | JGI IMG/M metagenome (GOLD analysis project Ga0105243, IMG submission 81525) | Miscanthus rhizosphere microbial communities from Kellogg Biological Station, Michigan, USA - KBS M3-4 metaG | ecosystem: Host-associated > Plants > Roots > Rhizosphere > Soil | place: Michigan...
GATCGGCGCATTGGTGCTGGTGGCGACGACGGAGAAGCCGGCCGGGGCGGCGGCGACAAAGTCGCCGTGACTCGCCCAGACCTGCAGCTCGGCGGGGATGTTTGCGAAGAGCGCCGCGGGCTCGCTGATCGCGACCGTCGCGTGCCCGAACTCGCGCGATGCCGCCGGCGCGACGCGTCCGCCGAGTTGATCCGCCATCAACTGCATCCCGTAACAGATGCCGAGGACGGGGCGCCCGATGGCGTAAACCGCAGGGTCGCATTTCGGCGCGGTCGCGTCCGAGACGCTCTTCGGCCCGCCGGACAGAATGATGCCGACCGGATCGCGCGCGAGAATCCGGTCCATCGGCGCGTCCGGCGGCCAGACTTCCGAGTAGACCCCGAGCTCGCGAAGGCGCCGTGCGATCAGTTGAGTGAACTGTGATCCGAAGTCGAGAACGATGATGGTCTGATGGGTCACGGGAACCAGAAGGATGACGCTATTATAGCGAGGTTGACCACTAGATGTAGTAGTGCGTTTGCCCTGATCGCTTCCTGTTGGGTGGTCCTTTGCGCGCAAACCCCCAGCCCGCGACCTCATCCGTTGCCCGCCGGGCCGAAGATCGATCGCACGCTGCCGTCGCTGTTTCCGACTACGCCGGCCTGGACGCTCCCGCTGATGAACGAGCTCACGGCGCCTCCCGCGTACGACGAGACCACGGTCTTCCTCCCGATCGAAGGCGATCGCGTCGTGGCCTACGAGATCGTGTCGGGCGCCCAGAAGTGGCTCGCGCCCCTGCGCTCGCAGATGGAACCTGCAGTCGGCGACGGCCTGCTGTTTCTCATCGACGCGGAGAAGTTGAGCGCGCTCAAGGCGACCGACGGCTCGATCGCATGGCAGCTGCCCTTCACCGAGAAGCTCGCGGTCCGTCCGGTCTGGGACAACGGCTGGCTGGTGCTGGCGACCGAGCCCGGCGAGATCCTCGCGCTGCGCGCCACCGACGGCCACCTCGTGTGGCGGCGCACCCTCGAGTCGCGCGCGCATGCGCTGCCGGCGCTCGCCGCCGATCGCGTCTACATCCCGACCGCCGAGAACGGCATCGTCGCGCTGCGGATCGACACGGGAGAGCCGGTCTGGACACGGCGGCTCGGCGGATCGCCGAACGACATCCTCGCGCTCGACCAGCGGCTCTACGCCGGCGCGAACGACAACTTCTTCTACTGCCTGATGGCGAAGGACGGCCGCGTGGCGTGGCGGTGGCGGACGGGCGGGGATGTGATCGGCGTGCCGATCTCGGACGGCGACCGTGTGTACTTCGTCGCGCTGGACAATGTGCTGCGGGCGCTCGACCTGAAGAGCGGTGTCCAACAGTGGATGCGGCCACTCCCCCTGCGGCCGGCCTGGGGACCGGTGAAGGCCGGCTCGACCATCGTGGCCTCGGGCCTGACGGCGACGCTGCCTGCCTTCGACATGAAAGAGGGGAAGCCGGCCGGCGATCTGGCCGCCGGCGGCGAGGTGGCGGCGCTGCCGCATGCCCTCGAGGAGCCGGGAACGAAAAAGCCGCTGATCGTGATCGTGACGCACGACATCGCGAAGGGCGCCAGCGCGTCGCTCGCGGGGCGCACCTTCGAACCGGCGGTCACGCCGGTCGGGACGCTGCCGAATCTGATCCAGATCGCCCCCGCGGCGCCGGCCGGCACGCCGCCGCGGCCGTAGCCGCCGCGGCCGTCGTCGCTACGCCGTATGTCCGAGCGGCGTCGCGATCCTCGCTCCGTTCAGCGCGGCGGCGCGCCGTGACGCGTGCCCCTGGTACAGCGTGAGGTACGCGCCGAGCGCGGTCAGGCCGAGATACTCGAACGCCAGCCCGCGGACCAGCAGCGCGGCGAGCTGCAGCGGGAAGACCGCGAGCCCGACGAGCGGGACGAACGCGATCAACCCGACACCCGACCAGGCCAGCGCCGAGGCCAGCGTCGCGGCGATGACCAGGGCGACGACGACCAGAAACACTCCGGCAATCTCGCGGACCTCCGCGCGGATGAACCGCGCGACCGCACGGGCCCCCTGCGCCACGCCGACCGCCTCGACCGCCATCGCAATCTGCAGCAGCAGGTACAGGAAGTTGATCACCGTGATCCAGACGCCGAGCATCCCGGTGGCGATCGCGGCGATGAAGGTCCAGCCGAGGATCAACACGCGACCTTCCATCGCGCGGTAGCCGTAGAGGACAAACGCCAGATAGCCCGCAAGCGACAGCCCGTAGACGAGCATCAACCCGAAGCCGAGCGCGAGATAGGGACGGAACAGCCGCGCGCAGCCGTCGAGGAAGCGCTGGAGCGTGAACTGCGCGGCCGGCCGCAGCGAGTCGATGGTCAGCGGCAGGCGCTCGATCGGCCCGGCCGCCGCGTGCGCCGCCAGCAGGACGTTCACCGTTCCGCCCTTGACCGCGAACATCAGCACCGATCCGCCGAGCAGCACCAGCGTGAATGCGGTCACGAACGCGACCAGGGCCAGCGGTTCGGACATCAGCGTGCTGGCGATCGTCGTGAAGATGTCGCGAAGGCTGCCCTGCAGGAGTTCGCCGAGGTCGCCGCCAAGGAGCACCGCCACCAGGATGGCCGCGCCGATGATCGGCACGGCGAGCAGGGCGTAAAAGGTCGTCTCCGCCACGAACTGAATGGCCACCGTCTGCCAGTTCGCCGCCGTCAGCAGCGCGCCGCGCTTGAGCAGGTGCTTCAGGTCCAAATCGATTTCACTATAGCACCCGTGTATCCTGTGCTTGACCTTGTCCCTCATCCTGCGCATCGTGCGCATCGGCGCCGCGGCCGCGCTCGTCGTTGGTCTGGCCGGGTGGGCGCTCGAGCGGTCCCGTTTCGGCGTGTCGGACGAAGCGGCGTTGCGCCGCGTCGAAGACGAACTGCGGGAGCGGTTCGACACGAGCGCCGCCGCGCTCGGCGCGATGGCGGCGCGCGTCGCCGCCGAGCCCGAGCTGTTTCGCGGCACGCCGCGCGATCCGGGCGACGTCAGGCGGCTGTTCGACGCGGTCTCGGCCGCCATGCCGGCCGAAGCCGGAACCACCGGGATCACCATTTTCGACATCGCTGGTGAGCCGCTCGCGTGGGCGGGCCGCGTCTCCGATCTTCCGAAGGAGCGCGTGCTGGGCCCGGCAACCTTGCTGATTGCCCCTGGAGCGCTCGGCCCCCGGCTGGTGCGCATCGAGCCGGTGTCGGGGGCCGGCGCACGCCCCGCGACCATCGTCGTCGAGCAGGCGCTCGGCACGGTGCAGGGGGCGCCCGGCCTGAGCGACACCTTCGTCCTACCCACTTCGCTGGTCCGCGTCACCCTGCGCGCCGCGGCGGGGGCCCCGGACGCCCCCGCCCGTCCCTTCACGTTCGTCGTCCGCGCGCCCAACGGCGGGTTCGTGCTCGAAGCGGCGGTTTCGCCTGCCGACCTCGCCGCGGCCCGTGCGCGCTGGCGGCACGTGACCGAGGCCGCGGCGCTCGTCGTCGTGGCGCTGACCTTGTTGTTCTGCGCCGGGCCGATCATCGACCTGCGCCGCCAGGTGCGGGACATGAGCCGCTTCGTGGCGCTCACCGCCCTGCTGATCGTCCTGGTGGTGGTCGTACGCGGCATCCTGTATCTCGCGCTGGTGCCGCTCGCACAGACGGCCGCCCCGACGCCCGCCGATTTGCTCCTGACGACGCTGACGCTGGCGGCGGTCGTGTGGCTCGTGCTCGATCTCGTCGAGCGGCGGCGCGTGGCGCGGCCGCGCCTGCGGCTGTTGACGCCGACCACGGGCGCGCTGATCGCGGTGGTGGGCGGGTACGTCGTCGCGGGCCTCGCCGACGGCTGGCTGTTGTGGGCGTACGAGCGGCTGCTTCGCCGCGTCGTTGCCGACACCGACCTGGATCTGCTCCATTTCTCGCTCCACCCGCTCAGCGGCGCGCGTGTCGCGCTGGAGTTTTCGCTGGTGCTGCTCCATGCCGCGGTGATCGGGGGCGCCGCCGCCCTCATGCGCCTGCCGTCCGCGCTGTGGCGGACGCCGCGGACGCCGGTCTTTCGCGCCGGCGCGGCCGGCGGCTGGCTCGCGGGCGCGATCGTCGCCACGCTCGTCGCACGCGCGGCCGGGCCGCCGATTCCGATGGGGCCGCTCTGGGTGGCGCTGTTGTTCGCCGCGGCGGCAGCGATGGCGCTGGCACGCATCAACCCGCACCTCCGCCGCGGTTCGCAGAGCGCGCGCCTGGCGATCTTCTTCCTGGCGCTGCTGACGCCCGCGATTGCGATGTACCCGTCGCTTCTCGCGCACGCGACCGAAGCGAAGGAGCGGCTCGTCGCCACGGAGTTCGGACCGCAGGCGGTCAGCCTGCGTGAAGACTTGCAGCGCCGGCTGCAGCAGGCGATCGATCAGATCGACGCGATCCCGGGGCTGGACGACCTGTTCCGGCCCGACGCCACGACGCCCGCCACGAACCTGGCGTTTGCGGTCTGGTCGCGCACCGAACTGGCGGCCTATCGCCTGACGTCGGCGGTGGAATTGTACGGCCAGGACGGGCGGCTCTTGAGCCAGTTCGCGCTCAGCCTGCCGGAGTACTCGAACACCCCCTATGTGGCGACCCGGTGCACCTGGGAACAATTGTTCGATGAAGTGTCGCCGTTCGGGTCGAGCGAGCGGCACGTGGTGCGCACCCGCCGCGGCGTCTGCGTGCGGGGGCGGATTGTCGGCGGCATCGTCGTGCGCGTCATGCTCGACTACCGCACGCTGCCGTTCATCTCGTCCCAGAGCGCGTATCTCGAGTCGCTGCGGCCGAATCGGCAGGTCACGCCAGAGGGGGTCTCCGGGCGGGACGTCGAGTTCGCGGTGCATGGATGGAGCCGCGCGCCGATCTTCGAGTCGGGCACGAGCCCCTGGACGCTGCCGGACGCGGTCTTCCGGCCGCTCGTGGCATCGCGCGAGCCGTTCTGGGCGACGATCTCCCGCGGCGGCGGGCGGTTCCGCGTCTATTTCCTCAGCGACCGCGGCGGCATCTACGCGCTCGGCTATCCGGTGATCACCTGGCTCGGCCACCTGATCAACCTCGCCGAGCTGGTGATGCTGGCGCTGGTCCTCTACGTCGCGCTGCTCGCAGGGTCGACGATCTTCAGCACGCTGACGCTGCGGACGCCGGCGAGCGGCCGCGCCCTGCTGCGCGAGGTGCGTTCCAGTTTCTACCGCAAGTTGTTCCTCGCGTTCCTGGCCGGCGCGGTGGGCCCGGTGTTCATCCTGGCGATCTTCACGCGCACCTATGTCGCCACCCAACTCACCGCCGGCGCCGAGGAGGCCGCGTCACGCACCGTGACGACCGCGCAGCGCCTCGTCGAAGACTACGCGGCGCTGCAGCAACGCGGGGCAGCGGCCCTCGACACGATCGACGATCAGATCATGGTGCTCGTTCGCCGCGCGATCGACGAGGACGTCAACCTGTTCGACCGCCAGCATCTGCAGGCGACCAGCGCCCGCGACCTGTTCGCGTCGCAGCTGCTGACGATGCGAACGCCCGGCGATGTCTATCGGGCGATCCTGCTCGACCGGCTGCCGAGCTACGTCGGAGACGAAAAGGTCGGCGACTTCTCCTACCGGCTCGCCGCCGCGCCGGTGCGGGCCAGCGGCCGCGAGGGGATCGTCACCGTCCCGCTGACGAACCGGCAGCAGGAGATCGAGGAGCAGCTCGACGAGCTCGATCGCCGTGTCTTGTCGGGCTTCGTGCTGTTCAGCCTGCTCGGCGCCGCGCTCGGCTACTGGATGGCGGAGCGGATCGCCGATCCGGTCAACCGCCTGACCCGCGCGACGCGGCGCATCGCGCGTGGCGATCTCGATGCGCGGATCGCCGCGACGTCGAGCGACGAGCTCCGCCGGCTGGTGGAGGACTTCAACCAGATGGCGGCGGATCTCAAGCGCCAGCGCACCGAGCTCGAACGCACGCAGCGCCTCGAAGCGTGGGCCGACATGGCGCGTCAGGTGGCCCACGACATCAAGAACCCGCTGACGCCCATCCAGCTCTCGGCCGAGCATGCGCAGCGGGTGAACATCGATCGCGGCCGGCCGCTGTCGCCGGTGCTGGACGAGTGCGTGTCCGCGATCCTCTCGCAGGTGCGGCTGCTCCGGCAGATCTCGGCGGAGTTCTCGAGCTTCGCGTCCTCGCCGACGCCGCGGCCGGAACCGACGCTGGTGGCGGCGCTGATTCAGGAGGTCGTAGAGCCGTACCGGACCGGGCTCGCCCACCGGATCGCCATCGACGTGCGCGCGGCCGAACCGCTGCCGCCGGTGATGATCGATCGCACCCTCTTTGCGCGGGCGCTGACCAACGTCATCGAGAACGCGCTGCACGCGATGCCGGGGACGGGGCGATTGACGATCACCAGCCGGGTGGATGCGGCCGCGCCGCACAGCCTGATCGTCGAAATCATCGACACCGGCGCCGGGATGGACCAGGAAGCGCTCAATCGGATCTTCGAGCCCTATTTCTCCACCAAGGCGACGGGCACGGGACTGGGCCTGACGATCGCCAAGCGCAACGTGGAGTTGAACGGCGGCACGATCGACGTCCGGAGCGAACGCGGCGTGGGGACGACCGTCACGCTGATCCTGCCGGTCGCCGTGCAGGCCACGACGTAGCGCGAGGTGTTGCGCGGGCCTTTCAGCCGAGCGGCCGACGCTCGGCTGCAGCCTTCGCGCTGCTCGGCTAGCGCGAGGGCGCGTCGTCGCGCAGCCCGAAGGTCACCAGCGTGTTGCCGGAAATCACCGACACGAGCTGCTTGCCGTCGACTTCGTAGGTGATCGGCGCCATCACGATCTGGCCGCCGAGGCTGGCTTTCCACAGCAGCGTCCCGGTTCGCGCGTCGAGCGCGTGGAAGTAGCCCTCGCGCCCGCCCGTGAAGAGCAGGTCCGACGCCGTCGTCAGGATCCCGCTGTCGGTGACGTCGAACTGATTGAACTTCCACTTCTGCTCGCCGGATCGCGGATCGATCGCGATGACGGCGCCGCGGCCGACTTCATCGGTCCAGTTGTTGATCGGACCGCGGCGGCCGATGCCGATGCCGGGCGCCCCGGGCACCGGCGTGAGCACCGTGAACCCGCCGCCGCTGAAGTTGCGACCCGGCTGGTATTCGGAGGTTTCCTTCCTGTAGATCGTCGCGTAGTTCTCCCACGCGGAAAAGTAGAACAGCTCGGTGTGCGGGCTGTACGACGGCGGGTACCAGTTGGTTCCGCCCTGGTTGCCCGGCCACGTGGGACTTCCCGGCGGCTGCGGCGTCTGCACGGGGCGCCCGCGCTCATCGAGATGGCTGGCCCAGTTCACCTTGACGAACGGGTTGCCCGACAGAAACCGGCCCGTCACGCGATCGAGGGCGTAGAAGAAACCGTTGCGATTCGCCCACAGCATCAGCTTCGCATCCCGGCCGCGCCAGTTCATGTCGACGAGGACCGGGACCTGCACCGAGTCGTAGTCATAGGCGTCGTTGGGGGTGAACTGGAAATGCCATTTCAGCTTGCCCGTGTCGGCGTCGAGCGCGACGACCGATTCGCTATACAGGTTGTCGCCTGGACGTTGATCGGGATTCCAGTCGGGACCGGGGTTCCCCACGCCCCAGTACGTGAGATTGAGATCGGGGTCGAACGACCCGGTGACCCACACCGACCCGCCGCCGGACTTCCACGCGTCGCCCTTCCATGTCTCATGCCCCGGCTCGCCGGGTCCGGGAATCGTGTAGAAGCGCCAGGCTTCCTTGCCGGTCCTGGCGTCGAGCGCCGCGATGAAGCCGCGGATGCCGAATTCGCCGCCGCCGACGCCGACGATGACCTTGTCCTTGACGACGAGCGGCGCCAGCGTGATCGAGTACGCGAGCTTGACGTCGGCCAGCGCGACGTTCCAGAGCGCGCGGCCGCTCTTCGCGTCGATCGCGATGACATGCCCATCGAGGGTCCCTGTGTACAGCGTGTCGCCGAGGATGGCCACGCCGCGGTTGTTGGAGCCGCAGCACACGCGCGCGTCCGGCGACGGCGTGTAGCGGTACAACCAGAAGACGCGGCCGGTCTTCGCATCGAGGGCGACCACGTCGTTGGGACGCTGCGTGACGTACATGATGCCGTCGACGACCAGGGGGTTCGACTGCCACGCGCCGAACACCTGGTTCTGGAACGTCCACTTGTGCTCCAGCCTGGTGACATTCGCGGGCGTGACCTGATCGAGCCGGCTGTAGCGCTGGCTGGTGTACGAGCCCGAGTAGATCAGCCAGTTGCGCGGCTCCGACGCCGCCCGCAGCAGGCGATCGTAGGAGACCTGCGCGTGGAGCTGATACGAAGCGAGCAGCACGAACAGCGGCAACGTGCACCGTGTGGCGGTGTTCATCGGAGTCCCTTCAGCGAGAGGAGATACGCCACGAGATCCGCCTGCTCGTCGGCGGTGAGGATGCCGGCCATCGACCGCATCGGCGACGTCTTCGCCAACTCGTACTCACGGAGTTCGGCCTTCACCAGCGAGACGAGCCGTTCCTGCTCGTCGATCAACTGCACGCTGTAGGTGTCCTCGTTCAGCCGCCGGCCGCGAATCGTGCGGCCGTCGCGGGTCACGGCTCGAACCGGCCGGTTGATCGGCAGCATCGCGCTCGTCGGATCCAGCAGGGAGCGCTGGAGCGCGGACGGCGTGCGGATCGCGCCGATGTCGCTCAGGTCGGGCGCCACGCGAGGGCCCTTCCCGTTCACGCGGTGGCAGGCGGCGCATCCGCCTTTGCCCTCGAAGATCTCCTGTCCCCGGCCCACGTGCCCGACCTTGACCGCCGTGCCGCTGACGTCGAAGCCGGCACGGATGAACGCCACCAATCCGTCCAGCTCGGACGGCTGCAGCTTGAAGCCGGGCATCCCGGCCTCGGGAAGCCCTGTGGCGATGACGCGCGCGAGATCTTCATCGGACACCGCGCGGCGGAACTGCCCTCGACGGAGGTCCACGCCCGCGACGACGTCGCCGTTCGGGCCGTGGCACAACACGCATTGCCCCGCGTACAAGCGCGACCCGGTCTCGATGTCCATCGCGCTGTACTGACCAGGATGGTCCTGCGCCGTCGCTTGCGCGGCGAGCCGCTCACCGTCCGATGCCAGCAGCACCAACGCGAAGACGAGCAGGTGTGGCAGCCCGAGAAGGACACGCATGCGGGGAGTTGTACCCAAATCGCGAGGGCCTGTCCAACGCGCGCGGCTTCACGACGCCTGCGGCAGGGCAGGCGGAGCGGTCTGATCGGTCTAATGGAGGACTACAGGCGGGAAGGATCGGCCAACGGGATCGCCAGGCCGAACGAGCCGGCCTGGCCAACGGGGAATCTGCGAGAAGTCGCGAGCTCGAAGCGCCCGCGACGGGCCTGTCAGTGGATCCGGGCTTCGCCGTTGCTGTCCGACGACACGTACCGAGTGATTTCTTGAGGAGGCGCCTCGGCCAACAGCTCAACCAGGACGTCCCGATGACTTTCGGCCAAACGCCTGGCGTCGGGGCCATAAAAGCCGGCCAGCGACTGTTCATCCAGGGCGACCATCCATCCACCATCGGGCGCCGATACGACCCGCAAGTCAATTGTCATGCTGGGCTTTTATGCAACAGCTGAGCCGACTCTGAAATATCGCCGTTTCCTAGGAAAACATTGGGATCGGGCCACTTCGGCTTGGAACACGAAGGACATTGATGGCTCTCTAATGTCCACTACGACCGAGCGCCTTACACACCCATGTGTATACAGACGTATCACGGAATCGACAATTCGTATATCAGGTATACGGCCACCTGAACAGTGCATTTCCGCGGATACGTGATTCTGTCAGACTTACGACTTCCGGCGGCTGACTAATGGGATTTCCGCGCGTTCCTCAGCGTTCGCTCGGAGTACGCAAATCGTTAGTCAGGCGTCCACCCAGGAGCTCGCGCCGCAATTACACGGAGCGTAAGGGCAGAGCCTCAGGATGCGTGCGTCTCTGCGCTGCGGCCGGCCAGCCACAGCCGGCGGTCCGGCAGAAACGGCAGCGTCAGCGACGAAACGAGCGTCACGTCCTCGGGCGTTGAAAATCCCGGCACGCCGATGGTCACCGACGCCTGCGCCACGTTCAGCCGCAGGGTCCGGTGAAGACGATCCCAACAGGACAACAAGCTCGAATAGTTGGAATCAGTCTCCGCGACCCGCGTCGAGTGATGGATGCCGTGCATCCGCGGTGTCACGAGGAATGCCACCAGTCCCCGTTCGACCTCGATCGGCAGCCCGAGGTTGCTGTGGTGAAAGACCACGGAGAGCACGAGCAGTTGCTGCCACAGCCGCAGGGTCTCGCGATCGACGCCCAGCAGCAGCACCTGCGCGGCCCTGACCACCGCGGCCATCAAGAGCTCGCCGAAATGGAAGCGCAGGCCGGTGGTGGTGTCCAGATCGAGATCGATGTGGTGGACCGCATAGAACCGCCACAGCAGCGGCACGCGGTGGTTCAGGCGATGCCAGAGATAGAGCGTGTAATCGAGCAGCAGGAAGCCGAGCACCACACGCAGCGCCCTCGGCACCGGCAGCCATCGGAGCAGCCCGAGCCGCCGGCGCTCGGCGAGCGCCTGCGCGGGCGCGACGAGCGGCCATTCGCTCGCCGCGGTCGTCGCGCCGGCGAGCAGCCCAATCACCAGGTTGCGGCCAATGCGATCGGGCCCCGGTTCCTTGCGCATCCGCAGCGGGCGCAGCCGTTCGACGACGTAGAGGGTGCC
>Ga0105243_10004721_pt1 | contig 10730 bp, 6 predicted proteins | sample KBSM34metaG_FD_81525 | JGI IMG/M metagenome (GOLD analysis project Ga0105243, IMG submission 81525) | Miscanthus rhizosphere microbial communities from Kellogg Biological Station, Michigan, USA - KBS M3-4 metaG | ecosystem: Host-associated > Plants > Roots > Rhizosphere > Soil | place: Michigan...
CGTTCGCGTGGAAGCCGTGGGTCGGGCTCGTCCTCGGGCGGCGAGGCGGGCCGGGGACCGCCCCCGCCGCGTCCGGCCGCGCCTCGCCCGCCCGCGCCGCGACCGCCGCCCACGTCGCCGCGCGCGGGCGCACCGTCGTCGTGGCGGCCGCGGGCGACGTCGCCTGCGACGGCGTCTGCGGCCAGGACGACACGGCCAGGCTCGTCACGCGCACGATCCGGCCGCGGCTCGTCCTCGGCCTCGGCGACTACCAGTACGAGCGCGGCACGCTCGCCGCGTTCAAGGCCGGCTACGACCCGTACTGGGGCCGCTTCAAGCGCATCACGTACGCCATCAACGGCGGCAGCCACGACTTCTACGGCACCGGCGACTACCTGACGTACTTCAACGACGGCGGCCCGCTGCGGCTGCGCCCCGAGGCGAGCTACTCCTTCGAGGCCGGGGCGTGGCACGTCATCGCACTCAACTCGTACTGCTTCGAGCGCTCGAGCTGCGGCGCCGCCCGCTGGACGGACTGGCTGCGCCGCGACCTCGCCGCCCACCGCAACGCCTGCACGCTGGCCTACTGGCACGAGCCGTACTGGACGACGCCCTCCCACCACGGCGAGGACCGGACCCTGCGCCCGTGGGTCGACCTCCTCTTCCGCGCCGGCGTCGACGTGGTCCTGCAGGGCCACAACCACCTCTACGAGCGCTTCGGGCCCCAGACCCCGGACGACCGGCGCGACCCGCGCCGGGGCATGGTGGCCTTCACCGTCGGGACCGGCGGCCGCTCGCACTACCCGTTCCACGGCCCGCCCGCGCCGAACAGCGCCGCGCGCAACGACGACACCTACGGCGTCCTCAAGCTCACGCTGCGGCCCCGGGGCTACGGGTTCCGGTTCGTCCCCGCGGCCGGGTCGTCGTTCACCGACGCGGGCTCGGGCCGCTGCCACTGACCGTCAGCGCACCAGGCGCACGACGCGGCGCACGGCCGGCAGCCGCCGTCCGGCGCGGTCCGTCGCCGTCACCGTGATGTCGGCGCGCACGACGCGCCCGCGCGCGAGCAGGCGGCGCGCCGCGCGCAGGCGCGCGCGGTTGAGGCGCAGGACGACGACGACGGTCCGGCCGGCTCGCACCCGGCGGACCGCGTGGAGCCTCCCGACCCCCCGGACCCGCACGTGTACGACGGCGCGGCACGCGGCTCGGCAGGTCACCGCGACGCGCAGGCGCCCGCGCCGGCCGAGACGCTGCCGGGCGAGCGCGGTCAGCCGCAGCGGCGCGACGCGACGCGCGCCCGCGGCGGCGGCAGGGCGCGCTCCGGCCACCGCTGCGGCGCCCGGCGGCGCGGCGATGGTCCACGCCGCGACAGCCGGCGTGGCGTCGGCGTTGCCGCCCGTATCGATCGCGCGCACCGCGAATCGGTGCCCGCCGACTGCGAGCCCCGCGAACGTCGCGGGCGTGTGACACCCTGCGAACGCCCCGCCGTCGAGCGAGCACTCGAAGTGCACGGCGGCCTCGTTCGAGCCGAACAGGACCGTCGCCGTGGTCGATGTCGTCCCGGACGCCGGGCCGGTGGCGATGTGCGTGTCGGGTGCAAGCGTGTCGGGCCCGAGCGGCAGCTCGGCGTGGGCGTAGGAGAGCGTGCTGTCGTCGCCGCCGAGCACCACCAGGCCGGTGGAGCTCGACAGCGGCTGCTTCGTCGAGGTCGGGTTGTTGACCATCGGCGACAACGGCAGCTGGATCAGCGGCGTCGGGGTGCCGGCCAACGAGATGTTGTCGAGACTCGTGGTCTTGTAGAACACCGAGCCGCCGCTGCAGCACGGCGCGTCCACGAACATGTAGAGCCGCCGGTGCTCGGTGTCGATCATCACCTGCGATCGGGTCTGGTTGTCGGCCACCGTCCCGTAGGGGTGCGACGTCCAGGTCCCGTTCGGCGAGAGGACGAGGAGCTGCTGCAGCGTGGCGCCGGGCGCCGTGGCCGACGTCTTCGTCGCCGCGAAGACGCGGCCCGAAGGGTCGCCGCTGAGCGACTTGAGGTTGATGTGGTCGTCGGCGAGGTGGTCGCCCGACGATGCCGTCTGGAGCGTCCACTGCGTCGCCGGGGTGCCGTCCACGTGGGTCGCGAAGTCGAACGCCTCGACGAGCGGATCGCCCTGGTCGCTCCACATCACGCCGATCTTGCCGTCGTAGGCCACGATCGAGGACAGGTCGTCGGGCGCGAGGTTGCTCGCCTGCACGGGCGGGAGGACCGTCCAGCCGCTCCAGACCTGGTCGTCGCCGACCGTGTGGTTCGTGAAGACCTGGCCGTTCTGGGTGAACGTGACCCAGAGCGTGCCCGTGGTGTCCTTCGCGAGCACCACGGCCTCCATGCCCCCGGAGGAGACGAGGACCGGGAAGCCCGCGTCGAGCACGTACGTCTGCCCGGCCGGGTCGTACGAGAACCGGTACACGCGGGCGCTCTGGCTCGCTATCCCCGCGTTCGGCCCCGATGACGCGACGTAGAGGTGCGCGCCGTCCCAGAGGATGTCGGACGTGCTCGTCCGTCGGGCGTCGATCGGGACGCCGGTCGACGTCCAGGTGTTCGCGGCCCAGTCGAGGCGGTAGATCTCGTGGCGCCCCGCGGCCTGATTCCACAGACTCGCCCACCAGAACCCGTCGTTGACCCACAGCTTGCTCTGCGGCTTGTCGGCCGTCGGCGCGACGACGCCCGCGTAGGAGAAGTCCTGGACCCCGGCCGCGCCGGCGGAGGTCGCCGCCGTCGCCAGGACGGCCGCCGCGAGCAGCGTGGCCGCCGCGATCCGCGCGCGCCACCACGGCCGTCCCCGGCCGTCCGCCGTCCCGCTCGTCGCGCGCATCGTGTGCCTCCGCAGGCGGACGGCCACGGCGGACCGCCCCCGTTCCGTGGTTGGGGTACGCCCTTCCTACGATCCGGCGAGCGCGCCGCGCGCCCGCCGTCCGCGCGACTCCTACGTTTTCGGCACCCCGAGCCCCGACGCCGCCGGCGTCAGGCGGCCGGCCTGGAGCGCGGCGAGGGCGTCCGCGGCGGCGTCGCGCCCGCGCGACGGCGGCCCGGACGCGAGCGCCCGCAGCCGCGCCTGCGCCGCCGGGCCCATGCGGGCGAGCGCCTCGGCCGCCGCGCGCCGCACCGCCACGTGCCGGTCGCCGACGGCGTCGAAGAGGGCGGCCGCGGCGTCGGCGTCCTCGCCGGCGAGCGCGCCGACGGCGGTGGCGGCCTCCTCGCGGACGTGCGGGCCGGCGTCGTCGTGCAGCGCGGTGAGGAGGGCGCCGAGGGCCGCGGGGTCGCCGACGCGTCCGAGCGCTCGCGCGACCTCCTCGCGGACGTGGGCGTCTTCGTCGCCCAGGGCGGCGAGGAGGGCGGGGACGGCGTCGCGGTCGCCGATGTCGGCGAGGCGGCCGGCCGCCATCGCGCGAGCGGTCGCGTCCGGTGCGGACAGGGCGGCGGCGAGCGGCGCGGCCGTCGCCGGGTCGTCGAACTGGGTGAGCGCCCAGACCACCCCGAGACCACCGCGACCGCCCTCCATCGCGACGGTGAGCGCCGGGATCGCGCGCGGGTCCCGGCGGTCGCCGAGGGCGCGCGCCGCGCGGTCGCGGGCCTCCGGGGCGCCGTCGGCGACGGTGCGGAGCAGCGCGCCGAGATCGGGCGCCTCGTCACCGGGGCCGGAACGGTCGTCGTCGGCGCGGACAGCCACGGGCGAAGCATCTCACGCGCTCCGCCCGTGGCCCTGCCCGCCGGTCAGCGCAGCAGACGGGTGCCGCGCCGCACGCGGGGCGCGAGGTTGCCGGCGGCGTCGGCCGCGATCGCCGTGACGGTCGCCTGGACGCGGCCGCCTCGCCGGAGGCTCCGGCGCACCGCGAGCAGGCGGGTCTTCGACATCCGAACCCGGACGGGCGTCGCGCGGCCGGCCGAGAGCGTGCGGACGTACACGCGGGTGCGCGGCGCGCCGCGGCGTCCGCGGACCTTCACCGCCGCGCTGACGCGCAGCGTGCACCGTTCGCTGCAGGTCGCGATCACCCGGATCGCGCGGCGCAAGTGCTGACGCTTGGCGAGCCGCAGGGTCAGCCGCGGGGCGGCGAGGTCGCGGGCGACGGACGCCGTCCCCGCGGCGCCGCCCCCGGCGGCGAGCACGCCCACCGGAGCGGCCGCGGTCCACGTCGGCTCGTCGTCGATCGACGGGTCGATCGTGAGCTGGCGCAGGCCGCTTCCGTCGAGGCCGATCGTGGCGATGTCCTGGTTGCCGAAGCGGCCGGTCGCGAACACGGCCCCGCTCATGTCCGGCGCGAAGCTCGGGGTGCGGTCCGCGCCCGGGCTCGAGGCGAACGGCGCCTGGCCGCTGCCGTCGGCGGCCATCACGAACAGCTCGCGGCCCTCGGCGGGGTCGCGCAGGCTGCGGAAGATGATGCGGCCCGAGTCGCCCGACCAGTGCGGCGAGCGGTCCGACGCCGGGTTGACGCTGATGTCGCGCTGCCCGCTGCCGTCGGCGCCCATGACGTAGACCTCGTCGTTGCCGTCGCGCGTCGACACGAACGCGATGCGCGTGCCGTCGGGTGACCACGCGGGCTGGTCGGCGAGCGCGCCCGTCGTGATCGGGCGCTCGCCCGCCGCGTCGGCGACCCAGATGTCGCTCTGCGCGCCGGTGTCGTGGCGGAAGGCGATCCGCGTCCCGTCGGGCGACCACGTCGGGTAGCGGTCGGCGCCGGGGGCGGAGGTGAGCTGCGTCTGGCCGCTGCCGTCGGCGTTCATCACCCAGATGCGGGTCGCGCCGCCGCGGCGGCTGGCGAACGCGATCCGCCGGCCGTCCGGCGACCAGGCCGGGTCGAGGTCGTCGGCCGGATCGGTCGTGAGTCGCGCCTGACCGCCGCCCGTGGCGGTCATCGTGAAGATGTCGAAGTTGCCCGTCCGGTTGCTCTCGAACGCGACCGTGCCGCCGGTCGTGGCGGCGCCGAGCGCCGCTCCGGGCAGCAGCGCCGCGAGCGCGCACGCGGCGGCGGCAGCGGTTGTGGCGACGGCGGCGACCCGTCGCCGGCCGGCCCTGGCCATGGTCCTGCTCACTGCACCGTCACCTCCAGTTGCGGTGGCGTCGCGGTCTCGCGCGACGTGATGTAGAAGGCGTCCGAGCTCACGGGGTCGATCGCGAGGGACAGCGGGCCGCCCGCGGCCGCGGCGATCGGGGCCGTCGCGAGCGTGACGCTGAACGCGGTGTTGCTCGTCGTCGCGCCGAACTGCCCGACCTGCGCGCCGGGTGCCGGGCGGTTGCCGAAGACGAGCCCGCCCTCGGTCCACGCGGTGTCGGCGACGACCTTGACGAGATCGGGCCCGGGCGATCCGGAGGCCGAGTTCGTCGTCGTCCGCACGGTCAGCCGCGCGCTCGTGATGGTCCGGCCCGCGAGTGCGCCGAGGTCGAAGCGCAGGTACGTCACCCGCAGCGGGCTCGCGTCGGCGAACAGGCTGGTGCTCGTGCCGAACGGCCCGGCGGCGTCGGCCGCGGCGTAGGTGTCGGCGACCGCGTTCAGCGTCACGGTCGTCCCACCCGGGGGCGGCGGAGGAGGCGGCGGGGGCGGGGGCGGCGGCGCGGCGGCGCCGAGCGAGAGGAAGTTGTGCAGGTAGAAGCGCGTGCCGTCGTCGCCGGCGAGCACGAGCAGCCCGGTCGTGCTGTCGAGCGACTGCTTGGTCGACGTCGGGTTGTTGACCTTCGTGTCGGTCGTGCTCTGGATGAACGGCGTGCCCGGACCGGTCGGGAACGCGAGGGTCGTGAACGGCGCGCGCTTCATGTAGACCACGCCGCCGCTGCAGCACGGGGCGGCCGAGAACGCGTAGGCGTCGCGGTGCTCCTTGTCGAGGAGCACGATCCCCCGCGTCGCGTTGTCGCCGACCGTCCATACCGTGTGGCTGTCGACCGACAGCGTGGCCATGTCCACGTGGTAGAGGACGATCAGCGGCGCGGTCGCGGGCGACGCGATGTCGTTCAGCGACGTCTTCACGATCGCGAACGCCTCGCCGGTGCCGCTGCCCTCGAGGGCCTTGATGTTGAGGTGGTCGTCGGGGCACTTCGTCGCGGCGCAGAGGACCTTGGAGGTCCAGGTCTGGTCGCTCGCGCCGTCCGCGTGGACGGCGAACCGCAGTTCCGCGGTGTTCTGGTTGCTCCACAGCACGCCGACCTTGCCGCCCGTCGCGAGGATCGTCGAGATGTCGTCGGCGTTGAGGTTGCTCGCGTTCGGGGCGGGCAGCACGAACGGCGCGACGAAGTCGGTGTCGCTCGCGACCGTGTGCGTGACGAAGACCGACCGCCCGCCGGACGCGTTCGCCGCCGTCCAGGTCACCCAGAGGCGCCCGAGCGAGTCGCGCTCCAGCACGGCGGCCTCGAGGGCGCCGTTGGCGACGGTCTTCGTCGTCTCCAGCGTGTACGTCCCGGTGCCGGGGGTCGCGCCCGGCGTGTAGCCGAAGCGCTTGACGTTGACCGTGTTGTCGGCCGTCGTCGCGCCCTCGGCGATGTGCGTGACGACGTACAGCTTGCCGTTGCTGACCCACTTGACGTCGGCCTCGGCTGTCCGGCGGCCGTCGACTGCGACGCCCGTGCTCGTCCACGCGCTCGTCGCCTGGGCGTCCTTGTTGAAGCCGTAGATCTCGAAGCGGTTCGCGGTCGTGTTGAAGAGGACCGCCCACCAGCGCCCGTCGTTGAACCAGAGCTTGCTCTCGGGCTTCTGGCCGGTCGGGGCGGTGACGGTCGTGCCGTAGCTGAAGTCGCGGAAGCCGGCGGTGACCGGCGTCGCGCCGGCGGCGGCGGGCAGCAATGCGCCGGCGGCCATGAGCGCGAGCGCCACGAGGGTCGCGCGGGCCCGCAGCCCGCCCCGGACGTGCCCAACCAAGCCCCCACGCATGCCGGCTCCCCCGATGTCGCCCCGTTCCCCTATGCCGTTCCTACGTTCCGGAGCATCGGGAACTGACGCGACATCCGCTGTTAGGGTCGCCGGGCGATGGCCGCGGGGTTCGAGATCGCCGGGCGCCTGACGATCGCGGTCGAGGGCCTCGGCGGCCGCGACCTCGACGCGGTCGCAGCGCAGTTCGACCCGTACACGCCGGGTCCGCCGCCCGCCGCGCCCGACGTGGTGCTGGCGGTCTCGCCGACGCCCGGCGCGCCGTTGACGGACATCCAGCGGAACGCCGGCGACGGCCGCGTGACCGCCACCGACGGCGCGCGCTTCTTCGTGCTCGCGGGCGGCGCCCGATGCGCCGTCCCGCCGCCCGGCGGGCCGCCGCCGGCCCGCTTCGACCTCGAGCCCGGGTTCCCGGTCGGCCACGCGGTGCGACGGCTCGTGCGGCCCGCGCTCCAGGTCGCGCTCCCCGCCCGCGGCGCGGTCGCGGTCCACGCCGCCGCGGTGGCGATCGACGGACGGGCCGTCCTCGTCGGGGGCTGGTCGGAGAGCGGCAAGACCGAGACCGCGCTGGCGCTGCTCGAACGCGGCGCGACGTTCGTCTCCGACAAGTGGACGGTCGTCGGCGAGGACGGGACCGCGGCCGTGTTCCCGATCACGGTCGGCGTGCGCGGCAGGACGCTCGCCCACCTCCCGCGGCTGCGCGCGGGGCTCGGCCCGGCGCCGCGGGCACGGCTGGCCGCGGCCGGCGCGGCGCGCGCCGCGGGCCGCGTCCTCCCCCACGACGGCGTGCATCGCGCGCTCATGGCCGCCGACCGCGTCGCGCTCGCGCCGAGCGCGGTCCGCGCGGCCTACGGCGGCGGCGACGCACCGTGGTCGGTCCCGCTCGGGGCCGTCGCCGTGCTGACGACCGTGCCCGGCCCGGACACGATCGCACGGCCGGCCGACCCCGCGTGGGCGGCGGACCGCCTGGCGCGGGCGGCCGACTTCGAGCGCCGCGGCCTGTTCGAGCTCCACGACCGCGCATGCTGGGCGCTCCCCGATCGCGAGCGCGGCGTGCGCGAGCGCCTGCTCGGCCGGGAGCGCCAGCTCCTCGCCGCGACCCTCGCGCGCGTCCCGGTCATCGAGGTGCGCGCCCCGTTCCCGACCGATCCGCGGCCGGTGGCCGACGCGCTCGCCGCTCGTCTCTGAGCCGGCCCTCGCGGCCGGCGGCCCGCGCTGAGGCCGCCGGCCGCGAGCACCGGCTCACCCCGTGCAGGGCGCCGGCCCGCGCCGCGTCGGCGGGAGGCACATGTCGCGCCGCTGCGGCGCGCGCGCGCGGCGGATGCGGAACTGCGTGTACTTGCCGATCCGCCCGTTCGCGCGCACGAAGACCTGGATCACGGACCCGGCCCGCAGCGTGCGCCGCATCTTCCTGAAGCGGGTCGGCCGGCTCTGGGCGACCGCCGTGAGGTCGGCCCTCGGGCAGCCGCGGCCGGCGCACTTCACGCGAATGCGGGCGCCGGTCGGGGCGCGCACCTCGAGCAGCGAGATGTGCGTCGAGCGACCGGTGACGCGGCCCGCGATGCGCACGATCGGGAACGGCAGCAGGAACTGCGCGGGCCGCGCGGCCCCGGGCGCTCGCGGCGCCGCCCCCGAGCCGGATACGGAGGGCTCCGCGCGCACCGTGATGCTGCGGAAGGCGACATTCGTCCGGCCGCTCGTGTCCGTCACGCGCAGCGAGACCGTGTAGCTGCCGGGCGTGGCGTAGGTGGACGTGGCGGTCTCCCCCGCGGCGTCGTTGAACACGCCGTTGCCGTCGAGATCCCACTGGAGGCTCGCGACGGCCCCGCCGGTGACGTGCGACGTCGATGTGAAGGTCACCGGGCGCCCGGCGGTCGGCGACGCGCTGACGTCGAACGACGCGACCGGCGGCCCGCTCACCGGGATGGTCACGGCCGCGATGGACGACGCTCCGCGGCTGTCGGTGACGCGGAGCCGCACGATCGCGCCGCCGGGCACCGTGAAAACCTTCTGGGCGATGCCGCCCGTGGCGTCGCTGAACTGGCCGTTGCCGGTCAGGTCCCACTCCGAGGACACGATCGAGTCGCCACGGTCAGCGTCCTTCGAGTTGGACGTGAAGGTCACCGTCTGCCCGACGAGCGGATTCGCCGGGTTGACCGTGAAGGAGGCGACTGGCGGCGTGTTCATGACGACGGTCCGCCGCAGGGTCGACGTCCCCCCGAGGTTGTCGGTGACCCGGAGCGAGACGTTGGTGTTCTGCAGGATCGTCGCCGTGGCCGTGGGCCCGGTGAAGCCACCGTCGCCGAAGATCCCGTCGCCGTCGAGGTCCCACGAGTAGCCGACGATCGTGCCGTCGCCGTCCGTCGACCCGGAGGTGAACGTGACGCCCGCGCCCGCGATCGGGAACGGCGGGGTCCACGTGAACCTCGCCACCGGCCGGGTGTTCGCCGTGATCGCGCGGGAGACCGTCGTCGTCGCGGCGGCGGGCGCCGTCGCCGGGGGGATGGGGGCCTCGTCGACCGTCAGCGTGACCGTCCAGGCGCCCGCCGGGAACGTGTGCGTGACCGTCGCGCCGGTCGCGGCGGCGGAGCCGTCGCCGAAGTCCCACGAAAAGCCCGTGATTTCCTCCCCCGCGTCAGGGGTCGCCGTGGCGCTCAAGGTCACGGCCTGCCCGCTGCGCGGTGCGGCGGGCGTCGCCGTGAACGACGCGGTGAGCGCGTCGGCCCGGCCCGGGGCGAGCGCGAGAGCGGCGAGCGCGAGGAGCGCCGCGAGAGCGGGCCGCGCGAGGCGGCGGCGGGTGATGGCATTGGTGACGAACACGGCTCTTCTACCTTCGAACGGATGACGTGGACGGGGCTGGACGGTGGCCTTTCAACCGGAGTCGTCGAAGTTCTGGGACGGGCTGGACGGCTGGGGCGCCGGCTTCGGGGCGGGCCGCGGGGCCGGGCGCGGCGCGGGCGGGCGGGCGACCGGCGGGGCGGGCCGCGGGGCGGGCGCGGGCGCCGGCGCCGGCCGCGGGGCGACGGGAGCCGGGCGCGGCGCGGGCCGCGGGGCGGTGAACACGCGCGGCGCGGGGCGGACCGTCCGGCGCGGGACGACCGGCACGAAGCGGCGGCGGGCACGGCGCGCGCGATGCCGGTGGCGGCGCGCGTGGTGGCGGTGATGCACGACGGGCGCGGGTGCGTGGAGGCGCGCGCGGAGCGCGTCGACCGCGATCGCCGCGGGCGGCAGCGGCTCGAGGGTCCCCATGTGGCGCATCCGCACGATCTCCGGCGACACGCCCGCCGCGATCTCCACCTTCACCGACGCCGGCCGTACGACCGGCCGGGCGAGCGGCGCCGGGTCGGGGGCGCCGAGGACCGCGGGCCACACGACGAGCGCGCCCGCCGCGAGCGTGCCGTGGGCCAGCGCGACCGCCGCGATCGTCCCGCTCCGCCGCGCCACGCCCCCGGCGACGAGCGACAGCCCACCGGCGAGCAGGACGACGGCGACCGACCGCGTCCCGGCGTACAGCGCGGCGCTCAGCCCCGCCGTCCACGGGATGCCGCGCGCGCCCACGGCGCCGACGAGCAGCGGCTGGATGAGGCCGCGCAGCAGCAGTTCCTCGAGCGCGCCCGCGAACACGCCGACCGCGAGCGCCGCGCCGGCCACGGCGACCGGGCCGAGTCCGGCCTCGATCCGCGCGGGCCGCAGGACGAGATAGACGACGAGCCCGAGCGGGATCCCGGCGGCGACCGCCCACGCCAGGGGGCCGAGGCCCGTGGGCGTCACGCCGAGCGCGGCGCGGCCGAGCCGCAGGCGGCGGGCGGCGAGCACGATGCCGAGCAGGACCGGCACGCCGACGAGCGCCGGCC
>Ga0105243_10004726_pt1 | contig 10716 bp, 13 predicted proteins | sample KBSM34metaG_FD_81525 | JGI IMG/M metagenome (GOLD analysis project Ga0105243, IMG submission 81525) | Miscanthus rhizosphere microbial communities from Kellogg Biological Station, Michigan, USA - KBS M3-4 metaG | ecosystem: Host-associated > Plants > Roots > Rhizosphere > Soil | place...
CACGAAGGTGCTCGACCTGCCGTCCGGGATCAACCACCACTGGACGAAGAACGTCGTCGCCGCGCCCGACGGCAAGAAGCTGTACATCACGGTCGGCTCGAACAGCAACGTGGCCGAGAACGGGATGGGCGTCGAGCAGGGCCGCGCCGCCATCTGGGAATACGATATCGCCAGCCACAAATCGCGCATCTACGCGAGCGGCCTGCGCAATCCGAACGGGATGGATTTCCAGCCGCAGACGAAAGCCTTGTGGGCGGCCGTCAACGAGCGCGACGAGCTCGGCAACGACCTCGTGCCGGACTACATGACGGCGGTGAAGGACGGTGCCTTCTACGGCTGGCCGTACAGCTATTACGGCCAGCACGTCGACACCCGCATCAAGCCGCAGAAGCCGGACCTGGTCGCAAAAGCCATCGTGCCCGACTATGCGCTCGGTGCGCACACGGCCTCGCTGGGCCTCGCGTTCTACGACGGCGACCTGCTGCCGCAGTTCAAGAATGGCGCGCTGATCGGCCAGCATGGCTCATGGAACCGCAAGCCGCATTCCGGCTACAAGCTCGTGTTCGTGCCGTTCGCGGACGGCAAGCCGAGCGGCCCGCCGCAAGACATCCTGACGGGCTTCCTCGGCAAGGACGAACACGCCTACGGGCGCCCGGTCGGGGTCGCGGTCGACCGGACCGGCGCCATCCTGCTGGCGGACGACGTCGGCAACGTCGTCTGGCGCATCACGCCGGCATCATCTACCAACCAGGGAGCAACTAAATGATCAAACGGAAGGGCAGCGCCGTCTGGAGCGGCGGACTGAAAGACGGCAAGGGCACCGTGTCGACACAGAGCGGCGTCCTCAACCAATCCCAATACGGCTTCAACACCCGCTTCGAGAATGGCGCGGGCACGAATCCGGAAGAACTCCTGGCGGCTGCGCACGCCGGCTGCTTCACGATGGCCCTGTCGGCCCAGCTGGGCGAAGCGGGCATGACGGCGCAGAAGCTGGAGACGACGGCGACCGTGTCGCTGGACAAGGTCGACGGCGGCTTCGCCATCCCGGCCGTGCACCTGGAACTCGTGGCCACGATTCCCGGGGCGAACGAGCAGGCGTTCCAGGAAGCGGCGCGCAAGGCCAAGGAAGGCTGTCCGGTGTCGAAACTGTTCAATGCCAACATCACCCTGGATGCCAAACTCCAGGCTTGACTGGTGACTTTGCCAAATGGTGGGCTCGGGGAGCCCACCATCATCGCGGAAAAACGGCCGCCTGCACGAATCCGCCCGAGCGCATAAAATCGCCGCTTTCCCCACGAACCAACAAGGACCACAATGCGCATCCTGCACACCATGCTACGCGTCGGCGACCTGCAGCGCTCCATCGACTTCTACACCAAGGTGCTTGGCATGAAGCTGCTGCGCACGAGCGAGAATCCGGAATACAAGTACAGCCTGGCCTTCCTCGGCTACGGCAGCAATCCGGAGCACGCCGAACTCGAACTGACCTACAACTGGGGCGTCGACAAGTACGAGATGGGCTCGGCCTACGGCCACATCGCCATCTCGGCCGAGGACATCTACAAGACCTGCGAACAGGTCCGCGCGGCCGGCGGCAACATCACCCGCGAGCCGGGACCGGTCAAGGGCGGCACGACCGTGATCGCCTTCATCACCGATCCGGACGGCTACAAGGTCGAACTGATCGAGCGTGCCGACCATGCGGGCGGCGCCGGCCTGAGCAGCTAAGGCGGCTCACTTCCTGGGCCTGAGCAGCGCCAACCGTTCTTCCAAACTTACCCGTGGCGAGCCAGGCGGTAACGCCGGGCACTGCCGCCGACGATGGCCCGGCGGGAGGCGTCCATATAGACGGCTCGGGGCAGGAAGAGATCGGTGAGCACTTGCGCGCATCGTCTCGATAGCAGCTTGCTTGGGGCCGCTCAAGTGACGTTTTTCAAAGCAATGCGGCCAAGAATGAAAACGGCGCACGCGCGCCGTTTTCATGTCGATGCGGAAGAAGATTACGGCTGCTGCAGCAGCGCGTTGATCGGCTGCAGGTCTTCCTCGCGCAACGAACCCGCCGCGGCCTTCAGCTTCAGGCCGGCCAGGATCGTGTTGTAGCGCGCCAGCGCCAGCTGGGTACGGGTCTGGTACAGCTGGCGCTGCGCGTTCAGCACGTCGATGTTGATACGCACGCCGACCTGGTAACCGAGCTTGTTCGATTCCAGCGAGGAATTGCTTGACACCTCGGCCGCTTCCAGCGCCTTCACCTGCGCGAGGCCGCTGTTCACGCCGAGGAAGGACTGGCGCGCCACCAGTGCGGCGTTGCGGCGGTTCGCTTCCAGGTCGTTGCGGGCCTTGTCTTCCAGCGCGATCGATTCGCGCACCTTGCTCGTCACGGCAAAGCCGCTGAAGATCGGGATGCTGTACTGGATACCGATGGAGTTGTTGTTGCTCTTGCCCGACGAACCGCTGATCTGGCCGTTGACGTCGCGGTGCGTCGACGCGGCCACCAGATCCAGCGTCGGGTAGTGACCGGCGCGGTTCTTCGAGATATCGCGCTTGGCCGATTCGAGCTGCAACTGGGCCACGGTCACGGCATAGTTCTGGTTCTCGGCGGCCGACACCCACTGGTCGACGTTGACCGGTTGCGGCGCCGTCAGGTTCACGCCGGTGCGCAAGGTGGCCAGCGCGGCCGGCGGCGTGCCGATGATGGCCTGCAGCGCCGTCTTCTTGCTCTCCAGGTCGTTGACGGCGGCGATCTCCTGCGAGACGACGAGGTCGTACGCGGCCTGGGCTTCATGGGTGTCGGTGATGGTCTGGGTGCCGACTTCGAAGTTGCGCTTGGCGGACGCGAGCTGCTCGGTCACGGCGGCCTTTTGCGCGCGCGTGGATTCCAGCGTGTCCTGGGCGGCCAGCACGTCGAAATAGGCCTGGGACACACGCGTGATCAGGTCCTGCTGGGCCTGGGCGAACTGGGCTTCCGAAATGGCCTGCTGCAGCTTGCTCTGCTGATAGGTTTCCCAGCGGTCCCAGCGGAACAGCGGCTGTTGCAGCGTGACCTGGATATCCTTGGTCCGCAGGTTGCTGCCGCCTCTCAGCAGCGGGTTGTTGTCCCAGTTCGTGAAGTCGGCATTGTTCTTGGTGATGTCGCCGGAGACGCCGACGGTAGGCAGCAGGCCGGCACGCCCCTGGGTGATACGTTCACGCCCCGCGGCAGCGGCGGCGCGGGCGCTGGCATAGACGGCGTCGTTCGCCAATGCCTGCTGGTACACCTGGATCAGATCGGCCGCCTGGGCATTGAGCGAAAACGCGCTGGCCAACAGTACGGCGATGAGGGGCTTCTGCATTATTACTTTCTCCGTCGGAGTCATCAATAGTTAAGGACGCAGGCCGTCAATACTTCGGCATCGAAGGATCGACCTGCACGGCCCAGGCGTGTATGCCACCTGTCAAGTTGGTAATGTTGCTGAATCCGTTTCGCTCGAGGAAAGCGGCCACCTGCATGCTGCGCGCGCCATGGTGGCACACGCAGACGATGTCCTGGCCGTCATCCAGTTCGCTCACGCGGATCGGAATCAGGTTCATCGGAATCTGGGTCGAGCCGTCGATGTGGCAGGTCTCGTATTCCCAGTTTTCCCGGACGTCGAGCAGCAGCGGCTTCGGACGCGACGGGTCGGCCAGCCACGCGGCCAGCTCGGGAGCGGTAATGTGTTGCATGTGTGCCCGCCTCAGAACTGGAAATGCGACGGCACCGGTGCGCCGGTCAGGTAGCGCACATTGGTCTCGAACACCTTGATCGTGCTGTAGGTGTTTTCGCCAGTGCGGGAGATGATAGCCGCTTCCATGACCGGCGCCTGGCCGACGATGGCGGCGATGCGGCCGCCCACCTTGACCTGCTTGAGGATGGCTTCCGGCAGCACTTCCAGCGCGCCCGAGATCACGATCACGTCATACGGCGCACCCTTTTCCCAACCCTGGGCGCCATTGCCCACTTCGACGGTCACGTTGTGGATGCCCGCATTGGCGAGGTTCTTCTTCGCCAGTTCCGCCGTTTCCGGATTGATTTCCACGGTGGTCACCTTCGCGGCGCGGTGCGCCAGCAGGGCGGCCATGTAGCCCGAGCCGGTGCCGATTTCCAGCACGGTCTCGTGTTTCTTCACACCGGTCTCCTGCATGATGCGCGCCTCGAACTTCGGCGCCAGCATCGCCTCGCCGCCCGGCAGCGGGATCTCGACGTCGGCGAACGCCAGGTTCTGGTACGCCGCCGGCACGAACTGTTCGCGCTTGACGACGTGCAGCAGGTCGAGCACATCCTGGTCCAGCACGTTCCACGGACGGATCTGCTGTTCGATCATGTTGAAGCGGGCTTGTTCGATATTCATCTTTATACTCGGTGGAAAAATAAATAATCCGATATTTTATCGTTGAACGGCTTCAGCAAACATATCTTAGCGATATGGGGCTGAGTACCAGAGGAAATTGCGACAGTCTGCAGTTTAAGGGGCATGAAACCCGGAAAACGGCGTCTTGACGTCGGAAAAGGTCACGCGGCGTCGTGCGCCGGCGTACCCGCCGCCGCGGGCAACAGGCCATGCAGCGCCATGTCGAGGAAGGTGTCGAGGAAGGCTTGCGGGTCCAGTTCCGTGCGCGGGCACGGGCCGATGGAGTGCTTCCACATGATCAGCGAGAGCATCGGGGCGACGAGCACCTGGGTCATCATGTTGACGTCGATGCGGCGGAACTCGCCGCGGGCGATCCCCCGTTCGAGCATCGACGCCATGGCTTTGGTGCCACGGTTGATGACTTCTTCCTGGTAGAAGCGGGCGAGTTCCGGGAAGTTATCGGCTTCCGCCGTGACCAGCTTGATGATGCCGGAGGCCTTGGTCGCCCCCAGCCGTTGCCACCACGAGTGGATCAGGTGGCGCAGCAGGTCGGCGCTGTGGCCGTCGAACCCGGCGACGGACGCTTCCGCCTCGCCGATCACGGGCACGATATTGCTGCGCACGACGGCCTTGAACAGTTCTTCCTTGTTTTCGTAATACAGGTACAAGGTGCCCTTCGACACGCCGGCGCGGCGCGCGACGTCTTCCAGGCGCGTAGCGGCGTAACCACGCTCGACGAACAGGTCGATCGCCGCCTCCAGCAGCTCCTGGGGCCGCGCGTCCTTACGGCGCTCCCAGCGTGGCTTGGTGTCTAAAGGGCATGGCATACTTCTGTCCGACAACTAACTGTTGAGTCAGCAAATATAGACCCGGGGATAGAGCCAGTCAAGAACAGCCGCTCCTGACTGGAGTATACTGGTCGCTTGCCACCATCCGCCGACCGTTTCCGTGAGTTTCCCACCTGCTTTCGACTGCCGCCCCGGCTGCGGCGCCTGCTGCATCGCCCCGTCGATCACCTCCGCCATCCCTGGCATGCCAAACGGTAAGCCGGTTGTCAACTAAAGAGACGTCATGGACCGCTGCGACAGCTACGGAGGTTGCAGCGTTGCGCCCTCGATTGCGAGTTCGATTCCAAAGATGCCTTGAGGAAGCCGTGAGCAGTGCTACGCCTAGCAATCCGACGCTAGCGGAGAGCAAGTGCCCTCCGAGATGTCCATACGTACTGAAAGTCCAGGTTTCCGATGGACAGAAAATCCGTTAAACTAAACTCGGGTTTAGCTCTACTCGATATGGAGGACTTATGGGTCAACCGAATCCACTACAGCAGATTATGGACGTAACCATTCAGGGTTTCGCCAAAGTCACAGAAGCACTCGGAGAAGTTCAGGCCGAGCAGCAGCGTTTACGCGATGAGCAAGTCCGAATGGCCAAGCAGCACCGCGATGTTTCCATAGCGAACTACAAGGCGCACACCGCGTCGGGCAAGGCGCGAATGGCAACCGAACTCGTACAAGTTTTCGGTTCTCAAGCCGGAGCTGCAGAATATCTGGGCTTGACCAAAGGTCGAATTTCCCAGCTTGTAAACTCTGACAAAAATCGCAAGAACGGTCGCTAACGCGACTAAGCATCACCAACCTACGTAGCCCGACCGCGAGCGGTTCTCAGCAGGCGGGCTACCTTTACATTCCTCGTTCTACCTCTCTATGCCGTCCAGCCAACACGTTGCGCATTCCTTGCAAATCAAAAAACTAAAAGGTATTTCGAAGCTGGACGAAATCAGGTTCGATGAGAAACCTCTAACCGCAATCCTTGGGCCAAATGGTTGCGGTAAATCGACTATTTTGCATGCGTTGGCATGTTGTTATCAGCCGATGGAAGACAGCATTCAGACGAACTGGCGCTTCAGAGACTTTCTTACACCGACAACCGACTCTACTTGGGCAGGCAGTTCACTAACGCTCTTACATTCATACCGTGACGGACAAACTGTATTTACGAACGTAAAGACTTCTTACAGTAAAGCGGCGGACCGATGGGTTCCTCGATATGAGACCCGGCCCCGCCGACATATCGTCTTCATTGGCATAAAGTCATGCGTCCCTAAAATTGAAGAAGAAACATACACGTCGCTCATCAGTTACGCCACTACTCCTCATCAAGATACCGACCTCATCAAGGCAAAGATGAGTGTCGTCTTTAATAGGGAATACCAAGAGCTAAACATCCATCAGGCAAATTCCGGACGGAGATATAACGGCTTAGCTCTAGCCGGAACTCGTTACTCCTCGTTAGCCATGGGAGCGGGTGAGCAACGTGTTCTTCATATTCTTTCTGTTGTTTTCAATGCTCCGAAGCATGCCCTAATCTTGGTAGATGAAATTGACTTACTTCTCCATACGGCTGCTCTGAAAGCATTACTGAACATCATTTATGAACGCGCCTCCGAAAAGTCCCTCCAAGTGGTGTTCACAACCCATCGAGAGGCGGTACTTGAGCTCACGAGTATAGTGAGTATCAAGCACATTCATACGCTGAGTGGCAAGACATACTGTTTCTCCAATACAAAGCCAGACGCAATGCACCGGCTAACTGGTGAGCAACAGCGACCGTTGGAAATCTTCGTGGAAGATGATATGGCGCGTGCCATCGTCGAGCACGAGTTACTGGCGTTACAAATGAAACGCATTTCAACGGTAACGAAGTATGGTGCAGCAACGAACTGCTTTACCCTCGCTGCTGGCCTGCTGCTGAAGGGAAATCATAACTTTGCCCACCAGCTTTTCTTGCTGGACGGGGACTTGTACGTAACCGACAACGAGCGGTTAGAGCGCGTAAATAAAGCACTGTCGGGAATAGAAGGTAACGCCGATGCTCGACGAATGCAGATACTTGGGGCTATTCGGACACTTTTGGCGCGACCAGGCCCATCCCCGACTCCTGAAGCGCAGCTTCATCAAATGATTCGTGGGCTTGCTCAACAAGCTGACGTTGAGGTCAATGAAATCGTCCAGATAGCCCTTGGAATTCAGGCCGTAGATGATACGCATAGCTTCATCGGAAGAATCATCGAGACACTCAACGTGGATAAGGCTGTTGGCTTATCAATGATTGTGCGGGTGGCGTCTCTCTCTCCAGACTGTCCGGAATATGTGAGTGAACTGCGCGCTTTGCTAATGGCACTTCGGCCTGAGTTCTTAGAGAACGCCGCATGATGAGTCTTCGAACTTAAGTTTGAACTACTGAGTAACTCAACATGCATGGTTTTAACTAGATGAATCCCATATGAATTGCCGCGACAACTGCGGCGCGTGCTGCACCGCCCCCTCGATTACAAGCCCTATACCTGGGATGCCCAACGGAAAACCGGCAGGTGTCAGGTGTGTTCAACTGGCGGATGACAATCGCTGTCGCGTCTTTGGAAGTCCAGAACGGCCGGCTTTCTGCGGCGGCTTACAGCCATCGGAAGAGATGTGCGGTTCCAGCCGGGAGCAGGCTATCCGCTGGTTGGATGAATTGGAACGCGTGACAGCCCCTGCGTAGTAAGACAGGCATCGTACGTCGCTCAACGTGGCTCTCTGCCTTTTGTTGCAGACCAATGGCCTTTCCCAACCGGTAGCGCGCTTTACGCACCATGCAATTTGCGGAAGCAACGCTCAAAAGCTTCTATGCTCGCTGCGCGAAACGCATCGCTACGTCCCTCACCGCAGAGCCAAGACGCAAGTACATCAGGCGGGAATACGCCCTCACCATGCATCAGAAGTGCAGAGAGCTGAGCATATAGCCGGTGATGCACTTCGTTGAAGTCTCGAAGAAGCCTAGGATTCGTAACTCCTGGCCCTTGAAATTCGTAGGAATCTCTAGCGAAGACGGTATAGACGTGCCCAAGCCCAACCAAAAACTGGGCCTGGGTTTGCGAAGACATTCCTGCAAGCGCCTTTTCGCAATCCTCTTGAGTAAACGCCATTACATTCCCCATGAAAGGTTCTGGTCACGCACAAGAAGCAGGCCGTTACAAACTAGCACCGGTTTTTTTCGGAGCAAATGTTTGCTCCATAGCCTCCCTGTCGTAGTCGAGCAGCCAGTGATTGCGCTTTTTGTACAGCGCTTCCAACACTGCCGGCTTTCGACCGATAACATCCATCCCTCGGTCATCATACGGGTGAACGATAATTGCACTCGCAGGGTTGACGAAATAAATCAAGCAATGAGGATTCGGATGCATTGAGCTGAAGTCGGTAACCAGAGCACACCAAAGCAGATTTTGCAACTTGGCGGCAGGCACCTTGAATGCGCAATTTATCCAGAGTCCTTCGCCGAAATCATCACTCTCCTCTACCTTTTCGTACCAAACGTCCCTGTCTTTTGCAATAGAAATTCCAGCCATTGCGAGTTCGCGAATAGAGCGCCGTAGCTCAAAACGCGTTGAAAACACAAATCTTTGCAAGTGGACGAGAACTGAATCGCCATCATTAAAGACGTCATTGCAAATTTCCGTTGCCTTACGTAGGGCTGTCAACACCTGGTCCAGTGGACTTTCTCCCTCAGACAGTTCAAATCGCAGTCCACCGGGAAAGTTGTAAAACAAGGCGTGCCGGTAACTCCCACCCTCTGTCAAACCATCAATTATGCTTTTAAATTTCATATAGCCATCTCAATCTTTGACGCGAAGTCTCTTATCAAACTTCTTGACACGTTTTTCATCCACAGGGTCAAATTCGCCATCATAGCGGGAAGTCGTGCTCAATCTATGCCAATACCCCCCGCCATCGAACGGACCTTTCGTTGGATGGAAAGGCACATAGACATGAGTCCCGTTAAAGACATCATCACCTAACTCATCAATAGCAACCACCGTACGGAACGGAATAAAGCCGGAAATCTTGAGCCATCCCTTATTTTGCTCTGGCAATGCATCCCACAGGCTGCGTGCAGCCGCCTCAAGTTCATCCCTCTCAGCATCTTCAACGCGCCATGGGTGATAACCCGGCATGGCAGTGACTGCGTCCGCCGCGTCCCACTCACCCGTTGCAGCATCAACATATGCATAATGCCAACGAATGCTTACCATTAACCCAAGGTGTGTAAGTTGCTCAGGCTGATATACCCACCACTGTGTTGGTCGTTTACCTTTTTCAACTCGTGGGTAATCTGAGGCTGCCGGGTCACGCACCAGAATTTCAGCGGAACTCGTTGCTACGGTCTTGCTCAGTTTGCGCTTTGTCGCAAGTTCAGCCCTGAGTTGTGTTGCTAATGACCGCCGTCGGATAACCAGCGAAATGCCAAAGTATGCGAACAAAAGATTATCGTTTTTCGGCTGGAATAGCATATCCTCGAGTTCGCCGCGCCCCCAAATATGCACCTCTGAAATGCCATTTGCCCGACACCACTCGAAAATTCCATCACGCGTCTTTTTGGAGAAGTCGCAGGCCGCTGCAAATATCATCCCATACAACGGCTCATCCTTTTGAAGCACGATTTCATCCAGATAGCCTTTGGCCTTTGACGGGCCAATGGCACGCTCCCGTTTGCATTGGATTAGCCAAAGTCGGTCAGACAGGACCTGCAGCGGCTCATCGTCCTCCTCATCCAGAGAAGTGAATACCTCGGTCGACTCGACAATTTCCAGAGCTCGCGCATCAAACCCTTCGTCGCCTCCTGAACGACCTGTCGCCTCCAAGCGCCGCCATGGACGGAAATCGTAGGCAAGTTGTCGAACGAGGTCTTCAAAACGCTTCGGCTCCAAGTCCTGGAACGGCAAAGGATTCATAGTACGCGTTACTGCGGCATTCATGATTGCCTCACTCGTAAATTTTTCCGCAGTAAAGAAAGACCGCAAACTTTTTCCATGGCGACGCTGAGGCAAGCCCTTGTTTGACACCGAATGCAGAATCCTGCGCCCATGCGTGCGCCGCTTCGAGAAAATCCTGTATTGAATCATTCTCCCAGCCATTCTGAACTTCGCCGGCTGCATCCGCTGCTGTATGGTCCGCTACACGACGGTCGTCCGCTAGCGCCTTGACGAATGCAAGGAAGGTGGCTTCGCCTACGACGGCTTCAAGGTAATCGTTCAAGTCCATTTAGGTAGCACAGCCTAAGTTCTCATTGCAGCTCATTATCGAACCATACGTCTTCGTGCCCGGGTGCCAGTTGTACGCGCCAACCGGGCGAGAGCGCAAGATAAGGCACAAGCGCCGGGCATTTTTCGGAAAGGTGGGCAACGTGCAGAGGAGCAAAGAAGTCCGGCGACGTCGACATTTCACCACCCCATATATACCAGCCGCAGGTTCCTTCCTTCGGCGGAAGGCGAAGTGCGTTTAGAGGCAGTATTTGCAGACTTTCCAACGCTATTCCA
>Ga0105243_10004731_pt1 | contig 10707 bp, 14 predicted proteins | sample KBSM34metaG_FD_81525 | JGI IMG/M metagenome (GOLD analysis project Ga0105243, IMG submission 81525) | Miscanthus rhizosphere microbial communities from Kellogg Biological Station, Michigan, USA - KBS M3-4 metaG | ecosystem: Host-associated > Plants > Roots > Rhizosphere > Soil | place...
GTGCCCGGCCCTGCTCGAGAGCTTGGGCCGCGGCCACAAGTGCGTCCTTGGACTGTGCCGATCCGCGCTCAACCGAAATCTGTCCACAGGCGGCAATGATGCGACCAATGATGGGAATCCTAAAAACCGATGCCTTCGCCAAAAACCGAGGCCAGCGCCCGGAGAACGCGAGAAACTGTCCGACGGCTAACGGATCGGCATTGGAGATATGGTTCGGCACGAAGATGACGCCGCCCGTCTGCGGCACGTTGTCCTGATAGCGCCAGTCCCGCTTCGTCAGCGGTTTCATGATCGCGTTCACGATCTTGACCACAGCTGAGATGGTGTGACCACCAGGCTCATGATTGGCCTCCGACAACGGCCTGAGCACCATGCGCGGACTCGCGGCGGGGTTCTCGGCCATCAACACCTCAGTTCGTCCAGCGTTGGTCTACCGTGCCATGAGTGGCTTCACCTTACGGGATTGTGCACCATCAACTGCATCATCACGGCGCCGCAGGCCTTGGGGAGGAGTGCGTCAGGGTGCACCGTAAGACCAGCATCAAATGATGGCAAGGTCACGCACTGCCGCCGTGATCGCTCTCAAACCAGCTGAGCACGCTAAGTCGCGGCTCGGCGTACCCGATCCGCTACGGCGACGGCTCGCCTGGACCATGGCGCTCGACACCTTGTCCGCGTTGTCTCGCGTCATGTCGCGGGTACTGGTTGTCAGTGATCAACCGGCGCTGGAGGCTCGGCTGCGTAGAGCTGGACTTGCGGTGGAGGTCATTGGCGAGTCTGGCCACGTCGGCATGAACCCGGCCCTCAGTCATGGCGACCGGACGCTTCGCGCCCAGGGATTCGCAACGGTTATGGCCTGCGTCGGTGATCTTCCAGCTCTACGACCGGACTCTGTGCTGCGAGTCCTCGACACATCCCGACCCCATCCTCGATCTTTCGTCGCGGACGCATCAGGCGTAGGCACCACGATGCTGGTGGCGCACGACGTCGCACTTGCGCCGCACTTTCAAGGCCGGTCGGCCGCAGCTCATCACGCGTCCGGCGCCGTCAGCCTGTCCGCCGATGATCTCGGATCGCCGATCGCCGACGCTCGCCGCGATGTCGACACCGAGGCGGATCTTCTCATCGCGATTGGACTGGGCGTCGGTCCGGCAACCGGCGCGCTCGTCGATCATGAACGTGACCGCCTCGGCCATTACGAGTTGATCACTGCGACCGACCACCACAATGCCGACGGCGATCAACTAGCCGTCACTGCCTCCGGGCGACGGATCGTCCTGCCGGCTGAGGCCCTCGGTGTCGACTTGCGCCATGCTCGGATCGGCCAGCGCCTTCACTCAGTGCAGGCCGGTGGCCGGGTGCTGTCAGCCTGGATTTAGTGCCGTCGTAGCTATCGCTTGGCAGCCGTCTTCTTGGCCGGCGTGGCCTTCTTGGCAGGAACCTTTGCCACCGTCTTTCTCGCAGCCGGTGCCGTCTTGGATGCCGCCGGGCTACCAGTCGTTGCCTTCTTGGCGGTCGTACGCGGAACCTTCTTGGCCCCCGAGACGTAGGCCTTCAGGTCCGAACCTGCACGGAAGCGCGGGACGGCCGTGGCCTTGGCCCGTTTGCGCTCGCCCGTACGTGGGTTGCGCACCATCCGTGCGGAACGAGGCACCTTCTCGAAAACACCGAATCCGGTGATCGATACCTTCTCCCCAGCTGCGGTCTTGTAGGTGATGGTTTGCACCACGGCGTTGAGGGCCTTGGCTGCTTCGGTCTTGCTGCCGTCGTAGTAGACGGCCACCGCCTGAATCAATTCAGCCTTGTTCACAACATTCCTTCTTGATGCGGTTCCAAGCCTGCTGGGAACTTGGGCAGCGCACGATACGCCTGCAGGCCCAACGCTAGGGAAGATCGCGCAACCAGACAATCGTGTTGCTCGCACATTTTGGTGTCTTGTAACGAAAAACACTCTCAGTTGATTGCCTCACTCGCCAAGCTCGCTCGGCGCGGATCGCGCTTTGGAGGCCGCCCACTTCGTCATCGCTCGGGGACGGAAAAGCGTGTCCCCTCACTCCTCCTCAGCACGGCGGCGCGCGATCCGAGTTGATTGCCTCACTCGCCAAGCTCGCTGTGCATGATCGCTCGCTCCGCTTCCTGCGATGTTCGCCGGGGAGCCGCGGTCTTCGTCCAATCCGACGAAACGACTCTCTGCTGAGCAGCTGCCCCGATCTAATCGATGCTGGCGACCTTGGCCGGTAGCGTCCTGGGTTTGTGTGCCGATCGGTTGCGCTCGTACGCATCGATGTGATCAATATGCCGCAGGGTCAAGCCGATGTCATCTAGGCCCTCGAGCAGCCGCCATCTGGTGTAGTCGTCGATCTCAAACTCCGCCTGGAAACCTTCGGCGGTGATCTGTCGTCCGACAAGGTCGACCGTGATCGGTGCGGCGGGATGCTCCTCGACAAAATCCCACAGCTCTTCGATGATCTTCTGCTCGACGACCGCGATCAGCAGTCCGGCTTTCCCCGAGTTGCTACGGAAAATGTCCCCGAAACGCGATCCGATCACCACCTTGAACCCGTGGTTCTGCAGCGCCCACACTGCATGCTCCCGGGACGAGCCCGTGCCGAAGTCAGGACCGGCGATCAAGATCGTCGCACCGGCATACTGCGGCAGATTCAGGACGAAGTTCGGGTCGCTGCGCCAGGCCGCGAACAATCCGTCTTCGAAGCCAGTCTTGGTGACCCGTTTCAGATAGACCGCAGGAATGATCTGGTCGGTATCGACATTGCTGCGCCGCAAGGGAAGCGCTGTGCCGGTGTGGCTGGTGAATGCATCCATGATCATCGACTCCCGATCAGATCGCTGGGTGAGCTCAGCGTGCCCGTCACCGCCGTTGCGGCAGCGACCAGCGGCGATACCAGGTGCGTCCGCCCACCCTTGCCCTGCCGGCCCTCGAAGTTGCGGTTCGATGTCGACGCCGCACGCTCGCCGGGCGCGAGCTGGTCCGGGTTCATGCCAAGACACATCGAGCAACCTGCCGCACGCCACTCAGCCCCGGCCTCTTTGAAGATCACGTCCAGACCCTCTGACTCGGCTTGCAAGCGAACTCGCGCAGAGCCGGGTACCACGAGCATTCGAACCTGATCAGCCACGTGATGTCCCTTGATCACCCCAGCAGCGGCGCGTAGATCTTCGATGCGCCCGTTGGTGCAGGAGCCAAGAAAGACCGTGTCAACGCTGATGTCGCGCATCTTCTGGCCTGGCTTGAGTGCCATGTACTCGAGCGCCTTCTGCGCGGCCGTACGGTCTGATTCTTCGGCGAAGATTTCCGGATCGGGCACTTCGGCACCCAGCGGAACGCCTTGGCCGGGATTGGTGCCCCAGGTGACGAACGGCGTCAGTTGCCCTGCATCAAGATCAACTTCTGCATCGAACACGGCGTCCGGATCGCTGTGGAGGGTCTTCCAGTACGTCACCGCAGCAGCCCAGTCGGCGCCTTCCGGAGCGTGCGGCCGGCCCTTGAGGTAAGCGAAGGTGATCTCGTCTGGCGCGATCATGCCAGCCTTCGCACCCCATTCGATGCTCATGTTGCAGATGGTCATTCGACCTTCCATGCTGAGCGCTTCGATGGTCGAGCCCCGGTACTCCACGATGTAGCCCTGCCCGCCGCCGGTGCCAACCTTCGCAATCAGCGCCAGCACGATGTCCTTCGCGGTCACCCCAACAGGTAGTTCGCCGTTGACGTTCACTGCCATTGTCTTTGGCCTGGCTTGCGGCAACGTCTGGGTCGCCAACACATGCTCGACTTCTGAGGTACCAATGCCGAACGCGATTGCCCCGAACGCACCGTGGGTGGAGGTGTGGGAGTCACCACAGACGACGGTTAGCCCTGGCTGAGTAAGACCGAGCTGCGGTCCGATGATGTGCACGATGCCTTGATCGAGATCACCGAGACTATGGATGCGGATGCCGAACTCCTGGGCGTTCTTACGCAATGTCTCGACTTGAGTCCGCGACACCGGGTCGGCGATCGGCAGATCGATGTTCAGCGTCGGTGTGTTGTGGTCCTCAGTGGCGAGCGTCAGCTCCGGACGGCGTACCGGGCGACCAGCCTGCCGCAAGCCGTCAAAGGCCTGCGGACTGGTCACCTCGTGGACGAGGTGAAGATCGATGAAGAGCAGATCGGGCTCGCCTTCGGCGGTTCGTACGACGTGGTCGTCCCACACCTTCTCACTCAGTGTCTGGCCCATGACGATTAGTGTTCTCCTCCCCGTTCGGCGATGATCTGCCACAATGTGGTCCGAAGATTCCCACGGCTAGCAAGCTAATCGTCGCACTTGCCTTCCAGCATGCGAGACGGCAGTATCAAGGCATGGACAACTCTAGCGGGGTCGGCGTCCTCGACAAAGCCGCCCTGGTGCTCAGCGCCTTAGAGACCGGACCGACCACCTTGGCAGGTTTGGTGGCAGCCACCGGACTGGCCCGACCAACGGCCCATCGCCTTGCCGTCGCCCTTGAGCATCATCGGCTGGTAAGTCGCGATCTGCAAGGCCGCTTTGTGCTCGGTCCGCGGCTAGGAGAGCTTGCCTCGGCAGCTGGTGAGGACCGGCTGCTGGCCACCGCGGGACCAGTGCTTGCTCGGCTGCGGGACATCACCGGGGAGTCCGCTCAGATGTTCCGCCGGCAAGGTGACTATCGGGTCTGCGTAGCCACGGCGGAGCGCATGTCGGGGCTCCGGGACAGCGTGCCGATTGGCACTCAGTTGACGATGAGCGCAGGCTCAGCTGCTCAGGTACTACTGGCCTGGGAGGAACCCGAACGCATGCAGCGGGGACTACGCGGCAGCCGCTATTCTGCAGTCGCACTTGCGGCGGTCCGCCGGCGCGGTTGGGCCCATTCGGTGGGTGAACGGGAACCCGGCGTCGCCTCGGTGTCCGCGCCCGTACGCTCCCCCTCAGGAAAGGTCATCGCTGCGGTCAGCGTTTCCGGGCCGATCGAGCGACTTTCTCGCCAGCCCGGCAGGTTGCATGCACCAGCGGTGATCGCCGCCGCGGAACGGCTGAGCGAGGTACTGCGCCGCAGCGGCGGCGAGTGAGTCCGAGCCCTCACCGGCAGCAACGCAGTCGATAGGGTCGCATCTGTGGAGCAATCGGTGATCACCCGTCGGGTTCGAGTTGATGACGCCGTGCACCGTTGGCGCGCGCGGCGTGCTCGGAATGCCGGATACACCGCGGAGGTCACGCCATACGCCGGCTATGGCTCAACGAGCTGGGTGCGCGTACTGGGTCGGGTGTTGCTGGCAAAAGGATCTCAACGCGACACCGAGACGCCGACCGGAGCACGCGGTTGGCGCAATTTCATCGGCATTCCGATTGAGAACGCGCAGGTACGTGTGGATCTTGACAGACAATCGCACGAGATCCAGGCCGACCGCAGCGGCATCATCGACGTGGTTGTCGATGTTGATCTTGAACCGGGGTGGCACCGGATCGGTCTGAGTTCAGAGAACTCACATGTCGCGACGGCTCTGGTCTTTATTGTCGATCCGCAGACGAGGTATGGGGTCGTGTCGGACATTGACGACACGGTCATGGTCACCGCACTGCCGCGGCCGTTCTTGGCCGCCTGGCACACGTTCGTTGTCAACGAACATGCTCGGGCGACCACGCCGGGCATGCCAGTTCTGTACGAGCGACTCAGCACCCGCTACTCAGGCGCGCCGTTCATCTACTTGTCAACGGGCGCCTGGAACGTCGCGCCAACCTTGACTCGCTTTCTGTCGCGGAACCTTTATCCCGCTGGTGCGCTGCTGCTCACCGATTGGGGACCTACAGCTGATCGCTGGTTCCGCAGCGGTCGCGAGCACAAGCGCGGCAATCTGGAGCGCCTGACGCGCGAGTTTCCGCAGATCAAATGGCTCCTCGTTGGTGATGATGGTCAACACGATGAGTCGATTTACAGCGACTTCGCGGCGCAGCACCCCGACAATGTGGCGGCGGTATGCATCCGCCAGCTAACGCCGAGCGAGGCAGTGCTCGCCGGCAGCAGCTTCCGCGGTCACGCTAGGTCTGGTGGTTCGCCCGTGCAATGGCTTTACGCCCCTGACGGCGCTGGCCTCGCCGACAAGCTGGAACGCATCGGCTTGCTCGAGCCGGCACCGCAGCAACCAGAGGTGGAAGCCTAAGCACTGAGGTTGTAGCCATGGCGGGAACGGCGTCGTCATTGTTCTGGATCGCTCTGTGCGCCGTGGCAGCACCGGTTCTGGCGGCTCTCGTGCCTCGACGACTGATTCCTGAGGTAGCTCTACTCCTCGGACTCGGCGTGCTGATCGGCCCTGGCGGTCTTGGTCTGGCGGCCGTCGGCGAAGGCCTTGAAGCACTTCGGCAGCTGGGACTAGGAATGCTGTTCTTGCTCGCGGGATACGAAATCGAGCTGAAGGAACTTACTGGTCACGGTGGCCGTAGGGCTCTAGCCACGTGGTTGATCTGCTGTGCTCTGGCGCTTGGTCTGGTCGGCATTGTCGGGTTGACCGGCGCAGTGCATGCGGAACTAGCCGTTGCCATTGCCCTCGTCTCGACAGCCCTAGGGACACTGCTTCCAATCCTGAGAGACAACGGGCAGCTGAACACGAAGCTGGGCTCGGCGGTACTCAACCATGGCGCATTTGGTGAACTGTGCCCGATCATCGCCATGGCTCTCCTCCTCAGTAGCAGAGGCACTCTGGCTTCGATTGGAGTACTGACGATCTTCACGGTCGTAGCGGTGATCTTCACGCTTCCCTCGGCACGCTTGCGCCCTGGGCCGCGAACGCATCAACTGATCGTCGGCAGTTCGGAAACGACAGCACAGATCACGGTACGCCTCGTCCTACTGCTGCTGATCAGCCTTGGCGCTCTAGCCATAGCCTTTGATCTCGATGTCGTGCTTGGTGCATTCGCCGCAGGTTTTGTGCTCCGCCGAGCACTTCCCGATGGAGATGAGTCGCTGGAGCACAAGCTCGAGGGCCTGGCCTTCGGTCTGCTGATTCCCATCTTTTTCATCACATCGGGCATGACTATCGACCCGGCCGCCATCGCCGCCAACCCGCTCGGCCTGTTGATCTTTGTCCTCGCGATCCTGGTGATTCGCGGCGGACCGATCTATGTTTCGAGCCGCATAGAGCGCGACCCTCACACCCGGCAACGCGTATTCAGTGGCTTGCAAAGCACTCAGATTGCGCTGTACGGCGCAACAGGCTTGCCGATCATCGTTGCGGTCACGGCCGTCGCTGTGAAATCGGAACATATGAGTCGCTCGAACGCATCGCTGCTCGTCGCCGGCGGCGCGATCACCGTTCTGCTGTTGCCTATGACCGCAGCGCTGCTGGAGCCCCAACGCCGAGAGCCAGCCACGGACGGCAGTGCTACGAGGGCTAATTGACGTGCCGATGTGCTGGGGCAGCCCCGACGCGACTCAACCCCGCGCTACCGCTGAAAGAGGCGTGACGCCAGCGGGCCTTCTTGTTACTAGGGTGAAGCCTCGCCATTGTGATGGGGTCGCATTCCTCTCGTCTTGACTCGTACCACCTCAATGGTGAGAGCGATCGTCGTTCCCGCTCCGAGAATGATCGCGACCACGATCGCGAACGTCATCTGATTCATCGGTCTTGGTTGCTCCTGAGGATCGCAACGGCCCTAGCCAGCCATGAACTCTAGCCAAGTCACTGGAAGGGGTCACCAGGGGAAGACAACCAAACATCCACACTGCAATAGTTGTGGGATTCGGCTTCGAGCCAGGTAACCACCGACGAACGGGACCCGATGAACAGCAAGAAGAAGGCACAGACGATCAAAGAGCTCACCGCAACGAACAAGGAGCTGAAGAAGACCTTGTCCGGCGTCCGGGGTCAGCTGACCAAGACCGAGACAAAGCTCACCAAGGCGAATCAAAAAGCGGATCGCTGGAAGAAGGAAACGGCTGCCCAGCGGACAGCCGCCTCACGCGCCGACGCCCGCGTGGAGAAGCTGCAGAAAAAGTTGGACCGCGCCGCGGCTGCCCTGGAGCCGGTCCAGGCCGTAGGTCCGCTGGAGGCAGCTGCTTCGGGCCTTCCGGTGGGCGAGCCTACGACGGCCGATGGGCTCACCGTCCCCGACGAGACGTGGACCGTTGTCCAGCTTCGGGCGGAGGCCCGCGCGCGGGGACTCGTCGGGATGTCGAACAAGTCGAAGGCGCAACTGCTCGACGCCCTCTCCTGAGCCGGGTGGTCGATCACCACTCCGAGTGGTGGATGAGGGGATCCGCCGGGTGAAGGGACCTAGCCAGCCAAACGCGACGGCCCTTCGCCGTCAACGATCGTTTCCCGACACAAGGCGCCCAATGCGTTTCGGGATGGAGCCATTGATCAAGATGGGCAGCAATGCCTTGCCCATATGCCGTCCGGTTGGTGAACTGCAGCAGGACGGGCGCCTGACTGCTATCGGAATCAGGATGTATCTCGATAATCGATGCCAGCGTTCCAGTGCTTCAATGAAACCGCCAAAGAGAGCCGCATCGTCAAGTTGCACCGTATGCGAGATAGTGCCACAGGTGCCGTCGTCCGGACTGTCGGAATTCTCAAGCAGATTAACTCGCGTTGTCTATTGCGCCCTCGCGGTCACCCGGACCGTCTTGCTGCGGGACATCTTGGGCAGTGGCAGTCCGGAACTCTGACGGCAGTAGCACCGCGGCAACCAGCCTTACCACACCAACCACTCCGAGTGCGGTCATCGAGAGCGCGTACGCGCGGCCCGGTGTTGCGGTGATGCCGGCAACGAGGATCGTGCCGGCGACAGCCGTTCCGAGACAAGAGCCGAGATTGGACACGCTGCGCACAGGACCGGAGTCGAAAGACAGGTCGCAGCCAAAACTCCGCCCGTTCGCGTAGTAGTCGTCTCGGTGCTCACCTTGGCGTCACCGGCGAATAGTCCAGACCGAAAACTAGGTCACCGGACCGGCGCATCATCCGATTCATCTGCACGACTCCTCGTCGCCCGGACGTGGGACATCGGAACCGACACAAGGCTACGTCCGGCTAACCCGGGTCCTATTGGCGTTCAAGTCCCCGTCGTCCGGAGTCCGAAAGGTGGGCAGCTGAACACCGACCAGCGGTGGTTGAGTTCACCTTCGGTGACTATCCGGCGCCTGTGCCTGATCCGGTCGAGTTTCCCAGCCGGTCGTGCGTTCGATCGGCGGGATCGGCCTGCTGGTCAGCCTTTCTCGGTGTCCGCGAGGTAAGCGGCCAGGTTGGTGGTCCGCCGAGCCGACGCGCGACCCAGAGACCGATGGCGGCAGCGACGACAGCTGTTGCGCAGACGACAGCGGCTGAGATACCGAACTGGACCGGCGTGAGCCGCTGCCCAGGCAGCTTGATGGAGCGAGCGAGCTGCACACCTGGGCTGAGGATGGCTAGTCCCATCAACGGCACGTACAAGAACGGCGCGAAGGCAAGCACCACCCACCGCAGGTGGCTACGCCAGGTTTGGCGGTGCTGCCCAACGCAGAGAGCGCGGGTGGTAAGGAAACACAATGCCGAGCCAGGCGGCCACCGGAATAACACCGACCGGCAGAAGGGCGACGAGCGCACAGGCCCACACGATCTCACTCCAGGGATAGTGGCCCAAGCCGACATACATCACCCCAGCCGCGCACGCGACGCCGACCAGCGCGTTACGGGTGACGATCCCGACGACGTAGACCGCGACGGTGACGGAGGGGGATGCGACCCGTAGTCATCAGGATGGCGATCAATGGTTACGAATCGAGTGAGCTATTGGATGGCGCTCACCACATGACGGCCCATCGCCCCCGGCTGCGAACGACCCTCGCCCGGCCACAGGAAGACCTGCAGGAGATCAAAATCTGGCCTTGGGCGACCCATGATGGAGCCGCAATGGTCATAGCTGGTGACGCGCCGGTTCTTGGGGTGCATCCGCTGCCTGGGCTGAATTCCCGATAGTGACGATGGCGAGTTCTACGCCTTTGTCAACGCGGCTGGTTCCAGTAGCCACGACGTCACCGACACAGCCTCAGGCAAGGGCCTTCGCCTTCATCTGGTCGAACTCGGCCTGGGTGATCGTTCCCGCATCGAGGAGTCGCTTGGCCGACGCGATCTGATCGGCGCTCGAGCCGCCACCGCTCGTGGCGACGACTGAACGCACATACTCATCCTGCTGTCGCCGCATCTCCTCCTGCTGCGCCATGGTGCGCTCCGACATGCCACCGCCGCGGGCGATGAGGTAGACCAAGACGCCGAGGAATGGCACGAAGATGACAAACAGGCACCAGATAGTCTTCGCCGCCCCGCCCATGTCGTGGCTACGGAAGATGTCGGCGAAGACATAGAACACGCACATGATCCATGCGAAGAAGATGAAGAACTCGAACAATGCGAGCAGGAACGACCCGTTGTCGTTGAACATCTAACTGCCTCCAGTATGGGATTGATGCTGACGAGGCGCCCCAGGTCGGACCTGCGAAGATCCTTGGCGTAGGCAACCCCGCTCAGCATGCCACTCATTCGATCATTTCGCGGCTGGGATCCTCGTCCGCTCCAAATGATTCCGGCGCCGGCCACCGGGGTGACCTTCAAATCCGTAGCCATGATCTTGGCGGCACCACGGTAGAAGGTGAACGGGGAAACCATCATCCGGCCATGACGGACCGGCACCAGGTCCGGCTCGCGGGTACGGTTCTGCTCCTCCAGCA
>Ga0105243_10004735_pt1 | contig 10703 bp, 20 predicted proteins | sample KBSM34metaG_FD_81525 | JGI IMG/M metagenome (GOLD analysis project Ga0105243, IMG submission 81525) | Miscanthus rhizosphere microbial communities from Kellogg Biological Station, Michigan, USA - KBS M3-4 metaG | ecosystem: Host-associated > Plants > Roots > Rhizosphere > Soil | place...
GGGACAGACCAGGCGCGCCATGAGGCGCTTGACGGCGACCGCGTCGGAGATCTTGAAGTTCAGGACGGCCGAGAGCGGGTGCCCCCGTTCCGCGAGCGCGCGCTCGAGCGCCTGCGCCTGCGGGACCGTCCGCGGGTAGCCGTCGAGGATGAAGCCCTCGCGCACGTCCTGCTGGTCGAGCCGCTCGAGCACCATCCTCGTGGTCAGGTCGTCGGGAACGTACTCGCCGCGATCGTAGAACTCCTTGGCCTGCAACCCGAGGGGAGTACCGCGCGCGATGTGGTCTCGGAAGATGTCGCCGGTGGCGATGATCGGGAGCCCGTATCGCTCGGACAGCCTCCTGGCCTGCGTGCCCTTGCCTGCGCCCGGAGGTCCGAGGAGGATGATCCGCACGCCGGCCTACTTCAGGAAGCCCTCGTAGTGCCGCATCAACAGCTGCGACTCCAGCTGCTTCATCGTTTCCAGTGCGACTCCGATCGTGATCAGCAGCGAGGTTCCCCCGAACGGGAACTGCTGGATCGTCCAGAACGCGAGCACGATCGTCGGCAGCAGCGCGACCGTGGCCAGGAAGATCGAGCCCGGGAGCGTGATCCGGGTCATGACGAAGCTCAGGTAGTCGGCCGTGGGCGGCCCGGGCCGGATCCCGGGGACGAACCCTCCGTACTTCCGAAGGTTGTCCGCCGTGTCGACGGGGTTGAACGCGATCGCCGTGTAGAAGTAGGCGAAGAAGATCACGAGCAGCCCGTAAAAGATCATGTAGACGAAGCTCCGCTGGTTCGTGACGTAGTTGTTCACGAAGTTCGTGAACCAGTCCGCGTGGTAGACACTGGCAAGCAGCGTCGGGAAGTACAGGACGGAGCTCGCGAAGATGATCGGGATCACGCCGGCCTGGTTGACCTTGAGCGGGATGTACGTGCTCCCGCCGGTGGTCATCCTCCGGCCGACAACGCGTTTGGCGTACTGAACCGGGATCCGTCGCTGGCCCTGCTCGATGAAGATGACCCCGACGATGATCGCGAGCCCGATAAACAGGACGACGATGAACTTCGCGTTGCCGGCCTGAAGGAGGATCGCCCGTCCCTCCTGAGGCAACCGCGAGATCACGCTCGAGAAGATCAGGATCGACATCCCGTTGCCGATCCCGCGCTGGGTGATCAGCTCGCCCATCCACATGATCATCGCGGTGCCGGCCGTCATGACTAGCACGATGAGTGCGATGTTCGGCGCGGTGAACGTCCCCGGCGGGAAGATGTCGACGCCCCCCAGCTGGTCCGAACGCGAGTGGAACAGGAACACGAGGCCCGTGGACTGCAGCAACGCGAGCACGACGGTCACGTAGCGGGTCCACTGGTTGATCTTCTTGGTACCGGACTCGCCCTCCTTGTGCCAGGCCTCGAGCTTGGGGATCACCACGGTGAGGAGCTGCATGATGATCGAGGCCGTGATGTACGGCATGATCCCGAGCCCGAAGATCGCCATGCGCGTCAGCGCGCCGCCCGAGAACAGGTCGATGAACGAGAGGAACCCCGTGCTCCCCTGTGCGTTCAGCGCGTCGGTCAGGATGTTGATGTCGACGACCGGGACCGGGACGTGGGACCCCAACCGATACACGGCGATGATGGCCAGGGTGAACAGGATCTTGTTCCGGAGGTCCGGAACCTTGAACGCGTTGACGAAGGCGCGGAGCACGGGTCCCTATCCTACCCCCGGTCGCCCAGGACCTCGGCCCTGCCGCCGGCTCCTTCGATCTTCGCCCTGGCCGCCTCGCTGAACGCGTGCGCGCGGACGGTGAGCGCCTTGTCGATCTCGCCACGCGCCAGGATCTTGACCGGCCGACCCTTGCGAACGAGGCCGTGCTCGAGCAGCGCCTTCGGGTCGACCTCGCGATCGAACACCTCGCCGAGCGAGCCCACGTTCACGACGGCGTAGGGGACGCGGTTCGGGTTCGTGAAGCCCTTGAGCTTGGGCACGCGGCGCTGGAGCGGCATCTGACCGCCCTCGAACCCCGGCTTCGGGTTGTGGCGGGCGCCCCAGCCCTTGGTGCCACGGCCGGCGGTCTTGCCCCGAGTGCCGGCGCGGCCGCGGCCCACGCGCGTGCGGTCCCTCTTCGCGCCCTCGGCGGGCTTGAGGTGATGCAGCTTCATGACGTCTTCCTCCGGGACGTGGTCTCGGTGCCCTTCGCGCCCTCGTTGTCGGCGACCTCCTCGACCGCGACCAGGTGGCCGACCTTGGCGATCATGCCGCGGATCTCGGGACGGTCGTCCTTGATCACGCTGTCGCGGATCCGGTGCAACCCGAGGCGCCGGACGGTCTGCTTCTGGTCCTTCGGCCGGTGGATCACGCTGCGGACCTGGGTGACCTTGAGCCTGGTCATCGCCGGCCGCCCGCGTCCGGCGAGGCCTGGGCCTGGTCGCCGTAGACCTCTTCGAGCTTGGCCGCGCGCGTCGCCGACATGCGCGCCTGCGCCGCGGCGACCGCGTCGAGCATCGGCTTGGGCGCGACCTCCCGGAGCTCGCGACCGCGCAGACGGGCGACCTCCTCGGGACGCCGCAGGCTCTGCAGTCCCGTCATCGCCGCCTTCACGATGTTGATCGCGTTCGAGGAGCCGAGGGACTTGGACAGGATGTCCTTGATCCCGGCGCACTCGACGAGCGCCCGCACCGCGCCGCCGGCGATCACGCCGGTCCCCGGCGCCGCGGGCTTGAGGAGCACGATGCCGGCGCCGTCCCGACCGGTCACCTGGTGCGGGATCGTCGTGCCCATCATCGGCACCTCGAACATCTTGCGCTTGGCCTCCTCGACACCCTTGGCGATCGCCGCGGGCACCTCCTTGGCCTTGCCGTAGCCCAGACCGACGCGGCCGGCGCCGTCGCCAACCACGACGAGCGCGGCGAAGGAGAACCGGCGTCCACCCTTGACGACCTTGGCCACGCGGTTGATCGAGATGACCCGCTCCTCGTAGATGCTCTTCTCGCCCTGTGAGTCGTAGCGCCGCATCAGATCTGCAGTCCCTTCTCCCTCGCACCCTCGGCGAGCGCGGCCACGCGCCCGTGGAACAGCCTGCCGCCGCGGTCGAACACGACCCGGTCGATCCCGGCCGCCTTCGCGCGCTCGGCCAGCAGCTCGCCCACGGCCTTGGCCGGGGCCGTCTTGCCCGATCCTTGGCCCTCGCCCTTGGCCTTTCCTGCCTCGCCCACCTTTCCAGCCCCACCCACCCGCACGTCGCGATCGGAGGCGGCGATCAGCGTGCGCGCCGCGTCGTCGTCGACGAGCTGCGCGTAGATGTGCCGGTTGGAGCGATACACGGCCAAACGCGGCCGCGCCGCGGTCCCGGCGATCTTCCTGCGCACGCGGACGTGGCGGCGGACCCGGGCTCGGCGTCTGGTCTTGGCGTCCATCAGGCTGTCGCACCCTTCGCGGCCTTGCCGGCCTTCTTGCGGACGTATTCGTTCTCGTAGCGGATCCCCTTACCCTTATAAGGCTCGGGCTTGCGGATCTTCCGGATGTTGGCCGCGACCTCCCCCACGAGCTGCTTGTCGTTGCCGCGCACCACGATCTGGGTTGGCGTCGGGGTCTCGAACTCGATCCCCTCGATCGCGGGCACCGTGACCGGGTGCGAGAACCCCACCTGGACCTCCAGCGCCTTGCCCTTCATCGCCGCACGGTAGCCGACACCGACGATCGTGAGCCGCTTCTCGTAACCCTTCGTGACGCCCTCGACCATGTTGGCGATCAACGATCGCGTGAGCCCATGGAGGCTGCGGTGGAACCCCTCGTCGGTCGGGCGTTCGACCCGCAGGACGTCCTCCTCGCGGACGAGGCGCATCTCGGGGTGCACCCGCTGCGTCAGCTCGCCGCGGGGGCCCTTCACGACCACGACCGCGTCCTCGCCGACGGTGACGTCGACGCCGCTCGGGATCTCGATGGGCTGCTTACCGATCCGACTCATGGCCTCTGCTCTCCGGTCACCAGACGAACGCCAGGACCTCGCCGCCGATGCCCTTGCGGGACGCGTCGCGGTCCGTCATCACTCCTTGCGAGGTCGAGATGATCGCGATCCCGAGCCCGCCGAGGACCCTGGGCAGGTCGTCGCGCCCCGCGTAGACGCGCCGGCCGGGCTTGCTCACGCGCCTGATCCCGCTGATCGTGCGCTTGCGTTTGGCGTCGTACTTCAGGGTCACGCGATACACGCGCTCGATCCCCTCGCCCTCCTCGGCGAAGTCGCTCACGTAGCCCTCGGTGGACAGGATCCGCAGAAGCGCCTCGTTCATCTTCGACGCCGGGACCACGAGATCGTCCTTGTACGCGAGGTTGGCGTTGCGGACCCTCGTCAGCATGTCGCCGACCGGGTCGTTGACGTTGGTCGCCAGCTTCACCATGAGGCCTTCGTCACCCCCGGCAGCTCCCCCGCGTGTGCGAGCTCACGGAAACAGATGCGGCAGAGCAGGAACCGCCGGTACACCGCTCGGGCTCGGCCGCAGCGCCGGCAGCGCGTGTACTCCCGCACCTTGAACTTGGCCTGTCCCTGCTGCTTGTTCTTCAACGCCTTCTTCGCCATGTCCTCTCCTACGCGCTCGCCGCCATCGGGATCCCCTCGAAGGGGAACCCGAGCGCCACGAGCAGCGCCCTGCCCTCGTCGTCGTTCCTCGCGGTCGTCACGACCGTGATGTCCATCCCCCGGATCTTCAGAACCTTGTCGTAGTCGATCTCCGGGAAGATCAGCTGCTCGGTCAGCCCGAGCGTGTAGTCGCCGTGCCCGTCGAACGCGTTCGGGTTCAGCCCTCGGAAGTCCCGGATCCTGGGGATCGCGATCGAGACGAGCCGATCGATGAACTCCCACATCCGGTCGCCCCGCAGGGTGACCTTGGCGCCGATCGGACTGCCCTCACGCAGCTTGAACCCGGCGATGGACTTCCGGGCCTTCGTGATCACGGGCTTCTGCCCGGTGATGATCGTGAGGTCGTCGACCGCGGCCTCCAGCATACGGCCATCCTTCAGGGCGTCACCAACCCCCATGTTCACGACGACCTTCTCCAGGCGCGGCACCTGGTTCGGGTTCGCGAAGCCCAGCTCCTGCTGCAGCCGGGTCCGGATCTGCTGGTTGAAGCGCTCCCTCAGGCGGGGCGTCGGCTGATCGGTCATTGGTCGGCCCCGCACTTACGGCACACGCGGAACTTCGTGCCATCGCCCTCGATGCGATGGCCGACCCGGGTCGGCCGGCCGCACGAGTTGCACACCAGCATCACGTTCGAGATGTCGATGTACAGCTCCGTGTCGATGATCCCGCCCTGCTGGAGCTGGGAACCGCTCGCCGACTTCTTGCCCGCGGTGCGCTGGTGCTTCTTGGCCATCGCCGCACCTTCGACCATCACCCGCCCGTCGCGGGGGAGCACGCGGATCACGCGGCCGGTGTGGCCGGCGCTCTTGCCGGTCACCACCTTCACGGTGTCGTCCTTGTGGATGTTCACGCCTGACATGTCACAACACCTCCGGGGCGAGCGAGATGATCTTCATGAAGCGACGTTCGCGGAGCTCACGCGCGACGGGTCCGAAGATGCGCGTCCCGCGAGGGTTCTTCGAGTCGGCCGTCAGGATCACCACCGCGTTGTCGTCGAACCGGATGTACGAGCCGTCCTGTCGGCGTCGCTCCTTGGCGGTCCGAACGACGACGGCCTTGACGACCTCACCCTTCTTGACCCCGCCGCCGGGCAGGGCGTCCTTGACGGAGCCGACGACCACGTCACCCACGTGCGCGTACCGACGGCCGCTGCCGCCGAGAACGCGGATCACGAGGACCTCCTTGGCCCCGGTGTTGTCCGCCACCTTGCAGCGCGATTCCTGCTGGATCACCTACTTGGCCCTCTCCACGATCTCGACGACCCGCCAGCGCTTGCTCTTGGAGGTCCGCCGCGTCTCCATCAGCCGAACGGTGTCGCCGACGTGCGCGTCGTTCGTCTCGTCGTGCGCGGCGAGCTTGTTCGAGCGCGCGACGGTCTTCTTGTACAGCGGGTGTCGCACATGCCGGTCGATCCGGACGAGCACGGTCTTGTCCATCTTGTCGGACACGACGACGCCCACCCGGACCTTGCGCCGGGTCCGGTCGCCGGACGTGGTCTCGTCCGTCACGGTCTCTTCGTGTGGTTCGCTCATGATGCCTCCGCCTCGGCCCCCGGGGCCTCGTTCCGCCGCTCGGCTTCTCGTTCGGTCACGATCGTGAGGATGCGCGCGATCTCGTGCCGGACGTCCTTGATCCGCATCGGGTTGTCGAGCTGCCCCGTGGCGAGCTGGAACCGCAGGTTGAACAGCTCCTCCTTGTCGGACTCGAGCCGCTCGACCAACTCCTCGTCGCCGAGGTCTCGGAGCTCCTGGATGGTTGCCATCACTCCATCCCCCCGATGCCCGCGCGCATGATGAACTTGCTCTTGATCGGCAGCTTGTGCGCGGCCCGCGACATCGCCTCGCGCGCGAGCGTCTCGGAGACCCCGGACAGCTCGAACATCACACGCCCCGGCTTGACGACGGCGACCCAGCCCTCCGGGTTCCCCTTGCCCGAGCCCATCCGGGTCTCCGCCGGCTTCTTCGTCACGGGCTTGTCGGGGAAGATGTTGATCCACACCTTCCCGCCGCGGCGGATGTGGCGAGTGATCGCGACACGGGCCGCCTCGATCTGGCGGTTCGTGATCCACGCCGCCTCGAGCGCGACCAGGCCGTAGTCGCCGAAATGGACCTCGGTCCCGCCCTTGGCGCGGCCGCGCCGACGGCCCCGATGCACCTTGCGGTGCTTGACCTTCTTGGGAGCGAGCATCAGTCCTGCTTCTCCTTCTCTTGCTTCTCCTTCTCCGCGGGCGAGAGCTGGCCCTCGGCCGGCTGCGCCTCCGCGGCCTCGGCGACGCTCTCGGCCTCGGCCGGGATGACGGTCTCGGGCTCCTCGGCCGCGCCCTCGGCGTTCATCGCCGGCGCGAGTTCGGGTTCGGCGACCTCCGCGGCCTCCCGCTCATCGGTGATGAGCGCGCCGGTCGAGGCGCCGCCGCTGGAGACCTGCGCGAGCGCGCGAGCGCGGAGCCGCTCGGTCTCCTGCTCGGCCTGGGGGATCTCGTCGCCGTGGTAGACCCAGACCTTCACGCCGATCTGCCCGAACGTGGTCTTGCCCTCGGCCGTCCCGAAGTCGATCTTCGCGCGGAGCGTGTGCAGCGGGACCCGGCCCTCTCGGTACCACTCGCGTCGGGACATCTCGGCGCCGCCCAGGCGGCCGCCGCACTGCACCCGCACGCCGAGCGCGCCCGAGCGCATCGCCGTCTGCACCGCCCGGCGCATCGCTCGGCGGAACGACACGCGGCCGGCAAGCTGCTCGGCCACGCCCTGCGCGAGCAGCGTCGCATCGGTCTCGGGTCGGGTCTCGGAGGCGGCCGAGTTCATGTCCTCGACCTTCACGTCGACCCGCTTCTTCGTCACGCGCTCGACGTCCTTGCGGATCTTGTCCACCTCTGCGCCCTTGCGACCGATCACGATGCCCGGACGCGCCGTGCGGATGTAGACCCAGATCTGGTCGCCCTTCCGCTCGATGTCGATGCTCGAGATGCCGGCGCGCGACAGGCGCGAGCGGATGTGCTTGCGGATCCAGATGTCCTCGTGGAGCTGGTCGGAGTAGTCCCGACCGGCGAACCAGTTGGACTTCCACGGGTAGATGACCCCGAGACGGAACCCGTACGGGTTGACCTTGTGACCCACTACGCATCCTCTCCCAACGAACGAACCACGAGCGTGATGTGCGACGTGCGCTTGAAGATCTTGGTCGCGCGACCGTAGGCGCGCGGGCGCCAGCGCTTGAGCGTCGGACCCTCGTCGACCCACGCCCGGTCCACGATCAGGTTCTGCGCGACCACGCCGGGCTGCTGCTCGGCGTTCGCGACGGCCGAGTTCAGCGCCTTCTCGATCGTCTTGGAGGCGCCGAGCGGCGAGAAGCGTAGGATCCGGCGAGCCTCCTCCACCTGCCGGCCGCGGACGAGGTCCACCGCCCGCCTGGCCTTCGTCGGCGAGATCCGCACGTACTTCACCGTCGCTTTCGCCTCCATGCCTCGCTACCTCACCGTGGTCGCACGCTCTCCGCGCGCGTGCGAGCGGAACGTCCGAGTCGGCGCGAACTCACCGAGCTTGTGCCCGACCATCGACTCCGAGATGTAGACGGGCACGTGCTTGCGCCCGTCGTGGACGGCGATCGTGTGACCGACCATCTCGGGCACGATCGTCGAACGGCGCGACCAGGTCCGGACGACCTTCTTGTCGCTCTTGCGGTTCATCTCGACGATCTTGACCATGAGGTGTTCGTCGACGAACGGCCCCTTCTTGATGCTCCGCGGCACTAGCCCCGCCCCTTCCCGCGACGGCGAACGATCTGCTTGTTCGACGCCTTGTTCTTCTTCCTCGTGCGGCCTTCTTTCTTGCCCCACGGGCTCGTGGGGTGACGGCCACCCGAGCTCTTGCCCTCGCCGCCACCCAGCGGGTGGTCGACCGGGTTCATCGCCACACCTCGCACGGACGGACGCCTGCGCTTCCAGCGGTTGCGGCCCGCCTTGCCGAGCTGGATCAGCTCGTGCTCGGCGTTGCCGACCTCGCCGATCGTTGCCCTGCAGGATGCTTCGACCAGGCGGGTCTCGCCCGAGGGCAGACGCAGCGTGGCCATCTTGCCTTCCTTGGCCATCACCTGGATGCTCGTGCCGGCCGAGCGCGCCATGCGGGCGCCCCCGCCCGGCTTCAGCTCGACCGCGTGCACCGTCGTGCCGACCGGGATGTTTCGCAGCGGCAGCGAGTTGCCGGGCCGCACCTCGGCGCCCTCCCCCGACACCAGCCGGTCGCCGACCCGCAGTCCGTTCGGCGACAGGATGTAGCGCTTCTCGCCGTCCGCATAGTGCAGGAGCGCGATCCGCGCGGTGCGGTTCGGGTCGTACTCGATGTGCGCCACCTTGGCCGGCACACCGTCCTTGTTCCGTCGGAAGTCGATGACCCTGTACCGGCGCTTGTTGCCGCCGCCCTGGTGCCGAGTGGTCACCCGGCCCTGCGAGTTCCGGCCGGCGCGGTTGCGCCCCTTCGCGACGAGCGAGCGCTCAGGCTTGCCCCGCGTGATCTCCTCGAACGAGGACACGCTGGCGCCGCGTCGCCCGGGCGTCGTCGGCTTGTACTTGCGAACGGCCATGCGCTACTTCCCCGTCTCGAAGATCTCGATGCGGTCGCCCTCGGCGAGCTTGACGATCGCGCGCTTCTGATCCGCCCGCTTGCCGAGCGTGAAGCGCCGCCGCTTGACCTTGCCGGTACGGTTCAGCGTCCGGACCGAGATCACCTGGACGTTCCAGATCACCTGGACGGCCTCCTTGATCTCGGTCTTGTTGGCCCTGGGGTCGACCAGGAACGTGTAGGTGTTCTGCTCGAGGCCCGCGTAGGACTTCTCGCTCACCACGGGCCGGATGATCACGTCTCGAGGGGTCTTCACTCGGCCTCACCCCCCGCCTCGGCGGTCTTTTCCGGCTCGGTCCGCGAGCCTTCGACGACGTCGACCGCGCTCTCGGTGATCACGAGGTGGTCCGCGGCGATCACCTCGTAGACGCCGAGGCTCCGCGCATAGGCAACCCGGACGCCGCGGATGTTGCGGAAGGACTTCTCCACCGCGCCGGAATCGCTCGGCGAGGGCAACACGAGCAGGACCTTGCCGTCGAGCTCGAGCGTGTCGAGCACCTCGGCCGCGGTCTTGGTCTTCGGCGCGTCGAACGCGAGGTCCTGCACGACCGAGAGCTTCCCGCTCGTGAGCGCGTCCGTGAGCGCCGAACGCAGGGCACCCCGCCTCATCTTCTTGTTCACACGCATCTCGTGATCGCGCGGACGGGGGCCGTGCGCCACGCCGCCACCCGCCCACTGGGGGGAACGATTCGAGCCCTGCCGGGCCCGGCCGGTGCCCTTCTGGCGCCAGGGCTTTCGACCGCCGCCGGAGACCTCGCCACGCGTCTTGGTGGAGTGCGTGCCGCGGCGGATCGAGGCGAACCCGGCGAGCACCACCTGGTGCATCAGGGGAACGCTCACCTTGGCCTCGAAGACCTCGGCTGCCAGCTCCCGGGTGCCGACCTTCTTGCCGGCGACGGAGACCACATCGACCTTCGGCATCAGCGGCCGCCCTTCGCGGCCGGGGCCTTCACGGCCGAGCGGACCATCACCAGGCCCCCCTCGGGACCCGGGATCGCCCCCCGCAGGAGCAACAGGTTGCGTTCGGCGTCGGCGCGGACGACCTCGAGGTTCAACACGGTCACTCGCTCGTTGCCCATCTGTCCCGCCATCCGCATCCCCTTGAACACCCGCGATGGAGTCGCGCACGCCCCGATCGCGCCCGGCGAGCGGTGCTTGCGCTCGGTCCCGTGGCTGCTCGACAGGCCGCTGAACCCGTGTCGCTTCATCACGCCGGCGAACCCCTTGCCCTTGGAGACGCCGACGACGTCGGCGCGCTCGCCGGCCTCGAACACGTCGGCCCGAAGCTCCTGGCCGGGCTCGTACGACCCGGCGTCGTCCGTGCGGATCTCGACGACGTGCCGGCCCGTCTGGCCCCCGTGCTTGTCGAAGTGACCCTGCTCGGGCTTGGTCACCCCGTTCGGGCGCGTCGCGCCGAACGCGAGCTGGACCGCCGAGTACCCGTCCTTCTCCTCGGTCTTGACCTGCGCGACGAA
>Ga0105243_10004741_pt1 | contig 10692 bp, 10 predicted proteins | sample KBSM34metaG_FD_81525 | JGI IMG/M metagenome (GOLD analysis project Ga0105243, IMG submission 81525) | Miscanthus rhizosphere microbial communities from Kellogg Biological Station, Michigan, USA - KBS M3-4 metaG | ecosystem: Host-associated > Plants > Roots > Rhizosphere > Soil | place...
GTGGCGTTCCGGCGGTTGGAAGTGGCGCTGGGTGCCTTCGGCCGGGAATTCCGCCAGGATTGGCTGGAGGAATTGCGCGGCCGGGCGAAAGTCCTGCTAGGCCGCCTGTCATCGGCCCGAGACCTGGATGTATTCATCGGCAAGCTTTTGGCCGATCCGCCCAAGTCCGGCGTCCGCGACGGTCATGCTGCGCTCAAGGCGCGGGCAGAAAGCGCGCGGGACAAGGCCTGGGCCTTGGTGATCACCTGCATTTCCAGCGTCGATTTCGATCTGTTTGCCGATGATGTGGCGGCCTTGGCCTCTTCCCAGCTTCCCTTGACGCGCAACCGCCGTCTGCCGAAAACGGCCGAACGCATGCTGGAGCGTCAGGTCAAGCGGGTGAAGAAGCGCGGACGGACCGCCAGAAGCGAAGACGAGGGCGATCTTCATCGCCTGCGCATCGCGCTGAAAAAATTGCGCTACACGGCGGAATTCTTTGCGCCGCTTTATCCCAAGAAAGAGGTGGCGCGCTATCTGCAAGAATTGCGGGGGTTGCAGAACCATCTGGGTGATCTCAACGATGCCGCCAATGTGCGCAGCGTGGTTGGCGATCTGGTGCGCGAAAAAGGCAAGAAAGAAGACGACGGTCCGATGCGCTACGCCGCCGGCGCCATGGTGGGCTGGTACGGCGCCCAGGTCCCCGGCGCCGTCAAGCACGCGCTGCAGCGGTATAAGAAGTTCAGGCGCGTCGAGAGCTTCTGGCGCTAATCTCAAACATCCAACTCCACCACCACCGGCACATGGTCGGAGGCTTTCTGCCAGCCGCGCATTCTTTTCACGATCCTGTGCGACTTGAGCGCGCCCTTCAGGCCGGGGCTCGCCCAGATATGGTCCAGCCGCCGTCCGCGATCGGAAGCCTCCCAGTCCATGGCGCGATAGCTCCACCAGCTATAGATCTTCTGCTCGGCCGGAATGAAATGGCGGGTGGAATCGATCCAGTCGAAGGCGGCCAGCGCTTCGCCCAATAGGTTGGTCTCCACCGGCGTGTGGCTGACGATGTTGAGGAGCTGCTTGTGACTCCACACGTCGTTTTCCAGCGGCGCGACATTGAGATCGCCCAGCAGGAGGACGGGATTTTGTTTTCTGTCCCTGTGGCGGCGGAAGAACTTTTCCATCTCGCTGAGGAAATGCAGCTTATGAGCGAATTTGTCGTTGCGCTTGGGATCGGGAATGTCGCCGCCCGCCGGCACATAGAAATTGTGCAGCTCCAACCCATTGTCCAAGGTCACGGCCATATGGCGGGCATGGCGCTCGCGGCAAAAATCTTCAACCCGGCTCTCGCGGAAAGGCCGGCGCGAGAGCACAGCCACGCCGTGATAGGCCTTCTGGCCGTGGATCGCCTGGTGGACATAGCCAAGCTTGTGAAACGCCGCGCCGGGAAACAGCCCGTCTTCCACCTTGGTCTCCTGCAGGCATAGGACATCGGGCTGCTCATCCCGCAGGAAACGGGTCACCAGCTGCAGCCGGTGGCGGACAGAATTCACATTCCAGGTGGCGATTTTCACCGCTTGCAAGCCTTCCATGCTGCAACAGCACAGCAGTAACATTTCCACGCAATTTTCTTGCGATTCAATGGCTTCAATAGGTTACGTGCAGAATTTGAGCAGATACTGCGTATAAATGCATAGCTAGCGTTCATTGATTTGCAACCCTTTGGCTCCTATATCGCAGTGCAACAGACAGTTCCGCCTCGGCGATAAAATACATTGCAAGGTACCTTGCGTAACATGGTAGCTTGCTGTACATGTATCCCCGGGCTGAATTTTAAAAAGGAGTAGACCATGACCAACTTTCGCACTCAGGTTCCGCAAGAGAATGGCGTAACCGCCTTTATCACCGAGGCCTTCAACGCTGCCACCATCGCTCTTGTGGGCGTGTTGGGCATCTTGACCGTCGCGGCCACCATCTAAATCGACTTGAGGGGCGCCCGGGCGCCCCATTATGAGATTGGGCTGCTGGCCAACGGCCATCTTGCTCGAGGTGAGACGGACAGTGCGCTTCCCCTCGCATTCTCCGTCAGGCGTTCCACCCCCGCCCAGGCAATCATGGCCGCATTGTCGGTGCAAAGCCTGGGGGGTGGGATGCGGGTGACAAAGCCCTCTTCCTTACACAATCGCGCCAATGCCGTGCCGATCGCCTGATTGGCCGCGACCCCGCCCGCGACCACGAAAGTGTTTGCGCCCGGAAAATCGCGGCGGAACATGTTCATGGCGAGCAGGCTGCGGTCGCGGAGAATATCGATCACCGCCGCCTGAAAGCTGGCGCTGGCATCCTCGACGCTGATCCTATCCCGAGCCAACTGGCGAATGGCGGTCTTAAGACCTGAAAAGGAAAAATCGGCTCGGCTTTCGTCGCGCCGGTTCAATAGCGGGCGCGGCAAGTCATAGGCGCGCGGATTGCCGTTCTTGGCGGCCTGTTCCACCGCAGGCCCACCAGGATAGGGCAGTCCCAATATCTTTGCGGTCTTGTCGAAGGCCTCCCCCACCGCATCGTCGATGGTGGTGCCATAGAGGCGGATATCCTCCGCTCCGCCCACACCCAAAAGCTGGCAATGACCGCCAGACACCAGCAACAGCAAATACGGGAAACCCACGCCATGGGTGAGCCTGGCCGTCAGCGCATGGCCCATCAGGTGATTGACCGCCAGCAGCGGTTTTCTCGCCCCAAGCGCCAGAGCCTTGGCCGTGGTCAGCCCCACCATCACGCCGCCGATCAAGCCGGGACCGGCGGTGGCGGCAATGCCGTCCAAGCCGGCGATGCCGATTTTGGCCTCATCCAAGGCGCGCTGGATGGTGTCGTCCAATATTTCCAAATGGGCGCGCGAGGCGATCTCCGGCACCACGCCGCCATAGGGCGCATGGGCATCGGTCTGGCTAAACACGATATTGGACAGGATCTCGCCGGGGCCGGGAATGGAGCCGCGCACCACCGCCGCCGCGGTTTCGTCGCAGCTGGTCTCGATGCCCAAAATGGTCAATGGCTTTGTGAGGGGCTTGCCGGTCATGGGCGGCTGCTTTACGCCGAAATGGCTCTATCGCAAAGTCCTTGAGATATGCGGATTCTCGTCACCAGGCCCTTGGAAGATGGCGCGGAAATCGCGCGCCTGTTGGAGGGGCGCGGCCATCAGGCGCTTTTGGCGCCGTTGTTGGAACCGCACTTTTCCGACGGGCCGCCATTGCAGGGCTTGGAAGAAACAGCCGCCATCCTAGCCACCAGCGCCAATGGCATCCGCGCGCTTCGCCGGCGCACGGCGCGGCGCGATCTTGCCATCTTCGCGGTAGGGCCGCAGACGGCGGATGAGGCGCGCCGCGCCGGATTCACCGATGTCCGCAGCGCCGATGGCGACGCCAAGGCGCTCGCCCGGGCAACACAGGCTTGGGCGCCGCCGGGTTCTGTGTTGCTGCATGTCTGCGCGGAAGGCGCCCCGGGCACGCTTTCGGACCAGCTTATTCAAAGCGGATTTACCGTCCGCCGCGCAGCACTGTATCGAATCGAGCCCGCTACTCAGTTGCCGTCCGAAGCCCAGGCCGCGTTGCAGATCCGGGCGCTGGACGCCGCATCGTTTTTCTCGCCCCGAACCGCGCGCATTTTCGCGCAGTTGACGGAAGGTCTGCCCACGGAAGGCCTCACCGCTTTCTGCATCAGTTGGGCCACGGCGGAGGCGCTGGCGCCGCGTCCTTTTGCCCAAATCAAGGTGGCCGCCCGGCCCAACCAGGATGAAATGCTCGCGCTCCTGGAATAAGAATTTGAAAAGCCAGCACTTTCCAAATACCGGCGCCGCCCCTGCCAAAGCGACGCAGCGAAGTTGCCCAAACTGCGTGCGAATCCTGCCGGATTAGCAAGCAAAGCGCTCGCGCCGTGACCGCCAATCGCGCATTCCGCCGCCGAAATGAAAAGCAATGCTTGCGGGAAGGCCCGGCCTCTGCGCAAACTTTTGTTTATGCAGCATGAAGTTTTCGCCAACACAGAGGACTTCGGCGGGCCGGATATCGTGGCGGGACCAGGACGGGTCTCTCGCCCTGGCGTGGACGTGCCTTACGCCGGTTACGAATTGGGCAAGCCTTATGACGAGATGTTCGCCCGTGAGGGCAAGGTCCGGCTGCCTTATGCCACCTTGGATTCCCGCATCTCCACTTTGCCTTTGGAAGAATTGACCCGCCGCCAACAGGCCTGCGAACAAAGCTTTTTGCACCAGGGCATCACCTTCACCGTCTATAACGACAACAAGGCCACCGAGCGGATCATCCCCACCGATCTTTTGCCGCGCATCGTCACCGCCAAGGAATGGGACCGGATCGAGCGCGGCCTCACCCAGCGCATCCATGCCCTGAACCTGTTTCTGCGCGACATCTATACCGACGGCCGCGTGCTCAAGGACGGGGTGGTGCCGCGCCCGATGATCTACGGCTCCAAGCATTACCGCCGCGAGATGCGCGGCTTGCCGGTGCCGCACGGGGCTTACGTCAATATCTGCGGCAGCGACCTGATCCGCAATGAAGCGGGCGATTTCGTGGTGCTGGAAGACAATCTGCGCGTGCCGTCAGGCGTGAGCTATATGCTGGCCAATCGCGATGTGGCGCGCCGCGCTTTCCCCGGCGTGTTTCGCGCCATGGGGGTCAGGCCGATCGAGCATTATCCTCTGGAATTGCTGGCCACGCTTCGCTCCCTGACGCCCTTCCATGAGGACGTCTCCATCGCAGTCCTGACTCCGGGCGTGTTCAACTCCGCTTATTTCGAGCACGCCTTCCTGGCCCGCCAGATGGGCGTCGAGCTGGTGGAAGGCCGCGATCTCCTGGTCAACGACAATGTCGTCTACACCCGCACCACCTCCGGCCTGAAGCGCATCGATGTCATCTACCGCCGCATCGACGACGATTTCATCGATCCTTTGATCTTCCGGTCGGATTCCGCCTTGGGCGTGCCCGGCCTGTTCAATGCCTACCGCGCCGGGAATGTGATGATCGCCAATGCGCTGGGGACCGGCGTCGCCGACGACAAGGCGGTCTATTCCTATGTGCCGCGGTTGATCCGCTACTACCTGGCCGAAGAGCCGATCCTTGAGAATGTCGAGACCTTCCTTTGCCGCGAGGAAAAATCGTTGAGCCATGTCCTGGCCAATCTCGACAAGTTGGTGGTCAAGGCGGTGGGGGAATCCGGCGGCTATGGCATGCTGGTGGGGCCGCACGCTTCGCAAAAGGAGCGCGATGACTTCGCCGAAAAGGTAAAAGCGGATCCGGAAAATTACATCGCCCAGCCTACCATCCAGCTTTCCACCGCGCCCGCCTTTGTCGGCAACGGCATCGAGCCGCGCCATGTGGATCTGCGGCCCTTCATCCTGCATGGCGCGGAAACCAAGCTGGTGCCCGGCGCCTTGACGCGCGTCGCCTTGAAGCGCGGCAGCCTGGTGGTGAATTCCTCGCAAGGCGGCGGGTCGAAGGACACTTGGGTGTTATCGCAATGAACCTTCGATTCCATTATTCACCATGGGCGGGCTTGACCCGCCCATCCAGGGCAAGCGGCAACCTGCTCACAAGATGGCTCTGGGTGGCCGGCTCGGAGGCCGGCCATGGATGTTAAGCCGCGTCGCCGATTCCCTCTATTGGATGAGCCGCTATATCGAGCGGGCCGAGCACACCGCCCGCCTGATCGCGGTCAAGCTGGATTCCATGGTGGAACAAACGCCGGAGGATGCCGCCGCCAGTTGGACGCGGGTTATCCAATCCCTGACGGGCGAAAAGGCGGAAAGCCTGCATCTCGATGCCTTCGCCATCACCCGCAAGCTCGCCTTCGACCGCGACAATGACAATTCCATGATTACCTCGCTGGCTTTGGCGCGCGACAATGCCCGGCAGGTGCGCGAAGCGCTGTCCAACGAAGTGTGGGAAAACCTCAACCGGCTGTATTTGCGGCTATTGCCGGTGACCATGGATTCCATCTGGGTACACACGCCGGCGCGGCTGTTTCGCGAGGTGCTGGAGGAGATGCACGCCCTGGAAGGCGTGACCTATTCCACCTTGAGCCATGGCGAAGGCTGGTACTTTCTGGAGCTGGGCCGTCACATCGAGCGGGTGCAGCAGCTGGGGCGCCTGCTGGATATTCATTTCAGCGCCGCGCAGAATGGCAGTACGGTGCCGAAATATTTCGACTGGCTGGTGCTGTTGAAATTCTGCACCGCCTTCGAGCCCTATACCAAGCAGTACACCGCTTCGATCCGGCCGCAGAAGATCGCGGAATTCCTTTTGTTCGATGCGGAATTTCCCCATTCCATCTGCTTTTCCGTCGACCGCATGACCGATGCCTTGGCGCGAGTGGCGCCCGGCGCACCGCCGGCGCGGCGCGCGGCGGTGGAGCGTCTGGCGGGGCGGCTCAAAGCGGCAGTGGACTTCGGCCAGGTGGATGAGTTGATGAGCGGAGGCGTCGCGGCCTTTATCGCCGACATTACGAAACAGTGCGAGCAAATCCATAAGGCTTTGTACAGCTCCTACATCACTTACGGCGCGGAAACGGTGCTTTGATGTTCTATTCCATTCGTCATGTGACCCGCTTTCGCTACAGCGCTCCTGTCCGCGAATCCGTGATGGAAATCCGCATGCAGCCGCGTTCGGAAGGGCCGCAGACACTGCGTTCCTTCCAGATTTCCACCAATCCCCGTGCCCAGCTTTATGCCTATACCGATCACCTGGGCAACGCGGTCTATCACTTCAACCTGTTGCGCGAGCATGAGGAGCTGCGGATCGAGGCCCAGGCGACGGTGGAAATCGCCCCCTTGCGCCCTTGGCCCGACCGCCTCGATCCCCTGGAATGGAGCCGCTACAACAGCTTCAATCTCAACGACGACCATTTCGACATGCTTGAGCCGTCGCGCTTCGCCCGGCCTTCGCCCGAGTTGGAGAGCTTCATGAGGATCGCCGACCTGCAAAAGCCGGTTGGCGATCCGCTGGCGGCGCTGCGCCAGCTTCAGCGCGGCATTTACGATTCCTTCGACTATGAATCCGGGGTGACCGAGGTCAATTCTCCCATCGAAGTGGCGCTGGAGCAGCGGCGCGGCGTTTGCCAGGACTTCGCCCATATCATGACGGCGATTGCCCGCCGCTGGGGTATCCCTTGCCGCTATGTCTCCGGCTATCTCTATCACAAGGGCAGCCGCGACCGTTCGGCCGCCAACGCCACCCATGCCTGGGTGGAAGCCTATCTGCCGTCGCTGGGCTGGGTCGGCTTTGACCCCACCAACAATATTATGGCCTGCGAGCGCCACGTCCGGGCCGCGGTGGGCCGCGACTATGCCGATGTGCCGCCCACCAGAGGCACTTATAAAGGCGGCGCCGACAGCGAGCTCTCCATAGCCGTGTCGCTGGAACCGACGCCGGCGCCTGTGCGGCATGAAGATTTTCTTAAAGTTGCCCGCCCTATGGCTTCGCCGCCGCCCACCGCTTCCATGCCGGAGCGCCTCTACCACCAGCAGCAACAACAGCAACAATAGTCGGGCGGCGCGGGCCTTTTGCGTCGTGGGGTGAGCCGCGTCATGCGAAGCATGTGAGCAGGTCCAGTGGACCTGCGAAAGCGGCGAACGCCGCGAGCATGAGCGAGCGGCCGCGCGGCCGTTGCCTCCGGCGCGTCGCTCGTGCTCCGCGCGTTCGGCCTTCGAAATGGTCCACTGGACCATTTCGTTCGCGCAAGCGCGAAACAGGCCTCACCCTGCCCACGCCGCAAAATTCCGCGCGCCGTGGCTGTTGCAAATTCGTAGTTAACGTCTTGTCAACGATTTAGCGCGGATTCAGCAGGCTTTTGTTAACGCGCGCCTGCCTATTCTCTCCTCCGTCAGAGAGGGAAAAGGCGAAATGCCGCTGAAATTGTCGTTAAAGCCTGGTGAAAAGTTCGTGCTGAACGGCGCGGTTTTGGCCAACGGCGATAAGCGCACCAGCCTGGTGATTCAGAACAAGGCCTGCCTGCTGCGCGAAAAAGACATCATGCAGCCCGAAGACGCCAATACACCGGCGCGACGCATCTATCTCGCCATCATGATGATGTATCTGGACGGCGAGGCCAGCGAGGAGCCCTACAACGAATTCGCCCTGCGCATGACCGAGTTCATGGGGGCCATTCGTACCCCCTCGATCCTGGCCGTGTGCGTGGACATCAGCCGCGATGTGGCGCAGGGCGCCTATTACAAAGGCCTGATTGCTTGCCGCAAGCTTTTCGAGTTGGAACAGGAGCGATTGAACTATGAGCCTTAAAGCTTACCAAGCTGCCCAGGCCGCAACCGAAGACCCTCGGGTCACGGAATACCGGCTGTTCGGCCAAGTGACCGGCGCCCTGCTCAGAGCCAAGGAAAGCAATGCCGTGGGCACACCGCTGGTCGAAGCCGTGGACTGGAACCGCACCCTGTGGCGGACCCTTGCCGCCGACTGCATGGACGACCGCAATGCCCTGAACCAGGAAGTGCGCGCCAAGATCATCTCGCTCTCTTTGTGGGTGGCGAAGTATTCGAGGAGCGTGACCAGGGAGAAAGCTCCCCTAGATCCACTTATTGAGATCAATAGAACGATCATGCAGGGTTTGCAGGCCAGCTAATAAGGCCTGGGAGATTTTCCGAAATGGCCAGCGCCTAGCGCTGGCCTTTTTGTTTGTTGCTGTCTTTATCTTTTTGAACCCCCTCCGGCGTCGACTATCACGCCGCCTCCGGCGGCGCGCGTCTCCGCCACCTCCCCCTTCCTGGCGCTGCGCGCCGAAGGGGGAGGCGGGTCATTTGCCCTAGCGGATGGTCGCCCGGCGGCTCCGCTGCCGGGCTCAAGAGTCCTAGAGGCCGGCTCCATCGGAGCACCGTCATCACCCGGCCGAGCGGCGCATAGCGGCAGCGTATGCGCGCGAGGTCCGGGTGATCCAATTATTCAACAGGAAAAGAAATTGGATCGCCCGCATACGCGGGCGATGACGTTGGGCGTGCAGGCCGGAGGGGGTTCAAAAATAGACGGCAAGAATTTCCCGATCCGGCAGATCATGCCTAACGGTTAATGGATATTAGGAAAGATCTCTAAGCAATATCAGCTACTTAGCCGGTTAACTGGCTGGCACAGCCGTTGCAAATGCGGGTGCAGGGCCTTGCCCAGGTCCGCAGAAGGCGAGTTCGCCACCAGATGAACGGAGAGTAGCCCATGTCTTTCAGCGTCAACACCAATACCGGCGCGCAGGTCGCGCTGCAGTATCTGAATGCCACTCAGGGCCAGCTCGACCAGACCCAGGGTGCGATCAATAGCGGCCTCAAAGTCGCGACGGCGAAGGATGATGGCGCGATCTACGCTATCGCCCAGAACCAGCGCGGCGCGTTGGCCGGCTTTCAGTCCGTGATCAACAGCTTGAACAACGGCGCGTCGGCGATCGATGTGGCCTTGTCCGCCGGTCAGTCGATTTCGGATCTCCTGATCCAGCTGAAGGCAAAGGCGCTTGCCGCCGCCGACCCCTCGCTCGACACCGCGAGCCGCCAGGCGCTGAACGCCAACTTCACCGCCTTGCGCGATCAGATCACCACCATCGTCAAGAATGCGGTCTTCAACAACTTCAACCTGGTCGACGGTTCCACCACCCAGGTCCAGGCGCTCGCCTCGGCCGACGGCACCCGCCGCATCACGACACAGGCCCAGAACCTGAAGCTGTCGGGCTCGATCATCACCCTCAAAACCACCTCGACGGTCTCCACCCAGGCCAAGGCTTCGGCGCTGATCGGCGTGCTGCAGACCTCGCTGACCAACGTCAACTCGGCCCTGGCCAAGCTGTCGTCCGGCGCCGCGAAGTTCTCGATCCAGGCGACCTTTACCCAGAAGCTGTCCGATACCCTGACCGCCGGCCTGGGCAACCTGGTCGATGCCAATATGGCCCAGGAAAGCGCCAGGCTGCAGTCGCTGCAGGTCAAGCAGCAGCTGGGCGTACAGGCTCTGTCGATCGCCAACCAGGCGCCGCAGACCATCCTGTCGCTGTTCCGCGGCTGATATCATCTTCGAAGGGGGCTTAGACGGGAAGGGGCGATGCTTGTGCATCGCCCCTTCTTTTTCCATTTGCGCTCCGGTTCACGCCTACGCTTACGCTTCGCGCCTCTCGCTTTCCAGGCCGCGCGGAGCCCAACGCCGTAACACTCGTTAACTGTGGCCTGTGCCGGCGTGAACCAGTTTTTTCCGCAGGATTGCTGGCTTTTTGCGATGTTACTTTTCTGAAAAGTGGAAGTATTTGCCCAGCCAAGGCGGCAATTCTTGCCGGGTTCGGAAAAAATTGCCGGGTGAAAAATCGCCCCCGGCAATCCTCGCCGGGACGCGTTTACCTAGCGTCCGCAAAATCGATGTTTAACCAGACATTACCTCCGTCCGGCACGGGGCTTGCCTTTGCTCACGCGGGCAAAACGCCCAAGAGCATGGCTCGCTACCAGGAGCCTTGCTCGTTACCACCAGAACGGAGAGACCAAAATGTCTTTTAGCGTCAACACCAATGCCGGCGCCCTTGTCGCCCTGCAGTATCTGTCTTCAACCCAGGGTGCGTTGAACACGACCCAGTCCCACATCAACAGCGGCTTGAAGGTCGCCAGCGCCCGCGATGACGGCGCGATCTACGCGATCGCCCAGAATCAGCGCGCGAATGTCGCCGGCTATGCCTCGGTGATCAACTCGA
>Ga0105243_10004743_pt1 | contig 10691 bp, 10 predicted proteins | sample KBSM34metaG_FD_81525 | JGI IMG/M metagenome (GOLD analysis project Ga0105243, IMG submission 81525) | Miscanthus rhizosphere microbial communities from Kellogg Biological Station, Michigan, USA - KBS M3-4 metaG | ecosystem: Host-associated > Plants > Roots > Rhizosphere > Soil | place...
CGCCGGCAACACCGTCGTGTTCAAGCCGTCGAACGCCGGCGCGATGCTCGGCATCAAGCTCTACGAGGTGTACCGCGACGCGGGCGTTCCTCCGGCGGTGTTCCACTGCATCACCGGCGGCGGCGACACGGTCGGTGCCGAGCTCGTGGAGAACCCCGACGTTTCGGGGCTCACGTTCACCGGCTCCTACGCGGTCGGCATGAGCATCTACAAGAACTTCGCGAAGGACTATCCGAAGCCGGTCATCTGCGAGATGGGCGGCAAGAATCCGACGATCGTCACCGCGAAGGCGGATCTCGAGAAGGCGACCGACGGCGTGTTGCGCTCCGCGTTCGGGTTCGGTGGCCAGAAGTGCTCCGCGAACTCGCGTGTGTACGTGGAGCGCTCCGTCTATCCCGACTTCGTGGACCTCCTGAAGAAGAAGACGGAGGAGATCAAGGTCGGCGACCCGTTGAACAAGGACGTGTACCTCGGGCCGGTGATCAACTCCTCCGCCGTGGAGACGTATGAGGAGGCCTCCGCGGAGGCGAAGAAGAACGGGAAAGTCATCGCCGGCGGCGAGCGCATCAAGGACGGGGACATGGCGCGCGGGAACTTCGTCGAGCCGACCGTCGCGGAGGTTCCGCTCGACTCCTGGATCTGGAAGAAGGAGCTGTTCGTGCCGTTTGTCGCGGTCTCGCCGGTGGATTCGCTCGACGAGGCCCTGAAGCTCGCGAACGACACCGAGTACGGCCTCACCGCCGGGATGTACAGCGAGGACCAGGGCGAGGTCGACCGGTTCCTCTCCGAGATCGAGGCGGGTGTCGTCTACGTGAACCGTCGCGCCGGCTCCACCACCGGAGCGTGGCCGGGCGCCCAGCCGTTCGGTGGCTGGAAGGGTTCCGGCACGACCGGCAAGGCGAGCGGCGGTCCGTACTACGTGACCCAGTACATGCGGGAGCAGTCCCGCACGGTGATCGAGGAATGACGGCCGCGTCGGAGTCTCCGGAGGAGCTCGCCGAGGCGCAAGCGCCGAAGCTCGTCACGGACGTCCCCGGCCCGGAGGCGCTCGCGCTGATCGAGCGCGATCGGAAGGTCACTAGCCCCTCGCTCCCGCGCGCGTATCCGTTCGTCTCGCGGCGCGCGTCGGGCTCGGTGATCGAGGACGTCGACGGCAACCGCTTCCTGGACCTCAACGCGGGGATCGCGGTCACCTCCACGGGGCACTGCCACCCGCAGGTCGTGGAGGCGATCCAGCAACAGGCGGCGGAGCTGATCCATTACTCCGCGAGCGACTTCTTCCTGCCGATCTACACGGAGGTCTGCGAGCACCTCGACCGCATCGCGCCGATGTCGCGGCCGGTAAGGAGCTTCCTGACGAACTCCGGAACCGAGGCGGTGGAGGCGGCGATCAAGCTCGCGCGCTACGCGACCGGGCGCCAGTACATCGTCGGGTTCTTCAACTCCTTCCATGGACGGTCGTACGGAAGCGTCTCCGTCACCGCGAGCAAGTCCCTCTATCGGGCGAACTTCGGCCCGATGCTCCCCGGAGTCGTCCACGCGCCGTACGGAGACGGACGCGACTTCGGCAACCTCGACTTCGGGGAGGACGGCGGACCGTTCCCGACGATCGACTACTTCGAGAAGGTGCTCTTCAAGCGCCTCGTCGAGCCGACGGAGGTCGCCGCGGTGATCGTGGAACCCGTCCTCGGCGAGGGCGGCTACATCGTCCCGCCGGACGGATGGCTCGAGGCGCTCCGCGAGCTGTGCACGCGGCACGGCATCCTGCTGGTCGCGGACGAGGTGCAGTGCGGCATGGGCCGCACCGGGAAGATGTGGGCCGTCCAGCACTTCGACGTAGAGCCGGACATCCTGCTCTCCGGAAAGGGCATCGCGAGCGGCATGCCGCTCGGAGCGATGATCGCCCGCGATGACCTGATGACGTGGCGCTTCGGGGCGCATGGCTCCACCTACGGCGGCAACCCGGTCTCCTGCGCGGCCGCGCTCACGACGATCCGCCTGATCGAGGAGGGACTCATCGACAACGCGCGCACGGTCGGCGACCGGTTGATGAACGGCCTCCGCGACGTCCAGCAGCGCCACCACATCGTGAAAGAGGTCCGCGGCCTCGGGCTGATGATCGGCATCGGTCTGAGGGACCACGACGTCGCCGATCAGGTGGAGAAGGCCGCGTTCCGCCGGGGCGCGCTGATGCTCGGCTGCGGCGACGACGCGATCCGGATGTCGCCGCCGCTCGTCTTCCGGGAGGACCAGGCGGACACGGCCGTGTCCATCTTCGAGGAGGCCTGCGCCGAGGTCGCCGGCTGACGCCGCGATGACGAGCAAGGTCGCCACGATGCGCGACGCCGTCGCCGAGCTCGTCCGCGACGGAGATACGGTCGCGATCGAGGGCTTCACGCACCTGATCTGCTTCGCGGCCGGGCACGAGATCATCCGGCAGGGCCGGCGCGACCTGACGCTCTGCCGCATGACGCCCGACGTGATCTACGACCAGATGATCGGCGCCGGCGTCGCGTCGAAGCTGGTGTTCTCCTGGCTCGGCAATCCGGGCGTGGGCTCGCTCCACGCGATCCGGCGGCGCATCGAGAAAGACGACCCCGCGCCCCTCGAGATCGAGGAGTACTCGCATTTCGGCATGGTGTGCCGCTACGTCGCGGGAGCGTCCAACCTTCCGTTCTTCCCGATCCGGAGCTACTACGAGACCGACATCCCGAAGGCGAACGACCGCATCCGTCCGATGCGGAGCCCGTACGGCGACGACGAGGTGTACGTCGTGCCGCCGCTGAAGCCCGGCGTCGCGATCATCCACGCGCAGCGCGCGGACGAGAACGGCGACGCGCAGATCTGGGGGCTCCTCGGCTGTCAGAAGGAGGCCGCGTTCGCGGCGGAGCGCGTGATCGTCGTCGTCGAGGAGCTCGTGGAGGAGTCCGTGATCCGCGCCGACCCGAACCGGACGGTCATCCCAGGCTTGATCGTCGACGCCGTGGTGGAGGAGCCCTTCGCGTGTCACCCCTCCTACTCGCAGGGCTACTACGATCGCGACAACCGCTTCTACCTCGACTGGGATCCGATCGCGCGGAACCCTGAGACGCTCGAGGCCTGGTTGAAGGAGTGGGTCTACGGCCTCGAGTCGCACCGCGACTACGTGGAGAAGTGGGGCGCCGCGCACTGGGACCGGCTTCGGCCGGAGGAGGCGCTCTCCGGCTCGGTCGATTACGGAACGTACGCGTGAGCGTCTCCGGGACCCAGCCGACGGACGCCCCCCGCGACGCCATGGAGTGGTCGAAGTCGGAGATGATGATCGTCGCGAGCGCGCGCCAGCTCCAGGGAGAACGCGTGTGCTTCGTCGGCATCGGGCTGCCGAACATCGTCTGCAACCTCGCGAAGCGTACGGTCGCGCGCGACGTAGAGCTCGTCTACGAGTCCGGTGTCTACGGAGCGGACCCCGCGCGGCTGCCGCTCTCGATCGGCGATCCGACGCTCGTGACGGGCTCCACGGCGGTGACGAGCATGTTCGAGCTGTTCGCGTACTACCTCCAGGCCGGTCTGATCGGCGTGGGGTTCCTCGGCGCCGCGCAGGTCGACCGGCTCGGAAACATCAACACGACCGTGATCGGCGACTACGAGAAGCCGAAGGTCAGGCTCCCGGGCTCCGGAGGCGCGTGCGAGATCGCGATCAACGCGCACAAGGTCTTCGTGATCATGCGGCAGGGGAAGCGCTCGTTCGTCGAGAAGATCGACTTCCGCACGAGCCCCGGCCACTCCGGCGATCCGGAGCACGACGCGAAGCGCGGCTGGTGGGGGAGCGGTCCGACGGTGGTCGTGACCGACCTCGGGGTCTACGGCTTCGACGAGGAGACCGGGGAGATGACGCTCCGGACGCTGCATCCCGGCGTCACGCTCGACGACGTTCGGGAGAACATGGCGTGGGAGCCACGCGTCGCCGACGACCTCGGCGCGACGGAGGCGCCGAGCGCGGAGGAGCTTCGGCTGATCCGCGAGGAGCTGGATCCGGAGGGAGTCGCCTCCTCGTGACGGGGCACGTCTTTCCGCGGGTTCTCGACCGGGAGCTGCCGACCGCGGTCTCCGCGGAGGGCGTGTGGATCACCGATGCGGACGGGCGCCGGTACCTCGACGCCGCCGGCGGAGCGATCGTGACGAATCTCCCGAACGGCGACGCCGGTGTGTTGCGGGCGATGAGCGAGCAGGCGGCAAAGGCGGCCTACGTGCACGGCACCGCGTTCACGACGGAGGCTCTGGAGACCTACGCCGACGAGCTCGCGGAGGTCCTTCCGATGGACAACCCGCGCGTCTATCCCGTCTCGGGCGGGAGCGAGGCGGTGGAGACCGCGCTGAAGCTCGCGCGCGCCTACCACCTCGCGCGCGGCGACGCGTCCCGGCACAAGATCGTGGCGCGTCGTGGCTCCTACCATGGCAACACGCGCGGGGCCCTCGACGCCTCCGGACGCGAGCCGTTGCGGCGGCCGTATCTCCCGTGGCTGGGGCAGACCGTGCACGTCTCCGCTCCGTACGAGTACCGCTGCGAGCTTCCCGACCATCCGACCGGTTGCGGTGCTCGGCTCGCGGAGGAGCTCGACCGCACGATCGAGGCGGAGGGCCCGAGCTCCGTCGCGGCGTTCATCGCCGAGCCGATCGTCGGCGCGACGCTCGGCGCCGCCGTTCCGCCGCCGGACTATTGGCCTGCGGTCGTCGACGTCTGCCGTAAGCACGGCGTGCTGGTCATCGCCGACGAGGTGATGACGGGCTTCGGCCGCACCGGAGCCTGGTTCGGCGTCGACCACTGGAGCGTGCGGCCGGACATCCTCGTGGCCGGCAAGGGAGCCTCGAGCGGCTACTGGCCGCTCGGTCTGACGGTCGCCAGCGGAGAGGTGTTCGAGCCTGTCCAGCAGCGCGGCTTCGTGCACGGCTTCACCTATTCCCACTCCGCGGTCGGCGCGGCAGTCGGCCGGACCGTCCTTCGCCGCCTCCGCGAGGACGCGCTCGTCGAACGCTCCCGGGACGTCGGATTCGCGATCAAGGAGGGACTCCGCGATGCGCTCGTCGACTGCCTGATCGTCGGCGACGTGCGCGGGATGGGGCTGATGATCGCTGTGGAGCTCGTCCGCGACCGCGCGACGAAGGCACCCTTCCCTCGGAGCGAGCGGGTCACGGAGCGCGTGCTCGAGGCGGCTCGCGAACGCGAGCTGCTGCTGTACCCGAGCACCGGGTGCGTGGACGGCGTCGACGGCGACCTCGTGATGATCGGACCGTCGCTCACGATCTCCGAGGAGGAATCGGACACGCTCGTGGAGCGGATGACGGACGCGATCGAGTCGGTCCGGGCGTCCGCACCCGCGTCCGCGCGTTGAGGACCGCGGATTGAGCGGCGACGTCTCGCTCGTCGTCTGCCGCGAGGCGCGGATCTACGACCACGGCCCCCAGCATCCGCTCCGGCCCGAACGCGTCCTCCTTACCTGGGACCTGATCGAGGCGCTGGAACTCGATCGCGCGCCGCACGTCTCGGTTCGCGGATGCGAGCCCGCGACGGACGAGGAACTGGAGCTCGTCCACACTCCCGAGTACGTCGACGCGACGAAGCGCGCGGGAGACGAGGCGGGTTCGTATCGCCTCTTCGGTTTCGGTCTCGGTGACAATCCGATCTTCCCCCGGATGCATGAGGCGGCGGCGCTCGTCGCCGGCGCTTCGCTCTCGGGCGCGCGGGCGATCGCGAGCGGAGACGCGGTGCATGCGTTCAACGCCGCCGGCGGTCTCCATCACGCGATGCCCTCGCGGGCGTCCGGGTTCTGCGTCTACGACGATCCCGCGATCGCGATCGCGTGGCTGCTCGGGAACGGCCATTCGCGCGTCGCGTACGTCGACGTCGACGTCCATCACGGCGACGGCCCTCAGGCGATCTTCTGGAACGATCCGCGAGTGCTCACGATCTCCCTCCACGAAACGGGAGAGTTCCTGTTCCCGGGCACCGGCTTCTCCGACGAGCGCGGAGGCGGTGACGCCCTCGGAACGAAGGTGAACGTGCCGCTCGCGCCGGGAACCTCCGACGAGGGGTGGTTGCGCGCGTTCTCCGCGGTCGTCCCGCCGCTCGTGCGCGCGTTCCGTCCCGACGTGCTGGTCTCGCAGCTCGGATGCGACACGCATGTCTCCGATCCGCTCGCGCACCTTCGCCTGACGACGCGGGCGTACCGGGAGGTCGGCGCGACGCTCCACGCGCTTGCGCACGAGGCGGCCGGGGGGCGCTGGCTGGCGACCGGTGGAGGCGGCTATCAGTGGGCGCGAGTGACGCCGCGCGCGTGGACGATCGCGTTCGCCGCGATGGCGGAGGTGGAGCTCCCGGACGCCATCCCGGAGGCGTGGATCGCGCGCGCTGAATCGCTGGCGGGGGGTCCGGTCCCGCGGACGTTCTCCGAGCCGGCCGAGGCGTTCGGAGAGGTCGACGTGCTGGCCGACGCCGCCGCGGAGGCCGCGCTCGCCGGAGCTCGCGTCGAAGCATGAGCCGCCGCGCGAAGCTCGTCTGCACCGTCGGTCCGGCGACCGAGACGCCGGAACGGCTCCGGGAGCTGCTCGACGCCGGTGCCGACGTCGTCCGCGTCAACTTGTCGCACGGAACTTCGGACGATCATGCGCGCATGGTCGGCCTCGTCCGCGAGGCCGAGCGAAGCTGCGGACGCGACATCGCGATCATGGCGGATCTTCCCGGACCGAAGATCCGGCTGGGTGATCTCCCTTCCGGGAGCGTGCGGCTACAGCCGGGCGAGCGCTTCGTGCTCTCCGGCGGCGCGGGCGGAGACGCCTCGAGCGCGACGGTGAGCTACCCGGGCCTTGCGAACGACGTTCGAGCGGAAGACCGCATCCTGCTCTCCGACGGTGCGGTGGAGCTCGTCGTGCGAAGCGCCGGCGGCTCCGATGTCGCCACGGAGGTCGTCCGCGGCGGAACGCTCCGCTCAGGGGCGGGCGTGAACGTGCCGGCCGAACGGCTGAGCCTTCCGGCGATCACTCCGCGGGATCGCGAGGGGCTGGCGCGGGCGCTTGACCTCGGTGTGGATCTCGTCGCGCAATCGTTCGTCCGGCACGCCGCCGACGTGATCGGCCTCCGCGCGCTCATGGGCGAGCGAGAGGTGCCGATCGTCGCGAAGATCGAGACGCGTCCCGCCGTGGAGGACGTGGAGGCCATCCTGGAACAGGCCGACGCGCTGATGGTCGCCCGCGGAGATCTCGGCGTGGAGCTCCCGATGGAGGAGATCCCGGTGCTGCAGAAGGAGATGCTCCGCTCCGCTCGAACGGTCGGGAAGCCGGCGATCGTCGCCACGCAGATGCTGGAGTCGATGATCCGCGCCCCGCGGCCGACGCGCGCGGAGGCGAGCGACGTCGCGAACGCGGTGCTGGACGGTGCGGACGCGATCATGCTCTCGGGGGAGACGGCGATCGGCGAGTAACCGATCGAGGCGGCGCTGGCCGCCGCCCGCATCGCGGAGGTCGCGGAGGAGCGCGCGGGGGAGTTCCGCCGGGTCGCGGAGACGAGGCGGCACCCCGACGAGGCCGCCGCGGTCGCCCACGCCGCCGCGCAGGTGGCCGCCGGCGATCCGGCGGTCGTCGCGATCGCGTGCTTCACGCGAACCGGCCGAACGGCGGCGCTCCTCTCGTCGGAGCGGCCGAGCGCGCCGATCTACGCGTTCATCCCCGACGCCGGGATCCGCAGGGCGATGGCCCTCCGTTGGGGGGTGCGCTGTCTCCCGGCGGGAGATCCGGAGGACACCGACACGATGATCGCGCTGATGGAGCGCGGGCTCCGAGAAGCAGGCCTCGCCGCCGAGGGAAACTCCGTCGTGATGGTCGCGTCCTCACCGGCCGGGAAGGTGCACACGAACATGCTGAAGGTGCACCAGGTCGGGGAGCTCCCGGGTTAGCGTTTCTTCGCGGACAGTTCCGCGATCGCCTGCTCCACGCGCTTCGTCCGTGTCTCGGGCCTCTTCGCCGACGCGACGCCGGTGGCGAGCTCTTTCCGCCGCGTGAACGACAGCTCGCCCCACGCCTTGGTCACCCGCTTCGCGCGGAGCGCCTTCGCGAGCTCGTCCGGTAAGTCGACTTCGCGCGGCGCGTCGTCGTTCTCCGCTACGACCTCGAGCGTCTCTCCGACGGAGACGCCTGCCTCCGCGATCACGGCCTTCGTCACGCCGATCATGGTCATGCCGCGGTAGCGGACGATCGAGCCGCGATACGGCACGCCGTCGAACGTGACGCGGACGGGGATCCGGCCTCCGCCGCCGAGTTCCGCCACGACGGGGTCGGGAACCTCGATCAGATGGCCGCCGCTGCCGGAGCTGCTCTCCCGGAGCTTCGCCTTGAAGCGCGCCGTCGCCACGCGCGTGAGCCTATCGCTCGTCGGTCGACGCGTCGGAGGCGGTACCGACCGGAAGCCGCCGCGCGACGAGCGTGAGCGCGATCGCCGCGAGGAACCCGATCGCGAACGCCCCCGCGATCCCCTCTCGGAGCGAGGTGAACCCGGCATCCGCGAACGCGATGCATGCCCCTCCGAGGCCAGCGCCGATCGAGATGCCGAGGAAATCCATCAACAGCGTCGAAGAGAGGTCTCCGGCTTCACGTCCGCGCGTCGCGACGGTCATCGCGGACAGCGGGATCGTCGGAAACGCGATGCCCATGCCGAGGCCTCCGATCGCCCATCCGAGGTACGGCAGCGCGATCGGGAATCCCTCCACGAGCCCAGCGGACACGAGGACGGCCGCGATCGCGACGAGCAGGCCGCCGATCGCGACGAGCCGGCGAGCTCCCATCCGCTCGAAGCGGCGCGCCTGCCAGAACGTCCCCAGGCACCAGGTGATCGTGGCGCCGGTGACGACGAGGCCCGCCTGACCGACAGAGAGGCCGCGCACCTTCGTCAGCATCAACGGGACGAAGCCGTCGATCGCCGCGAACGCGGTAGAGGTGAGGAAGGCCGCGGCCGCGGTCGCCGGCAGTCCGTAAGCCGCGCGGAGCGTTCCCGGCGGCACGACGTGAAGGAGCGCCGGCACCCCGATCACCAGTCCCGCGAGAACGGCCAACGGCGTCCAAACGCTGGGTTCGGTGAGCCCGGCGAGCAGGATCGCCGCGCCGATCGTGAGCTGGAGCGGCCACCGGAACGGGAGGTCGATCCGCTGTTCCACCTCCGGTGGGATCTCCTTCAGCGGAGGGAGGATCATCGCCAGGCAGACGGCGACCACCGGGACGGGAAGAACGAAGGCCCACCTCCATCCGATCGTGCTCGCGATCAGCGCTCCGATCGGAGGGCCGATGACGCCCGGAAGGATCCACATCGAGGTGAGGAGCGCGAACACGCGAGGGCGGAGCGATTCCGGATACGCCTTCGCGATCGCGGCGACGGAGACGACGTAGAGGGCGCCGCCCCCGCATCCCTGTACGAATCGTCCGAGCACGACGACGGCCATGCTCGGAGCGACGGAGGCGATGAGCAGCCCGAGCGCGAACGCGCCGAGCGCGATGCCGAGCACCGGTCGCGGCCCGAACCGGTCCGTCGCGCGGCCGCCGAGCGGAACCGTCAGCAGGGTCGCGAGCCCGTAGGCGCTGAAGGCCCAGCCATAGAGCTGGAGCCCGCCGAGGTCGCGCTCTACGGCCGGAAGGATCGTCGTGACGATGAGGACCTCGATCCCGACCATCGCCTCCAGCAGGAGGAGGCCGGTGGTGAGGCGTCCCCGGCGGCCGCGGAGCACCTCGCGCCAGGGCGCGGGTCGCGCGCGTTCGGGTTCGGCAGCCGTCGCCATGGAGCCGCCATCGTAGGCGACCCGATCCTGGCGACGTGGTCCGGCTCGCGCCGGGGGCGGGCTGCCCTCTACGTCCCTCGGCGGATCTCCTCGTATCGGAAACACGAGACGACGTGGTCGTTCACGAGCCCGCACCCCTGCATGAACGAGTAACAGACGGTCGGACCGACGAAGCGGAACCCGCGGCGCTTGAGCTCCTTCGACATCGCGCGGGACTCGGGCGTCTCCGCCGGGATGTCGCTCACCCGCTTGTGCCGGCCGTCGATCGCCTGCCCGTCGACGAACGACCAGACAACCTCGTCGAGCGTCGTCTCTCCGCGGAGCGCGACCACGGCCCGCGCGTTGTCGACGGCGGAGCGCACCTTCAAGCGATTCCGAACGATCGAAGCGTCGCTCAGGAGTCGTTCCACGTCGCGCTCCTTGAACGCCGCAACCCTCTCCGGGTCGAACGAAGCGAACGCCCGCCGATACCCCTCACGTTTGTGGAGGATCGTCGACCACGACAACCCGGCCTGCGCTCCCTCGAGCGTGAGCATCTCGAACAGGCGCCGCTCGTCGTGGATCGGCGCGCCCCACTCCTCGTCGTGGTACGCGACGTACAGCGGGTCGTCCAGCGGGGCCCACTCGCATCGCGATCGCTCGGTCATGGCGGAGGCGGCATCGTATCCGAGGCGACGCGCATGCCCCACCGATAGAGCGGAGGCGTGAGGACCCGGAACACCTGCAACGCGGCGGCCCACCTGGGGATGGAGATCTCCGGGGCGATGCCCTTCTCCACGACGCGGACGATCGTCTTCGCGATGCGGTCCGGCTTCAGCACGAGCGGTCCGCGACGCCCGCTCGCGGGGAATCCCTCCGTCGGCACGTAGCCGGGATTGACGGCGGTCACCAGCACCC
>Ga0105243_10004744_pt1 | contig 10691 bp, 12 predicted proteins | sample KBSM34metaG_FD_81525 | JGI IMG/M metagenome (GOLD analysis project Ga0105243, IMG submission 81525) | Miscanthus rhizosphere microbial communities from Kellogg Biological Station, Michigan, USA - KBS M3-4 metaG | ecosystem: Host-associated > Plants > Roots > Rhizosphere > Soil | place...
AAGACCACATCTAAGTCTTAATATGCAAACACCAGATACAGTCCATAAAAAATCCGAAGAAACAAATGCATCTCCGGATTAAATATTGTTTAATTTTATGTCAACCTATTTTAGGACGACTCAATTTCTTTTTTAATCCTGCTGAGCTGGGTAGGTGTAACCCCTAAATAAGAGGCTATGTAATGCTGTTTTAGTCTGTTATGAAGCGGTTTATTTTCAAGCAGCTGCAAATAGCGCTTCTTGGCGGTTTCATATTTTAAAGACACTTCCAAAGGCTCTTTTTTCACCACCCAGTTTTTTTCTAAATAATGAATATGAAAGAGAGCCAGATCATGGTGTTTTTCCAATAATTCCCGATAGGCTTTTACAGGATACTGAATCACCGAACAGTCCTCCAGAGCAATAATATTAAAATCGCTGGGTTCATTCTTAATAATGGCTGCAGTAGATGCTACAAAGCTGTTTTCTTCAAAGAAAATTTTGTAGATATAATCTCCTTGTTCATCAATGGTATAATAGCCGATTAATCCTGACTGTAAAAAGTAATAATACCTGGCCATACTCCCGGACTCCAGAAGAAGCTCATTTTTATGATATTGCTTTTCAGTACAAATGTCTAACAAAGCAGCGGCTGTTTCCCCGGATAAAGGATAATACTGATTGATCTGCTCTAAGAATGTTGATTTATTCATTGTTTTTTGAAAACGCAAAAGCGTAAATTTCTTTGGAGGTGGTATATCTATCAAATTACTATTTAATCCAGTATCTTCTTCATCATTAAGTCGGTTTGCTCCTCATCTCCAAGTCTGAAAATATGTTTGTCAAATTCTACAAATCCGTTTTTCCTGTAAAAATGTAAAGCTCTCAGATTCTTTTCCCAAACTCCCAGCCAAAGGTAAGATTTCCTTAAGTGTTGAGCAGTTTCCACTGCCTGATCATATAAAATCTGCCCCACTTTTTTGCCATGATGGCTTTTTTTCACATAAATCCTTTCAATTTCGAGACTTGTCTCATCCTGAAGCTCGGTTTGTCCTTTTCCGGAATTCACTTTCAGATATCCTATGGGATTATCTTCTTCCCACGCTATATAGAAGAGAGAATCCTGAGTATTGAGTTCAGCAGTTAATTTTGCGGTATTAAAACTTTCCTCAAGGTACTTTTTCATGGCTTCTTCAGTATTATCTTCTGCAAAAGTTTCAGAAAAAGTCTGTATTCCAAGATTCTGTATGATTTCCAGGTCTTTTATTCCGGCTTTTTGGATCGTTATTGATGACATATGATGTATTTATTGCTCTAATTTATTAATAAGATTTTTTATTTCAGGTATGCTAAGTTCAGTTTTTGTTTCTTTTTCTGTTTTTAAAATGTTTTTCAAAGCTTTACTATGGGCAGTCTTTAAAGCGTATTCAGCTTTTACTTCCTGATCAGGCATTACTCCGATATGTTCCCAATTGGTATGGCTGCTTAAAGAAGTTATTTTTCCTGCCGGAACAAGGAGTAAATATTCATTCTGGATGATAAAATGATCCACCGGATTAGCTGTTCCTTCTGTCTTTTCACCTATAACTTCAGCTAGTTTATGCTGCTGCAAGAAATAAGCAAGCGCTTCTGCTGCAGAAAAACTAATTTCACTGGTCAGGATATAGACTTTTTTATGAAGGTATTTTGTACCGGAGACATTAGATTGAGTGCTATTCATTACGGTTTTGTTTGCATGCCTTAGATAGGTAGTATAGAGATCTGTTTTTTTATCAAAAAAATAACTGCAAAATAACAGAAGCATATCGTTTTCTCCTCCTCCATTTTCTCTAAGATCAATAATCAGGGAGTTCGTGTTGGCAACAAAATTCATGGCTGCAGCTAACGTAGCTGCGCTGGCTTCAGGGGATGCAAAACCTTTAAAATTGATGTAGCCTATATTACCTTCCAACCGCCGGACACTTTCAAAACCAAAATTTTCAAGACTGTTGTGAAAATTATTTAATTTCACTTTTTCTTTCTCATCAACCAGTTTTTCAGGACTATAATTTTCAAGGTATTTAACAAAAAAATGCCCATCTTTTATATCTTTTCTTAATTTTTGGGTGAGAAGTGCTGCGAAATCTTTCTTATTCAGATTATTAAAAGTTCCTTTTTTAAGTTCACTTTGAAACAAAGAATCTACTTTTTTATAAGTTGTTGGATCAATATAGTAGCTCTTCACTTTTTCTGTAATATCAGAAAGTACGGTAGTCATATCTCCTTTCTGAGCATAAGAGAATAAAGAATGAAAAAGGAAAATTCCAACCAATAATTTTTTCATAGAAATAAGTTTAAATATTTCTGTAAAAGTATCTCAATGAAAAGAGTAGAAATTGTAAAAATGGAAACTTAGATAAAAAACCAGATATTATTTTTTTCAGTATCTACGTTGTCAAAGAACTTCCCGGGACTTATCCTTGTCAGTTCCTTAAAGTCTTTAATAAGATGCGACTGATCATAAAAAAGATGTTCATAGGAAAGCTCTGTAAGATTTCTGGACTTTTTATTTGAGATGAGCACGTTACGAAATCGCTGAATTTTTCTGAATTCGGAGGCAGGCTTAAACAGATACCGTTTGGAAATCTTATTGACGTATTGTCTTGTTATTTTATTTTTTACGGCAATTTCTTCGATGCTCAGTTCAGTTTCAAAATCAGCCAAAATAGTATAGGCCAATTTTAAATCTTTCTGGCAGAGTATTGAAAGCCAGTAATTTTCCAGCATTTCAATTTGTTTTTTTCTGTTGGGTTCTTTTAAAACAGCATTGCTGATGTCTTTAAAATCTGAAAGTTGGATATTTTCCTCTAAAGATGCACGATCATCTGCATCAAAAAAATGATAGATTCCCAAGGGTTTAAAGTAAAGAGTAACTTCATTGACAGATTGTTTATAAAAAATCTCGGTAGGAGCAGAACATCTGAAAACAAAATCAATCACTATGTTTTCTGACAAAGATCTGCTCAGCTCCATCCGTCCGTTATCTTGAGTAACGGATACATCCTGACAAGCTGATACAATACAATAATTATCCGGAAATGTAAGATACCTGACCGGCTGATGATCGTCATCTTTTTCTATAAAATAATACCCTTCGATATATTTTTTTAGAACAGGATGTACCGGTTGGTAAAAAGTAACTTTCATATAGTCGGAGGTCTTAAAAAAAGAATCTTACAATAATCTTACGGACTGCTCCTTACGAAAATAATATTTTCTTAAATGCTTCAGAAGCCAAATGTACCTGTACACTCCAGTCATCAGCTGCATCACTTCCTGCATCATCAGAAATGTATTTCAGACATAGAAACGGAATATTTTCTTTTTGAGCAATAAGTGCCAACGGATAGGCCTCCATATCTACAATATTATAATCTGTCTCAGAATGGTTCATTTCAAAACTGTCACCACTTCCACAGATTCCTTCTTTTAAAGTATCCATTTTAAGCCCATACTCCAATATTGGAGGAACTCCCGATAATGGAGTTTCATACAGCTGAAAACCAAGCCCTCTCACATCCATATCGCGCTGGATAAACTTTGTACAGCATACCACTTCTCCTTTATGAAACCCTTTGCTCCCTGCTGAACCTAAATTAACAATCAATTTTGGCTTTCTAAGATGAATTTCTCTGGTCAGTTCTATCGCTGCATTTACTTTTCCAATTCCTGTTACCAATTTATTTTTTCCGTCAAATACAGTTCCCGCTTCTGAGTCTAATGCAAAAACAAAAAGGGTATCTGCAATGGGATAATGAACTTCGTTATTAATTTTTATCATAGAAAAATGAGATGTATACCTTGTTTATAGAGTCTTACAAAGATATAATAGTTTTCTGTATTTTGTAAATATTATATAGTCTGAAACTTTTGCCTTTGAACATTAAGAATAATAAATATCAGATAACTGATTATAAAAGTAAACAAAGGAATTTCAAATGATAAATAATTAAATTTTACAAGAGGGACCTCTATCATTCTGCTTATGAGGGGGGAGAGCATTAGAATAAAGCTCAGGATTGTGACTGGAATTCTGTTTCGCCAACCGGTTACATTCAGTACAATTCCTAAAATTCCCAGAATTGCAAATATCTGATCAGTATTTCCAACATCAAAGACCGTAAACAAAAGCCAGCATATAAATGGCAGGCCAATCATTTCACCTGCTAAAATGATCAGTAAATAAGAAATAATGGAGACTATTCTCACACTGCTACTAATTTTCATAATCATTATTAACTGTTTTGTTAGGCAAGTCAGTAAAAATAAAAACCCGGAATAGCTTATAGCTTTCCGGGTTTGATATTGTTAGATACTGCATCCATCAGCATCGCAGGAAGCACCACTACTTCCGGAAATATCTTTAAAAGGACTTACCGTTTCTTTATAAGTCTGCTGAAGTGCTTCTTCAAAAGCTTCTACCGGCTGTGCTCCGGAAACAGCATATTTTCCGTTCAGAACAAAGAATGGAACTCCGGAAACACCGTTATTTCTGGCTTCCAGAATATCCTGATTGACCTCATTATCCCACTGATCGGTGGTAACTGCCTGTCTCGCTTCTTCTTTATCAAGATCTAAACTTTCTGCAAGAGAAACCAAAACTTCCGTATCACCTACATTCTTACCATCAATAAAATGGGCAATGAACAAAGCTTCTTCCATCTCATTGGACTTGTTATATTTTTTAGCCAAATGAAGCAATTTGTGAGCACTGAAAGTATTGGTGATCAGAGCTTTTTCAAAATTAAAATCAATTCCGGCTCCTTTTCCCATCTGGGCAACCTGGCTGATCATTTGGGTAGCCTGTGCTTCAGGAAATCCTTTCTTTTCTCTAAAGTATTCAATAGTATTCTGAGTTTGCTTGGGATCAAGACTCGGGTCCAGCTGAAAGCTCTTCCACTCCACTTGTACTTCATCCTTAAAAGGAAGTTTATTCAGAGCTTCTTCAAAATTATTTTTTCCGATATAACAAAACGGACACATTACGTCCGACCATATTTCTATTTTCATTGTATGTAATTAAAATTAATACATCAAAGTTAATACATTTTATTAATGTAACAAAATTTATTACAGTTTATTCTTTACAAGGTAGTATAGACTGGTTTCGTTTTTCATACAGTCCTTTTAAGATCATCATGGAAAATGCAAGAAGTCCAAAAACAAGTCCTACCCAGGGCGTAAAAACAACTCCTTTTGTGATGATAATCCACCCTCCGATAGTTGTTCCTAAGGTAACTCCTAAATTTCCGAAGGAGGTGGCCAGACTGTTGGCAAATTCTAAAGAACCGGGAGCTGCCGATATCATATAAGTAGAAGCATTCAAAAAGCTTGGAGAATAAAGGAAACCCCAAATCCCGATCACCAGAATAGTGGCTATCATATTTCCGTCTGAAACGTATAACAGGATGGGCACTAAAATAGTTCCGGAAAGGAAAAATGCCGTTGTTCCGGGAACATTTTTATTAAGCATTTTCCCGGCAATCCAGTTGGCAAAGATTCCAATAATTCCAAAAACCAGTAGCATATAACTTATCATTGTGGTATCCATCCCTTTTGCTTTGTTAAGGTAGTCTGCAAAATAACTGTATGTAGAAAACCAGGCTGTAATCATAAAAAAATTAGTCAATGTGCTTAAGATAAAAGAAGGCTGGCTAAGAATACTCACCTGACTTCCAAAAGATTTTTTCTCCTGTACAGGCATTGACGGTAACAGAAACTGAATCGCAATCAGTGCTATTAAACTTACTGCAGTCTGAATCATAAAAGAATATTCCCATGACCAAAGACCAGAAATCCATGTAGCAAAAGGAACAGTTGTTACCATGGCGATGGCAACCCCATTAAAAACAATGCTCATCAGTCCGTTTTTTTTATGTTCTTCAGCCTGAGATACGGCTACCGCCAAAGCGGATGCTATATATACCGGCTGCAGAAATGCCGGAAGTATTCTTACCATCATCAGCAGCCAGAATGGTGGTGAAAATGAAGAAACAAATCCCGTAACCAAAAACATAAAAATAGCAGCCAGCATTATTTTTTTCCGATCAAATCCTGAGGTAAGTAAAGTCATAAAAGGCCCGGTAAGCGCAATGATCAGGGCAAAAGCACTCAACAGATAACCTGCTTTATCAATACTGATGTTATAATGTTCTGCAATCTGAGGCAGAATACCAATAACTCCAAACTCTGTTGTGATTACTGCAATAAATCCCAGACAACCTATATATGCATATTTTTTCATAGCTGCTTTTCTGTACTCATTTTAAAATTTTGATGGGCAAATTCAGACATTTCGTTGATTGCAGATTGTGTTTCATTCAGGACTTCTCCCATATGCATAAACCCATGAACCATATCGTTATAAAAGCTTTTTTTGACAGTAACACCTGCATTTTCCATATGATCAGCAAGTTGTTTTCCATCATCAACCAACGGATCGTGTTCTGCTAAAATAACCAGTGTCGGTGGCGTTTTTTTAAAATTTTTCAATAAAATAGGTATTGCTAAAGGATTGTTGGCTTGATCCGCAGGAAGATACCAGTTCCACGCCTGTATTCCTCCTTCTTTATTTAAAACAGGTCCATTTTCATATACTTTCCAGGAATTTGAAGTGAATGTATTGTCTGCAGCGGGGTAAATTAATACCTGAAATTTCAGCAGCTCTCCTATCTCTGTTGAAACAGCTGTTGAAAGGGCTCCTCCGGCACTGTCCCCTATGATTCCTATTTGGTTTTGATCAATTCCTAAAGAATCAGCATGATCTATTACCCATTTTACAGCATCAATATTATCATTCAGTCCCGCAGGAAAAGGATGCTCAGGAGCAAGACGGTAATCTACAAAAATAATGACAGAGCCCGTTTTATTGGCTAACTTACGAACAACAGCGTCATGAGTTTCATATCCTCCGGCAATAAACCAGCCTCCGTGTACATATATAATAGCGGATGATTTATGAGCCGTTTTTCCCTTAGGGCGGTAAATACGGATAGGAATCTGATGATTTTCCTTTGGAATATTCAATTCTTCAATCATGGTAACGGGTTCCTTTTTTCCGCTAAGCTGAAGACACATGGTTTCTAGATATTTTCGGGTATCATCTAACGGATTCTGAGCATTAAATGATTGTATCTTTTCTAATTGATTTAAAATCTGATTGATTTGTGGTGTAAACTGCATTGTTTTTTAATTTTGAATTACATTATTTCAACAGGGAACTTTAGCGCTATCATTCCTTTACTGCTGTATTTTTTATCTTTATGGTACAAAATTAAATTTCAAACCTTACATTTGCACTGTATACAGCGAATTGTACGGTACTAACAAATTTGTAAGTAATGGGGAAAATAAAAGAAAACTCAACTAATAATATCAACAGACAATATATCCATGAATGCGATCTTACCTATGCCGTCTGTAAGATTGGGGGGAGATGGAAGCTTTTGATTCTGGATAAACTTAAAGATGGAAAACTGCGTTTCAGTGAACTTAGGAAATCCATTTCGGGAATAACGGAAAGAATGCTTACCCTGCAATTAAGAGAACTGGAGAAAGAAGGCTTACTGAAAAGAACAGTTCATGCCGAGGTACCACCCCGGGTAGATTATGAGCTGACAGATATTGCCAGAGAACTTATTCCTATCTGGAATGAGCTAAGTAAATGGGGAGGAAAGCATCGGGACTTAATACAGGAACAGGTAGAACCTTAGGAATAAGCCCTACATGACGGAAGCCTAAAACTTCTTCTTATAAAAACAAAATCTCTGATCAATACTGATCAGAGATTTTTTATTATTGTATGGGTATGATCTCATTTTTTGTTGACTCTTTGACAGAAAAGAATATGAGCAATCAGTGCCAAAACACCAAAGGTTGTTCCTACAAAACAAACCCCTGCCCACTGTGCTTTCTGCCATGCAACAGAAGCCAGCCAGGTACCTAATGATCCTCCAATGAAATAAGAAACCATATACACCGTATTGAGTCTGTTTACTGCATTGGATTTTATTAAAAAGTAATTAGTTTGGTTCATAATGTGGCTGGACTGTACCCCCAGGTCAACAAGAATTACACCTACAATCAGTCCCCAATAGGTTTCTCCTGCAAAATAAGTGAACCCCCAGCTTCCTATGACAATCAATAATGAATACAGGATAATCCGGTTGATATCCAGATACTTTTGCAGCTTCCCTACTTTTGCGGCAGCCAATGCTCCTAACGCTCCTGCCAGTCCAAAACTTCCTACAACAGAAGATCCTGCATTAAAAGGAGGTTTTTCCATATGGAAAACCAATGTAGTAAACAAAGCACACATAGACCCGAAAGCCATTGCACCACGGAATGACGCAAGCTGAAGAATAGGCTGTGTTTTGGCAAGGTGAGCCACAGAGCGCATCAGCTCTTTATAGGTGCCTTTGAAATTAGGATGCAGTTCCGGAAGCATTTTATAAACAGCCAGCCAAACTAAAATCATTAAGCCAGCCGCAATCCCAAACATAGCTCTCCATCCCCAGACTTCACCTACAATTCCTCCTACAAAACGGGAAAGTAGAATTCCTAATAGCAGACCGGACATGACAAGCCCGATATTGCCGGCTTTCTCCTTATCTGAAGAAAGTTCTGCTGCAATAGGAACAAATAGCTGCGGGATAACAGATGTGGCTCCAATCAATAAACTGGCGGCATATAACATCCATAGCTGAGTGGCAAAAGTCATCCATAACAGGGATCCAAAAACAAGAAATAAATCAATTAAAATCAATTTCTTACGATAAAATTTATCTCCCAGCGGCACAAGCAATAATAATCCCAGCGCATACCCAATTTGGGTAAGTACCGAGATCCTGCTCGCTGCACTTTCCGAAACATTTAGATCTTCAGAAATAAGGGCTAGTAAAGGCTGATTATAGTAATTGTTGGCTACTACAAGTCCGGAAATAATGGCCATCAGCCAAATTACAGTCCTTGAAATACCGTTAGAAGCGTTCTCCTGCATGTTACAAATAAAAATTAGTATGAGTAGAAAATGATTTCGAATGACCGGATCGTATCAGATCCTTCAGAAATATATTCTTTTTATAAGAGCCCAAAGGTAATCATTTTAATAAAAGAACATCATCTATTTAATCTGTTGATACAATAGATGACTTTTCTTAAAAACAAGCTTTAATAAAGTATTTTCTGAAACATTGACCCGTTTTTATATTACATTTGTCATACACACTTATTTATGAATGATATCGATTCTAAAGAGCAGATTTTAAAGCGGTCTGTAGAAGCAAAAGAAATTTATCTCCCTCATCTTTCAGCAGATCCTGTTATTTTTGGTTTTGATCAGAATGAGCTGAAGGTCCTGCTGGCAAAAATGAATTACCGAAAACAATGGCTTCTTCCCGGAGGATATGTACACAAGGATGAAGACCTGGATGAAGCTGTACTCAGAATTCTGGAATCCAGGACGGGTGTAACCAACGTTTTTCTTGAAGAATTTGGAGTTTTTGGGAAGAGAAACAGAAGCGAGTTGTATTTTGAAGATTTTGATGACAGTCTTTTCCAGAAACAGCGGTTCATTTCAGTGGGTTATTATGCCCTCTATAATTCTTCTGAGATTAACCCGGTTGCCGACGAAATGAGTGAAACCTGTGAATGGGTTTATTTAAAACAGCTTCCGGAAATTGAGCTTGCTATGGATCATCGGGAAATCATTGACAAAGCACTGCTAACCCTTAGGGAAAAAATTTCCTATAAACCCATCGGATATAATCTGCTTCCTGAAAAATTTACACTTCCTGAACTGCAGAAACTCTATGAAGCCATATTGGGTAAAACCCTTAATCGCGGAAACTTTTACAGGAAGATTAAAAACTTAGGTATTTTAAGGAAGCTGGAAGAGCAAAGACGCGGAGGAGCCCATAAATCTCCCGACCTTTACTCTTTTGATCAGGAAAATTATACAAAAGCTTTGGAAAACGGCTTGAACAACTGGTAGACTATCAGTATAATTGCTTTTGTTGATGATTCCAATTGATGAAAAACCTTTGAAGTTGTAGAAATATTGAAGAAATTTGCAGCATGAAAATCATTCCCCTTAAAGAAGGTAATTTCTCAGCAAGCAAAACAAAAGATTTTAGTCTTTTAACAGCAGAAAATATTGATACGGCTAAAGGAATCAAAATGTCTGTACAGCCTTTTCTCATCATCACAGAAAACGACTATATCCTGTTGGATACAGGTATGGGCTGGAAAAATGAGAATGAAGTATCTGTGGTTTCTGAAATCCTGGATAGAGAAAACATCAAACCGGAGCAGATTACAAAAGTACTGCTCTCCCACCTTCATAAAGACCATATAGAAGGCGCTGTAACGGCTACAGACTATGGTTTTGAAGCTACCTTTCCGAATGCTGAAATTTATATTCAAAAACGGGAACTGGATTTTGCCATGGGAAATAAAGGAAATCCTTCTTTCGATTTCGATACCCTGGAAAAACTGATCCAATTGCCTCATATTGTATGGATGCATGAGGATAAAGGACAGATTACTGATGAGATATCTTATGAAGTAGTTGGCGGACATACTCCGTTTATGCAGGTTTTCTGGATTCGTGAGAATGAAGAGACAGCTTTTTATGGTGCTGACGATCTACCACAGGCCTCCTATTTAAAATATCA
>Ga0105243_10004748_pt1 | contig 10685 bp, 10 predicted proteins | sample KBSM34metaG_FD_81525 | JGI IMG/M metagenome (GOLD analysis project Ga0105243, IMG submission 81525) | Miscanthus rhizosphere microbial communities from Kellogg Biological Station, Michigan, USA - KBS M3-4 metaG | ecosystem: Host-associated > Plants > Roots > Rhizosphere > Soil | place...
CGACCCGCGCAGCGATGGCGCGGTCGCGGGCTGGTAGTCAGCGCCTCCGGCTTGTGATGGCAATGTCCCACGACAGCGAAGTCCTCGCCCGCGCCAGAGCGCTGGTGGATGCGGCGATGACCGATCCGCAGCGCTGCTCCGCGCATCTGGCACAGGCCGAGTCGTTGCTCGTCGCCGCAGCGGCGTCGGCGCCGGACGATATCGCACTGCTCACCTGCCTGGGCGCGGTGCGCTGCGATCTGGGGAACTACGGCGATGCGGCCGAGGTGTTGCAGCACGCTGTACGGCTGCGTTCGGACGACCGCAACACCTACTTCAATCTCGGCGTCGCGCTGCTCAACAGCGGCAGGCGCCGCCAGGCCATGGACCGCTTCCGGCAGGCGGCAACGCTGCAGGGATCGGCGGCGACCTGGGAAGCCTATTTCGATCCTCATGCGCAATGAAGCGCGACGTGCGCCATGCCGGCGAGGGGCAAGGCGAGCACACGCCGCGCCGCCGCCGACGCTTCCATACTATGGCGGTCGCGCGACGACGCAGCCGCTTCCACGCCGAGCGCCAGGCCCCACAGGAACCGAAGCCGCCATGCCGACCTTCTCCCGCTTCACCCGCTATTTCATGGAAGTGGCGCATTGGCGCAGCATCCGCCGCGCCTCCGAGGCGCTGCATGTGTCGGCGTCGGCGATCGACCGGCAGATCCTCAAGGCCGAGCAGGAGCTGGGTGTGCAGTTGTTCGAGCGCCTGCCGAGCGGCTTGCGCCTGACCAGCGCCGGCGAGTTGCTGCTGGTCGATGTGCGGCGCTGGGAGAAGAGCTATCAACGCACGCTGGAGCAGTTCGACGAACTGAAGGGCCTGCGCCGCGGCCACGTCGAGATCGCGATGATCGATGCGTTGAGCGAGGGCATCGTGGTCGATGCGCTGGCGCAGCTGATCGACGAGCACCCGGGCCTGACCTTCGGCCTGCAGACCGAGGACAACCAGAAGGTCGCCGACAAGGTCGTCGCGGCGGAGGTGGACTTCGGCCTGCTGTTGGACCCGGTCAGCGGCATCGATCTGGAGGTGGTCGCCTTCGCCGAGATTCCGCTGGGCATCTGCATGCCGGTCGGGCACCCGCTCAGCGGCAAGGCCAGCCTGCAGTTGAACGAGGTCCTGGACGACCATCGCCTGCTGTTGCCGGCCGCGCCGCTGATCGTCAACGAACACGCCAAGGTGGTGTACCAGCGCCAGCACATCGACACGCGCCGCTGCATCCGCTGCAACGACGTGCGCACGCTGCGCGCATTGGTGCGCCAGGGCGTGGGCGTGGGCCTGCTGTCGCAACTGGATGTGCTGGCCGATCTGGCCGACGGGCGGCTGGCCTTCGTGCCCCTGCGCGAAGGCCTGGCCAAGCCGATGACGCTGTCGCTGTGCGTGGCCCCGCAGCGGCAACTGTCCAAGGCCGCGCAGACCATGCTGAAAGCGCTGGCGCCGCGGGTGGAAGCGATCCTGGAGCCGCGCTAGCCGGGAGCGCGGTCGAGGCTGAGGCCCCTCCTGCACGTGCACCGCCAGCCCACGACATCCCTGTAGGAGCGGCTTCAGCCGCGACCGATTCCTACCGGCGCCAGCCAAGGTCTGCCGTTCGAACGCCCACAGCGCAGCACACGCATCCCATCCTCTGCACGCGAATGAGCGCGCGGACCGTCGTCGCGTTGCATTTTTTGCACTGCCTGTGCGCGAAAACGGTGTTTGCCCGGTTTCGGTGCGGTTCGTATAGTGCCTTGAGCCCGGCAAAAACTGTGTTCCCTGGGAATAAGCTTTTGAATCGAAAGAACTTCCTTCGGCGCGTGGCGCCGGTGAAAGCTCCCGCCGATCGCCTGTCCCGTTCCGCCCGACTTCCAAGCGAACCCCATCATGCGCGACACCCTTCGACATCCCGGCCACCACGGCGGCCGCACCTGAGCCGGCAGCGGCCATGCTGATGCCGGCGTCCCGCCCAGGCCTGCGTGCGGTCGCGCGCTGCGACGCGCTCGGCGTGGCGCCGTATAGCGACACCGCCGACGGCCTGTTCCGCGGCTGGCTGAGCCCGGCGCATCGCGCCAGCGTGGCGGCCGTGGCCGAGTGGATGGGCGAGGCCGGCCTGCACACCCGCATCGACCCGGCCGGCAACCTGCTCGGCCGCTACGAGGGCGTCGCCGCGCAGGCGCCGGCGCTGCTGATCGGCAGCCACCTGGACAGCGTGCGCGATGCCGGCCGCTACGACGGTCCGCTCGGGGTCATGCTCGGCATCGAATGCGTGGCCGCGCTGCACGCGCAGGGCCGCCGGTTGCCGTTCGCGATCGAGGTGATCGCCTTCGGCGACGAGGAAGGCTCGCGGTTCCCGGCGTCGATGCTGAGCAGCCGCGCCGTCGCCGGCACGCTGGATCCGGCGGCGCTGCAGGTAAGCGACGGCAACGGCATCGCGCTGGTCGATGCGCTGGCCGCCTGGGGCCTGGACATTGCGCTGGTGCCTAACGCGGCGCGCGCGCCGCACAGCGTGCTGGCCTATCTGGAAGCGCATATCGAACAGGGCCCGGTGCTGGAGGCCGAGGGCCTGGCGCTGGGCGCGGTCACTGGCATCGCTGCGCAGCGGCGCTACCGCGCGCTGCTGGTCGGCCGCGCCGGCCATGCCGGCACCACGCGCATGGATCTGCGCGCCGATGCGCTGGCCGCTGCCGCCGAATGCGTACTGGCGGTGGAGCAGGTGGCGCGCAGCGGCCCTGCGGACCTGGTGGCCACGGTCGGGCGCCTGCAGGTGGCGCCGGGTGCGGTCAATGTGGTGCCGGGGCGGGTCGAATTCTCGATCGACGTGCGTGCCGGCGACGACGCCGTGCGCGATGCGGCGGCCGAGGCGATCGCGCAACGCCTGCATGCCATCGCCGCCGCGCGCGGCGTGCAGTTGCAGCTGCACTGCGTGCAGGACCTGCCGGCCAGTCCCTGCGCTCCGCGCCTGGTCGCCGCGCTGGAAGCGGCGATCGCCGCGCAGGGCATCGCGCCGCGGCGGCTGGTCTCCGGCGCCGGCCACGACGCGATGGTGATGGCGGCGCTGTGCCCGACCGCGATGCTGTTCCTGCGCTGCGCCGGCGGCGTCAGCCACCACCCGGCCGAACACGTGGATGCCGCCGATGCCGATCTGGCGGTGGCGGCGATGCTGCACTTCATCGAATCCCTGGGAGACACCCTTGTCCGTTGACCCGCTGCACGCCGACCTGTTCGGCGAAATCGATCCGCCGCAACGCCTGCTGATGGGCCCGGGCCCGGTCAACGCGCATCCGCGCGTGCTGCGCGCGATGTCCGCCGACCTGCTCGGCCAGTTCGATCCGGAAATGACCGGCTACATGAACCAGGTGATGGCGCTGTACCGGCCGCTGTTCGGGACCGAGAACCGCTGGACCTTCCTGGTCGACGGCACCGCGCGCGCCGGCATCGAGGCGGCGCTGGTGTCGCTGGTGGCGCCGGGCGATCGCGTGCTGGTGCTGAACTTCGGCCGCTTCGGCCTGCTGCTGGGCGAGATCCTCGGCCGCATCGGCGCCGTGGTCGAGAACGTGGAGGCGCCGTGGGGCGAGGTGGTGCCGATGGACGCGGTGGCCGATGCGATCGAACGCTTCGCGCCGAAATTGGTCGCCTGCGTGCATGGCGACACCTCGACCACGATGGCGCAGCCGCTGGACGGCCTCGGCGCGCTGTGCCGCGCCGCCGGCGCGCTGTCCTATGTCGATGCCACCGCGACCATCGGCGGCATGCCGATCGCCAGCGACGCCTGGGGCGTGGACGTGGTCACCGGCGGTTTGCAGAAGTGCCTGGGCGGGCCGTCCGGCTCGGCGCCGATCACCGTGTCCGCGCGCGCCGCCGAGGCGATCTTCGCGCGCCGCCACGTCGAGCGCGGCATCGTCCGCGACGACATCGCCAACGGCAGCGGCGTGCGCATCGGTTCGAATTATTTCGACCTGGCGATGGTCATGGACTACTGGTCCGACAAGCGCCTGAACCACCACACCGAGGCCACCAGCATGCTGTACGCGGCGCGCGAGTGCGCGCGCGTGGCGCTGCAGGAAGGCCTGCCGGCGCGCTTCGCCCGCCATGCCGCGGCCGGCCGCGCGGTCGCCGCCGGCGCGCGTGCGCTGGGGCTGCAGGTGTTCGGCGACGACCGCTACCGCATGACCAACGTCACCGGTGTGGCGATTCCCGTCGGCATCGACGGCGAGGCGGTGCGGCGGCGCATGCGCGAGGATTTCGAGATCGAGATCGGCACCGCGTTCGGCCCGCTGCAGGGCAAGCTGTGGCGGATCGGCGCGATGGGCTACAACGCGATGAAGCACAAGGTGCTGATCACCCTGGGCGCGCTGGAAGCGGTGCTGCGCGCCGAAGGCCACGCCTGCGCACCGGGTGCCGGCGTGGATGCGGCGTTGGCCGCCTGGCATGCCGACGGAGCGCAGGGATGATGAGCGCGGCGCGCGACCTGGTCGGCTACGGCGCGCAGCCGCCGGACCCGCAGTGGCCGGGCGGGGCGCGGGTGGCGCTGCAGTTCGTCGTCAACTACGAGGAAGGCGCCGAAAACGGCGTGCTCAATGGCGATGCCGGCTCGGAGGCGTTCCTGTCGGAGATGGTCGGCGCGCACAGCCAGCCTGGCGCACGCGCGATGGCGATGGAGAGCCTGTACGAATACGGCAGCCGCGCCGGCTTCTGGCGGCTGCAGCGGTTGTTCGCCGCGCGCGGCGTGCCGGTGACGGTGTTCGGCGTGGCGCAGGCGCTGGCCGCCAATCCCGAAGCGGTGCAGGCGATGCGCGACGCCGAGTGGGAGATCGCCAGCCACGGCTTGCGCTGGATCGATTACCAACAGGTGCCGGAGGCGACCGAACGCGCGCATATCGCCGCCGCGATCGCGCTGCACACGCAGGTCACCGGTGCGCGCCCGCTGGGCTGGTACCAGGGCCGCACCAGCCCCAACACCGCGCGGCTGGTGGCCGAGGAGGGCGGCTTCGTCTACGACGCCGACAGCTACGCCGACGACCTGCCGTACTACGACCGCCGCCACGGCCGCGCGCAGCTGGTGGTGCCGTACACGCTGGACGCCAACGACATGAAGTTCGTCGCCTACAACGGCTTCGCCGACGGCGAACCGTTCTTCCGCTACCTGCGCGACAGCTTCGAGCAACTGTGCGCCGAAGGCGGGCGGATGATGTCGGTGGGCCTGCACGGACGCATCGCCGGACGTCCGGCACGCGCGCTGGCGCTGGCCCGCTTCGTCGATCATGCGCTGGCCAGCGGCCAGGCCTGGATCGCGCGGCGCATCGACATCGCCCGCCACTGGCAGCAGGTGCATCCGGCATGATCGTCGACGCGCCCGAAGTGCTGGCCGAAGTGCAGGCGGCGTTCGCCGACTACGAGCGTGCGCTGATGGCCGACGACGTCGCCGCATTGGACCGACTGTTCCACGATGCGCCGACCACGGTGCGCTATGGCGTCGGCGAAGCGCTGTACGGCGCCGAGGCGATCCGCGCATTCCGCCGCGGCCGCGGTGGGTCGCCGCAGCGGCGCCTGTTGCGCGTGCAGATCGTCGCCTACGGGCGCGACTTCGCCACCGCCGATGCCGAATTCCTGCGCGAGGGCGCGACCCGGCCCGGCCGGCAGAGCCAGAGCTGGGTGCGGTTCGCCGACGGCTGGAAGGTGGTATCGGCGCATGTGTCGCTGCAGGGCGACCACGCATGAACGGCGTGGACTGGAATGCGCTGCCCGAGGCCGAGTTCGTCGCGCGCCTGCACGCGCTGTTCGAGCATTCGCCGTGGGTGGTGCAGCGCGCTGCGGCACGGCGCCCGTTCGCGGATCTGCATGCGGGCCTGCTGCAGGTGCTGCACGCGGCCAGCGCCGACGAGCGTCTGGCGTTGATCCGCGCGCATCCGGAACTGGCCGGCAAGGCCGCGATCGACGGCAGCCTGACCGCGGCCTCGGCTGCCGAGCAGGCGCAGGCCGGGCTGGATCGGCTCACTGCCGAGGAATTCGCACGTTTCCATGCACTGAATGCGGCCTATCGCGCGCGCTTCGATTTTCCGTTCATCGTCTGCGTGCGGTTGACCGACAAGGCCGGGATTCTCGCTGCGATGCAGGCGCGGCTGGCGAATACGCCTGACGCCGAGATCGCCACCGCGCTCGACGAGATCGGCAAGATCGTGCGCTTGCGGCTGGAGGCCCTGCAATGAGCGCCGCGGCAGCCGGCGGTTTGCAGGCGTTGTCGGCGCAGGTCGCGCGCGAGCTGCAGTGGCTCGGCCATGGCGGCTCCGACTGGACTCGCCCGCAGCAGCATGGTGCGGAGCATGTCTACGACGTGGTCGTCGTCGGCGGCGGGCAGAGCGGGCTGGGCGCGGCATTCGGCCTGATCCGCGAGCGCATCGCCAATCTCCTGGTGATCGACGAGAACCCGGCCGGACTGGAAGGGCCGTGGGTCACCTATGCGCGCATGGTCACGTTGCGCACGCCGAAGGAACTGAGCGCGCTGGACTTCGGCATGCCGTCGCTGACCTTCCGCGCCTACTGGGAAGCGCTGCACGGCACGCAGGGCTGGGACGCGCTGGGCAAGATCCCGCGCGCGGACTGGATGGACTATCTGCGCTGGTACCGCGAGGTGCTGGGCCTGCCGGTGCGCAACCAGGCGCGGCTGCTGCGGATCGAACCGCTGCCGGCGCAGCGCCTGCAGCGGCTGCACCTGGCCGGCGGCGACAGCCTGCTCGCGCGCAAGGTGATCCTGGCGACCGGCATCCAGGGTGGCGGGCAATGGCATGTGCCGCCGCTGGTGGCGCAGAAACTGTCGCGCTCGCGCTACGCGCACACCTCCGAAGTGATCGACTACGCAGCGCTGGCCGGGCGCCGCATCGGCATCCTCGGTGGCGGCGCGTCGGCGTTCGACAACGCCCAGCACGCGCTGGCCGCAGGCGTCGGCGAAGTGCACGTGTTCCTGCGCCGCTCGGAACTGCCGCGGGTCAACCCGATCCGGCACATGGAACGCAGCGGCATCATCCCGCGCTTCGCCGCGCTGCCCGATGCCGACAAGTACGCGATGATGTCCACGTTCTTCCGCCACAACCAGCCGCCGACCAACGACACCTTCGAACGCGCCGCGGCCTGGCCCAATTTCCGCCTGCATCTGGGCAGCCCCTGGCAGGACGTGGCCGAGGACGCCGACGGCGTGCTGGTGACCACGCCGCACGGGCGCCTGCGGTTCGATTTCGTGGTGCTGTCCACTGGCCTGGTCACCGATCCGGCGCTGCGCCCGGAACTGGCCGCGGTGGCCGACGGCATCGCGCGCTGGTGCGACCGCTACCGTCCGCCGCAGGGGCAGGAGGTGCCGCTGCTCGACGCGCATCCCTACCTGGGGCCGGGCTTCGAACTGTTGCCGCGCGCGCCCGAGCACGCATCGGCGCTGCACGGCCTGTTCGCGTTCAACTATTCCGCGCTGCTGAGCCTGGGCCTGTCGGCGGCGGCGCTGTCCGGGCTCAAGCACGCGCTGCCGCGGCTGGTGAAGGCGGTCGCCGACCAGTTGTTCCTGGACGACCGCGAGGCGATCGTCGGCGCCTACATGGACTACGCCGAACCCGAATTCGTCGGCCAATGGCCGCTGCCGCAACTGGAGGAACGCGTCGGATGAGCACGCTATCGACCCATGTGCTGGACCTGAGCCGCGGCGTGCCCGCCGTCGGCGTGGCGGTGCGGCTGTTCGCCGGCCAGACGCTGTTGCACGCCGGCGTCACCGATGCCGATGGGCGCTGTCCGGCGCTGCGCGAACTGACGCTGGCGGCGGGCCGCTATCGGCTGGAATTCGCGGTGGCCGACTATTTCCGCGGCCAGGGCGTGGCCTTGCCCGAGCCGCCGTTCGTGGACGTGGTGCCGATCGCGTTCGGCCTGGCCGATGCCGCGCACTACCACGTGCCGCTGCTGGTCTCGCCGTTCGGCTATTCCACCTACCGGGGCAGCTGAGATGGACGCGGTGCGGTTCCTGCTCGATGGGCAAGTGCTGGAACTGGATGCGGGGGATCCGACCGCCAGCGTGCTCGATCTGCTGCGCTACCGGCTCGGCCGCACCGGCAGCAAGGAAGGCTGCGCCGAGGGCGATTGCGGCGCGTGCACGGTGCTGGTCGGCGAACTGGCCGGTGCCGACGGCGCCGAGCGGGTGCGCTGGCGGGCGCTCAACGCCTGCATCCTGTTCGTGCCGATGCTCGACGGCAATGCGCTGCTGACCGTGGAGAGCCTGGCCGCCGGGGGGGCGCTGCATCCGGTGCAGGACGAACTGGTGCAACGTCACGGCTCGCAATGCGGCTTCTGCACGCCCGGGTTCGTGATGTCGCTGTACGCGCGCAGCATCGGCGCGTTGGGCACCGAACAGGCGGCGGTCGCCGACGTGATCGCCGGCAATCTGTGCCGTTGCACCGGCTATGGCCCGATCCTGGAGGCCGGCGCGGCGGTGCCGGTCGCGCCGCGCGACGATGCGGACACGCTCGCCGCCTTGCGCGCGCTGCGCCGCCGCACCGCGTTGGCGCAAACGCACGCCGATCCGGCCGCCGGCCGCCTGCGCCGCAGCGTGGCCCCGCGCAGCGCCGACGAACTGGCGGCGTTGCTGCTGGAACGTCCCGGCGCGCGCCTGGTCGCCGGCGCGACCGATGTCGGCCTGTGGGTGACCAAGCAGCAGCGCGTCCTCGACGATGTGGTGTTCATCGGCGACATCCCCGAGTTGCGCGAATTGCACGAAACACCAGACGGTCTGAACATCGGCGCCTGCGTGCGCTACAGCGAAGCGCATGCCGCATTGGCCACGTTGCACCCGGCGCTGGGCGAACTGCTGCGGCGCATCGGCGGGACCCAGGTGCGCAACGCCGGCACCATCGGCGGCAACATCGCCAACGGCTCGCCGATCGGCGACATGCCGCCGGCGCTGATCGCGCTCGGCGCCACGCTGACCCTGCGTCATGGCGACGCGCGGCGCAGCTTGCCGCTGGAGGAGTTCTTCCTGGCTTACGGCCGCCAGGCACGGCTGCCCGGCGAGTTCGTCGAAAGCGTCCACGTGCCGCGCCCGGCGGCCGCCACGCTGTACCGCGTGGACAAGCTCAGCAAGCGCTTCGACAGCGATATCTCCGCGGTCTGCGGCGCGTTCGCGCTATGCATCGCCGATGGTGTGGTGACGCAGGCGCGGATCGCTTTCGGCGGCATGGCCGGCATTCCGCAGCGTGCGCGTGGCGCCGAACGGGCCTTGCTCGGTCAGCCGTGGAGCGAGGCAACGATCGAGGCGGCCGCGGCCACGCTGGCGCAGGACTTCAGCCCGCTCAGCGATGCGCGCGGCTCGGCGGCGTATCGCCTGGCGGTGGCCGCGAACCTGCTGCGGCGGTTGTGGATCGGGCACGCGCATCCGCACGAACCGCTGTCGGTGCTGGCCTTGGAACTGGTCGATGGCTGAGGTCCCGACCACCGCGGATGCGGCCTTGCCGCAGGTGCATCGTTCGCTGCGCCACGACAGCGCGCAGGGGCATGTCAGCGGGCAGGCGCGCTACATCGACGACCTGCCCGAGCCGCCGGGCATGCTGCATCTGGCGTTCGGCCTGAGCGAACACGCGCATGCGCGGCTGCTGCGCATGGACCTGGCGCCGGTACGCGCGGCGCCCGGCGTGGTGGCGGTGTTCGCCGCCGCCGATATTCCCGGCGAGAACAACGTCGCCCCGGTCGCGCACGACGATCCGCTGTTCGCGCGCGACGACGTGCTCTATCACGGCCAGCCGCTGTTCGTCGTCGCTGCCGACAGCCACGCCGCGGCACGGCGCGCCGCGCGGCTGGCGCTGGTCGAGTACGCGCCGCTGCCGGCGCTGCTCAGCATCGCCGAGGCGCGCGCCGCCGGTGCGGCGCTGGAGCCGGCGCAGCGCATGGCGCGCGGTGGCGACGTCGATGCCGCCCTGGCCGCGGCGCCGCGGCGCTGCAGCGGCGCGCTGGAGATCGGCGGGCAGGAGCATTTCTATCTGGAAGGGCAGATCGCCGTGGCATTGCCCGGCGAGCAGGGACAGCTGCATGTGCTGTCCTCGACCCAGCATCCGAGCGAGGTGCAGCACCTGATCGCGGAACTGCTCGGGCTGCGCAGCGCCGACGTGACCGTGGAGGTGCGGCGCATGGGCGGCGCGTTCGGCGGCAAGGAGACCCAGGCGGCGGCGCCGGCCGCGGCCTGCGCCCTGGTCGCCGCGCTAACCGGGCGCCCGGCCAAGCTGCGCTACGACCGCGACGACGACATGCGCGTCACCGGCAAGCGCCACGACTTCCTGGTCGACTACAGCGTCGGTTTCGACCACGACGGCCGCATCCTGGCGCTGCGCCTGGAACTGGCCTCGCGCTGCGGCGCCACCACCGATCTGTCGCTGGCGATCAACGACCGCGCGATGTTCCATGCCGACAACTGCTACTGGCTGCCGCACGTCGAAATCGTTTCGGAGCGGCTGAAGACCAACACCGTATCCGCCACCGCCTTCCGTGGTTTCGGGGGCCAGCAAGGGATGCTGGCGATCGAGCGGGTGCTGGACGCGGTCGCCGCCGCGCTGGGCCGCGATGCGCTGGCGGTGCGCCGCGCCAACCTGTACGCGGCGCCGGACCGCAACGTCACCCCGTACGGCATGACCGTGGAGGACAACGTCGCGCCGGCGCTGATCGAG
>Ga0105243_10004749_pt1 | contig 10683 bp, 7 predicted proteins | sample KBSM34metaG_FD_81525 | JGI IMG/M metagenome (GOLD analysis project Ga0105243, IMG submission 81525) | Miscanthus rhizosphere microbial communities from Kellogg Biological Station, Michigan, USA - KBS M3-4 metaG | ecosystem: Host-associated > Plants > Roots > Rhizosphere > Soil | place: Michigan...
CCGCATTTTCGCCAGCATCATCCTGCCGTTGCTCGCGCCCATACTGGCTTCCCTGGCGATATTCACGTTTCTCGGCTGCTGGAACGACTTCATGTGGCCGCTGATCGTGCTCACCGACGCCAAGCTGCAGACGCTGCCGGTTGCATTGGCTTCCTTGTCGCGCGAGCACGCGCAGGATAGCGAGATGATGATGGCTGGATCGGTCGTGACCGTGCTGCCCGTATTGGTGGTATTTCTCGGCCTGCAGAAGTTCTATATTCGCGGACTGCTCGCAGGAAGCGTGAAGGGATGATCCCGACGAACGGCCCGCGTGAACTGCGTCAAAGGCGCGGGCTTTTGCATTTGCTCTTCATCATGGTCTGGGTCGCGTATGCGTACGCGCATCCGCTTCAGGCAAGGGCTGCGGAGCTCCCGCCTGTGCAGGTTCTGGATGACTTCGATGACATCGGCTCGTGGAGTCTCTCAGCGACCGACGACGTTCAGGCGAAGCTTCGCTCTGCGCCGGGCAAGGAAGGAAAAGCACTGTGTCTGGACTTCGATTTCGGTGCGGTGTCCGGTTATGTCGCTTTGAGCCGGGACCTGCCGATGGAGTACCCGGCGAACTTCGAATTCTCATTTGGTCTGCGCGGGGATGCCCCTCCCAGCACGCTGCAATTCAAACTCGTCGATGCCAGCGGAGAAAACGTCTGGTGGGTCAATCGTCCGGATTACGAATTCACGCGGGAATGGCAACGCGTGCGTTTCAGGAAACGCCACGTCGCTTTCGCCTGGGGGCCGTCAAAGGAACACGAGCTCAGGCAAAGTTCGCAACTGGAACTCGTGGTCGCCCGGGGACGCAAGGGCAGCAAAGGCAGCGTCTGTTTCGATCGGTTGACCTTCCGTGAATTGAGCGCCAATCCCGACGCTTCACTGGAGCCAGCGGTCGCGAGCGCCAGTTCGACCCTGCCGCGCTCACTGGCCGGGCAATCTATTGACGGCCAAATGGGTACCGCATGGCGCAGCGACCCGGCCGCCGGTCCCCGCCAGACGCTCACGCTCGATTTTCGCCAGCCGCGCGAGTTTGGCGGACTGGTCCTGCATTGGCTGCCAGGTCGCCATGCTTCCCGCTACCGGATCGAACTCTCCGATGACGGCGAGCATTGGCAAACCGTCGGCCGCGTGATGCACGGCAACGGCGGCACCGACCCTCATCTGCTGTCCGAATCGCAAGCCCGCTACGTTCGCCTGCAGATGCTGGACGGACCGGCCAAGGCTTACGCACTGGCGGAAGTCGAAGTCAAGGATTCCGCATACGGTGCATCACCCAATGCTTTCATCGAAGCCATCGCCAAGGAAGCGCCGCGCGGGCATTACCCGCGCTCGTTCAGCGCAGAGCAAAGTTATTGGACGGTGCTGGGTATCGACGGGGGCACCGCCCAAGGGCTCATGTCGGAAGACGGCGCGATAGAGATCGGGCTACAGACGGGTTCCATCGAGCCCTTCCTGATCACCGACGAAGGCTTGGTCACTTGGGCCGACGTCGCCCCGCAGCAATCTTTGCGTGAGGGCTATCTGCCGATACCGTCCGTGACTTGGGGACATGGCGAACTGACGATGCAGGTCACGGCGTTCGCCACTGGTGAGCGCGCCCGATCGCAGCTCATTGCGCAGTACACGCTGGAGAATAAATCGGATCGCGCTCGCACCGTGACGCTGGCATTGACGGTCAGACCGTTGCAGGTCAATCCGCCAACGCAGTTCCTGAATATTCCGGGCGGCGTCTCTCCGATTCGCGAGTTGTCCTGGGATGGTCGCGCGCTGAGCATCGACGGGCAGCGCAGAGTATGGCCGCTTAATCGGCCCGACCAGATCATCGCGGCCGATTTCGATGCCGGCAATATTGTGGAACTCCTGGCCACGCAACCGGCAAAACGAACCGGCGCCGTGAAAGACGAGACCGGCCTGGCTGCGGCCGCCCTTCTCTATCGCATGGAACTTGCGCCGCATTCGAAGCGCAGTGTCGGTTTTGTCGCGCCCCTCGAGGGATCGCCCTCGCTTCCCGGGAAAGACGCAAAAGGCTGGTTGATCCAGGAGCAGGAAAAAACCGCGGCCCATTGGAGAAGCAAATTGAACCGGGTGGCGCTGCGCCTGCCGGCGCAAGCCCAGGCGCTCGCTGACACGATTCGTACCTCGCTGGCGCATATTCTCATCAACCGCGACGGCCCGGCTTTGCGGCCCGGCAGTCGCTCGTATGCGCGCTCGTGGATCCGCGATGGGGCCATGATGGCCGATGCATTGCTGCGTCTTGGCCATGCGGACGTCGTGCGCGAATACATCGGATGGTTCGTGCCGCACCAGTTTTCCAATGGCAAAGTGCCCTGCTGCGTGGATGGTCGTGGCGCGGACCCTGTGGCGGAGAATGACAGCCAGGGCGAACTCATCCATCTGATCGCCCAGCACTATCGCTACACTCACGACCGTGCCTGGTTGCAGCAAATGTGGCCGCACGTCGAATCTGCCGTCGCCTACATGGATCTGCTGAGCGCGACGCAACGTACTGCGCAGAACGAGACTCCGGAACGCCGTGCATTCTATGGCTTGATGCCCGCATCGATCAGCCATGAAGGTTATTCCGACCGGCCGGCGTATTCGTATTGGGACGACTTCTGGAGTCTGGCGGGGTACACGGACGCTGTTGGAATGGCCCGCGCGCTGAATCGAAGCGACGTCGCTCCACGCGCTGAACGGCGCGAAAAGTTCCACAGCGATCTGCAGGCCTCATTGCGCCAGAGCATCGTGCAACATGGCATCGGCTACATTCCCGCCAGCGCCGATCGTGGAGACTACGACCCCACATCGACCACGATCGCTCTTTCAATAGCGGGCGACCAGTCCGAACTCCCGCAGGAGCAATTGCAGCACACCTTCGAGCGCTATTGGCAAGGGTTCATGCAGCGCCGCGATGGCGCTGCGCCATGGAACGAGTACACGCCCTACGAGTTGCGTCAGGTCGGCGCATTCGTGCGGCTGGGCTGGCGCGATCGCGTGTTGCCGCTGATGGACTTTTTCCTTGCCGACCGCCGTCCCGCTGGCTGGAATCAATGGGCCGAAGTGGTCGGCCGCGAAGCACGCCAGCCGCGTTTTGTCGGTGACATGCCTCACGCGTGGATTTCCTCGGACTTCATTCAATCGGCGCTGGACTTGTTTGCGTTCGAGCGCGCCGCGGACCAATCGCTGGTCCTGGCCGCCGGCGTGCCCGCGGAATGGCTGGCTGGCCAGGGCATCGGAATCGAAAGCCTGAAAACGCCCTACGGCAACCTGGCCTATGCGGTACGCAACGACGGACAACGCCTGATGCTGACGATCGCCGCCGGATTGAAGCCACCCAGCGGCGGTTTGATCTTTCCCTGGCCCTATGCTGGCGCTCCAGGGCCAGCGCTCGTCAACGGTCAACCGCTGCAATGGGAACAAGGCCGGGAACTGCGCATCAACGCACTGCCTGCCGTGGTTACCGTAAACCTGCAATGAGTTTTCGCCGTCAGGCTCGGTTCGGCGAACCGAGCGTGACGCGCTTCAGAACTCTGAAGATCAGTCGTACAGAACCGCCGCTATTTTGGGATCGGCGATGTTCGACTTGTCGTACCAGTAGAAACCGGTGTCGATGACCTTGGGAAGTTTCTCGCCTTTGAGCGCTTTCACCGCGGCTTCGACGGTCTTGTAGCCGATGCCCACCGGATTCTGCGTGATCGCGCCAGCCATGACGCCGCTGCGGATAGCGTCCTTTTGCTGCTTGCCGGAATCGTAGCCGATGATCACGATCTTGCGTTTCATTTCCGTCGCGCCGTTGACCACGCCGATCGCCGACCCTTCATTGGCGCCGAACATCCCCTTCAGGTTGGGATTCGCCTGCAGAATGGATTTGGTGATCTCGGTGGATTTCAGGTGATCGCCTCCGCCGTACTGTACGCTGACTATCTTGATGTTGGGATACTTGGACTTCATGCGATCGAGAAAGCCGTCGCGGCGGTCGATGCCCGTGCGGCTGGTCTGGTCGTGGACCACCACCGCGACTTCACCAGCCTTGCCGATCAATTCCGCCATCTTGTCGGCAGCGAGGCCGGCGGCGGCTTTGTTGTCTGTCGTCGCGGTTGTCACCGGGATGTCGCTGTCCACGCCCGAGTCGAATGCCACAACCGGGATCTTGGCGGCTTGCGCTTTCTTGAGCAGCGGAATCGCGGCCTTGCTGTCGAGCGCAGCGAAACCGATGGCCTTGGGATTCTTGGCCAGGGCAGCGGATAACATATCGATCTGCTTGTCGACCATGGCTTCGGTTTCGGGCCCTTCGAAGCTCACCTTGACCTTCAAGTCCTTGCCGGCCTGCTCGGCACCTTGCTTCACAGCCTGCCAGAACTGGTGCTGAAAACCTTTCGAGATCAGCGGAATGTAGGTTTCCTGGGCCGGCGCATTGGCGCTGAAGCCAAAGGTCGCGCCCAAAGCCAGCGCCATGATCAGTGTTCTTGTCCTCTTTACCATGTGAACTCCTCTCTAGTTATTCCGGAATCCGTCCGGTTGCGGGTTTGGTGGATTGGGTAAAGGCGCTTAACCCCGGGTTAACTCGGGTTAACTCTTGCCCCTGCGCAGAATGTCCGTGTAGACCGCGAGGATGATGATGACGCCGGTCACGACAGTCTGCCACTCCTGGGCGACGGACATGATTCGCAGGCCGTTGATGAGCACGCTCATGATGAAGGCGCCGATGATCGTGCCCAGGATCGTCCCGGTACCGCCGGACAGCGAGGTGCCGCCAATGACCACTGCGGCAATCGCATCGAGTTCGTACCCCTGCCCCAGAGCCGGCTGCGCGGAATTCAGTCGCGAGGCGATCAGCAGGCCGGCGATGCCGCAGATGGCACCGCTCAGGGAGTACACGACGATCTTCCAGAAATCGACATTCACGCCGGACAGGCGCACCGCTTCCTCGTTGCTGCCGAGCGCAAAAGTGTAGCGCCCCAGCAGAGTCTTGTTGAGGACGATGCCGGCGGCAATCGCCACCAGAAACAGGATCAACACCGCGTTCGGAATCGGCGCCGCGGGGATGAAGTAGCCGATGAGCGAATCCTGCGAAATGGCCGGAAACTCCGGCGTATCGTTGAAGTAGATGGGCTTGGTGCCGGATATCACCAGCGACAGGCCCTTCAGCAACATCATCATTCCCAGCGTGGCGATGAAGGGCGGAATCTTCAGCTTCGCGATCAGCACCCCTGAAGTGAAACCGCACACACCGCCAAAAAAAATCGCGGCAACGATGCCCACGTAAATCGGCATGCCCCAATAGGTCAGGAAGACACCGGCCATGACCGCGCAGAAAGTCATCAAGGTGCCGACGGAGAGGTCTATCCCTCCGGTGATGATGACGAACGTGCAGGCGATGGCAAGAACGCCGTTTACCGCCGTCGACTGCAGAATGCTGACCATATTGTCGGCCTGCAGGAAATTGTTCGACGCGACGCTGAAGAACAGCATCAGCGCGAGCAGGCTGGCGAACGCCAGCAGCTTTTGCCGCGTGGCCGGGTTGAACAGGGTGCGCTTGAGGATCTCGATCGCACCGGGTCGTTCGGCGGCCAGTTCTGCTGGCTGGGTCGAGCTCATTGTTCGTCCTCGGTCAGGCCGCCTTGGCGGCGTCGCGTTGGGTGGCGAGTTGCATGATCATCTCCTGCGTGGCGCCGCTCCCGGGAAGCTCGCCGGTGATCCGGCCCTCGCACATGACCATGATACGGTGGCTCATGCGCAATATCTCGGGCAGCTCGGAGGAGATCATGACAATCGCCTTGCCCTGTGCCGCCAGCGCGTTGAGCAGCTTGTAGATCTCGCTCTTGGCGCCCACGTCGATGCCGCGCGTGGGCTCGTCGAAAAACAGGATGTCACAGTCTCGCAACAGCCATTTCGCGATGACGATCTTCTGCTGGTTGCCGCCCGACAGCAATCGTACCTGCTGCTCGACCGACGGCGTCTTGATCTGCAGTTGGCCGATAAACCCCTGTGCCGTGCTCCTCGTTGCCTTTGCGTCGACGAACCCGCCCAGCTTCAGGAAGCGCTTCATGCTGGACAGTACGATGTTGGTCTCCACACTCAAGCCGGTGGCGAGGCCGAAGTGCTTGCGATCCTCGGAAAGGTAGCCCACGCGATTGGCCACAGCGTCTTCGGGTGACCTGATCGCGACCACCTTGCCGTGCACGCGGATCTCACCGGAGTCGACGCGATCGGCGCCGAATACGGCGCGAGCCACCTCCGTCCGGCCAGCGCCCATCAACCCGGCGAAGCCCAGAATTTCACCCTTGCGAAGCGAAAAACTCACGTCACGAATCGTGGTCCCCCGATTCAGATGATGCACCTCCAGCGCCAACTCGTTGCGCGAAGTGTCCGGGGCATGATTGGCCGCATCGACGAGTTCGCGGCCCACCATCATGCTGATGATGCGATCGACAGGGGTAGTGGCCATCGGCACCGTGCCGATGTAGCGCCCGTCGCGCATCACGGTCACACGGTCGGCAATCTGTTGCAATTCATCCATCTTGTGCGATATGTAGACGATGGCGACACCACGCGCTTTGAGCTGGCGGATGATGCGAAACAGATCGGACACTTCGGCATTGTTCAGCGCGGCGGTAGGTTCGTCCATGATCAGCACGCGCGAGTCGAACGACAACGCCTTCGCGATCTCCACCATCTGCTGCTTGGCCACCGACAACGTGCCAACGCGCACCCGCGGATCAAGCTGAAGATGCATGGTCTCGAAGATTCGGCGCGCCTGCTCGTTGAGCGCCTTCTCGTTCAGGAACACGCCCAATCGTCCGCGCGGCTCGCGGCCGATGAAGATGTTCTGGGCCGCGCTGAGGTGGTTCATCAGGGTCAGTTCCTGATGAATGATCCCGATGCCATGGCTTTGCGCAGCCCGGGGACTGCGGATATCGACCGGATGGCCGTCCAGCAGAATCTCACCGGTGTCTTTCTGGTACACGCCCGCGAGCACCTTCATGAGCGTGGATTTACCCGCGCCGTTCTCGCCCATCAACGCGTGGACTTCTCCCCGCTGCAAGTCGAACTGGCAGTTGTCCAGCGCTTGCACGCCGGCAAACGATTTCGACAGCTGGCGGATCGACACCACAGGATGGACAGAAGATTCGCTCATCGGTTAGGCAACCAAAGAGGGGTTACCGCCTTCATGAAGGAACGATCATGGCATTTTGCGGCCAGATCCTGGAAAAAGGGATCCCTTTTTTTTGCGACCCACAATCCCTATCGCCCGTAAAATTCGGATTTCGGCGCCGTCCAACCAAAGTACTCATCCAGTCCCGGCGCGCCCGGCGCCGAATTCAACCGTCACGTGGATCGTGCACTCCAGAAAAAAGGCAATCCTGAAGTCTATTGGCGGCCTGGTTCAGACCGTGGCCCTGGTCATTCTTGTCGGCCTGATACCTTATTCGGTGTTTGCCGCATATCTGTTGGCTGTCGCCGTTTCGTCGTTGACGGGCAACACGGTGGGTCCGCTCATCTATTGCGTTGCGCGTTTCGTCGCGTGCCTCCTGCTCGTTTACGCGCTATGGCGCCTGCGGCAGGCCGGCTCGCGCTTGCGCAATGACAATTCATCCTAGACGTCAGGGATTGCGCTTTATTCCGTGATGCCTTGCATCCCCTCGATGGCAACTTCCACGAGCGTGACGATACTCTCGCGCAATGCTTCTCCTTCGAGATGGTTTTGCGTCTCGACCCCGCCGGGCGATCCTTTCAGAACGCCGTTCTGGTAGATTCGCGCGTTCCACACCACGCGCTCGCCGGAAGAGTACTCTACGTCGTACTCATATCTTTCTCCGCCGACCTTTCGCGTGTAAGTGTCCTTGATGGTCTGTGTCCTCATGGAAATTCCTGGCGCAAGAGCGATCCTACCACGCGGTGCAGCCCGACCTTGCGCGGCGATCAAGACGCGTCCATCGCAGCACGGTTATGATCGCCCCATGAATAGTTCATTCGCAGCCGCCGTTGCCGTTTGAAGATTGAAGACTATGCCCTGATTGGCGACTGCCAGAGCGCCGCCCTGGTAGGGCGAAACGGTTCGATCGACTGGCTGTGCTGGCCTCGATTTGATTCCGGAGCCTGCTTCGCCGCGTTGCTGGGCACCCGCGAGAACGGGCGCTGGCGCATCGCGCCGCTGGACGCCAACGCGCGCACGCGCCGCGCTTACCGCGACGGCACGCTCATTCTCGAAACCGAATGGGAGACCCGGGATGGCGCTGTCAGCGTGATCGACTTCATGCCGGTGCGCACTAGGCAAGCCGATCTGGTGCGGGTGGTGATCGGCCGCCGCGGGCACGTGGCGATGGACATGGAATTGCTGTTGCGTTTCGACTACGGAGCATCGATTCCCTGGGTCACGCGATTGCCGCAGGGCAATGCGATCTGCGCCATCGCCGGGCCGGACATGGCAATTCTGCGCTCACCGGTCCCACTCGAAGGCCGCGCTTTCGCCCACACCGCCCGTTTCGAAGTCAGGAAAGGCGACCAGTTGCCTTTCGTACTGACGTATGGACCATCGCATCTGGAGATGCCGGCAAAGATCCATCCCCGCGCTGCGCTGACCCAAACCGAAAACTTCTGGCGGGAATGGTGCGAGCGTTGCCCGGTGCAGGGCGAATGGCAGGAACCCGTGCGGCGTTCGCTTATTACGCTCAAGGCACTCACTTATGCTCCGACCGGGGGCATCGTCGCCGCGCCGACCACTTCGCTGCCGGAGAAACTCGGCGGAGTGCGCAACTGGGATTACCGTTACTGCTGGTTGCGCGATGCAACGCTTACCTTGCTGGCGCTGATGAACGGCGGCTATCGCGACGAAGCCGAAGGTTGGAGCAACTGGCTGCTGCGTGCAGTGGCCGGCAGCCCGGCGCAGACGCAGATCATGTACGGTCTGGCGGGCGAGCGGCGACTGAGCGAGCAGACCCTTGCGTGGCTGCCCGGCTTCGCCAACTCTGCGCCGGTTCGTATAGGGAATGCGGCTTCCAACCAATTGCAACTCGACGTCTATGGAGAAGTGATGGATGCCCTCTACCACGCGCGAAAGATCGGCCTTGCCGCAGGCGATGCCGCGTGGAAAGTTCAATGTGCAATGCTGGAACACCTGGAAACCATCTGGCGCGAGCCCGACGCAGGGTTGTGGGAGGTGCGCGGGCCGCCTCGACACTTCACTCACTCGAAAATCATGTGTTGGGTGGCGTTCGACCGCGGCATCAAGGGTGTTGAGGAACATGGCCTGACGGGCCCGGTGGATCGCTGGCGCGAGATTCGCGATGCAATACACGCAGATGTATGCGAGCGCGGGTATGCGAAGACACGCGCTTCGTTCGTGCAAAGCTACGGCTCGGATGACCTCGATGCCAGCCTGCTGCTTGTCTCCGGCACCGGCTTCCTGCCATGGGACGATGCGCGCGTCGTCTCGACGATCGAAGCGATTCGCCGGGAACTCACCGTCGACGGTTTGGTGATGCGCTATCGCACGCATAGTTCGCTCGATGCGCTACCGCCCGGCGAAGGTGTGTTCCTGGCCTGCAGCTTCTGGTTAGCCGACGCGCTCTATATGCAGGGCCAACGGAACGAAGCGCGAGCGCTTTTCGAAAAATTGCTCACCTTGCGCAATGACGTGGGGCTGCTCGCGGAAGAATACGACCCGGTCGCCCGCAGTCATCTGGGTAACTTCCCCCAGGCGTTCTCGCTTGTGGCATTGGTCAATACCGCCATCAACCTGAGCCAGCCCAACAAGCCCATGAAGCAGCGTGCCGGCAATAAGGCCGCCTGATAATGGGCTCGGTCTCTGCATGCGGTTTCACATTCATCTCGGCTGATGTCCGCTGATCGTCCTGATGAACCAACAGCCGCCGTAATCGGCGGCGGCCCAGCCGGATTGATGGCGGCCGAAGTCCTGGTCAATGCCGGCTTGAAGGTCGATATCTACGACGCCATGACCTCCCTCGGACGCAAGTTCCTGATGGCGGGCAAGGGTGGGCTCAATCTGACCCATGCCGAAGGGACCGAGGCTTTTCTGTCGCGTTATGGCTCGCGTCGCGCGAATCTCGAATCCATGCTGACTGCCTTCGACAGGCCTGCGCTGCTCGAGTGGGTGCGTGGTCTGGGAGTTGACACATTTGTCGGCAGTTCCGGCCGCGTATTTCCCACCGGCATGAAAGCCGCTCCCTTGCTTCGTGCGTGGCTTCATCGACAGCGCGCATCCGGCACCCGGATCCATGTGCGCCATCGATGGATGGGATGGACCGATGACGGCGCACTGCGCTTCGTTACGCCGCAAGGCGAGCATTGTGCGCGTGCCGATATCGTCATATTGGCGCTCGGGGGCGGAAGTTGGGCGCGGCTCGGTTCCGACGCCGCGTGGGTCCCGCTACTTGCACAATGCGGGGTGCAGGTGGCACCACTGCGGCCGGCCAATTGCGGCTTCGACATCGGCTGGAGCGAATACTTCCGCTCGCGCTTCGCCGGGCAGCCGCTGAAATCCGTGGTGGCCTCGTTCACGGATTCCGCCCGCGTAACGCACCGCCGCCAAGGCGAATGTATCGTCACGGATACCGGCCTCGAGGGCGGCCTGATCTATGCGCTTTGCGCGCCCTTGCGCGATGAGATCGCCACCAGGGCAGTACCGTCGTC
>Ga0105243_10004751_pt1 | contig 10677 bp, 11 predicted proteins | sample KBSM34metaG_FD_81525 | JGI IMG/M metagenome (GOLD analysis project Ga0105243, IMG submission 81525) | Miscanthus rhizosphere microbial communities from Kellogg Biological Station, Michigan, USA - KBS M3-4 metaG | ecosystem: Host-associated > Plants > Roots > Rhizosphere > Soil | place...
ATTTGGAATTGCCGGTCTTCTGCTTTTGGCGTCGGTGCTGGCAGCATCCGCGCAAGAACCGAAAGCAATTCTCGCCATCCTGGAGCGTGTGGCCGATTGGGAATTGGACCATCCCGACAAAGCCAGCGCGCCGGTCCCCCAACCCCAGGATCCCCTGGACTGGGTGGTGGGCGCGTTTTATACCGGTCTGACCGCGCTGGCGGACCATTCCGCCAATCCCCGCTATGCCGACGCCATCTTCGCCGTCGGAGAGCAGAAGAATTGGGGACTCGGTCCGCGCCTCTTTCACGCTGACGATTACGAAGTGGCGCAGAACTGGGTCTGGGCCTATCGGCGAAAGCACGACCCGCGCATCATCGCCATGGTCCGGCAGCGCTTCGACCGCATCATGGCAGCACAGGTGTCGGACTCGCTGCTGATGAAGAATTCTTCGCCCGAGGGCTGCTTCCGGCGCTGGTGCTGGTGCGACGCCTTATTCATGGGACCGATGGGCTGGATAGACTTAAGCCAAACTGTGAAGGACCCCCGCTATCTGGCTTACGCGGATAAGGAATTTCGTGCCACCACCGCGCTGTTGTTCGACCGCGAAAGGAGCCTCTACTACCGGGACAGCAGCTATTTCGCAAAAGTCGGGCCGCACGGCGAAAGGATATTCTGGAGCCGCGGCAATGGCTGGGTCTATGCGGGATTGGCCCGCATTCTCACAGTCCTGCCCGTCAACTCGCCGTCACGGCCTTACTATTTGGACTTGTATCTCAGAATGTCCCGCAAGCTGCTGTTGCTGCAAAAGCCCGACGGCTCCTGGGCACCTTCTCTGCTGGATCCCCGCAAAAACACGCCGCCGGAAACCAGCGGCACGGCATTTTTCACCTTCGGCTTGGCGTGGGGCGTTCATGCGGGAGTCCTGAAGGACCCTGCCTATCGACGCGCCGCCGAGAGGGGGTGGTCGCTGCTGACCAAGGCGGTGCGGCAGGACGGCATGCTGGGCTGGGTTCAACAGGTGGGCAGCGAGCCCGACACCGTAGCAGCCGACTACACCCAGCCATTTGGAGTCGGCGCCTTTCTATTGGCCGGCGCCGCGATGATCGACTTGCAAGGCGCCAAATAAGGGCTCAGCCCTTGCGCGGCCGCCGTCCCGCACGGCGCGGCGCGGCATTTGCCCGGACCATCGCCGACAAACTGTCGAGATCGCCGCGCGTGGCATCGGTGGCGCGGCTTTCGACGCGGCGATATAACTTTAGCAATCCTGTTCCCAATTCGGTGAGATGGGTCCCGCCTCCCGAAAGCCCGCCCGCTTCCGCCGTCACCACCGGTCCGTCGAAAGTCTTTTGCAATTCCTGGATCAGGAGCCAGGCTTTGCGATAGCTCATGTCCATCGAAGCCGCTGCCCGGCGAATCGAGCCCAACTCGGCGACCCGCTCCAGCAATTGCGCCTTGCCGGGCCCCAAAGCGCTGCCGGACGGCTCAAAATCGATACGGATGGAAAGATGGGGCATAGGAAAAGCCGAAGCAGCCGGACCAACGAAAGCGTCTCAATCTAGGTTAGCGCATCCTCGCTTGTCATGGAATTTCGGCAGCGATCTTGCGGGGCACGCGTTCTGATCTTGATGCGCATTCTCGAAATGTTGACAACCGGGCTCGCCCTGCCAAAGTCGCCAAGCGCCATGCGATCGGGCTCGATATGACCATCCGCGACTTTGGTTGGGCGCGCCGGCTGGCGCTGTCATTCGCGATCGTGTTGCCGCTTGGTCCGGCCATGGCGGCACCCGCCGACCAGGCTTTTCGGCAAGGCCTGTCGGCCTATCACAGCGGCGACTACCAAAAGGCCCTGAAGATCTGGCTGCCGCTTGCCCAACGGGAGGATGCCCCGTCCCAAGCCGGAATCGGCTTCATGTATCACCGCGGCATGGGCGTCACGACCGACAACCGCAGAGCCGCTTTCTGGCTTCGCAAGGCCGCCGAGCACGGACAACCGGAAGGCCAGTTTATGCTGGGCAGCCTGTATTTCTATGGCGCCGGGGTGGAAAAGAGTTATGTGCAAGCCTATGCCTGGTGCGACCTGGCCCAGGACGGCGGCAATGCGGACGCGCAAATGTGCCGCGATGCTGCGCTGCAATCGCTCAAAACCAAGGATGATGTGAAGGCGGCATTCCGACTCAGTCTGGATTTGCACCAGCGATTCCCGCGCAAGCGGTGACCAAGCGCGTTATTCCCAATCATATCTAACGCACATATAAGCGCCGGAACTCCAATGTTGCGCGCTATCAGAGGATAGATGACAGGCGACGCTATTGTCTGGCCGGGGCGGGCTATGATTTACTTGCGAAAAATAAGATCAGCCGGGCAGGAATGGGCGTTTTGGGGCCGGCCATTGGAATTTGAGTAGGCCACTCCAAGTCACGCGCAATCGAACCTGACCGGCTCTCATAGCAAAGGGAGCCCGCATGTCAGACGCTGACAAAAACGCCACCGGTTCATCCGGCATTCGAGCCTCGCGGCGCACAGTCATCAAAGGCGTCATCGCCTCCGGCGTTGCCGTCTCGGCGGCCGGCTACCTCGTCTATGACCGCTACGGTTCCAGTCTGGGCCGGGCCAAAGGATCGGTGGAACGGCTGGTCACCCTGAATGTGAACGGCAAGGATCGCCGGGTGGATGTCCTGCCCAACGAAACCTTGGCGCACACCATCCGATACAAGCTGGGCCTGACCGGCACCAAGATCGGTTGCGACCATTCCGAATGCGGCGCCTGCACCGTGATGGTCGACGATATCTCGACCTATTCCTGCTCGACGCTGACCCACAGCGTCCGGAGCCGCAAAGTCACCACCATCGAAGGCGTCGAGGGCCCCAATGGCGAATTGCACAAGGTGCAAAAGGCCATGATCAAGGAGCTGGGACCGCAATGCGGCTTCTGCACCTCGGGCCAGGTCGTGGCGGCGGTGGCATTATTGAAGCAGAATCCCACGCCCACCGTCGACGAAGCGCGGCGCGGCATGTCGGGGAATATGTGCCGCTGCGGCGCCTACGACCATTATCTCAAAGCTGTCATGACCGCATCGCGGGAGGCCTAAACCATGGCATACAATCTGATCGGCAAAGACTTCACGCCCATGGATGTCGAGGCCAAGGTCACCGGCCGGGCGAAATACGCGGAAGATTTCCGCGCCGAAAATATGGTGTTCTGCAAGACCCTGACCAGCTCCATCCCACACGCCAGGATCAAGAGCATCGACACATCGGAAGCCCTGAAGATGCAAGGCGTGCTTGGCATCCTTACGGCGGACGATGTTCCCCAATTCCCGCCGCCTGCGCTGCCGATCCTGGCCAAGGATGAAGTCTTCTACATCGGCGACCCGATCCTGGCGGTCGCGGCTGAAAGTGAAGAAATCGCCGCCAATGCCATTGAAGCGATCAAGATCGACTTCGAGCAGCTTCCGCATGTGGTGGACCCGCTGGAAAGCCTGTTTCCCGGCGGCCCCAACGCCCGGACGGAAGGCAATGTCGCGGCCGGCCAGATCAAGCTGCAGACCGTCAAATGGGAGGCGTCCGATTTTGCCAGCGCCGGCGACAAGAAGATGCCGATGGGGCGCGCGGCCGAGGAATGGAGCTATGGCAATGTGGATGCCGGCTTCAAGAACGCCAAGGTGACGATCGAAGAGACCTTCGTCACCGGCACCTATTCGCATAACTGCATGGAGACCCGCTCGACCTTTGCCTATTGGCAAGGCGGCAAATGCTTCCTGCACGGCTCCAACCAGAGCCATACTGCGGCCATCGCCAATATCTCCCGCTATATCGGGATCGAACCGGAAAACCTGGTTCTGATCGCCGAATATTGCGGCGGCGGTTTCGGCAGCAAGATTCCCGGCTATCCCAACATGGCCATCGCCGCCTTGATGTCCAAGAAGATCAATCGGCCGGTGATGCATCGCATCACCCGCACCGACGAGTATGGCATCGGCGGCGCCAGGCCTGGATTCCAGGCCTACATCAAGATGGGCTTCGCGGCCTCCGGCAAATTGCTGGCCGCCGACATGTACCTGGTGCAGGAAAGCGGACCCCATGCCACCGCCGGCGATTTCCGCGCTGCCGGCAACGCGCTGACCATGATGTATCAGCCTGAAGCCTGCAAATTCCGCAGCGTTCCGGTGCTGACCAACACGGTGCCGATGGGCGCCCATCGCGGTCCGGGCGAAAATCAGTTCGCGGCGCTGGTCGAACCTATGTTCGACAAGGCCGCCAAGCAGCTCAATATCGACCGCATGGCCATCCGCCGTATCAATGCGCCCGATAGCAAGGGCACGATCGGCAAGGACCGCGGACCGCTCACCAGTGCCTTCCAGAAGGAAGCGCTGGACCAGGCGGCGGCGATGTTCAAATGGAATGAGCGCAAGAACTTGTCGGGCCAGCGCACCGGCAGCAAGGTGATCGGGATCGGCATCGGCCAAGGCTATCACTCGGCCGGCACCAACGGTTTCGACGGGTTGTTGCGCATCACCCCGGACGGCAAGCTGCATGTCCATACCGGCATCGGCAATCTGGGCACCTATTCGCACTCCGCGACGGCGCGCGTCGCTGCCGACATGCTCAACTATGATTGGGAAAATACCATCATCGAGCGTGGCGACACCCGCAAGGCCCTGCCATTCAATTCACCGCAAGCAGGCAGCCTCAGCGCCTCCACCCAGTCGCGCACCATGTATGTGGCTGCGCTGGACATGAAGGACAAGCTGACAGACATCGCAGCCAAGAGTTTGGGCGGGCAGCCGGCGGATTATGTGCTGGCGAAAGAGAAGGTCGTGCATAAGAGCGACGCCTCCAAGTCCATGACCTATCAACAAGCGGCCCAGAAGGCCGTCGAGTTGGGAGGAAAATATAGCGGCAAGGAAGTGCCTGAAGACCTCAATCCCATTACCAAGAACTCGGTCGCCACGATCGCGGGAAGCGGATTGATCGCGGCGGCAAAGGACAACCTCCCCCGCGTCGGCGTCACCCCCGGCCTTTCCGTCTCCATGGCGCAGATCGAACTCGATGTCGAAACCGGCAAATTCGAGATCAAGGACATGATCAGCGTCGCCGATTGCGGCACCGTGCTGCATCCCTTGGGCCTGGGCCACCAGATTTCCGGCGGCAATGTGATGGGCATCGGCATGGTCATGGAACGCCATATCTATGACCCCAAGCTGGGAATTCCCGCCTCGGTCGGCTTTCATTCGGGCAAGCTTCCAACCTATCTCGACGTCCCGGTGGAAGTCGGTTGGGGGGCGGTCGACAAGCCCGATCCCCAGAATCCGATCGGGGTCAAAGGAGTCGGGGAGCCCGTGCTGGGCTCCGGTGCGGCCGCCATTACATCGGCCATCGCCGATGCTCTGGGCGGGCACTTGTTCAACCGCACACCGGTCACACCCGATATGATCATCAACCATCTCGCAGGGCGGCCACCGGCGCATAAGCCCTTGCAGGTCAATGCGGTCTGAGGGGAAAAGCCATGAACGTCAAAGATATGATGCCTCAGTTCGATCTGTTCCAGCCCGCAACCGTCAAGGACGCGCTGGGCCTGCTGGACAGTTATGGCAAGGACGCCTGGAAGATGGCGGGAGGCTATGACAGCCTCGTCTGGTTCAAGGAACGCATCAAGCACCCCAAGGCGGTGGTCGATCTCAGCGCAATCAAAGAAATGCAGGGGATCAAGGAAACCGCCGACGGAGTCGAGATCGGCGCCCTGACCACGCTTACGGAAGTGGAACGCGATCCGATCATCAAGGCCAAATACCGGCTGCTTTCGGATGCCGTGTCCCACGTCGCCAGCCCGCAGATACGTCACGCGGGCACCATCGGCGGCAACGCTTCCCAGGACGCGCGCTGCCTATATTACCGCTACGGCCTGCCCTGCTACCGGGCCGGCGGCAACACCTGCTTCGCCGACACGCCGGAGGGGATTAATCGCGAGCACGCCTTGTTCGAATCCGACCGCTGCGTGGCGGTGTCGCCTTCGGACGGCGCGCCCGCGCTGGTGGCGCTGGATGCCAAATTCGTGCTGCAAAGCTCCAGCGGCGAGCGTGTGGTCGGCAGCGAGGAATTCTTCGTCGGGCCCAAGGTCGACATTATCCACATGACATCGACCAAGCCCGAAGAAATCCTCACCGCCATCCGTATTCCCAAGACCTGGGCCAATGCCAACTTCTATTTCGAAAAGGTGGCGGACCGGAACACTTGGGACTTCCCACTGGTCAATGTCGCCGCCGCCCTACAAGTCCAGAACGGCACGGTCCGGGACGCACGCATTGCCTGCGGCGGAGTCAGCGCGGTGCCGCGCCGCCTGACCCAAGTGGAGCAAATCCTGAAAGGTCAGCCGGTCAACGAACAGACCGCAAAGATTGCGGGTCAATCCGCTTCTCGCGGGGCGCGGCCCTTGAACTATAACGGCTTCAAAATCCCGCTGATGGAGAATTTGGTGATGCGGGCGGTGAGGGACGCCAAAGCATAGGCCATGTCCCTGTTCCGCTATGCCAGTTCCATTTATGGCGGCAGTGATACGCTGATCGGCGCGAATTATGGGCTGCTGCCCTGGTTCGCGCTGCTTGGTGTCGCTTTTGTCATTGCCCATGCCGTGTTCAAGGCCGTTGCGGCGCCAAGCAAGACTTAGCGAGTGGCCCGCATCACAAGCATCATAATCAAAGGTTGGGATTAAGAAGATGACGCTAGGTTCGACACCGGCGGACCGCATCGAGCGGCACAAATTCGTGGATCGCGCCTATCATTGGACGATGGCGGTGGCGGTGCTCATTCTGTTGGTGACCGCATTCCTTCCCATCCTGGGGGTCAAGTTCGAATGGGTCGGCATCCATTGGGTGACCGGCCTTCTTCTTACTTTCATCGTGCTCTTCCACATCATCCGCGCCTGCTTCTGGCAGAATTTTTGGGCCATGATGATCGATGGCGAGGATCTGAAGGCGCCTTTCGCCAAGCCCGGCAAATACAACCTGGCGCAAAAGCTGTATCACCTGGCCATCTCGGTCCTGATCCTGGCGGCCATCGCCAGCGGTCTGCTGATGTGGCGCAAGGTGGATACGCCCTTCTGGCAGCGCGATCCCTACTGGCTCTCGGACAAGAGCTGGGGATTGGTCTACGCCATTCACGGGCTCGCCGGCATGGCGCTGGTGACCATGGTGATCATCCATGTCTATTTCGCGCTGCGCCCGGACGAGTGGCAATTCACCCGCTCCATGCTGCGCGGCTGGATCACCCGTAAGGAATACACGGATCACCACGATCCACGGCGCTGGCCCAAAAGCTGAGCCGCCCATTCATCTTTTATGGAAGAGGACAGACCCATGACTCTGGGTGAAGCGATTGATGCCGTCGAAGAAGGTTACGAATTCATGCTGGCCTATGCCGCGCAAGGCCGCCGCCAGGAAGAGCAGGACGCCACGGGCGGAATCCGCGGCTCGCTGAAGCGCGCGGAAGCAGGGCTCGCCGTCATCGCCGAAGCGGCGGTTCCCGAGGCGGGAGCTTTCATGGATGTCGTCCGGCAAGACGCCGCCAAGGCATCCGCCGCGATCCGCTTGGTGCTGGCTCAACCTTCCATAAATTCGCAATTGATCGACAATCTGAACGCCTCGATCCACTTACGGGCGCTTCTCACCGACTTGTTCCTGCTGGACGAAGCGCTCAAGATCACGCCGGCTTAATCGCCGTTCGGGAATATTCCATGTCCGGATTGAAAGTAGGCGTGATCGGGATCGGAGCCTTTGGCTCCAAGATTGCGCTCAGGCTGCTATGGACCGATTTTCCCGGCCTGCAAATCTACGATTGCGACGACCTGACGCCGCGCTTCTTCGCCAACAATTACGGCGGCTTGAATGTCGGCTCTCCCAAGATGATGGCGCAGAATTGCGATGTCATCATCACCGCCCTGCCCTCGGCGGCGCAGCTGCGCGAAGTCTGTTTCGGATGGCAAGGCTTGGCCACCGGCTTCAAGACGGGCGGCATTGTCCTGGATGTCGGCCTCACCGACCCGCTGGAGACGGTCGCGCTGGCGAAGGAATTGGAAGCGCATGGCGTGACGCTGGTGGACGCACCCGCCTTCGGCACGCCGGACGATGCCAAGGAGGGCAAGCTCACGCTTCTGGTTGGCGGCAGCGACGCGGCAGTGGAACGCTGCCGGCCTGTCCTGGACAAGCTCGGCTCCCGCGTCATTCGCGCCGGCGCCACCGGCTCGGCCCAGGCCGCGGGCGCCATCGCGGATTATTTGCGGGCGGCACGGCTGCTCGCCGCCAGCGAGGCCATCAGGCTGGGAAGCCAATTCGGTTTCGAAGCGGACAACTTGCTCAAGGTGGTGGACATGTTGGGCGGCGCCGATATTGCCAAGGTCTTGGCTTCGGAGGTGGCGACGCGCCGTTTCCGCACCGGCCTGCAGCTGGGCGTGTTGCGCGCCAATGTCGATCTGGCGGCGCAGCTGTCGGAGAAAGCGGGCGTGATCTTGCCCATGCTGGCGGCGACCAACGAGGCCTGGGCGAAGGCGGAAGCCCGGCTGGGCTATGGCGTCGACCACAGCAGCGTCATCAAATGGCTGGAAACACTGGTCCCCGAAGCGCCAAAAACCGAGCCCGAGAGTCCGCCCGATCAGTCCGCGTAGTAATTGCACCAGCCCCAAGGACTGACCGGCCCCTCCACCACAATGCAGTCGAAGGGCGCCAAATAGAAATGGCATTGCGCGCAATTCTGCGCGCTCTCCTCCGTCTTTTCGAAATAGCCGGCGACCTTCTTGCTGGCCTTCGTAATCTTAGGTCTAGGCTGGGCTTGAGCGGTTCCGGCAGCCATGGCCGATAGAGCAATCAGCCTTCGGCGCGTGATGCACCGGCATGCTTTGGATGCATCACCCGCCATAACAGCGCCTGTGGATCAGGGGCACTTGCCCTTGGCCGCCTTCTGGGCATCTGCGTCCTTGGCGGCGGCGACCGTGATCATGATCTCGTCGCCGCTGGTGTCATGGATGCAGCTCATCTTGTACTGGACTTTGCCGTCCTTGCCGGCCTTTTTCTCTTGAATGGTGCAAGTCGAGCAGGCGGCCGATGCCGCGCTGGGGACCAGGATCGCGGCACTGATAAGCAAGGCAGCGATGGAGGCGATCTTCATTTCAAAACTCCCGAAAAATTCAAAAATTATGCCCCAAGGTAACCCAGCCGGCGCGGCCGCCGCTAGGGCGGCCCTGTCGGCGCGGACCGCAGTATTAGGATGAAATGTTGGCGAAATGAGGGCCAGCGGTCCGTGTGATGAAGGAAACACTTCGTAGTTTCAATGGCTTAGACGGCACCTTCGGGGCACCAGAACCTGCGCTATAAATGCCCTTCAAGATTGTCCCGGGCCGTTATGTCGCTGAAATTCCGTGTCCTTGGCTCCATCGCCGCGCTGCTGATCCTCTCGCTGGTCGCGGGAGCAATCGTGCTGTCCGTCCATGCCCACAGCCTGGTCGATGTGGAGGTGCGCACAGCCTTCAGCGGCGCCACCCAGTCCGTGCGCGACACGCTTCGCTCCGATGTCGAGCATACCGTGACCTTGCGCGAAGTTGTCGCCAACTTCCAAGGACAGCGCCATGTCCGCGCTGCCCTGGTGAATGAGACTGGCAAGGTGATCGTGCAATCCGAGATCGCGCACCTGGCCGATCGGGCGCCGGCTTGGTTCGAGCGCATGATGGCGCCGCAATCCTTGACCGCACGCATTCCGATCGCCTTGCCGGGATATCCCTGCGTGGTGGTGCTGACCAGCGACCCGCGCAGCGAGATCGCGGAGATTTGGGGGCCGGTGCGGGACGCATTTTTCATCATGTTGCTTTTCAGCGTCGCGACCATGGCGCTGGCTTGGCTGGCGGTGGGAACAGGCTTGCGCTTCCTGGGCCGATTCCAATCGGGATTGCAGGCGATATCCGACAGCCGCTACGACACACGTCTTGCCGTCAAGGGACCGCCAGAATTCGCGCGCCTGGCGGAAGGCTTCAACCATATGGCGTCGCAACTGTCTCACCTGTCCGCCAGCAACCGCCAACTCTATGCGCAATTGAAAAACGCGCAGGAAGAGGAGCGCGCCGAAATCGCCCGCGACCTTCATGATGACGTTGGTCCGTATCTTTTTGCGCTCCAGGTCGACGCCAAGGCGATCGGGTCCATGGGCACGCCGGAGGCAGCCAGGCTGGGTTCTTCGGTGCGCGAAGCAGTGATGCATATCCAGCGGCATGTGCGCGATATCCTGCGGCAGCTTCGGCCGGTGACTCAGCTGGAATTCGGATTGGAAGCCGCGGTGCGCGACCTGGCGGGCTTCTGGGCCCGGCGCAATCCCGCCATCCGCTTCGAGCTCGACATCCAACTGTCGGTAGCGCCCGAGCGGCGGCAGGAGGAAGCCGCCTACCGCATCGTGCAGGAAGGTATCAGCAACGCCATGCGCCATGGCCATCCGGACTTGATCCGAATCGACATCCGCTCGGACCGGGAACGCCTGGACGTCGCGGTCGAGGATAATGGCGGCGGTATTCAGGGCGCCGCGGGCGAGACCGTAAGTCTGGGGCGAGCTGGTCTTACCGGCATGCGCGAGCGCGTTCTCGGCCTGAAGGGCGAGCTCCATGTGGTGAATTTTCCAGGACGCGGCGTGAGGCTGTCCGCTGGCTTCCCGCTGGCACGGGAG
>Ga0105243_10004765_pt1 | contig 10661 bp, 7 predicted proteins | sample KBSM34metaG_FD_81525 | JGI IMG/M metagenome (GOLD analysis project Ga0105243, IMG submission 81525) | Miscanthus rhizosphere microbial communities from Kellogg Biological Station, Michigan, USA - KBS M3-4 metaG | ecosystem: Host-associated > Plants > Roots > Rhizosphere > Soil | place: Michigan...
AGGGGTTCTCCCAGGAGCTGGCGTCTTTGCCGGGTGTTTACGCTCCCCCGGCAGGCGAGTTGTTATTGGCCAAGCGCGGCGACCATGTCCTGGGCTGTATCGCGCTGAAACCGCTCGAGCCGCCGCTTGTGGCGGAAATCAAACGCCTGTTTGTGCGGCCACAAGCGCGCGGCAAGGGTGTCGGCAAGGCCCTGATCGCTGCCGCCATCGCGACAGCCAAGAAATTGGGTTATGTGGAAATCAAGCTGGACACCCTGCCCGAGATGGAAGGTGCCATCGCATTATACAAAGCCAGTGGCTTTGTCCCGATCCCGCCCTATGGCAGCCATCCCTATCCCGGACTAGTGACCCTGGGACTGAAGTTGCGCTCCTGACAAGAACGCGGCGCTCTCGGGGGTGAGAGCGCCGCGTCCATTTCAATCCGTTAGTGATTGGCCAACAGCAGGGCGGCGATCAGGCCGGTGGCGGCAGCGGCCAACACATAATTGTTGTCGACTTGGCGCCATTCATAGCCGCGTGGCGGACGCGACAGGTGATAGCGGCGATAGTCGTTCACGCGCACACCGCGATTCCAGTCGCGCCGGTCGATATGGCCGCCCTTGTACCAGCCGCGATGCTGGCCAAAATCGTGGCGGTCATTGTCACGCCGGTTAAAGTCACGCCGGCCAAAGTCATACCGGTCAAAGTCATGCCGGTCATTGTCGTGGCGCATTGTCATGGCATTGGGACGATGGTCGTCATGAAGGTCATTCCAGCCCTGAGCGAACGCGCCGCTGACCGGAGCGATAAGTAGCGTAAGGGCCGTGGTGGCGATAAGCAGGCGTTTCATGGGGACTCTCCTCTTCAAGATGGCGAGGAGGTTAGGTTTGCCGCCATGAACCCGCCCTGAATGCATTACGGCGGAAATAATCTACTTGTCGCGAAGTGTCGCCCCCTCAGGCCTGCGCATCGCAAGCGATGCTACGGCCACCTCCCCCTATGCAAGCGCGCTGACGCGCGCGCGGGGGAGGTGGTCTGCGCTTGCGGTTACACCGCTAGGCAGCCGTCCATCCGCCATCGATTGAAATAATGCTTCCTGTAATCGAGCGCGCCATGTCACCCGCGAGATAGACCGCCAGCGACGCGACTTCTTCCACCGTGACAAATTGTTTGGTTGGCTGCGCCAGCAGCAGCACATCGTTGATGACTTGCTCGCGCGTCATCTTGCGTGCCGCCATGGTGTCGGGAATCTGCCGCTCCACCAGCGGGGTCCAGACATAGCCGGGACTAATGGCATTGCAGGTGATGCCGAAGGTGGCGGTCTCCAGCGCGATGGCCTTGGTGAAGCCGGCAATGCCATGCTTGGCCGCGACATAGGCCGACTTGAAGGGCGAGGCCACCAAGGCATGGGCCGATGCCGTGTTGATGATGCGTCCCCATTTCTTGGCCTTCATGCCCGGCACCGCCGCGCGGGTGGCATGGAAGGCCGATGACAGGTTGATGGCGATGATCTGGTCCCATTTTTCAGGGGGAAAATCCTCGACCGGCGAGACGAATTGGATGCCCGCATTGTTGACCAGTATGTCCACCGCTCCCAGCTGCTTTGCGGTATCGGCCACCAGGGCTTGCGTCTGGACGTCCTTGCTCATGTCGGCGCCGTGATAGATCGCCTTCACGCCGAATTCCCGTTCGATCAGGCTGCGCTCTTTCTCGATTGCGGCCGCATCGCCAAAGCCGTTGATGCAGACATCGGCACCCTGGCCGGCAAAGGCGCGGGCGATGGCAAGCCCGATACCTGAGGTTGAGCCGGTGACAAGGGCAACTTTGCCTTTGAGGGACATGAGAATTCTCCAAGGATGACGGGCAAAGCATGGCACAGACGGCGCGCGGCCGCAGGGGCGATAAGGCCGCAGCGCCGCGAACGAGGCCAGATCAAAATGCCGCAAAATCGGTTATGATTCGGGCCGTGGACGCCAAGCCAATCCATCCGCCCCACCCCTCGGGGCATCGCTACGCGCCGGTCGAACGGCCGGAGAATTGCGGCCGCATCGCCCTGGTGTTGCAAGGGGGCGGCGCATTGGGTGCTTATCAAGGCGGAGTCTATCAGGCGCTGCATGAAGCGGGACTGGAGCCGGAATGGGTCTGTGGTGTCAGCATCGGGGCAATCAATGCGGCGCTGATCGCGGGCAATGCGCCGGACCGCCGGCTGGCGGCGCTATGCGAATTTTGGGACCGCGTCACCAACCGCACCATCTGGCCCTACACACCCGACGGCGACATCTATCGCCAGACGCGCAATACCGTGTCGGCCCTGACCACCGCGATTTTCGGCCAGCCGGGTCTGTTCAATCCGCACAAGGTCAATCCCTGGTTCCTGCCGCCCGGCGCCAAGGACGCCACCAGCTTTTACGACAACAGCCCTCTGCGGGAAACGCTGGAGGAACTGGTCGATTTCAAGCGCTTGAACGATGGCGACATCCATTTCTCGGTGGGCGCGGTCAATGTCATGTCCGGAAATTTCATCTTCTTCGACAACCGCACGGAGGAGATCAGGCTGGAACATGTAATGGCCAGCGGCGCGCTGCCGCCGGCATTTCCGATGGTGAAGATCGGCACCGACTATTTCTGGGACGGCGGCATCGTCTCCAACACGCCGCTGCAGCATCTGCTGGCGCAGGATGACGACGTCAACAGCCTGGTGTTCCAGGTGGATCTGTTCAGCGCTCGGGGCGAACTGCCGCGCACCATGTCCGACGTGCTGGGCCGGCACAAAGATATCATGTATTCGTCGCGCACCCGCGGCGTCACCGACAATTTCGCCCGTTTGCAGCGCTGGAAGACCCGCGCCTATGAGGCGCTGGTCAAGGTGCCGGAGTAACAGCTCAGCGAAGAGCAGCGGGCGATGCGCGACAAGCTGTCCAGCCTGCCCCAGGCCACCATCCTGCAGTTGATCTATCAGCAGAAATCCTATGAGGGGAATGCGCGTGACTATGAATTCAGCCCGGAATCCATGCACGAGCATTGGAAGAACGGCCATGAGGACACGTTGAGCACCCTGAGGCGCAAGGATTGGCTGAAAATGCCGCCCAAGGATATCGGCGTTGTCACCCATGACGTGCACCGTGAAAATGAAGGCCGCTGAGTCCTGAGCGCCGCTCTCATCACCGCCAGACTGGAAGCGCTGCCGCCGACGCGCGGTTTCTGGCGGCGGGTGACCGTGCTGTCGCTGGGCGGCTTTTTCGAATTCTACGACCTATTTCTGGCGGCCTATGTCGCGCCGGGCTTGGTGAAGTCCGGCATCTTGACAACCACCACGCCGGGCCTATTCGGCACCAGCGGCGTGGCCGGCTTTGTCGCCGCCTTTTTTCTGGGGCTGTTTGTCGGCACCGCCCTGTTCGGTTTCATCTCCGACAGATTCGGCCGGCGCGTCATCTTTACCGGCTCGCTGCTTTGGTATGCTGCCGCTTCCCTGGTGATGGCCTTCCAGCAGGATGCCTTCAGCCTGAACCTGTGGCGCTTCATCTGCGGCATCGGCATCGGCGTGGAGCTGGTGACCATCGACACCTATATCGCGGAACTGGCGCCGCCCGCTGTGCGCGGCCGCGCCTTTGCTTATTCCAACATCATTCAATTCGCCGCCATTCCCGTGGTGGCTTTTCTTGGCTGGCTCTTGGTGCCGCGCACGGTGCTGGGAATTGACGGCTGGCGCATTGTGGTGATGGCGGGATCGGTGGGCGCGGTGCTGGCCTGGTATGTGCGCGGCCGCTTGCCGGAAAGCCCGCGCTGGCTGGCGCAACATGGCCGAACGCAGGAAGCCGATACGATTGTCGAGGCCTGGGAAGTGGAAGCGCGCATTGAAGGCGCGCAATTGCCGGAGCCGAAGCCGCACGGCGCACCGCCGGGCAGGGGATCGTTCCTGGAGATATGGAAGGCGCCTTACCTGGGTCGTACCGTGATGTTGATTGCCTTCAACCTGTTTCAAGCGGCGGGCTATTACGGCTTTGCCAGTTGGGTGCCGACCTTGCTGATCGAAAGCGGCATCGAGGTGACCAAAAGCCTGGGCTACACCTTCATCATCGCCATCGCCGCGCCGATCGGCCCGGCACTGGGGTTGCTGTTCACCGACAGGATCGAGCGCAAATGGGTGATCTCCGGCGCGGCACTGTCCATCGCGGCGGCTGGGCTGGTCTTTACCCAGGCTCACGGCATGTTCGGCGTTATTGCTTGCGGTGTGGCGCTGACGCTTGCCAACAACACTCTTTCCTTCGCCTTTCACGGCTATCAGCCGGAATTGTTTCCCACCCGGGTGCGGGCCCAGGCGGTCGGTTTCGTCTATTCCTTCTCCCGCCTCTCGACCATGTTCAGCGCCTTTGTCATTGCCGCCATCCTCAGAAGTTTCGGTCCGCCTGGCGTGTTCGTCTTCATCGCCGGCTGCATGATCGTGGTGGCAGGCGTGATCGGAATGTTCGGCCCCAGGACCAAGGACTTGCCGCTTGAACATATTTCCCGCTAATCAGGGGAAGTGCGGGACAGATTGAAGTCATGAACTACCGTCACGGCTATCACGCGGGCAATTTTGCCGATGTCGTCAAGCATGTCGCGCTGGTGGCGATCCTCGAGCACTTGAAAAAGAAGGAGACGGGGTTTTCGGTGATCGACAGCCATGCGGGGCGCGGGCTCTACGATCTGGCCGGCGATCAAGCGTCGCGCACAGGCGAGGCGCAAGCCGGCATCGCGCGGCTTCAGGACCTGTGCGGTCAGATGCCGGAGGTGCTGTCCACCTATCTTTCGCTGGTGAAGGACAGTGGTGTTGGAGCCTATCCCGGTTCTCCCCTGATTGCCGCGAACCTGTTGCGTGCGCAGGACCGCCTGATCGCGATCGAGAAGCACCCGGAAGAATTCGCCGCCCTCAAGCAGACGCTGGCGCCTTTTCGCGATGCCACGGCCGAGCATGCCGACGGCTATCTCCGCAGCTTGAAACTGCTGCCGCCGCCGTCACGGCGCGGTTTGGTTCTGGTCGATCCGCCTTTCGAGTCCGAGAATGAATTCTCGGCCCTTGCCCAGTTCGTGCGCGAGGCCCATCGCAAGTTCGCCACCGGCATCTTTCTGATCTGGTATCCCGTCAAATCGCGGCCCGAGAGTGACGCTTTCCTGGGCGAGGTGCTGGCCGGCGGCATCGGCAAGGCGATCACCGTTGAGACCAAGGTTGCGGCGCCGGAAGGCAAGTTGGACCGCGCAGCCTTGCTGGTGGTGAACCCGCCTTATGGCTTCGAGGCGCAGATGCTCGCCGCGGCCGCGCTTCTGGCCCCGCGCCTGGAGGCGCAGATCGCCTTGGCCTGGGTGGCAGGTTCGGAATGAGCGCTTTGTCGGACCTGACGTTCGAGGCCTGGCTGGATCATGCCTTCGGCCAAGAAGTGCGGTTTCAAAGACCGCCTTGGTATTTCGATCCGGACGCGCCTTATTGGGATCCTCAAGCCGACACGGCGATCGGCTATCTGACGCGCCTGTTCCAGACCCCTTCCACACTTACGGAGCAGTTTTCCGACGACCAGATCGCGCAAGGCCTGACCTACCTGTTGAACACCGGGGCCGTTGGCGACAATGGCTGGTTTTATAGCCGCGAAGTTCCAACGTCCGCGCGAAAGGCCTGCATTGCCGCCACCTTCAATCTCTTCTCCGAAATTTTTCAGCCCCGCTGCGCGCCGGTCCTGGGCCATCTCGCCAAAGTTCAGACAACGGCTCTCAATACCGTCGCCTATATGTTCTGGGACGTTTTCCCTTGCGTGGCATTGCCGCAAGACCCGGACAGGGACGAACTGCAATTGGAGACGCTGGCGGTCATGGAGCGCATTTTGAGCCTGCCGTCCGTCGCCTGTGTGGAGAGCGCGCTGCATGGGCTCGGTCATGCGCACGCTTCCTATCCCGGACAGGTCGAGCAGATCATCGATCGCTATCTGGCGAGGGGGAGGGCCAGGGCCGCGGAAATCCTGGCCTATGCCCAGGCCGCCCGCTGCGGTTGTGTTTTATAATTCCAGGTAGCCGGCCATCCGCGGCCCCATGGCCCTGCTTCTGCTGACCTTTTCGGGCCGACAGCCCGGAAATTGGGTGGGGGGTAGGTGCACATGGTTAACCGTTCACCGAACGAAGCGCTCGGTGACTGCCCAAAATGCAAGTCTCTGCTATGGTCCCGCCATGAGCCACGCGGCAGTAGCGACACGCAAAGGTCGCCGAAGGCGGAGAAAGCCTTCGGTCATGGGCCGTTCTCTGCTTTGGATTGTGGGAATCTCGGGGATTGCTTTGGTTGTCATCCTTTGCATTCGCATCTTCGGCGACAGCTCTACGGCGTACAACCGCGCAATGTCCGACTGCATAAGCAGTCACACGCAAGACAAAGAGACGCTCAGTGGCGAGGAAGCACGCGCCATCGGTAGAGCGTGTGCAAATGCTATGGGTCAGCCCGGAGCGCAATAAGCGTTGCGGGCCTTGCGCGTGCGCCTTTGGTTTGCCAGCTTCTGCAGCGTCCCGCTCAATTGGAAAGTGATGGAGCCGGCGTTACAACCGCTCCGAGCCGCATTTGGTCCGTCGCAGGCTGCTGCGGGATCAAATGAAAGGATTGCTCGGCAAATTTCTGGCCGCCAACCCATAATTGTATCGTCCATTTGCCGGGCACCATTAGCCACGGTTCGTTAATTTTACAAGCCAAGGCTTTCACGGCTCCAACGCGCTCCATATCCACATGTGAGACAGAGTGAACAATGCCGTCTGTCGGGCTAACAACTCCGCCTGACGGAAAGATTATGACTGTCTTGATTGCAACGGGAGCACCTATTGGATCGCCGACAATCCTGAAGCGGAAGCCAAAATTGATTCCGAGCTTGGCTGGTATCGAACTGGTCACCGCTATCAGCTGTACGTCATCGACGGTATAGGCAGGGACACCCTTCGGGAGAGGGCCGTTCATGGGCTCGTAAATCCCGGGGGAAACGATGTCGATCAGCTCGACGCTCCCATGAGTTTGAGATTGGGCAGCCTGCGCGGTGGTTATGAACGACAAACCAACCAACAATGCGAAAAGCCCGCCGATTACGCCGCGTGCCGTGAAATGCAGCCGCCCCGCGCCCCCCGCGTCATCAGGTACCGCGACTGCAACCGTGAGGACTGTCTTTTGGGGAGATGCCCTGTCGGCAGGGGGCGCCAATTGCTGCGCGCCGGCGTGAGTCGCGTGCTGCCACATGGGCGACATGTTTATTGTGGTTACTGAGCTCCAACGTAAGGAACTCGCTTTCGGTTCCGCTGCCCGGACATTATTTGTTCCAGCCCGGCCGATTTTGCGGCGCTGTTTCTCAGCCAAGGAGAGACAAGTTTGTGCCCCCTTCCCAATCGCGCCATATGCCAGCAAAGAACATCAGCGGCCGGCTTTAACTTGGGCGAACTATGTCCAGGTGGAGCGACCGTCTTGGCGGCACCAGGCTGAGATGACGAACACCGTACAACAGGACAACTCCCAGCACATGGTTTGTGGCCTCGGAAAGCAGCGCGCGTTGTGCGCTGCCTTCCAACACGGGCCCTAGGCACGCGGCAATCGAGGCAATTTTCTAGGCCACTGATCCCGCTTGCGTTTTTGGGGCGGTTCCCATATCACCGCCGACGGACAGGTGGTCGAGTGGTTGAAGGCACCGCACTCGAAATGCGGCGTACGTGCAAGCGTACCGTGGGTTCGAATCCCACCCTGTCCGCCAGTAGTAGGGGGCCTTGTGCCCCCTTTTTACTGGCGGAATGGGTTCGGTAAACGGAGCCCCGGCTTTGTCAAAAACGCTTCCCGCCTCGACTGGGTTGATTGTGTTGCTTGCCGCCGGACAGGTGGTCGCTCAACCCGTTCTTGCTCCCGCTCCCGCGACAGAGTTTGTCTCCGTTTATGGCTTTAAGAGCAGCCTGGTGCGGGCGCTGGAAGCGAAGCGCAATTCCGCCAACATTTCGGATTCCATCGAGACAGAGGATATTGCGAAATTTCCCGACCTCAACCTGTCGGAATCCATTCAGAGGATTCCGGGTGTTGCGATATCGCGCGATGCGGGGGAGGGACGTCAAATCACGGTCCGGGGCCTCGGCGGCAGCTTTACGCGCACCTTGATCAATGGTGTGGAGGCGCTTGCCACTTCCAGCGGCAGCGACGCATTGCCGCCCGGCACCAATCGAACGGGTGCCTTCGACTTCAATGTCTTTGCATCGGACCTGTTCAGCGAAATCACCGTCGAGAAAAGCGCTTCGGCCCGGACGGAAGAGGGCTCGTTGGGCACAACGATCGAGTTGCGAACGGCTCGTCCATTCGATTATCCAGGCTTCACCTTGGTGGGATCGGCAAAGGCCGATCACAACGACCTGGCAGGCACCACAAGTCCCCGCCTATCGGCACTGATCTCTGACACCTATTTGGACGGCACGCTTGGGGTTCTGCTATCGGCTGCCTACAATCAGCGCAATCTGATTGGTACGGGCGCCTCCACCGTGCGCTGGACGGGTGGCCTATCGCCCGTCGCGGATGGTTTTGCAGCCGTCACTGCGCCGGGCCTGAGTTTGGCCGATGTCAATTCCATCTCGCCAAATACGCTGTTTCACCCGCGCAATCCCCGCTTCGATCAGTATCGCGACCGGCAACACCGGCTCGGCCTCACCGGCACGATCCAGTGGCAACCCGACGAAGCAACGCTTCTCACCTTTGACGCACTTTATGCCGATTTTGGCGGTCGTCGCGATCAGGCTGCCCTGGAATCCTTCACATTCATGCAGCCCGGGTCGTGCGCAAGCCCGACCGCACAGGCCAATTGCGGCATCAATCAAACGGTCATCACGGCCGCGACCGTCACCACGCCCCGCCCGGGCTTTCGTGTGTTGAGCGCGGGCACCTTCAACAATGTGGATCTGCGGTCCGAAGTCTCGCGCGACGAGCTGGGCACCAAGTATCAGCAATTGACGCTGAACGGCATGCGTCGGTTTGGTGATTTCATCAAGATAAACGGCACGCTGGGCTATGCCAATTCGGCCTTCGGAAACCCGTTCGATACCACTGCCTTCTTTGAGCAGGACAATGTCCAAGGCTACGCCTATGACTACAGCACCCAATTGCCCTTAATTACCTACGGCACAGGCAAGATCACCGATCCGAACAGCTGGTATCTGGCCGAAATCCTCAAAAGCCCGAACTGGGTCTATAACAAGATTTGGCATGGTCACGCTGAAATCGCCTGGCAGACTTCCGACTGGCTGACGTTCAATGCCGGCACCAATTGGGTGCAGTACAAGAACGTAGCCGTCACGTTCAACCGGTCCGACGGCACCAACGGCTTCATCACGAGGGTGCCTGCAGGTTATTCCACGGGCGTAAGCGGTATCGCCGCATTGCAGAGCTTCACTGCTCCAGGGTTGCCCTTGGGCAACGCGATGCAATGGCTGGTGCCGGATCTTGATGCGGCCGCTCAAGCTTTGCACCTGTACGACACGACATTCATGCGTTCCGTTACGGCTCTGCCCGTGAACACGCTATGGGTCAGCCCATTTGCGAATGCAAAATGCTTCACCCAAGGGTGCGGGCTTTTCAATGTAGGACCGGAGCCTGTGCTGGGTTCCAATTATGCAATTTTGCAAATCAACAATGGCGGCTTCCTGCAAGCGGATTTCCACACCGGATTCGTTGGCTTCCCTGTTCGCGGAAATATCGGCGTCCGCTATGTCACAACCCACACGCAGGTCACCGGCTACAGCATCTTCACGACCACAAATGTAAATGTGCCCTCGCTGGGACAGAACCAGACCGTCAACACCATTGCGCCGACGGTACGGTCACACGACTATTCCGACTTGCTGCCGTCCGCCAATATCGTGCTTGAGCCGTCGGAAAACTTCCTGATCCGAATAGCCGCAGCCAAGACGATGTCGCGGCCGCCGCTCGGCAGCCTCAATCCCGCGCCGACCATTTCGGTCCTTGGCAATCACAGAGTTACCGCGGGCAATATAAACCTTGCGCCATTCAGGGCCGAAACCGTCGATCTGGCGTTCGAATGGTATTTTGAAAAGGGGGCGTTGCTTTCCTTTGCGGGCTTTCACAAGGAGATAAGCACCTTTGTGCAGAATTACACATCGCCTCTGTCTCTCTTCAGTGCCAATCCCTTCGGTCTTCCCGATTCGTCCGGCATTGCCGCCTGCGGCACCCAGGTGGGCTGCGCGGTGAATTCTCAACAATGGATGTTCAGCTATCCCTTGAACACGCCCGGTGGACCGCTTGCCGGCCTGGAGATCGCTTATCAGCAGCCGTTCACCTTCTTGCCGGCACCGTTCGATAGATTGGGGTTTTTGGGAAACTACACCTATGTCGACTCCCGGATATCCTATTTGAATTCTTCCGGCGCGGTAGCTGCGGTCAATCAACTGACAAACCTGTCGCATGTCTCTTACAACGCCACGCTCTATTATGAGGACACAAGGATCAGCGCGCGCCTTTCAGCCGCTTACCGGTCCAAATATTTGACCGTCGTGCCCGGACGCAATGGCGCGGACGTCGAGGGCACGGCATCGACCATGAATGTCGATGCTTCGGCGACCTACCATCTCGATGGGAATTTTGCGGTCACGCTGGAAGCGATCAACCTGACCAACCAGGACCAAAATCAATATTTCGACTCGTCGGA
>Ga0105243_10004766_pt1 | contig 10661 bp, 10 predicted proteins | sample KBSM34metaG_FD_81525 | JGI IMG/M metagenome (GOLD analysis project Ga0105243, IMG submission 81525) | Miscanthus rhizosphere microbial communities from Kellogg Biological Station, Michigan, USA - KBS M3-4 metaG | ecosystem: Host-associated > Plants > Roots > Rhizosphere > Soil | place...
CCCGTTCCGCGAGCGCGTGCCCGCCCGGCACCGCCGTCAAGGCGGTCAACTTGCCCTCGGCGTCGAACCCGCAGAGGCCCGCGCGGCGCGTTCGCTTCGGTCGAGGGACGACGAAACCCGTATCGCGCATGCCCAGGGGCCCGAAGAGGCGCCGATCGAGGACGACGCCGAGAGGTGCATCATCGAGACGCGCGATGAGGAATCCGAGCAGGTCGGTCGACAGTCCGTAATGGAAGCCGGCCCCCGGCTGATCGATCAAGGGCAGGGTGGCGAGTCGCGCGATCCACTCGTCCGGGGCGAGGGCATTGTCCATCGTCCCTCCGAGGGCTTCGGAGCAGGCGCGAGAGATCGGGCCACGATGGAACTCGCCGTAGGTGAGGCCGGAGCGGTGAGTGAGGAGATCGCCGAACGTGATCGGCCGCTCCGCCGCATCCGTCTGGTCCAGAGGACCATTCGGGTCGCGCAGGACTCGAAGGCGTGCGAGCTCGGGAGCCAGGCGCGCGATGGGTTCGTCCAGTGCAAAGCGGCCTTCGTCGTACAAGATCAAGGCGGCCACGGTCGTCAGCGGCTTCGTCATCGACGCGATTCTAAAAATCGTGTCCCGCTCGACGGGCAGATCCGTCACCAGGTCCCGACGGCCCACGATCGCCGTGTGCGCCACTCGTCCGCCCCGCCACACGAGCGTCGCGGCGCCGGCGAGGGCTCCGGCATCGACGTAGGCTCGAAGAGCGTGTTCGATCGAATCCTGCTGCGACATGCCAGAACAATATGCCGCTGGAGGCCCTCCGTTGCCATCCCGACCCGGTGAACGCCACCAGCCTCCCGTCGCTTAGAATCACCGGCGACCGCAGCACCCCTGGCCTCGACATGACGATCCCGGCCGCACGCATCCGTCTGATCCTCGCCATCGTCCTGCTGGGCTTCGCGACGGCCCGCCTCGAAGCGCGGCCTGGAGGCGGCCAGGGATATTCAGGCGGGTCCAGCGGGAGATCCTCGGGCTCCTCGTCCCGATCCTCCTCGAGCCGCGGATCGAGTTCCTCATCCTCCAGCGGGTACACCGGCAGCTCGGGTCCGGCCGTCAGCGTGAGCGCCGATGATCCGTTCGTCTGGATGGCGCTCGCCGTGATCACCGTCTGCGTCGTCGGGTACTTTGGCTTGATGAGCGTCGCCGAGGCCTACCGGATCAAGCGCGACGGTGAGACGAGGACCTGGGACAGCCGCAGCGAACGGCCGGTCGCCTCCTCGCCCGGAGACGGCGGTCCGGCCTGGTGGCCACCCAAACACGCGTTCGCGCTCGTCCGCCCGACGGATCCCGAGTTCTCCGCCGTGCTGTTCGAGGACTTCGTCTACGGCCTGTACGCGGCCGCGCATCGCGCGCGCCATTCCCGCGAGTCGCTGGCCCTCCTCGCCCCCTATCTGTCGATTCCGGCCCGCAACGGGCTGCGAGCGCTCCCTCCGGAGGGTGCCATCGTGCAATCCGTCGTCGTCGGCGCGATGCGCGTCCTCGGCGCACGCCCGAATCCTCCGGACCCCGCACGCCGGTCGCACGAGATCAAGATCGAGATCGAGTCCAACGTGACGGCGATCCCCGCGTCCGCGTCCGGGCTGGTCGCGGCGTACCTCAAGGAAGTCTGGATCCTCTCGCGAAGCGCGCAGGCGCACACGCGCCCCTGGAAGGGTGCGCGAACGTTCGGATGCCCGGCCTGTGGTGCACCTGCCACCGAGATCGGAGACGGCCGCTGCCGCGCCTGCGGCCAGGTGACGGAGCCCGGCCGCTTCGACTGGCAGGTGACTTCCGTCGGCGTCGTCGAATCCGAGCCGCGTCCCCCGGCGCTCACGGGCGAGGTCGAAGAGCGCGGCACGGACCTTCCCACCGTCGCCAGCTCGTCCCTCGCCGTGGACTGGGAGGCGCTCACCGCCGCCGATCCCGCGGTCACGAATCAGGCCATCGCGGAGCGGCTCACCGGGATCTTCTCGTCCCTCCACGCGGCCTGGGCCGCCCAGGACCTGCGCCCGGTGCGACCCTACGTGTCCGACGCGCTCCTCCAGTACCTCCAGTACTGGGTGGACGCGTACAGGGTCCAGGGCCTGCGCAACGCGGTCGAGAACGCGCGCATCACGCGGCTCGAGAAGGCCAAGGTCACGCGCGATCTCCACTACGACGCCGTCACGCTGCGGGTCTTCGCCACCGGCTTCGAGGTCACGACGAACGCGGCGGGCGAGGTCGTGGGGGGCAGCCGCCGGCGCGAGCGTCCCTACTCCGAGTACTGGACCCTGATCCGCGGGGCCGGCGTGCGTGGCCAACCCGCCCGCGCGCAGGCCTGCCCCGGATGCGGCGCCGCCCTCGAGATCAACATGGCGGGCTCGTGCGCGTACTGCGGCGCGCACGTCACGGCCGGCGAGTTCGACTGGGTGCTGAGCCGGATCGAGCAGGACGATTCGTATTCCGGCTGAAGCGGAGGGCACCTTGGCGAGGGCGTTCCTGGACGACCGCGGCAAGGAGGCGCTGCGCGGCGCCGTGCGCGCGGTGGAGGAGCGAAGCGCGGCCGAGGTGGTGATCCTCGTGCGCGAGCGCTCCGGGCCCTATCTCCACGCGAGCCTCCTCTCCGGTGCGATCGCGGCCTACCTGACGCTCTGGTTCCAGCTCTTCTCGCCCTGGGAGTATTCGCTGCTCCTCATCCAGCTCGCGCCCGCCGTCGCCGGCACGGCGATCGGGCTGCTGACCTCGGTTCTCCCCGACCTGCAGCGGCTCCTCACGCCGGGACACATCCGCGAGAGCTACGTCCGCACGAAAGCGCGGGCCGCCTTCCACGACCACGGAGTCGCGGACACGCGCGGACGCACCGGCATCCTCGTCTACGTCTCGCGGCTCGAGCGGGAGGCCGAGGTCCTCGCCGACCGCGGCGTCCGCGATGCCGTCGAGGCGCAGGCCTGGGAGAAGGCCGCGCGGGCCATCCGGTCGGCGGCCGGGGGGCGCCGGCCCGATGCCGCCGCGCTCGCGATCACCATCGCCTCCCTCGGCGACCTGCTTCAGCCCGTGCTGCCACGCCAGGCGGGCGACGTCAACGAACTCGCGGACGAGCCCGCCTGACGTCCGCGCCTGACCTCCGGCCCGCGGCAGATCGAGCGGAGGGCTACCGTAGCCCGAACTGCAGCTTGATCGTCACGGAGACGGTCTTGCGCTTGCTGCGCGTGTCGTAAGCGCCCGACCAGGAGAACTCCGCGCTCGCGTCAGCCCGGCCCTCCCGTTCGCGCACCGTATTCCTGTTCGACCCGAACGAACACGACATCCCAGCGCATGTGACGGCTCGTGGCGATGGGAGGCGGCGAGAAATGCTCGTCGAGCATGCGGACATCCCGCATGTCGGACACCTTGAATCGGCGCCAGTCCGGCAGCTTCCCCGATCTGCTTTCGCCGCCGACCTGGTAGACCAGCACGTGCTCCACGCCGTCGAAGTTCCCGTACGTGTGCGGCTGCGCGACGCGTCTCAGTCCGTGCAGGAGAAAATCGATCAGCCGCCTGTCGTTGATGGCATGACGCAGGATCCCGTCGACGTCCATGGAAAGCCTCCGCGAATGGCCGGCTTCCCTACTCCCATGTTCCCAGCCTACGGCGGCAGGCCGGAGCGACGAAAGCCCCGCGAGACCGATTTACGGGATCACACCGCGTCGTCGTCGAGGACGGCGGGCAGGATCTCCTCCACCGCCCCGCGAAGCGCCACCACCGCCAGGCGATCGAGCGGGGTCGGCTCGCGGTTGACGATCAAGATCGGCACGCCGGCCCGAGCCGCGGCCTCGGGGATGGCCGCCGCCGGATGGACGACCAGGGACGAGCCCAGGACCAGGAGGAGGTCGGCGGTCCGCGCGAGCTCGAAGGCGGCGTCCAGGACGTCCGCGGGCAGCGATTGGCCGAAGGAGACCGTCGCCGGCTTGAGCGGCCCGCCACAGGAATCGCAGAGGGGGACGGCGCAGCCCGCGGTCAGCCGCTCCTGGATCTCGGCCGCGGGGTACGAACGCCGGCAGGCGAGGCATTCCACGCGCCGGTTGGTGCCGTGCAGCTCGAGGACGCGCTGGCTGCCCGCGTCCTGATGGAGGCCGTCGATGTTCTGGGTGATCACGCCCAGGAGGCGCCCCTGCGTCTCGAGCCGCGCGAGAGCGCGGTGCGCCGCGTTGGGACGGGCGCCCGCGAACTCCGCGTACGTCTCCTTCTTGTAGCGCCAGTATCGGCGGCGTGCGTCCTCACTGGCGAGGAACTCCTGGATCGTCACTGGGCGGTAGCGGCTCCAGATCCCGCCCGGGCTGCGAAAGTCCGACACGCCGGAAGCGGTGCTGACGCCCGCGCCGGTGAAGGCGACGGCGCGCCGGCTCCCGCCGACGAGCCGGCGGGCGGAATCGTAGATTCGGCTCCCACCAAGGCATCGGACTTCGTCGTCGGCCATGGGTGGAGACACTACGCGCCTCCGGATCAGCTGTCGATGCGCACCCTCTGGCCGCAGCAGGAAGGCCGAGCGTGGGCCCTGGGCTACCGGCGGATCACACGGAACGCGTATTCCGTGTTCACCACCCTGGAAGATCCGAACGTCCGGCGGCGAGCCTTCGAGGCCGGAGCCTCGGCCTTCGTGCACAAGCTCGCGTTGGACGACGACCTGCTCTCGGCCATCAAGCGCCTCTAGGTCGCCGCGCTTCCCACGAGCCCGCGGGCCGAGTCAGCGTCCCGCCTGCTCGTGCCAGCGGAGGACGCGCAGTGCGCGGAGGGTGTTCCACCGGCTCGGCCGTCCCTCGCCTTCGTCCATCTCGATCGGCATCCGCCCGGGATAACGGGTCTCGAGCGGCCACCGGCCCTCACCGTCGCGCTTCGAGGCGACCAGCTCGACCGCCTCCGCGACCCGCTCGTCGGGCGCGACGCCGGCGCGGCGCAGGTACTCGAGCCCCCGCAACACGTCGTAGTGCCACCAGGTCGGGAAGGCGAAGCGCGTCCAGGCGGCGCCGCCCTTGCGGTCTCGCTCGATCGCCTCGCCGGTCGACCGCCGCCGGAAGAGGCGGCGCTCCAGGAGGTACTCCTGGCCACGCAGCCGGGCCTCGGTCACCTTCGGGCTGCTCCCGACCGCGCGTTCGTGCTCGAGAAGGGCCTCGAGCACGCAGATCGTGGTGTTGAACGACGACCGGGTCGAGCCGCTTTCCGCCTCGCAGTTCCAGCCGCCGTCGGGCAGCTGCTCCCCGAGCAGCCGGTCGACGATGCCCCGGACGTCCTGGCCGAAGTAGGCGCCGCTCGCCGCGACCTGGCCGTTGATGCACGGCTCGACCTCGCCCGCGAAGTAGGGATTGGCGTCGCATTCCGGCGGCCCGCTTCCCTGCCATGTCACGCCGTCGCGGACGAGACGCAGCGCGCGCCGTGCCTCGGAGCTCGCGGGATCGAGACCCATTTCCCGCAGGAGCGACAGGACGTGCATCGTGGAGTCCCATCCGCGGTTCCAGGCCGCGCCACCCCACCGCCCGTCGGCCGCCTGGAGGGCGAGCAGCCGCGCGCCGGCGCCCTCGGCGCCGACCCGCGCGCGCTCGGCCGCGACCTCCTCCGCGGACGCATCCGTCAGATCCCGCATCACTTGCCAGCGGATCGATGCGTCCGAGTCAAGCAGCCAGTCGACCACGCTCATGCGCATACCGCGGTCAGTCGAACCACGAAGGGCCTACCGCAAACCAAACTGCAGCTTGATCGTCACGGAGGCCGTCTTGCGCTTGCTGTGCGTATCGTAGGCGCCCGACCACGAGAACTCCGCGCTCGAGTTGGGCTGCGTGATCTGGAAGACGCCCAGGTTCGAGTAGTGCAGGGCGCCGAGGCTCCCCCCCGCCGCCTCCACGATGCGTTCGGCGCGGGTGCGGCCGTCCCGAGTGGCGGAGGCGATCATCTCCAGCTTCAGCTCACCCAGCTTCGTGTAGTAGTACTCGGGCGGAGTCGAGTAGAACTCGATTCCGGCGTCGATGAGGCTCATCACGTCACGCGAGAACACCTCGATCCGGTCCACGTCCGCCGACTCGATCTCCATCCGCTGGGTCAGCAGGAAGCCCTTGGGGGTGCGCACCAGGCGTTGCGCGCTGTCGGTGCTCTCTTCGAACTCCTTCTCGATCTCCACGGGCGCAAACGCGATCTCCTCGGGCTTGACCCCCTTGGCCGCACAGAACTTCTTGACGGCGTCCAGATCGTGCCGCAGCCCTTCCGAGGCCGTCCTCAGGTTCGGATCGCGGCGCACGAAGTGGCCCTTCCAGACCACGAGGTCCGAAACGAAGTCGCGCTTGGCCAGTCCGGTGACGTTGACGAGATCGTTGGCACGGGCGCGCGTCTTGAAGGTATACGCGCCGATGAGGACGCTCACCAGGGCGGTGGCGCAGGCCAAGCCGACGGTCGCGAAGCTCTTCACAGTGGCGCCATTCTATGCGGTGGATCCACGTGGGCACGGAACGTCATGAAAGCGTTTTCGGACAGAAACCGATCGCTGACGTGGTCAGTTTTTGCTTGACCAGAGCGAGCAGGCTGGCGTCACACTACGCATATCCGAGGCGGATCAAGGCGGCAGTCGCAGGAGGAGGTATTCCATGAATCCACGTTTCCAATCGAGAGTGGCCACTTCCTGCGTGTGGGTTGTCGGCGCGATGCTGGCTGCGTCTCCCTCCGCGCAGGCCGCCATCGGTTTCGACGCCGCCAGCCGGGCCGCCACCACGTCGACGGGCCGGACGTCGTTGTCGTGGTCACACACGGTCGGCGGCGGAGCCGATCGCGTGCTCGTGGTCGGCGTGGCCGTCGAAGACGCGTCCACGGCCGACGCCAACATCACCGCCGTGACCTTCCGCGGCGTGGCCCTCACTGCGGTCCCGAACTCCAAGCGGAGCGGCGGCGGAACCGGCATCATCCAGACCCAGCTGTTCTACCTGCTTCACACGGGTGTGGGCGCCGCCGGAGCAGGCACGGTGAATGTCACCATGCAGGGAGCCGTCGACGGAATCACAGCGGGCGCGGTGTCACTCACGGGCGTGAGCCAGGCGGCACCGCAGTCCGTGGCCACCAACGTGGACACCAGCGGCGCCGATTCGATCTCCACCAGCATCAGCACCGCGACCGCCAACTCCTGGATCGTGGACGTGGTCGGCAGCGGGAACTCGGGCTCGTTCACCGCCGCCAGCGGTCAGGTCGAACGCTGGGACATCGCGGCCAGCGGCATGACCGGTGCCACCAGCACCAAGGCCCTGACCGCCGCGGGAAGCACGACCCTCGGCTGGACGCACAACGGCGCCAACCGGCTCGCGCACTCGCTGGTCTCGCTGGCGCCGTCCGGGACGGGCACCCAGACCTTCACGCTGACCACCAACGTGAGCGGCTCGGGGAGCGTGGCCCGCAACCCGAACGCGTCGAGCTACGTCGCGGGCACGGTGGTCACCTTGACCGCGACGCCGGCCGCCAACTTCCAGTTCTCGGGCTGGAGCGGCGACCTCACCGGCTCCGCAAATCCAGCCACCATCACCATGAGCGCGAACCGGACGGTGACGGCCACCTTCACCCCCGTGACGGGCGGCCCCTTCACGCTGACCACCAGCGTCACCGGGCAGGGCAGCATCACGCGCAATCCAAGCGCCACCAGCTATCCGGCGGGCACCGTGGTCACGCTGACCGCGAACGCCGCGAGCGGCTGGCGCTTCGACAGCTGGAGCGGAAACCTGGCCGGCTCCGCCAACCCGACCACCATCACCATGAGCGCAAACCGGAGCGTGGTCGCGAACTTCGTGCAGGTCACCGGGAACCTGGACTTCAACCTCTACGGGTTCGCGGCCACCGGCACCGGCACCACCGGCGGTGCGGGCGGACCCACGGTGGACGTCAGCACCCTCGACCAGCTCCGGAGCGCCTGCGGCCAGGCCGGTGCGCTGATCATCCGCGTCTCGGGAACCATCACCGGCAACGAGGCGATCCGGGTCGAGTCGAACAAGTCGATCCTGGGCCGGCCCGGCGCGCACCTCGTCGGGATCGGCTTCACCATCGGACGCAGCAGCGCCTTCGGCCAGGTGAGCAACGTGATCATCCGCAACCTGATCATGGAGAAGCCGCTGGCACCGATCGACAAGGTCACGGTCCAGTACGGCGCGCACCACGTCTGGATCGACCACAACGAGTTCTTCAGCGACCTGGACCACGGGATCGACTTCTACGACGGCCAGGTCGACCTCACGCACGGCGCGGACTTCATCACCATCTCCTGGAACGTGTTCCACGACCACTTCAAGAACTCGCTGGTGGGCAACAGCGAGAACACGGGCGACGAGGACAGCGGCCACCTGCGCGTGACCTACCACCACAACCTGTTCACGCGCGTGGACGGGCGCAATCCGAGCATCCGCTTCGGCACCGGCCACGTCTACAACAACCACTACCTCGACATTCCGGACTACGGGATCGCCTCCCGCCAGAACGCCCAGGTCCGGGTCGAGAACAACTACTTCGACAACGTCGAGACACCGATCCGCGCGGATACCAGCCTCAGCGACGTCGCCGGGTTCGTGAACCAGGTGAACACGAACGTATTCGTGAACTGCGGCCCCAACAGCATCACCACGCCGGCGGGGAACTTCGTTCCGCCCTACAGCAATCCCCTGGATCCGGCGGCGAGCGTGCCCGCGATCGTCCAGCAGGGCGCGGGGGTGGGAAAGGTGACGTTCTAAGCCGCCTCTCCAGTGGCGTTCGCCCCGCGCAGCACACGGAGGGCGCGCCGTGTGTTCCAGCGCCTGGGCTCGCCCGCCCGTGGTGATGGCCCATGGGACCAAGGTCCCATGACGCGGGCGCCGCGCGTTCGTATAGATAAGCCATGCGCGAGCCGAGATGCTGACCCTCCTGCTGAAGGAGATCCGCCACAACCCGCTGCTTTGGCTCCTGGTCTTCGTGCCCGCGGTCCTGGCCGGGGAGAAGCTGGCGCCCGACGCCCACACGCTGCTCTTCGTGCTCTCCGTCCTGGCCATCGTGCCGCTGGCCGCGCTGCTCAGCCACGCGACGGAGTCCGTGGCCGCCAAGACGGGCGACGCGATCGGCGGCCTGCTGAACGCCACGCTGGGCAACCTGACCGAGCTGGTGATCGCGCTCGCGGCGCTGCGCGCCGGGCAGTACATGCTGGTGAAGGCGTCGATCGCCGGCGCCATCGTCACCAACACCCTGTTCATGCTGGGTGGCTCGTTCCTGCTCGGCGGGCTGAAGCATCACGTGCAGGAATACAACCGCATGGGCGCCCGCTTCCAGGCCGGCCTGCTGTTCCTGGCCACGATTGCGCTCCTGATTCCCTCGGCCATGGCCGGGGCCGACCGCGCGCCGGGGATTGCCTTCACGCGGACGCTGAGCCTGGGGCTCGCCGTCGTGCTCGTCGCCGCCTACGCGCTGAGCATGCTGTTCTCGCTCAAGACGCACCCCGAGCTCTTCGCCGGCGCCGCGCACGCCGAGGACGAAGAGGTGCCCTGGCCTCTGGCCCTGGCCCTGCCCACCCTGGCCGGCGTCACCGTCGTGGTGGCACTGGTGAGCGAGGTCTTCGTGGAGTCGGTGCAGAAGGCGGCGACCGAGTTCGGGATGAGCCCGGCCTTCGTGGGTTTCATCATCGTGGCCCTGGTGGGCGCGGCGGCGGAGATGGCCTCGGCGTTCTCCGGGGCGCGCAAGAACCGCCTGGACCTGAGCGTGGGGATCGCGCTCGGCAGCGCGTCCCAGATCGCGCTCTTCGTCGCCCCGGTGCTGGTGCTGCTGAGCTACGTCATGGGTCCGGCCCCGATGGACCTGCAGTTCTGGCCGGGCGCGGTGGTGATGATGCTGATCTCGACTCTGACCGCGTCGCTGGTGACCAACAGCGGGCGCTCGGCGTGGTTCATGGGCGTGCTGGTGCTTCTGGTGTACGTGATCTTCGGAATGACGCTCTACCTGTTGCCGCCCGCCGCCCAGTGAAGCGCCCCCTTGACCCGGCGGCGCCGCAGCGCCTGGTTGAGCGCGAAGAGGACGACCATCACGGGCGGCAGGGCGAAGACGTCCCAGAGGGCCGTCACCCGATGCGTTGCCGGCGCGACGGGAAGAAGGCACGACAGGTCGCTGGCCTGACCGGCCCGGCTCACCGAGACGCCGAGCCGCCACTCCCCCACCTCGCCCAGGTCCACCTGCGCGGCCTGGAGCAGCTTGTTGGTGGCCTGGGACCGGAGTGCGCGAACGGCGAAGCCGGTGCTCGAGGGCGAGGGCGGGTCGAAGCGAAGCGTGACCTCCGCGTCCAGGACGGGCGCGCCCGAGGGATCCTGCACGAGCACGCTCACGTCCTGCGGCCCCGCCGGTAGCGGATCGGGCGCGGTAAAGACGGTCACGACGAGCGCGCCCCGGCGCTCGCGCAACCGCACGACGCCGCCGTCGGGCCAGGCCGCCGGCACGGCCAGGAGAAACAGCGCCGCCAGCGCCGCCGCGCGCCGCTGCGTACTCAATGGACCATCCCCCGCATGGCCATCGGCTGCAGGAAGGTCCACACCCCCACCGCGTAGAGCGACACGGCGACGGTCACCCACGGCACGAGCGGCCCGCGCGTGAGGCGGAGCCCCGCACCAGCGCCGCGCACGATCCGCCAGCCCACGTACAGCGAGACCAGGAGGCCAAGGTCCAGGAGCAG
>Ga0105243_10004768_pt1 | contig 10660 bp, 10 predicted proteins | sample KBSM34metaG_FD_81525 | JGI IMG/M metagenome (GOLD analysis project Ga0105243, IMG submission 81525) | Miscanthus rhizosphere microbial communities from Kellogg Biological Station, Michigan, USA - KBS M3-4 metaG | ecosystem: Host-associated > Plants > Roots > Rhizosphere > Soil | place...
AGCCGCCGAGCTCGAGGCCGATCGCTCCCACGCAGGTGAGATGGTCGTGCATCCGGTGCAGCTCGGAGGCGGCCACGCGGATGTACTGGGCGCGCTCGGGGATCTCCAGACCGACCAGCTTCTCCACGGCCTTGAGGAAGCCGAGGTTGTTCATGATCGCCGACACGTAGTTCAGGCGATCGGTGTAGGGCAGGCACTGGTTCCAGGTGACGTTCTCGCAGCTCTTCTGGAACCCGCGGTGGAGGAAGCCGATCTCGGGGTCGGCGCGGACGATGGTCTCGCCCTCCAGCTCGACCCGCATCCGGACCGTGCCGTGCATCGCGGGATGCGACGGGCCGAGGTTGATCATCATCCGCCGGGTCTGGAGGTGCGCCTCGAGCTCGGAGTCCTCCTCCGGCGGCCGCTCCTCGATCTCTCGTTCGTCGGCGTGTGCCATGGCGATGGGTCAGGCGGTGCCCGAGGTGCCGGGGCCGCGGAAGATGTCCCGGATCGGTCGCTCCGGGATGAGCGGCTGGCGCTCACGGAGAGGGTAGTCCTTGCGCAGCGGGTGCCCCTTGAACTCCTCGTACATGAGGATCCGCCGCAGGTCGGGGTGCCCGGTGAAGCGGATGCCGTAGAAGTCCCAGACGAACCGCTCCCACCAGTTGGCGCCCTGGAAGATCGAGGTGGCGCTGGGGATCTCGGGAGCCTCCTCGCCGGCGCGAATCTTGAGGCGCAGGTGCTCGTGGTGGGTGACCGAGTACAGGAAGTAGACGACCTCGAAGCGGGGCACGCTGTCGGTGAGCTGCAGCCGGTCCACCGCGTCCATCGAGAGGAAGAGCTTGAAGTCGAGCTGCGGGTCGTCCTTCAGGTGGGCGAGCACCTGCCGGAGCGAGTCGGGCTTCAGCACCCCCCAGGCTCCACCGGTCCGGTCGGTGTACTGCTCGACGAAGGCGTCGGGGTACTTCTCCTTCACGAGGGTCAGGGCGCGGAGGCTCACGGAGGTCGGGACGGCCTTTCCGGGACGGCGGGAAGGGTGCCGAGCGGCGCCGCGGGTTCTACTGGCCCGCAGCGGGGGCGTCAACGGACAACCTTGAAGAAGTTGGGGCACTTACCGCGCTCAGCAGATAGGGTGAGTTTCCATGGAAGGTCCCAGCGTCCAGGAGCGCTTCGCCCCCCACAACGCGTGCTTCGGCTGCGGTCCGAGCAACCCCAAGGGGCTGCGGATCCGGAGCTTCGAGGAGGGGGACCACCTGGTCGCCCGGTGGCGTCCGGAGGAGCACCACCAGGCGTTCCCCGGCGTGCTGAACGGGGGCATCGTCGGCGCGCTGCTGGACTGCCACTCGAACTGGGCGGCGACCGTGGCTCTGATGAAGGCGCAGAACCTTCCGTCGCCACCGTGCACGGTGACCTCCGACTTCGCGGTGACCCTGAAGCGTCCGACGCCGATGGGGCCGGACCTCGTGCTGTGGGCGAAGGCGGTGGACATCCAGGGCGACCGGGCGACGGTCGAGGCGACCATCACCGCCGAGGGGAAGGTGACCGCGACCTGCCGGGGGACGTTCGTCGCGGTGAAGCCGGGGCATCCCGCGTACCACCGCTGGTGACGAGGGGTCCGTGAAGCGACGAGGGTTCCTGAGGCTGCTCCTGGGTGGTGCTGCGGCGGGTGCGCTGGGCCCGTGGCGTGGAGAGGCGCTCGGAGCGACCGATTTTCGCCGGGTCCGTCCCGCGGACGCGGGCTGGCCCGGGGCGAATGCCTGGAAGGCGCTGGGCCAGCAGCTCCGCGGAGGCCTCGCCCGGGTCGACTCTCCGCTCGCGGCCGGTCCGGTCTCGCCCGAGCTCCTGAAGCAGATGGAGAACCCGTACTTCGTCGGCGATCAGGCCTGGGCCACGCAGAGCAGCGGCTGGGGCGGGGCGTGGAGCTCGAAGCCGAGCGCCTGGGCCGTCTCCGCGCGCACTGCGGAGGACGTCGCGGCGGCGGTCACCTTCGCCCGGAAGAATCGCATCCGACTGGTGGTGAAGGGAGGCGGCCACAGCTACCAGGGCACCTCGAACGCGCCCGACTCGCTGCTGGTGTGGACCCGTCCGATGGACCGGATCGTCCTGCACGACGCGTTCACCCCCCAGGGGTGCGCCGGGAAGGTCGGACCGGTCCCTGCGGTCAGCGTCGGCGCCGGCGCGCTCTGGCTGCACACCTACGATGCCGTGACCACCCGCGGAGGCCGCTACGTCCAGGGCGGAGGCTGCGCCACCGTCGGAGTCGCCGGCCTCATCCAGAGCGGCGGCTTCGGCAGCTTCTCCAAGCGCTTCGGGATGGCCGCGGCGAGCCTGCTCGAGGCGGACGTCGTCACCGCGGACGGGAAAATCCGCACCGTCAACGCGTGCACCGATCCTGACCTCTTCTGGGCCCTCAAGGGCGGAGGCGGAGGGACCTTCGGCGTGGTGACCCGGCTGACTCTGCGGACCCACGCCCTTCCCGAGACCTTCGGCGCGGTGCTCCTGAATATCCAGGCCGACTCGGACGCCGCGTACCGGCGGCTGATCGAGCGCTTCGTGGCGTTCTACAAGACGGCGCTCTTCAACCCTCAGTGGGGAGAGCAGGTGCGCTTCGGACCCCGGAACCGCCTCGGGATCCAGATGCTGTTCGAGGGCCTCGACAAGGCGAAGGCCGAGGAGATCTGGCGTCCCTTCCTCGCCGAGGTGGAGAAGCCGGACAGCGGGCTGCGGATCGAGCCCGGACGGGCGGTGGTGAGCTTCCCCGCGCGGGCCTTCTGGAACCCCGAGTTCCTGACGACGAAGATGAAGGACCACGTTCGAAGCGATCCCCGGCCCGGCGCCCCGGCGAACAACGTGTGGTGGGCCAGCAACCAGGAAGAGCTCTGCATCTGGTGGCACGGCTACGAGTCGACCTGGATGCCGGAGTCGCTCCTCGCAGACGCGCGGCAGAAGGACCTGGCCGCCGCGCTCTTCGCTGCCTCGCGGCACTGGTCGCTGTCCCTCCACTTCAACAAGGGCCTCGCCGGCTCGCCCCCCGAGGCCATCGCGGCCGCCCGCGAGACCGCGACGAATCCGGCGGTGCTCGGCGCGTTCGCGCTCGCGATCATCGCCGGCGGTGAGACGGCGAGATACGCCGGCGTCGCGGGCCACTCGCCCGACGAGACCGAGGGCCGCTCGGACGCGCAGGCCATCGGCGCGGCGATGGCCGAGCTCCGCAAGCTGGTCCCCGACCCGGGCTCCTACGTCTCCGAGAGCAACTACTTCGAGAAGGACTGGCAACGCGCCTTCTGGGGCAACAACTACGCCCGGCTTCGACGGATCAAGAAGAAGTACGACCGCGACGGCCTGTTCTTCGTGCACCACGGCGTGGGGAGCGAGGACTGGAGCGCCGACGGGATGGCACGCCTCCGAAGCTGAGTCCGCGGCCCTAAGGGATGCCGCAGCTCAGGCCGAAATTCGCCGGCTGGAGGACGACGCTTGGGTTGACGTCGGCCCAGCTCGAGGAGCTCACCGGGCAGGTCACCGTTCCCGCATCTGCTCCGCTCACCCGTGCCCAGAAGAAGTTCGTGGCACCGACCGCGGTGTTCGGCACGATCGTGCCCGAATGTCCCGGCGCCACGGTCCCGCCGTTGGGCAAGATGTTCTGGGCAGGCACCGTGACCCCGTTGATCTCGACGGTGCCGCCGTGGGCATTGACCAGGTCCACGCAACCCACCTGCCTCACGTTGGGGTCGCAGGGGCCGTTTCCCGTCCCCGAGGCCGAACCGCAAGCCGCGAGGGCCGAGGCGACGGCGAGGGCGGCCAGCCGCCCGGACTTCCGTGGAATCAGCATCGGTCGCTTCTCCTGATGGGGTGGACAGCGGGAGGGACGCTCGAGGCACCGGATCTGCTCACCGGCATCGAGGAGGGGTCGGATCCGGCTCGCGCGCCTCGTCGCCCTGGCGCAAGAACGTTCAAGACGCCGAGACGGGGCCCACGCTACGGCTCGGGCTCGTGCGATCCCTCCGTCGCCTGGTCCTCGCCGTGCTGTCCGCTGCGCCCGTCGCGCACGCCGTCCCCCTCGAGCACGGGGAGGTTGCGCCAGGGGTGCACGTCTTCACCACCGCGCCGGACGGATACGTCCAGAACGGGAACTCGGTGGTCATCGTCGACCCCGACGGGGTCCTCGTCTTCGACACCTTCACCCGGCCGTCGACCGCGAAGGCGCTGGTCGCCGAGATCCGGAAGCTCACGAAGGCCCCGGTCCGGACCATCGTGAACTCCCACTGGCACCCCGATCACTGGTTCGGGAACCAGGCGGTCCTCGATGCCTTCCCCGGCGCCGAGATCATCACCAGCGAGGAGAACCGCCGGCTACTCCAGACCACCGCCGCCACCTGGAAGCCGCGCTTCGAGGCCGCGCTCAAGCAGAACCCCACCGATCCGCTGGAGCGCGGGTTCCTCGAGGAGGCCGTGGCGGTGAAGCTGAAGTTCCCGACCGTGACCTACGGCGACCAGCTCGTCCTGTACCGGGGGGGACGGGAGATCCGGCTGATGAGCATGGTGGGCGATGCGCGCGGCACGACCGTGCTGTGGCTCCCCGCCCAGAAGCTGGTGGCCACCGGTGACGTCCTCTCAGGCCCGGTCCCGTACTTCACGCCGCCTCTCGGCCAGCACGCGCGCAGCCTCCGCACCATCCGCGGGCTGGAGCCGGCGATCATCGTCCCGGGGCACGGGCCGGTGCGAAAGGACACCAGCGACCTCGACCGGGAGCTCGGCCTCTTCGACGCCATCGTCTCCCAGGTGAGGACGGCGCAGGAGCGCGGTCTCATCACCGTCGACGAGGTCAAGAAGGCGGTCGACGTGGAGCCGCTCCGCGCCGGCTTCACGCACGGCGACGCCGCGCAGGACGAGAAGTTCCGGCGCTACGTGAGCCGGATGATCGAGAACGCCTACCGCGAGTCGCGGGACGACAAGTTCTGGACCGAGTAGCCGCCGGCCGCACCGCCTCCACCGCTCGCGGCGGTCGCATCCGGAGACGGCTCCCGCTCGCCTAGGAAGCCCGGAGCGAGGCTCCGGGGTTGGACGAGACGAACGGTCGACTGCGGGTGTGGCGGTCGGAGGACTTCCCTCTCCTCGAGCTGCACACCGGCTTCCTCGTCGAGCAACCCCATCCGCGCCACTGGCACGACGAGGTCCTGGTCTGCGCCATCACCGGGGGAGGGGGATGGCTCGAGACGCCGGGACGTCCGGAGGCGACTGGACCCGGCTGCCTCTTCACCGTCTCGGCCGGCCAGGTCCACGCGAACCGGGCCACGCCCGGAGGCTGCAGCTTCGTGAGCATCTACCTGAGCGCAAGAGGCCTGGACGACACGCTCGGCCCCGGATGGGGAACGAGCGCGGCGCTCGAGGCGGTGCCGACCCGGGTCACGGAGGGCGGGCCGATCCGCTCGGCACTGGCTCGACTCCACCGCGTGCTCGGCGCTCCGGCTTCGCGGCTTCACCGGGCCGCGGCGCTTCACGAGCTCGTGTCGACGCTCCTTCGCGGTGGGTCCGGCGTCGAGTCGTCACGGTCGGGCGACGCCGAGCCCCGGGCCATCTCGCGCGCGGAGGCATACCTCCGGGCCCACTGGGACCGGCCGGTCTCCCTCTCGGAGCTCTCCCGGGCCGCGGGCCTGAGCCCGTTCCATCTTCACCGCAGCTTCTCGCGCTCGGTGGGGCTCCCACCGCACGCGTTCCAGCTCCAGCTGCGCGTGGATCGGGCGAAGACGCTCCTCGCCGGCGGGCTGGACATCGCGGCCGTGGCCCACCGCACCGGGTTCGCGGACCAGAGTCACTTCACCCGCATCTTTCGACGCTCCGTCGGAGTGACCCCAGGCCGCTTCCCTCGATATCCCGGCCCGCTGGCGCACGCCTCCGGGGAGTGAAGGGGCTCGCCGTCAGCCGTCGTCCGAGGCGAGCTCCGCCTTTCCGTCGCGATTGCTCCACTCGGTCTGGAAGGCAAAGCCGTCGCGGCGACCCCACACGGACTCGAGCGCCACGTCGCCCTCGAGCTCCGCGTTGAGCACCGGGATGTCGCCGATCTCTCCCTTGCCACGGAGAGTCCGGCCGAACGAGTCGAGCACCGCGCTCCCGTCGCGCCGCCGCACCGGCGTCGTGTCGTCGTACCAGCCGAGGTAGCGCGGATTTCCGGTCTGGATCGCGAGCCCCACGTCGGGATCGGTCACCGCCTCGGTGACCTCGTGGCTCTCGGTGATGGTGACGTTGTCGATGGGCGTGCCGGTGAAGTCGATGCCGTTCAGCTCGTCCCCGGTCCGCTGCGAGTAGACGACGACGGCGTAGTAGACGGGGTGCCCGTCCGGGGCGGTCACGTTTCCGTGGAAGCCACCGAGCCCGGCCGTCGAGCTGGCCTCCCCGTCACGGAGGGTCGCTCCCGGTGGAAGCACCAGGGTGAAGACGCGTTCCGGATCCGAGGCGTCGAGACTGCCCGCGCGCACCTGCGCCTGCACGAGAGCCTCCACGTCCTCCTTCGACCAGTCGCGATGGGTCGCGCCGGGAATCACCTTCGACGCCGAGGTGGTCCCCGGCCCGCCTCCATACTCCTTCCAGATCTCGGTCTGTCCTGGATCCTTCACGAGGGCCGCCATCGCGGCGTCGTTCCGTGCCAGGTCACGCTTGCCGGCGGACGTCTGCCAGTATGGACCGACGTAGACCGGGACGACGTCCGGCGAGCGGAGCACCTTCCCGCCGTGAAAGGTGAGGTGGCCGGTCTCCACGTCCGAGGTCCCCGCGCGGCCCGGCCCGTCGCCGGGCTGGAGGTCGTCGAACTCGATGCGGTCGGGATCGACCGGCTCGAAGCGACGACTGTGGGTCGATGCGACGGCCGGCTCGTCCCGGTCCCGGACGGACGGATCGAAGGGCGCGACGCCCGTGGGCTGCACGCGGCTCATGGCTTGTTTCCCCCGTTCGCGACCGGTCCGGTCGCAGCCGCCGAGGCAGAGCAAGCGGCGTGCACGGGCGGATGGCGGGTGCAGGAGGCGCGGGCGTCTCGACGCGCAGACGTCGGGCTCCGCCGCCGCGGACGTCACCGCCTCCGGCTCAGGGAACGTCGATCGTGCGAGCTGGCTCCACGGGCAGGCCACGCTCGCTCACCACGTGGCACGCCACGAGGGTCCCGTTGCCGAGCGGCCGCAGCTCCGGCCGTTCCACCCGGCAGCGCGGCTCGGCGAGCGGGCACCGAGGATGGAACGCACACCCCGGCGGCGGGGCGAGCGCGCTCGGGACCTCTCCCGGAATCGCCGCCCTCCGCCGTCCCGGCCGGCGCACGTCGGGGATCGTCTCCAGCAGCGCCCGGGTGTACGGGTGGGCGGGCGCGGCGAAGAGCACCGCCCGGGGCGCCCACTCCACCACCCGGCCCAGGTACATCACGGCCACCGCCGTCGACACGTGCGAGATGACCGCCAGGTCGTGGCTGATGAACACCATCGACAGCCCGAGCCGGCCCTGCGTCTCTCGAAGCAGGTTCAGCACCTGCGCCTGCACCGACACGTCGAGCGCAGAGGTCGGCTCGTCGCACACCACCAGCTCCGGCTCCGCGCAGAGCGCGCGAGCGATCGCCACCCGCTGTCGCTGCCCGCCCGAGAACTGATGGGGGTACTTCTCCAGATCCGCCTCGGAGAGCCCGACCTGCCGCAGCAGCTGGCTCGCCCGCTCCCGTCGCGCCGCCGCGGACAGCTCGCCGACCGCCGGCTCGGTGACGATGTCCCGCACCTTCCACCGTGGGTCGAGCGAGCTGTACGGGTCCTGGAACACCATCTGGATCCGGCGCTGCAGCGCGCGTGGCCGTGCATGCGCTCCGCCCTCGAGCGGCTGTCCGCGGAGCCGGATGGCTCCGCCGGTCGGGACCTCGAGCCCGACCAGCAGCCGGCCCAGGGTCGTCTTCCCGCAGCCGGACTCGCCCACCACGCCGAGCGTCTCGCCCGCGGGCAAGACGAGGCTCACCTCCTCGACCGCGCGTACCACCGGAGGCGGGGCCCGCGAGACGACCCGGGCGAGCAGGGGCCTGGGCACCTCGAAGTGCTTGGTCAGGCCGTGGAGCGCGAGGAACGGCTCAGCCACCGGCGGCCTCCAGCGGATGCCAGCAGGCCAGCTCGGAGCCTCCGTCGGCCTCCAGCGGCGGTCGCTCGGCCCGGCAACGGTCCGAGGCGCGCGGGCACCGCGGATGGAACGCGCATCCCGACGGCAGCTCGCCCGGCCTGGGCATTGCGCCGGGGATCGCCGGAAGCGCTCCGGTGCCGTCTCCGACCCGCGGCACCGCGTCGAGCAGCGCCCGCGTGTACGGATGGCGTGGCGCCCGGAGCAGCCGCGCCACGGCGGCCCGCTCGACGATCCGCCCCGCGTACATGATGGCCACCTCGGTCGCGAGCTCGCCCACCACGCCCAGGTCGTGGGTGATGAGCAGCACCGACACGCCGTGCTCTTCCACCAGCCGCGCCAGCAGCGAGACGATCTGCGCCTGCGTCGACACGTCGAGCGCGGTGGTGCACTCGTCTGCCACCACCAGCGGCGGCCCGGCGCACAGGGCGAGCGCGATGGCCACGCGCTGCCGCATCCCGCCCGAGAGCTGGTGCGGGTAGTGCCCGAAACGCTCGGCCGGGGAAGGGAGCCCCACGTCGGCCAGCAGCCGGAGCGCCCGGTCCCGTGCCGTCGCCCGGTCCAGCGGCAGGTGCGCCCGGAGCGTCTCCACCAGCTGGTCGCCCACCGGGAAGAGGGGATCCAGGCTGGTGAACGGGTCCTGGGGAACGAAGCCCACCTCCTTGCCGCGGAGCGGGCGGACCGCCGCCGCGTCGTCGAGGCGCACCGAGCGCCCGCGCAGGCTCAGACGGCCGGCGGCGATCTGGACCGGAGGCGCGACCAGCCCGATGAGCGCGGCCGCGGTCAACGACTTCCCGGCGCCGGACTCTCCCACCAGGCCAAGCACCCGGCCGGGCTCGATGCGGAACGACACGTCCTGCACCAGAGGGACGTCGGCGCCCGCCCTTCGCAGCGACACGTTCAGCCCCTCGAGCGCGATGCTCACGACACCGCGCCTCGCTGCTTCGGGTCCAGCCCATCCCGGAGCCCGTCGCCGGCCACGTTCACCGCCAGTACCAGCCCCGCCAGCGCGAGCCCAGGAAACACCACCATCCACCAGGCGCCGGAAGGAAGGTACGCGCTTCCCGTTCGCACCAGCGTCCCGAGCGAGGGCGAGGTCGGAGGGATGCCGACGCCGAGGAAGGACAGCGTCGCCTCGGTGAGGATGGCGTTCCCCAGGCCGATGGTGGCGATGACCACGATCGGGCCCATCACGTTCGGCAGCACGTGCGAGAGGAGGATCGACCACCACGGCCGGGCCATCACCTGCGCCGCCTGGACGTAGCCCTTCTCCCGCTCGACCAGCGTCCCCACGCGGGCCGCGCGGGCGAACGGGACCCACTGTGCCAGGGCGATCGCGCCGATGACGACCGGGATGCCGAGCGTCTCGTGCACCGAGCGCGGCAAGACGCTCCGGGCCACGCCGTCGAGCAGCATCGCGACGAGGATCGCCGGAAAGGTGAGCTGCGCGTCGGCGGTCCGCATCAGGAACGCGTCGACCCACCCGCCGCGGTACCCGCTGACCAGCCCCGCGGCGAGACCGATGACCATCGCCAGCGCGACGGCGGCGAAGCCGACCCCCATCGACAGCCGGAGGCCGAAGAGCACGCCGGAGAGGACATCGCGCCCTTGCTCGTCGGTGCCGAGGAGGAACGCGCGGGTTCCCTCGGGGCTCCAGACCGGGGGCAGCGATGCGTTCATGAGGTCGAGCGTCCGGAGGTCCTGCACCGGCTGCGGCGCGACCCACCGGGCGAACGCGGCGAGGAGAACGTAGGCGACCACCACGCCCAGCGCGATGCGCGTGCCACGGCGCGTTCCCTCCAGCAGCCCGAGCAGGAGTCGCATCCAGCCGCCCCGTCAGCTCCCGCCCACCGTCGACCGGACGCGTGGGTCCAGCACCCGGTAGCTCACGTCGACCACCAGGTTGATCAGCACGAAGGCCACCGCCGCCAGCAGCAGGTAGCTGGAGATGACCGGCACGTCGACGAACTGAACGGCCTGGAGGAAGAGCAGCCCCATCCCCGGCCACTGGAACACGGTCTCGGTGACCACCGAGAAGGCGAGGAGGTTGCCCAGCTGCAGCGCGGCCACGGTGATGACCGGAAGGAGCGCGTTGCGGAGCCCGTGCCGGTAGTGGATGGAGCGCTCGGGCAGCCCCCGGGCCCGGGCGAAGCGAATGTGGTCGGAGTGCAGGACGTCGAGCAGCTCGCCCCGCACCAGCCGCAGCAGCAGCGCCAGCGAGTACAGCGCGAGGGTGATGGCCGGCAGCAGGAGCGAGCGCAGCCCGCTCGCGGTCAGCAGCCCCGTCGTCCAGGGACCCAGCGAGACCACCTCGCCGCGTCCGGAGGAGGGGAGCCACTGCAGCTGGACGGCGAAGAGGAAGATGAGGAGCAGCCCGATGAGGAACGTGGGCACCGAGAGGCCGATCAGCGAGCCGCCGAGGATGACCCGGGACAGCCAGGACCGGCGCCGGATGGCGGTGAAGATGCCGAACGGAACGCCCACCAGCAGCGTCAGCAGCATCGCCATCCCCGACAGCTCGACGCTCGCCGGGCGGCGCTCCCGGAGCAGC
>Ga0105243_10004770_pt1 | contig 10658 bp, 9 predicted proteins | sample KBSM34metaG_FD_81525 | JGI IMG/M metagenome (GOLD analysis project Ga0105243, IMG submission 81525) | Miscanthus rhizosphere microbial communities from Kellogg Biological Station, Michigan, USA - KBS M3-4 metaG | ecosystem: Host-associated > Plants > Roots > Rhizosphere > Soil | place: Michigan...
AGCCCCAGCGAGGTCGTGACCGCGGGCAGGTTGCGGCTCGCCGTCGCCACCGCCCAGTAGGCGAGCGCGGAGCCGGGAATCCCGGCGTAGAGCAGCAGGAGCACGAGACGCGTGCTCCAGGCCACGGCGGGGAAGGGTGTGGTGGCGAATCCCACCGCGGTGAGGATCACGGTGGCGAGGAGGATCTCCCAGGGCAGGAGGTCGAAGGGTGTGCCCCGCCACCGGTGCGCCCGGATGTGCAGGATGCTGCCGGCCCAGAAGAACGCGGCGGCGAGGATGGCGAGATTGCCCAGCACCGCGCGCCGGTCTCCCCAGTCGAAGGCGAGGGGGTTGAAGAGCGCGACCAGGCCCAGCAGCCCCAGCGCCACGCTGGCCAGCCGCCGCGCGGTGAGCCGCTCGCCGAGGAAGAGGACGGCGCCCGGCGTCACCCACAAGGGCGTGGTGTAGGCGAGCACCACCGAGCGGCCCGTCGTCACCTGCTGAAGCCCCCACGTGGAGAGCAAGGTGAAGCCCACCATGTGGAGCAGGGTGATGCTCAGCAGCACGGGCAGGTCGGCCCGCGCCGGCCTCGGGAGACGGCCCCGCCCGAGCGCGACGGCGAAGATGGTGACCATGCCGATGGCGGTGCGGAGCGCCACCGACCATACCGGCGGCAGGGATTCGAGCAGGACCTTGTGGACGGGCCAGGTGAGACCCCAGCAGATCACGGTGGTGAACAGGAGGAGGAGGCCGAGGCGGTGAGCGGTCATCGCGGCGGCCGGATCATACACGATACTTGCGTCGCGGCCCTGGGCTTGGGATAATCCGCTCGGAGCTTCGAGGAGCGTTGCGACGGGAACCCTTCCCGCCAGGCTCGGAGCGGTCGGCCTCACGGGCCGGCTGTCGGTGCAACGGCGCTCGCAAACTCCATTCCTCAAAAGGAGGGCGCGAGATGAGCGCCAATCGCAGTTCCGCCCACGCCGACCACGTTGTCGCCGACCTCACCCTGGCCGACTGGGGCCGCAAGGAGATGCAGATCGCCGAGACCGAGATGCCCGGTCTCATGGCCATCCGCGAGGAGTACGCGGCCACCCAGCCCCTGCGGGGCGCTCGCATCACGGGCTCGCTGCACATGACCATCCAGACCGCGGTCCTCATCGAGACGCTCAGGGCGCTCGGCGCCGAGGTGCGCTGGGCCTCCTGCAATATCTTCAGCACCCAGGATCATGCCGCCGCCGCCATCGCCGCCTCCGGGGTGGCGGTGTTCGCGGTGAAGGGCGAATCCCTCGACGAGTACTGGGACTACACGCACCGCATCTTCGAGTGGCCCGACGGCGGCCACTCCAACATGATCCTCGACGACGGCGGCGACGCCACCCTGCTGCTCCACCTGGGGGCGCAGGCGGAGCGCGACCCGTCCGGCATCGCGCATCCGACCAACGAGGAGGAGACCTCGCTCTTCGCCGCCATCAAGGCCAAGCTGGCCAAGGACCCCACGTGGTACTCCACGCGGCTGGGCAAGATCCGCGGGGTGAGCGAGGAGACGACCACCGGGGTGAAGCGGCTCTACCAGATGGCGAAGGACGGCAAGCTGAAGTTTCCCGCCATCAACGTCAACGACTCGGTGACCAAGAGCAAGTTCGACAACCTCTACGGCTGCCGCGAGTCGCTGGTGGACGGGATCAAGCGCGCCACCGACGTCATGATCGCGGGCAAGATCGCGGTGGTGTGCGGCTACGGCGACGTGGGCAAGGGCTCGGCGCAGGCCCTCCGCGCCCTGTCCGCCCAGGTGTGGGTGACCGAGGTGGATCCCATCTGCGCGCTCCAGGCGGCGATGGAAGGTTACCGCGTGGTGACCATGGAGGAGGCGGCGAGCCAGGGCGACATCTTCGTCACCGCCACCGGCAACTACCACGTCATCACCCACGATCACATGCGGCGCATGAAGGACCAGGCCATCGTCTGCAATATCGGGCATTTCGACTCCGAGATCGACATTGCCTCGCTCAAGCAATACAAGTGGGAGAACATCAAGCCGCAGGTGGACCACATCCTGTTCCCCGACGGCAAGCGGATCATTCTCCTCGCCGAGGGCCGGCTGGTGAACCTCGGCTGCGGCACCGGGCATCCGAGCTACGTGATGAGCTCGTCCTTCGCCAATCAGGTCATCGCCCAGATCGAGCTCTTCACCAAGACCGCCGACTATCCCATCGGCGTGTACGTGCTGCCCAAGCACCTCGACGAGAAGGTGGCGCGGCTCCAGCTCACGAAGCTGGCCGCGAAGCTCACCGTGCTCACCGACGCGCAGGCGCGGTATATCGGGGTGGACAAGTCGGGGCCCTACAAGCCCGACCACTACCGCTACTAGGCTTCGCGCGGCGTTCTCCGCCGCCGGGCGGTCGGCATCGGGTACGATGACCCATGCCGACCGCCCGCGACGATTGGCAGCGCAACGTCTGGGCGCTGGCGCTGATCGTCTTCACCGCCTTCGTGGGCTTCCAGTTCTTCTCGCCCTTCCTCCCCCTCTACGTGCACGAGCTCGGCGTGACCGACCCGTCCCGGATCGCGATCTGGTCCGGGGTGCTCCTGGCGGTGACCCCCGCCGTATCGGGGCTGCTCGGCCCGCTCTGGGGCGCGCTGGCCGATCGGGTGGGACGCAAGCTCATGATGGTCCGCTCCCTGGTGGCCTTCGTCGTGATCATTGCGGCCATGGGACTGGTGACGTCCGTCTATCAGCTCCTCATCGCGCGCGTGCTGCAGGGCGTGTTCGCGGGCTTCTCGGTCTTCGCGATGGCGCTGGCCAGCGTCTCGTGCCCTCGCGACAAGGTGCCGGTGGCGATCGGCCGGGTGCAGTCGGCGCAGCTTCTGAGCGTGGCGGTGGGGCCCGCCGCCGGCGGCTATGTCGCCTCTCACTGGGGCATCCGCGCCGCCTTCTTCGTGACCGCGGGCATGTGCGCGCTCTCGCTGCTGGGGCTGATCCTGCTCTTCACCGAGGCGCGGCCTTCCGCGTCCGGCGCGGCGTCCGAGAAGCCGGAGCGCCTGCCGCTGGCGCAGATGTTCGGCATCCCGCACTTCGCCGCGGTGCTGGGCTTGCTCTTCCTCGCGCAGTACATCGACCGCAGCCTCGCGCTCATGGTCCCGCTGAAGGTCGCGCACCTGCCCGGCATCGAGCGGGTGGCCGCCACCTCGGGGCTCATCATCTCCGTGGCGGCGGTCTGCGCGACCATCTCCGCCGGCCTGGCCGGCCGGCTGGGGTTGCGCTGGCCGCTGGGCTGGCTCCTCCTCGTGGGGTGCCTCGGGGGCGGGATTCCATGCGCGCTGATGGCCTGGTCCGACGGCTGGCTCTCGCTGCTCCTCTTGCGCTGCGCCTCCGCGCTGTGCCTGGGCGGCTCCCTCACGCTGGCCTACTCGCTGGGCGGACAGATCGTGCCCAGCGCGAGCCGGGGCTCTGCCTTCGGCTGGCTCGCGCTGAGCGTTCAGGTCGGCACCGCGGTGAGCCCGCTCGCCACCGGGGCGCTGGCGGCGGTGACCCTGCCCGGCGCATTCCTCTTCGACGGCGCGCTGGCCTGGGTGGCGGGCGGGCTCCTGTTCTTCGGCGCGCGCGGCCTGCTCGCCCGGCGGGACTGAAGCCGGCGACCGGGCTCTGCTAGACTGCCACTCGATGCCGCCCGAGCGCCTCACCGTGCGCACCCCCACCCTCGAGATCGCGTGCGAGGCGCATGGTCCGCGAGACGGCGCGCCGATCATCCTGCTGCATGGCTTTCCGGACGACGCTCACGCGTACGACACGGTGGCGCCGCCGCTGGCGGCCGTGGGCCATCGCGTGCTGGTCCCGTATCTCCGGGGCTATGGCCCCACGCGGTTTCTCTCGGGGGCCGAGCCGCGGATGGCCCAGCAAGCCGCCATCGGCCAGGATCTCCTGGATCTCATGGCCGCGCTCGATCTGCCTCCCGTCGCGCTGGCGGGGTACGACTGGGGGGGCCGGGCCGCGTGCATCGCCGCCATTCTCGCGCCGGCGCGCGTGCGGGCGCTGGTCACCATCGGCGGCTACAACGTGCAGGACACCATCGGGCCGCCGCGGCCGGCGGACGCCATCCAGGAACGCGCGAGCTGGTATCAGTGGTATTTCAACACCGAGCGGGGCCGGGTGGGCCTGGAGAAGAATCGCCGCGAGATCTGCCGCATGCTCTGGGCCGACTGGTCGCCGGGCTGGCGCTTCGACGAGGCGACCTTCGAGCAAACCGCGCCGTCCTTCGACAACCCGGACTTCGTGGACATCGTCATCCACTCGTACCGCCATCGCCATCGCCATGCGCCCGGCGATCCGCGCTTCGACGCGGTGGAGCGCCGGCTGGCCGAGCGGCCGCCCATCAGCGTCCCTTCCGTGATCCTCCACGGCGCCGAGGACACCGTGGATCGGCCGCCGCGCACGGAGGGGCACCTCAAGTATTTTCTTCCGGGGACCGAGCGCCGCGTGATCGAGGGCGCCGGACACTTCATGCCGCGCGAGCGGCCCGACGCGGTGGTGGACGCCCTGCGGGGCCTGCTGAGGCGATAGGGGGCCGCGAATCGGAGGCCCCGAGCGTCACTGCGTCAGGACTGATCCGCCTTGCCGATCGCGCGCTCGATGGCATCGAGCAGCGCGCTCTCCTCGAACGGCTTGCGCAGGTAGGCGGCGGCACCCGAGCGGCCGGCCCGGGCATGCGTGGCCTCGTCGTCGTGGGAGGTGATGAAGATGACCGGGGCCTCGCCCCCCATCGCTTTCAGCCGCTCCTGCACGTCGAAGCCGTTCAGCCCGCCAAGGTGGATGTCGAGGACGATGCACTGGCTCCGCCCAACCGGATCCGAGTCGAGGAACTCCGACCCCGACGCGAAGGTCTCCACCGAGAATCCGGCCGTGGCGACCAGGCGACGCAACGCGCGGCGCACGGAGAGATCGTCGTCGATGATCGAGACAAGCATCATGAGGCTCGCGATAGTCAATCCGTTCGAAGGGTAGACGATCCCGCGCGCCTTGGGCATTGGACCTTGGTCGGGGGTCCGGGGGGCGGCCCCCGGGAGGAGGCGGTGGGGTCAGGGCGCTCCGGCGGGGGGATGGAGGCGGCCGGCCATGCGCACCAGATCCGCCATGGAGTCGGCGCGCATCTTCTGCATCACGCGCGCGCGGTGGACCTTCACTGTCTTCTCGCTGATGCCGAGCTCGGCCGCCACCTGCTTGTTCAACAACCCCCGCACCACCAGGCGGAGGACGTCCCCCTCGCGCGGGGTGAGCGTTCGCGCGCGCCCCTCCAGCTCGACGAGCTGGGCCTCCTCGCGCCGCTCGCGTTTCTCCTTGGCCATCGCACGCGCCACCGCCTCCAGCAGATCCTCGGCGGAATAGGGCTTGGTGAGGAAGTCCACCGCGCCGCCCTTCATGGCACGCACGCTGCTGGGCACGTCCCCATGGCCCGAGACGAAGATGATGGGGATGCGCTTGCGCGCCGCCGCCAGCGCTTCCTGCAGCTCGAGGCCGTCGCGGCCCGGCATCCGGAGGTCAAGCAGGAGACAGCCCGGCTCGCTCGCCGGAGGGTGCGCGAGGAAGTCGTCGGCGGAGGCAAAAGCCTCCACCTCATAGCCGGCGGTACGCAAGAGCCGGCCGACACTCTTCCGCACCGACGCGTCATCGTCCACGACGTAGACCGTGCGGCTCGGTTCGGTTGCCACGGGGTCTCCCATGCGCTTATTGGACCTTGGTCCAATACTCCGGACCGTGATGCAATGGTACTCCTTCCCCCTCGGGGGATCGGCGTCCAGGCGCTGCAGCGGCGGCCTTTCCATATGCTCCACACCCGGCTCGAGGTGGACTCGTGACTGTCGGCACCCAGCGCGTGGCCCTTGCCGTCCTGGCGCTCATCGCCGCCGCCCTCATCATCTGGCTGGCGATGCCGGTGGGCGTGGGGATCCTCATCGGCACGCTCACCGCGTTTGCCCTCGAGCCCCTCCAGCAGCGGCTGGCCGCCCGGTGGCGCCGGCCCGAGCTGGCGGCGCTGGCCTGCGTCGCGGCCACGACCGTGCTCTTCACCATCGCGCTCGGCGGCCTGGGCTATCTTCTCGTGACTCGAGGCGTGGTTCTCGCCAGGGCCGCGCAGGAAGGATTCGCGCCGGGGGGACAAGCCCGAGAGTCGGCGGAGCGCCTGGCCCACTCTGTCGGCATATCGAGGATCGACCCCGAGACGATCACGACCAGGCTGGGCGAGGCGGCGGGCGAGGTCGCCAAGCGAGCGGCCGAGATCGCGGGCGCGCTCGCCAGCGTGTCGGCCAATCTGCTGCTGGGGCTCTTCTTCGCGGTGATGGCCATGCACTTCTTCCTCCGGCACTGGCGCGCCACCGCCACCCGGCTCGAGGCCATCCTGCCTCTTGACCCTCGCCACACCCGCGCGCTGCTGCAGGAGTTCCGCCATGTGGGCCGGGCGGTGCTGCTGGGCACGGTGCTCACCGGTCTCGCGCAGGGCGCGCTTGCCGGAGTGGGCTACTGGATCACGGGCCTCCCGCAGCCCGCCTTCTTCGGCGCGCTCACCGCGGTGGCGTCGCTGATCCCCGCGGTGGGCACCTTGCTCATCTGGGTGCCGGCGGGCGCGTATCTGATGCTCACGGAGCATTTCACCGCCGGTGTCATCGAGCTTGCCTGGGGCGCGCTGGTCGTGGTGGGAGTCTCGGACTATGTGATCCGGCCGCGCCTGGTCGGCGATCCGGAGGGCACCCCGGCCGTGCTCACCTTCGTGGCGCTCTTCGGAGGCGTGGAGCTGATGGGGCTATCGGGCTTGATCATCGGTCCGGTGGTGATGTCGCTGGCCCTTGCCGCCCTGCGGATCTACGAGGGGGAAGTGGCGCGGCGGCCCAAGAGCCCGCCGGCGTGATCGAACCATTGAAGTGTTCAAAACGGATCAGGGTCTCGATAGGACCATAGTCCAATATCGGGTCGGTCACCGAGAGCACTACCCTCCTATGGGGGGACTGGACCATGTTTTGCAGGGTCAACACGAGAAAAGTTTCCGGTGGCCGCGGAGCGTCCGCAGCCGCCCCGACACCCACGGCGCCGGGTGATGCGGAAAAAATCGAGGCGCGAACGGGGTTTACGGCTCGAGGCCCCTGGGCGGGGACGTCGATGCTCCAACCGGTGGCCGACAGGGTCGGAAACCAACAGGAGGGGTTCCACATGCGCGCAGGCAAGCGGGTGGGAATGGTAGCAATCTTGATCACTTTGGCAGCGGCCGTCGTGCTGAACGGCTGCGCGACTTCGGAGGAATGGGCGGAGTGGAAGGCGCACTCGACCCACTTCGCGTCGGACCAGCACATGGGCTTCTCCATGCGGAACAATAAGGACGGGTCAAATCTACGGGTTACCCGCTCCGACATGGCCGCCGCCCCCCGGGAGAACTGGTGGGGGAAGGCCCTCACGGTGAGCCCGAACCAGATCTTCCAGGACTAGGCGAGGAGACCCCTACTCATGCGGACCAGACTTGGATTCCTCGCATTCATCTTTCCCATGCTTGCCCTTGTCCTGCTTCTGACCGGTTGCCCCAAGCGGCCGCTGATGCCGCCGCCTGCCGCGCCGGCCCCGGTGGCCGCACCCGCGCCGCCGCCCCCCGCGCCCGCTCCCGCACCGGCCCCCGCGCCGGCGCCGGTGGCTCCCGCTCCCGCCCCGGCTCCTGCTCCCGCCCCGGCCCCCGCGCCGGTTCCGGTGGCGCCGGTGGCTCCTGCTCCCACGCCTGCTCCGCCCAAGGAGTACGCGGCGAACGACAACCTCAAGGCGATCAACTTCGACTTCGACAAGTCGGTCATCCGTCCCGGCGATGCGAGGATTCTCGACGCCAGCGCGGACTGGCTCAGGCGCAATCCCACCAACCTCCTGCTCATCGAGGGACACTGCGATGAGCGGGGCACCGCGGAATACAATCTGGCGCTCGGTGAGCGGCGGGCCAAGGCCGCGATGGACTATCTGGTGTCCAAGGGCGTATCGGTCGATCGCATCACCATCGTGTCCTTCGGCAAGGAGCGGCCGCTCTGCACCGACCGGACCGAGGGCTGCCACGCGCAGAACCGGCGTGACCAGTTCTTGACGAAGGAACGCTAGACCGCAGTATCGAGGCCGGGGTCCAGAGCGCGAGACGCTCGTGCGAGCGTCCGCGCTCTGGATCATCGGTCAGCTCCGTCGGCCCGCCCCGGCTGATCCTCCTCCTCCTGATTCACCCCTCGATCTCGCCCGCCCGCGTCCGCTGCGGCGCACCGTGAAGGCGGTTGCCAGGGCAATCCCCCACTGATAACCTCGGGCGGCGCGGCCCGCCGGCTCCGGCGAGGAAGCCTCGACGCCGCCGCGACGATTCGCGATCGACACGAACCGACTCGCCTCCAGGAGACGCTGATGGGGTTCGCCGACTACGAGCGGTACGACGGGCTCGGCCTTGCCGCCCTGGTGCGCCAGGGTGAGGTGAAGGCGGAGGAAATGCTCGAGACGGCCATCGAGCGGGTGGAGGCTCTGAATCCCGCGCTCAACGCGGTGGTGAACCGGCTCTACGACCAGGCGCGCGCCGCCGTGGCGGCGGGCCTCCCCGCGGGGCCGTTCACCGGGGTGCCCTATGCGCTGAAGGATCTGGGCGCGCTCTACACGGGGGCGGTGACCAGCTACGGGAGCCGGCTCTTCGCCGGCTCGATGGCCGATCACGACAGTGAATTGACCTTGCGACTGAAGCGAGCGGGATTGGTCATCCTCGCCAAGACCAATACCCCCGAGATGGGGCTGGCGCCGTCCACGGAGCCGCGGCTCTTCGGTCCCACGCGCAATCCGTGGAATCGTGCCCACAGCGCGGGCGGCTCCAGCGGCGGCGCGGCGGCGGCGGTGGCGGGGGGCATGCTGCCCATGGCGCATGCCACCGACGGCGGCGGTTCCATTCGCATTCCCGCCTCGTGCTGCGGACTGTTCGGGCTCAAGCCCACCCGCGCCCGCAATCCCATGGGCCCGGACGCGGGGGAAGGCTGGGGCGGCGCCTCCGTGGGCCATGCGGTGACGCGCTCCGTGCGCGACAGCGCCGCGCTCCTCGACGTCACCGCCGGTCCCGATGTGGGCGATCCGTACTGGGCGCCGCCGCCGGCGGGCCCGTTCCTCGACGAGGTGAGCCGCCCTCCGGGGACGCTGCGCATCGCGCTGGCCACCGCCTCGTGGAACGGCGCCCCGGTGGACCCCGAGTGCGCCGCCGCCGCCACCGACGCGGGGCGGCTCTGCGAGTCGCTGGGCCATCACGTCGAGGAGGCGCGTCCGGACTTCGATCGCGACGCGCTCGGCCAGGCCACCCGCATCATCATCGGCGCCAATGTGCGCGCGGCGCTCGACGCGGGCGCGAAGGCGCGGGGGCGGGCGCTGGAGGCCGCCGACGTCGAGCGCGTCACCTGGGATTACGCGGGGCTCGGCGGCGCGCACACCGCCGCCGACTACGCGCGCTCGATGGGGGTCGTGCACCGGACGGGCCGCGCGGTGGCCCGCTTCTTCACACGGTACGACATCATCCTGTCGCCGACCATGTGCCGGCCGCCCTTTCCCCTCGGCGTGCTCGACATGTCGAACCCGAACGCGGACGCCTATCTGGCCGCGGTGCTCGCCTCGATCGGCTTCACCGCGCTCTTCAATGCGTCCGGCAATCCGGCGATGTCGGTGCCGCTGGCCTGGTCACGAAGCGGGTTGCCGCTCGGCGTCCAGTTCGCGGGACCCTTCGGCGGCGAGGCTCTCCTCTTCCGACTGGCCGGCCAGCTGGAGGCCGCGCAACCCTGGGCGTCGCGACGCCCGGCGAATCTCCCCGGCTGAATCGCCAACCCGAAAGGACCACCGCCATGATGCGATCGCTGCGAATCCACGTCCTGGTCGCGCTGCTCTGCCTCGTCACCTCCGGCCTGGCCCAGGCGCAGAGCCTGCCGGTCGTCAAGCCGGAGCAGGTGGGGCTTTCGTCGGAGCGGCTGGGCCGCCTCACCGCCATGCTCAAGGCCGACGTGGAGAAGGGGACCATTCCCGGCGCCATCCTGCTGGTGGCGCGTCACGGCAAGATCGCGGCCTTCGACACCGTGGGTGTGCGCGATCCGGGGTCCAAGGCGCCCATGACCCGGGACGCCATCTTCCGCATCTATTCCATGAGCAAGCCCATCACCTCCGTGGCCACCATGATTCTCTTCGAGGAGGGCAAGCTCGCGCTGTCCGATCCGGTGGGCAAATACATCCCGGCGCTCGGAACGGTGAAGGTCGGCGTCGAGAAGTCGGATGCAGGCGGGGGCGCGCCCACCCTCGAGCTGGTGGCGCCCCGCCGGCCCATCTCGGTCCAGGACCTGCTGCGCCACACCTCGGGCCTGACCTATGGCTTCTTCGGCGAGGGACTCGTGAAGAAGGCGTATGTGGACTCCAAGCTCTGGGTGGACTATCCCTCCAACGCGGAGTTCGTGGACCGCATCGCCAAGCTGCCGCTGATCTACCAGCCCGGCACCACCTGGGACTACAGCCACTCGACGGACGTGCTGGGCCGGCTGGTCGAGGTGGTCTCGGGCAAGACGCTCTACGAGTTCGAGAAGGCGCGCATCCTCGACCCGCTGGGCATGAAGGACACCTCCTTCTACGTCACCGACAAGGCCAAGCAGGACCGGATCGTCGAGCCCTTCCCCAA
>Ga0105243_10004774_pt1 | contig 10654 bp, 9 predicted proteins | sample KBSM34metaG_FD_81525 | JGI IMG/M metagenome (GOLD analysis project Ga0105243, IMG submission 81525) | Miscanthus rhizosphere microbial communities from Kellogg Biological Station, Michigan, USA - KBS M3-4 metaG | ecosystem: Host-associated > Plants > Roots > Rhizosphere > Soil | place: Michigan...
GACCGTGGCACTGCTCGCAAAGCTCGCGGCGCTGTTCGTGGTACAGCGATCGCCGGTAAGACGGGAACGTCTCGCGATGGTTGGTTTGTTGGCTATTCGCCAAATCTCGTGTGTGTTGTGTGGATCGGTTTCGACGACAACAAGCAGCTTGGATTAACTGGAGCCGAGGCTGCCTTACCTGCCTGGGTTGATTTCATGAACGACGCGATTGCGTTGCGGCCCGATCTTGGTGGCGAGAACTTCGAGTGTCCGGAAGGCATCAAGTTTGTCGAGATTGATTCCGCGACGGGATTGATTTCGACGGTGACGTGTCCGGTGCGAGAGTTGATTGCCGTCACTGATCGAATGGCGCCGAGTATGGAGTGTTATCTACATGGAAATCTGCCGCCGCTAGTCAGTCCTTTTGCTGAAGAGATGGAGTCGAGAGAAGAGGTCGCGGTGAGGAAAGCAGCTCCTCCGCCGTTGAAGGATTATCGATCGACGCGGGTTGATGTCGATCCAAATGGTAAACGTGCGCTTGTGAATGATATGCGCTAGTTACACAGGATTGCCAAGATTTGCAGGATTAAGAGGATATCTTGTTAATCATGCAAATCTGGTTAATCCTGTCTAATATCTCTCCAGTATCACTTGCGCGATGGCGTGCTCGCTTGTGTGTGAGATCGTGAGATGAGTCGCCGTTGCCCTGAAGTCCTTGAATACCTCGAGCACCTGTCCGGTAAAGATTAGATAAGGCGCGCCATTTTCTTTTGACGCAACTTCCACGTCCTGCCAACTGATTCCACCACGCCAACCGGTCTGCAATGCTTTCAGCGACGCTTCTTTTGCCGCGAAGCGGGCTGCATAATGCTGTGCGGACACCGCGCCACGTGAGTCGCAATACTGGCGCTCCGCTGCCGTAAAGACGCGCTCGGCAAAGCGCGGAGTGCGTAGGAGCACTTCGCGAATCCGCGCAACTTCGATAATGTCTATACCGATGGAAATGATCACAACTGATGACCAACTAAGCGCAGCTGGATTCTACTGGCGCGAGCTCGACGGCGTGCGCGCTCTCATCTGTGCTCCGCTCGAAGAAGATGGTTTTGTAAACGGTTTCTCAACACGCCTCGGCGGCGTCAGCGAGATGCCCGCGGATGCGCTGAGCCTTGCGGGCTTCAACGACGACGCCGCGGAGAACATTCTGGAGAATCGTCGCCGCTTTCTCAAGCTTTTTCCGGGAGACTGGGCGCTCGCGGGTTGTTGGCAGGTTCACGGCGCCGATACTCGCGTGGTCCACACAAGGGAAGAAGCAAGGCCCGCTGAGAACGAACGTGGCGATACTATCTTCTGCGATGTCATCGTTAGTGATGCAAAAGGAGTCTTGGCCGGAGTTAAGACGGCTGATTGCGTTCCGATTCTGCTTGGCGATCCTGCGACCGGCGCATTTGCAGCAGTTCATGCGGGTTGGCGCGGCACACTAGCGACGGCAGTGATTGTCGCGGTTGAGCGACTCGCAAAGGAGTACGACGTCAGGCCGGATAATCTGCGCGCGGCGATTGGCGCGTCGGCTGGTCCATGTTGTTATGAGGTCGGCAGTGACGTAATCGACGCTTTCACCAGCAAGTTTGCGGACGGAGAAAAACTGTTCATAGCTACTCGTCAGGGTCATGCGATGGTCGATCTGCTAAAAGCCAATCGCGATCAATTGATCTCGACTGGAGTGAATCCGGAACGAATTCATATCGCGCCGATTTGTACGATGGACCGAACCGATCTCTTCTTCTCATATCGCAAAGAGAAGAGTCTGCATGGAAAAGTCGGAAGGTTGATGGCTGTTGTCGGAAGGCAGTGAGACCTGTTTTACTCAACATTCAACCACATCTTCACTTCGCGTGTGATTGGCGGAAAACACGACTCATCATTGCACGCCTGAAATCTAACCTTGCCTTTGATCTCCCCTGAACCACCTGAGTAGTTTGCCGGTACGGTGACGTTGAATCGCAGTGTTGCGCGTCCCTCGTAAACTGCAACGCTCCCTTTTGAAAACTTCAAGTTCCGCATCACCGCACGCGGATACGAAACCGGACCAACCTGCATGCCCGACGGCGTCTCTACATCGAGCTTTGTTGGTACCAGAAACTTGTCGAGTGGTTTGTTCGACTGCACGTGCAGACCGTTCGGAATATCCATTACGACGCTGGCGCGTACGACGCGACCCTTTTTAACTTTGTCGGGAGCCACGGACCCGCTCACGTTGACATCGGCCGCCGACTGCGGTGGTATCGGCTTTGAATAGAAAGCGACTGGAATCAGGAGAATGACAAGTACGGATAAAATTTTGGTCATTAGTTAGCTCCGACTAGGCTAGTTTCAATGCGAGTATTAAGTGTGGTTTGGCGCGCCGCCAGTTGCCCGCACGCTGCAAAAATATCTCTTCCGCGCGGCCGTCGCACGTACGTGTGAACACCCTTCGACTCGAGAATGTTCTTAAAGCGCTCCACCGCAGCGTCACTCGACGGCCGATACGGAAGCGGTTCAGCGGGATTGTGCGGGATCAGGTTCACTTTCGACTTGATGCTGTGACGGTTGAGCAGATTCGCGAGTTGTCGCGCCTGCTCGCCCGAATCGTTCACGCTGTCGAGCATCACATATTCAAACGTGAGACGCTCGCCCGGCTTCAGAGTCTTCTCAAAAGTTTTGCAGGCGCTGAGTAACTCTTCCAGCGGCCATCGTTTGTTGATCGGCATCAGCTCGTCGCGCAATTCGTCGGTCGGCGCCGCGAGGGAAATCGCCAGATGTGGCCGATCTGAAATCTTTGCGAGATCCAAGATGCGCGGCACGACACCGGCAGTTGAAACTGTCACGCGATTGGGGACGATGTGTAGCCCTTGTGGATCTGCCATGACACGCAGTGCCTTTAAGAGTTGGTCCAGGTTGAGCAGTGGCTCGCCTGCTCCCATCGCGACGAGGTTTGTTCCGCGCGGCGGTTTCACACCCGTTCCGTATGCGTCATTGAGGGTAATCCGAATCTGATCGACGATCTCGCCCGCTGTTAATGAACGCAGCAAGCCGAGTTGTGCCGTCAGACAAAACGTACACTGTAACGGACATCCGGACTGCGACGAAAAACAGATCGTGTCGCGGCGCTCTTCAGGAATGAAAACCGTTTCGACGGGTAGACCATCATGCGTCTTCATTAAATAGCGTCGCGTGCCGTCGTTCGAGAGATACTGTGATTCGACTTTCAAGGTCGCAGTTTGCGCCACTTCGCTCAAACGCGCTCGCAAGTCTTTCGGCAGGTCAGTTATCTCGTCGAAATCGCGCAAACGGCGATGCTGAAGCGCAGCGAAGAGCTGGCGGCCTCGATACGAGGGCTCGCCCATCGTCTCCAGAAATGAAACCAGTTCCGCCTGACTCAGCCCGGTTAGCTGCACTGCATTCTTCATACAGAGCTAATCTTAGCATCTGGTAGGTTCGAGTCCGAATTGGGCATGGAACCCGGAGAGTCTTACCCATCGTAGTATTCGTCATGTTTGTCGCTCGCAACGTTTTGAGACGCGAACTTTTGATAGGAGCCGCGGTTGCGGTGGTTTTTGGCTGTGCTGCGTTCGTCTATGGACTGCGCACGGTGGAATCGCTGATGACGTTCCATCCCTCACGCATGGCTGCGATGGGAGCGAAGTCAACTCCAGACGGAGCAGAGACCGTATGGTTCAACTCGGCGGATGGAGTACGACTCAACGGCTTCTACTTCAGAAGTCAGTCAAGACCTGAAGTTGCAACGATAATCTTCTTTCACGGCAATGGCGGGAACATCAGTGACGTGAGCTGGCTGGGCGAACGATTCGCGAAGCATGGCTTCAATGTGTTGCTGTTTGATTATCGTGGTTACGGCGCGAGTGATGGAGTTGCCGGCGATGAATCAGGACTCTATGCCGATGGCGATGCCGCAGTAGCCTTTCTTGTGAACGAGAAGAAACTGCGACCGGAACAGATTGTTCTCTATGGCCACTCGCTGGGAACTGCGGTAGCCGCTGACGTCGCGTCACGCGGACAGTTTGGCGCAGTAGTGCTCGAGTCGGGGTTTAGCTCTGCGAGTTCTCTTGCGGCAACTGCCTTGCCGTGGTTACCGCAATGGTTGCACTTCCTCGGTAAGAATCGTTTTGAATCAGCACGCAAACTGACGAAAGTTAAGTCACCGCTTCTGATCGCTCACGGCGATCCTGATCACACCATCCCCACGAGCGAGGCGCAACTGTTGTTCGCCTCCGCGAACGAGCCCAAAAGGTTATTGATTATCCCGGGCGCCGGTCATGTTCCGTTCGGCTCTGCCGGCGAACAATATCTGAATCAAGTCGAGCAGTTCATGCGCGACGCACTTAGGGCACGATAGTAAACGTTGCCGAAGGTGTGATCATCTCGCCGGAAACCCCGTCGCGAATGCGGACTTGAATCTGATACTCGCCGGGTTCGAGAGTGCGGCTGTCGATCAAATGCGAGAGAGTCAGTCGCTGACCCGCATCGTTAATCTGTCGCCAGTCTTCTGTCTGTTTGGCGATCTCTTTGCCATTTTTGAGCAAGACATATTCTGCGTTGGCTGCTGGTCGCAATGTCGTCTGGTCTATCGCTGCGTTATAGATTTGCAGGTAGACGCCGACTGGCTCATTGCGGTGAAAAGTCCCTGACAGATTAGGAATGACTTTCGTCGTGCCAATCACGAATGGGCCAACTGCGGCTCCGCTTTCCATGTTTTCCAGTTTCGCAGCGAGCACGATGCTCGATGCGGAAAGACGATCAGCAGGGTATTCAGGAACGACAAACCCAACTTGCCTCATTCCTGCGGCGCCGGATTTGGTGTCGCGCACAATGACGTCAACTTTGTAACGACCTGGTTCGAGTATGAATGTGCGAGCGTAAGCTGACTTGCGTGTGCGAGTCGTGCTGAGTTCCTCGGCTGTCGCTGAAGTAGTTACCGAATCTTCGAATTTGCCGGCGCGACGATTGGCGACCGAAGTGATCCATCCGAAGATGTTCAGGTAAGCAGTTTCCAAACCGCCGTTGTCCGTGAACGAGAGTTGATCGTTATCTGTTTGGACGGTGAGGACGGTAAGCACACGGTTGTCTGACTGTCTGAAATAGTTGAGTTGGGTTTCGAAACTGATCGCGTTGTCGTCAACGACGGGTGTGGTGGTCGCAGTGCCGAGAAGATTTCGTTCTAATGGTTGGTCGCGTTCCAGTGAGTTCAGCAGATCCATTACTTCAAACGGTGAATCCTGCGCCCGGGTGTAGTTAACGCGACCAAAGCCGCCTAGATTGGCTGTGCGATCGGACTGTTGTGCGAGTCCTGCAAGTTCAGCAAAGGTCAAACCGGCTCCGGGAACGTTAATCAAAGCGTCCTTTTCATCGGGATTGCGTGCCAGTCGATACTCGCCGGTGCCTGTGGGATCGACGAATTCGAGTTCGACGCCACTCCTGACATTCGGAATGTTACGGTAAAACCACCTTTCGAATGGATAAGTCGAAGTTGAGCCGCCTCCTTCCCAAGGCTGACGTTGATAGGAACCGCCGGCGGGATGCGATTCGATTTCATCAGGCTTGCCAAACTTGATGTAGATGCGGCCGCGATCAGTAAGACGTCCTGCTTTGCCTGATGTGAAGTGCTCGTTCGCGTAAGCGACACGCTCGTAGAACTGTTCCTTGAATTCGTTCTCCTCCGTATCCGGATTGGGATCGCGGCTATCCCAGACTATTTTGATGAACTGTTCGCGCTCGTCGTCAGTGGCCAGTTTCTTCCACGCGTCACGCTCGGATTGAGTCAGTATGAGATCGACGTCGTTAATCCACTCGACGTACGCCTTCTTGAGTTCCTGCTTAACCTTGCGAGGCTGTTGTTCCGGGTTACGTTGAGGTTGTTGCGCTGAAAGTGAAAGCGTGGAGAGTGAAACGAGGAGAAGAACGGCAACTAGACGTTGCAAGAAGACGAGAGGCATGGCGTCGCTTCCTTTCAATGAAGTAAGAACCGGCTAACTTTCGTTAGCCGGTACTGGACCATGACGGGGAGACGACGTGTGAAAGAAAACTGCGTTACTACTGAACTGTGAACTTTTGTGACGGTGACAGTGATTGTCCCGTTACCCGATCCCGAATGCGAATTGCGACTTCGTATTCGCCCGCGCCGAGAGCTTGTGTATTGATCAAACGAGCGAGAGTCAGTCGCTGACCTGAGTCGCTCATACCTTTCCAGTCTTCAGCCTGCTTGCCAAGCTCTTTGCCGTCCTTGATCAGTGCGTATTCGACGTCGACTGAAGGCCGCAGAGTTGTTTGGTCAATACCGGCGTTGTAGATCTGGAGATAGACGCCGACCGGTTGGCCGCGTTTGTAAACGCCGGAAACGTTAGGAATGACTTTGGTGGTGCCAATCACGAACTGGCCCACAGCCGGTTGATCGGCGAGGCTCTCGAGCTTCGCCGCGAGAATCATCGTTGAGGTTGAGAGTTTTTCCTGATCGTACTTCGGAACCGTAAAGCCGAGTTGCTTCAGACCAGTTGCGCCGGAAGTCGTGTCGCGAACAATCACATCGACTTTATAGGTTCCAGGTTGGAGCGGAACGGCTTTCTGATATGCCGACTTTCGATCTCTCGCTTCGCTGAGTTCCTGGGCGGTTGCGGTTGTGATTACCGGATCTTCGAAGATGCCGACGCGACGACCCGCCACGGAAGTGATTCTCGCGAAGATGTTCATGCGTGCTTGTTGCAAGCCGCCGCTATCCGTGAAAACCAGATCCTTGTTTTCAGCTTGAATCGTGAACGCCGTGATTACTCTTTCGTCTGACTGGCGGAAGAAATCAATTCGGAGTTCAAAGTTGAGCGGGTTCTCTTCCACGACGCCCGTGTTAACGGCAGTCGCTAGATCGTTGAACTTCACCTGAGGCGGACGGCTCAAGTCAGCCAGCAACTGAAGGCGCGAGAATGGACTGTCCTGTTCGCGTTGATACTGGTTGTTGCCGATGCCGCCGATTCCGGAGATGCGGTCTGCTTTATTTGATAGTCCGAGTTGCTCGGACAAAGTAAGACCTGCGCCAGGAACCATCAGCAGCGCATCTTTTTCATTCGGGTTTCTCGCGATGCGATATTCGCCGCTGCCTGTTGGGTCGACAAATTCGATTTCGACGCCCGAACCCACGCCGGCCAGATAGCGGTAGAACCAGACCTCAAAAGGATAGGTTGATGTTGAACCACCGCCCTCATATGAGGGGCGGTCGTAGGAACCGCCCATGGGGTGTGTTTCGCGTTCATCGGGCTTGCCATACATGATCCAGATGCGGCCGCGGTCGGTTTTCCAACCAGGGATGCCGGAGGTGAAGTGCTCGTTGGTGTAGGCTATGCGCTCGTAGTATTCCTCTTTGAACTCATTTTCGTCCGTATCAGGATCTGGATCGCGACGGCGCCAGAATTCTTCGATAAAACGTTCGCGCTCATCGTCGGTGGCCAGTTTCTTGAATGCCTTACGCTCTTCGTCGGTGATGATGTAAGTGACGTCCTTATCGAGCCAGTCTTTGTAAGCCTTTTTGAGTTCGGGCTTTACGTTGCGAGGCTTGGTGCTCGGGTCCTGCTGATCCTGAGCAAAAACCCAGACGCTGGCACTGATAATTAGGGTCACTAAGAAGGCCAGACGAAGAGCAAATTTCTGGTAAGACATTAAGAAAACTCCTGTGCTGCGGTACGAATTCGTGCGATACGGACTGCTGTCGGTTAACGTTAGAAGACCTTGGATTCTAAGATCCAGCTAAGAACACAGTCAAGATGCTGTGGCCCTTGGGGCAGTTGCCTAAAAACCCACCAAAATGCAGTAGTTTAAGGCGCTTAGGTCGTCGTCCGAGGTTTGTTGAAAATCCACGCGATAAAGATCGAAATCACGTAGAGCACCATCATCGGAGCCGCGAACAACATCATGTTAGGGATGTCGTTGGTTGGAGACAAAACTGCGGCACTGATGAGAATAACGATTAGTGCGGTTTTCCATATTCTGAGCATGAATCCGGCCGTCACGAGGCCAATTCTTGCCAGCACGTAAGTAATTGCCGGCATCTGGAAAACAACCCCCATGCCCAGCATGACGATGATGATGAAGTCGAAATAGTCGTCTGCCTTCAGCAGCAAGCGGAAATCTGATCCAAGGCCGAGTAAGTATTTAGCGGCCGGTGGAAAGATCACGTAGTAGGCAAACGCAGCGCCCAGCACAAATGAGATGGACGATAGAGCGATAAAGGGCGTCACGTAGGCTCGTTCGTGCGGGTAGAGTCCGGGTGACACAAATCCCCAGATCTGCCAGAGCAGGAAGGGGACTGAGACGCAGATGGCTGCATAAAGCGAGACTTTTACGTACAACGAAAACGTCTCGAGTGCTGTTGTAACGATTAGTTTGTCGTTTAATCCTGACGACGCCGTTACCGAACCAAGATCCGCTGTCAGACGCACGCCTTTGGGAATGACCTTATTCCCGGCAATGAGCGGCTCGTCAGTAAAAAGAGCCAGCTTGCCTTCAGCGTCTTTGTAGACGCGCGCCATCACTGATGCGCCTGCGGGAATCAGACCGCTGCCCAGTTCTGTTTCTTCGGGAAAGACGTATCGCCCCGAGTCGTTCTCTTTCAGAGATGTCAGCGGTCCGATTATCTCCTGACCAGTTTGGCCGGCGATGGGGACCTGGCGACGTTGAGCCTCTGCCAAAGCGCGTTCTACTGGCTTTGCGAGAAATGCGTAAATAGTGCCAGAAACAAACCAGGATGCAGTCGCGGCGATAAAGATGAAGATGAACGAGCGAATCAAGCGACGACGAAGCTCGTCGAGATGTTCCAAAAACGACATCTGTCCACCGAGCTCTTCTTCGTTTCCCCGACTGGTAGATAAGGCTTTTAGGATTGCAGACATTGGATCAGATCGGAGGTTAGAGCCATTCTTGTTTGCTAAGCGATTGAGCTTCTGCCGGTGCTGTTTCTGCGTGAACTTCTGAGGGATTGGGAGGCGTTTGGCCGACCGCTTCCGGAGTTTCGACCGGAGTCTGGCGTGCTACAACCAATTCCTGATTCGGTGTCTCAACTACAGGTGGAGTTGAGGTGGACTCGTAAGTTGGCTGGCGCTCGGTCTCGAGCATTGTGTTGTCTTCCAGGTGCGAGCTTTCCAAAGCTACTTCGCGTTCCCACGTGCGTTTGAAGTCATCAGAAGCTTTCCGGAATTCAGCGAGTCCTTTTCCCATTGATCTGGCCAGTTGAGGTAGCTTTCGCGGGCCGAAAAAGATCAGAGCCACGATCAGAATAAAGAGCAACTCAGTGCTGCCGAGGGAATCGAGAATAAATGCGAAGAACACGGCTCGTTGTTACCTTCCTAAAGACTGCGAATGCTGTAACCTCGCCGGAGTGGGAAATGCCGGAAAGAGTCGGGCTTTCGTTGATGACAGCAAATTGTAGCGCGTCAGCGGCAAAAAGCCGAACGGCGCAATTGCTGTCGCTCAGGCCAATTAAGAGAGTGAGCAAGGATCACTTAAAATCACTGTTGCTGCAAGGTGGATCTTAGTTGAGATTTTTTCCTTGCACAAATTCGCGAGAACGATGGTCGATGAAGTGAACAATTTGGAGATGGACGGTGGCGGAACTTTGCAGGCATTCGGTGAGTGTGCAGAGGCTGTTGCCGCAACGACGAAGAAGCTTGAGAAGGCGGCGATACTTGGAAAATATTTCGAATCGCTTTCAGATGCCGATTTGATTCGTGGCGCTCGATACTTTGCTGGTCACCAATTCGCATCGACAGATGCTCGCACCACTAATGTCGGTGGCAGCATCATCAGTGCCGCTTTGAGTGAAGCTACCGGTTTTGATCCGGAAGACCTCTATCCTCGCTATGTCCGACTTGGTGATCCCGGCGATCTCGCTGCTGAGATCATCAAGGAAGCAGGACTCGCTTCCCAACCCACGATTACTCTTGCCGAAACAGAGTCGTTAATCACGAGGCTAAGTGAAACTCGTGGCATCAGAAATAAGACAGCGCTGCTGACTACGGTGTTGCGTCATGCAACGCCGCTCGAGGGGAAGTACCTGGTGAAGTTGCTCTCTGGCGATCTGCGGATTGGTCTAAGAGAAGGTTTGGTTGAGGATGCAATCGCGAGAGTGTTTGCGAGGCCGTTGGAAGATGTTGCTTATGCAAACATGCTACTCGGCGACATTGGCGAGACCGCGACGCGTGCGCGTGCAGGTGAGCTTCGTGATATCAGCATGCGACTGTTCCATCCGATCAAGTTCATGTTGGCAACGCCCGCTGCTGATCTTACTGACATAGCTCGGACCATGCCGGAAGTGTTTCTGGTTGAAGATAAGTTTGACGGTATTCGTGCGCAGGCTCATGTGGAGGCTGGTCGAGTCGCTATCTACTCGCGGACGATGGATGAGATCACGCACCGGTTTCCGGAGTTAATTGGTCCGCTGGAGTCGCTGAAGACGGATGTCATCATTGATGGAGAGATCGTTCCGGCAAATGGCGAGGTCATACTGCCCTTCAGTGAACTGCAAAAGCGACTCGGGCGGAAGAAGGTTGGGGCTCAGTTGCTCACGGCTGTTCCAGTCGTGCTCGTGGCGTATGACCTGCTTTACGCTGAGGGGAAAGTTCTCATTGACCAACCATTAAGC
>Ga0105243_10004775_pt1 | contig 10653 bp, 9 predicted proteins | sample KBSM34metaG_FD_81525 | JGI IMG/M metagenome (GOLD analysis project Ga0105243, IMG submission 81525) | Miscanthus rhizosphere microbial communities from Kellogg Biological Station, Michigan, USA - KBS M3-4 metaG | ecosystem: Host-associated > Plants > Roots > Rhizosphere > Soil | place: Michigan...
CTGGTCGCCGGGGGCGAGGAGCAGGTCCAGTTCGAGCACGCCATCCTCGCGACCGGATCGACACCGGCGATTCCGCCGATGCTGAAGGTGGACGACCCGCGCGTGATGGATTCGACCGTGGCGCTCGATCTGCCGGACATCCCGAAATCGCTGCTGGTGGTCGGCGGCGGCTACATCGGCCTGGAGCTCGGCTCGGTCTACGCCGCCCTCGGCAGCGCGGTCACGGTGGTCGAGATGACGGCGGGGCTGCTGCCTGGCGCCGATCGCGATCTCGTCGATGTCCTCGCCAAGCGCGTCGGGCAGACGATGAAGAGCGTGCTGCTCGAGACCAAAGTCGTGAAGGTGACGCCGGAAGCGGCGGGCGTTCGCGTCACCCTCGAGGGCAATGTCGACCCGAAAGAGCAGGTCTTCGATCGCGTGCTGGTGTCGGTCGGCCGCCGGCCCAACTCGAAGATTCCTGGCCTCGAGAAGACGCACGTCCAGGTCGATCAGCGCGGCTTCATCATGATCGACGAGCAGCGGCGGACCCACGAGCCGTCGATCTTCGCGATCGGCGACGTCGTCGGCGAGCCGATGCTGGCGCACAAGGCGTCGCACGAGGGACGCGTCGCCGTCGAAGTGATGGCCGGCGAGAACGTGGCGTTCGCGCCGCGGGCGATTCCCGCGGTGGTCTTCACCGATCCCGAGCTTGCCTGGGCCGGCCTGACCGAGGCGCAGGCGAAGAACGACAACCGGGAGGTGAAGGTCGCGAAGTTCCCGTGGGGCGCCTCAGGCCGCGCGGCCACGCTCGATCGCACCGACGGCCTGACCAAGCTGATTCTCGATCCGGCCACCGAGCGCCTGCTCGGCGTCGGCCTGGTCGGACCGGGCGCGGGCGAGCTGATCGCCGAAGGCGTCCTCGCGATCGAGATGGGCGCGACCGCCACCGACCTCAAGCTCACCATTCACCCGCACCCGACGCTCAGCGAGACGCTGATGGAGTCGGCCGAAGTCTTCTTCGGCCAGGCCACGCACGTCTATCGGCCCAAGCGCGGCTGACCACGACGGCCAACGCAGAGATCGCCCTTCGACGGGCTCAGGGCAGGCAGCTGCCTGCGGTGAGCTTGTCGAACCGCGGGTTCAGCGTGTTCTGCGTTTGTCGTCGTCGTTGGCACACACGGCTTCAGCTTTCCAAGTTCCCTAACCGGCGCGAGTCACCGAGCCGGACGCGGTCCACCGCAGGAACGCGGTCGCGACGAGCGACTCGATCACTTGCCGGCAGATCTCCTGCTCGAGTCCCCACAACCGCCTGGCCTGCGCCGGCGTGAGCCGCAGCCCCGGCATCTCCCGGAATTCTTCGCGGACGCGGTGGACGAGCATGTCAAGTTCCATTGCTTCTCCTTGTGAGGTTGACGAGTAGTTCCCGCCGCGCGCGCAGCCCGGCGTTGGCCGCCGCGTCGGTTTCGAACGTCAGCCGCCCACCGGCGTTGCCGGTCTGCCGGCCGATCCGCTCGTAGAAGGCCGCCAGCGTGCGCGTGTCCACGACCGAGGGTTCGTTCGCAATCTCTACCGCGTGATGGAGCTCGTGGCCGAGCGCGGCCATCTGCGAGAGGCGCGCCCGCCCGCAGGCCAGCTCGATCACCAGATACCGGTGCCCGACCACTCCGGCCAGCAGCGCCACCCGCCCTTCGAGATCGCTGTAGATGAAGGTCGCGCTGCGGATGTAGACCGTCACGTTCAGCGTCTCCAGGCGATCCAGCAAGGCGCGGATCGCCTGGGATCCGTCCGCGGCTTCGCTGACGAGCTCGCGCAGTTCCGGCGCGGGACGGACATGCGGCGACGACAAATCGGCCGGCGCGATCTGCGCCTGCAGCGGCGCGCCGAAGGCGACGATGAGGACGCCGGCGAAGAACGCGGCGGCCGCGAACGACGGGGGATCCACGTGACGTGTGCGCGAGTGGCGGTCTGTGCGAGCGGGCGTCGGGAGCATGCGGGAGCTGGCGAGCAAGATGCACTCCACGAGGGCGTGCGAGATGACGCGAGGAATCAGGCCTGTTTTTCGACGCCGGCGCGGCCGGCTTCCAGCGATTCCTACATCAATGTAGGTTCGCGGTCATCGCGCGACAACAATGTCTGATTGCATCGGTCGCCCCGGGCACGGCGGATTTCCTGAGAGCGACATAATTGTCTGAAGAGACGCCGCCAGATACAGGAATGTAGGACAATGGAATTGATGGCCAGCCGCGCCCGAATTGCCCCGCCGCCGCCCGACGTCGATGCGCCCGCGCGCGAGGCGCGCCGCCTGTCGACGCTTCTCGAAGTCAGCCAGGCGCTGTCGGGCACGCTCAACCTGAAGGCGTCGCTGCACCGCGTGCTCGAGATCCTGGCGCGCCATCACGGGGCGGTCCGCGGCATCGTGTCGGTCCTCCACGCCGAGGGCGACCTCCGCGTCGAGGCCTCCGACGGCATCGGCGAGGGCCCGCGCGTCGTCAGCTATCGCGTCGGCGAAGGGATCACCGGGAAAGTGGTGCAGAGCGGCAGGCCGATCGTGGTGCCGCGCGTGAGCCGGGAGCCGGCGTTCCTGCACCGGGCGGCGCCGCGCCCGGAGCTGTCGACCCAGGAGCTCAGTTTCGTCTGCGTGCCGATCAGCTTGAACCGCCGCGCCATCGGCGCGCTCGCCATCGATCTCAAGTTCAAGCCCGAGCGCAACTTCGAGCGCAGCACCAAGTTTCTCGGCGTGGTGGCGTCGATGATCGCGCAGGCGGTGAAGATCCAGCGGCTGATCGAGGAGGACAAGCGGATTCTCGTCGACGAGAACGCGCACCTCCGGCAGGAGCTGCGCGAGCGCTACGATTTCGAGAACCTGGTCGGCAGCAGCGGCCCGATGCGCCAGATCTTCGAGCAGATCACCCAGGTGGCCGGCACCAACACGACCGCCCTCATCCGCGGCGAGTCGGGCACCGGCAAGGAGCTGATCGCCCACGCGATCCACTACAGCTCGCTGCGCGCGCAGAAGCCGTTCGTCAAGGTGAGCTGCGCCGCGCTGCCCGACAGCCTGATCGAGTCGGAGCTGTTCGGCTACGAGAAGGGCGCCTTCACCGGCGCCGAGGCCCGCAAGAAGGGGCGCTTCGAGCTGGCGGAAGGGGGGACGCTGTTTCTCGACGAGATCGGCGACATCAACCTCGCCACACAGGTCAAGCTGCTGCGCGTGCTGCAGGAGCGCGAGTTCGAGCGGGTCGGCGGCACGGTGACGATCAAGTCGAACGTCCGGCTCGTCGCCGCGACCAACAAGGACCTCGAGCGCGCCATCGCCGCGGGCACCTTTCGCGAGGACCTCTACTACCGGCTCAACGTTTTCACGATCTTCATCCCGCCGCTGCGCGAGCGCAAGGCCGACATGCTGCTGCTCGTCGATCATTTCCTCGAGAAGTTCGCGCGCGAGCACAAGCGCAACATCAAGCGCATCTCGACGCCGGCGATCGACATGCTCGCCAGCTATCACTGGCCGGGCAACGTGCGGGAGCTCGAGAACACGCTCGAGCGTGCCGTGCTGATGTGCGACGGCGAAGTCGTCCACGGCCACCATCTGCCGCCGTCGCTGCAGACCGCGGAAGCCTCCGGCACGATCACGCGGGTGTCGCTGTCCGATGCGGTGTCGGCCTATGAAAAGGATTTGATCCAGGACGCGCTGAAGACGACCCGCGGGAACCGCGCCAAGGCGGCCCGGCTGCTCGACACGACCGAGCGGATCGTCAACTACAAGGTGCGCCGCTATGCCATCGACGCGCGGCGTTTCAGATCGTGATGGCCGGGTGGGGCAGGTGGGGCAGGTGGGGCGGGTAGGGCGGGTAGGTGGTCATCGTGCGGTGTCGGCTGGCTTCACGGTCACCTTGACGTGCGCGTTGGTCCAGCAGCACTGGAAGCCGCCGCCGCCCTCGCCCGAGATGTCGTTCGCCTGCGCCCGAAGGATGTAGTCACCGGGCGCGCTGAAGGTCGCCTTCGTCTCGGTCTTGCCGTCCGCGGCCTTGTCGATCTCCGGCTTCTCCTTGGCGAAGACGACGTCCGCGGGGCCGCGATGCAGGCTCCAGGCGAGGACCAGATCCGGGCGCGGCGCCCGCCCGCGTCCGCCGCCGCCTCCGCCCGGAGGCCGCGGCACGTTCACCGTGATCTTCGCCGGCTTGTCGGTGACCCACGCGGGCAGCGTGAGCGGTTCGCCGACCGTCGCGGTCAGGGTGGCCGCGAGGCCGAGCGGCGGGCCGGTGTGCACCGCGCCGCCTGGTTCGAACCGCAGCATCGGCGGCGTGTTGCCCATCCCTTTCTCTTCGTAGGGCTCCACCTGATACTGCTTGTGCACGCTCAGCGGGATGCTCGTGGTCATCCCGTTGGCGATGAGCGTCCACGTGAGCTTCTTGTCGCCGAAGTCTTTCGGCACCGGGATGGTGAACACCGCCCATTGGCGGCGCGGCAGGAAATGCGTCGGCTGGCCGAAGTCCGGGCCGCCCGGCTCGATGCGGTTGTTGGGCCCGACCGGGATGTCGAGGATCTGCTTCAGGTTTCGATTGAAGTAGCCGACGAGCAGGCTGACGGTGCCGTCCGGTTCGTAGAACCAGCCTTCGAACGCGGCGGTGACCGCTTCGCCCGCGTTGCGGTTGGGCCCGAGCGGCAGCACGGGCGCCTGCGACTGCGCGCGCGCGATCGGGATCGGCAACGCTGCCGCCAGGGCAGCGGCCGCCGCGAGCGCCGCCGCTGTCAGGCGGCACATGAGCGTTCCTCACAACGATCAACGCAGAATTCGCAGAACTCGCGAGAGAACAACATTCTTTCTGCGGTTTCAGCGTGTTCTGCGTTTACCGTCGGCCTGTTGGCCATGGCTACTGCTGCCGCTGGTCGGTCGTGCGGGTGGTCTGCGCCTTGCGTTTCTCGACCTCGACCTTGAAGTCCTCGTCGGACATGTAGGTGACGTTGACCCACGCGTGCGCCATCTCGTCCACCGTGCGGTCGCCGGAGCCGACCCACTGCGTCGGATCGGGGTTGGACTTGTTGGCCGGCGTGTTGTCGTGCCACGCCGTGATGCGCAGCACCGTCCCCTTCGGGAGCAGCGGCGCCGCTTCGTCGGCGTAGTAATAGCTGTTGTGCCAGTTGAAGTTGAAGTTGTCGACGTGGCTGAGGATCTGCTGCTGCCCGCTCGGCAGGATCGCCTCCATCATCATCGCCTTGCCACGCAGGTGCATGTGCGGCTGGAAGCTCTCGACGCGGCCCGCCTGCTTCATGACGAAGAACCCCTGCGTGCCCTTGATGGTCTGCGGCGGGATGTCGATGCCGCCGGTGCCCATCAGGTGCAGGACCTGGCGGAACTTCGGCTCCTCGCCTTTCGGGTAGAAGTAGAGGCCGAGCTCGACGTTGTTGGTGATCTCCTCGCCGGCGGCGGAGTAATGAATGTCCCAGACGAACTGCGAGCCGGGCAGCAGCAGCTTGCCGGTGTCGGGCCGCATGATCTCGCCCTGTTTCCCGACCGCCCATTCCATGAACAGGCCCGGTCCCGCGTTCACGCCGCTGTCATCGTCGCTGTTGGCCGCGGCCGCGGTGTCGACCGGATCGTCCTGTGACAACCGGGCGAGGGCGTGATGCACGATCTTGCGTCCCTTGTTGGTCGCCGGCCTGATCTCGATGGCGCGGACCCAGCGCGGTTCGGTCACGCCCGAGGGTGTCGAGCGCTTGTCCCACGCGTCCTGCGCCTGCGCCGGCATCGTGAACGACGGCGACTTGACGATCAGATCGGGCGGGCCGAACAGCTTCGCGAAATTCCAGACCGCGGCGTCCGGCCACACGATCGCCGCGGGCATGTCCTTCGGGTCGCCCATCGGGGCGCCGCCGTCGGCCCAACGCGTGATCGTGTCGATCTCCTGGTCGCTGAGCGACCGATCGTTCTTGAATTCCTGGATGCCGACGTTCCGGTCGACGTGCCAGGGCGGCATCTGCCGCGCCGCGACCCGTGCCCGGATCGACTTCGCCCACGGCCGCACTTCCTGATAGGTCGAAAGCGCCATCGGCGCCATCGAGTCCACCCGGTGGCAGGCTTCGCATTTGGCCTGGAAGATCGGGGCGACGTCCTTGGTGAAGGTTGGCGTTTTCACGGCGTCTGCCGCGCCCGCCGACCCCGCGCCGAGCAGCATCGCGCAGAGAGTGATTCGAACGCTGAACGCAGGACCTGCCATCACGAGCTCCCTTCAAGGATTCCCGGGACCGCGCGTCTCAAAAGATCAAGAAACCGTAACATCGGAGGGTCGTCGAGTCCAGAGCCAAGTTATGAACAACCGCACGACGTTTTACCGCGGAGCGCGCGGAGTTCGCAGAGAATCCTTAGAGGTCTTTCTCGGCGGTCTCGGCGGTCTCGGCGGTTAAGGCTTCATCAGCCCGCGTGCGGCCTTGTCATCGCGCTGCGGCCGCGTAGGCATCCGCGGTCTCGTGGGCGTGGTAGGAGCTGCGCACGAGCGGGCCGGACTCGACGTGGACGAAGCCGAGTTCGAGCGCAACGCGCTTCAAATCCGCGAATTCGTCCGGGTGGTAATAGCGGACCATCGGCGCATGCTTGGCTGACGGCCTGAGATACTGGCCGATGGTCAGGATGCCGCAGCCCACCTCGCGCAGATCCGCGAGGGTCGCGACCAGCTCGTCGCGCTCCTCGCCGAGCCCGACCATCACGCCGCTCTTGGTCGGGATATCCGGAGCGTAGCGCCGCGCCCGGTCGAGCAGCTCGAGCGTCCGCGGATAGCGTCCGCCCGACCGCGCCATCCGGTACAGGCGGGGGACAGTCTCCGTGTTGTGATTGAGCACGTCCGGCCGCGCGTCGAGCACGGCGTGCAGCGCCGCCTCGTTCCCCTGGAAGTCCGGGATGAGCACTTCGATGCGGCAGCCGGGCAGGCGGGCGCGCGTCTCCCGGATGGTCTCCGCGAACATCGACGCGCCGCCGTCGGCAAGGTCGTCCCGATCGACCGAGGTGATGACGACGTAGTTGAGGTCGAGGGTGCGGATGGCGTCGGCGACGCGCCGCGGCTCAGCCGTGTCGACGGCGCCGGGACGCCCATGCGACACCGCGCAGTACGCGCAGGCGCGCGTGCAGACATCGCCGAGGATCATGAAGGTCGCGGTGCCGTGGTTCCAGCACTCGCCGATGTTCGGGCACTGCGCCTCTTCGCACACCGTGTGGAGCTTCAGGTCGCGCATCAGCGTTTTCAGGCGCGTGTAGCTCGGCGACCCCGGCGCGCGCACCTTGAGCCACTCCGGCTTCGGCAGGCGTGGCGGCGCGTCGGCGAGCGGGATGATGCGGCCCATTGCCTTGATTATATCGGCCCTGGTGCCCGCGCGGGCACTTCGGCGCCTGCCGCGCTACACTTTCAGTCCCATGCGGTGCATCAGCGGCTTCGTGGCCGCCGCGGCGGTCGCCATCCTCCTTCAGGGCGAAGCCGTCGCGGTCGTGACCGTCCTCGGCGACAAGGACATCGAGCGTGCGCTCAAGCTGGCGCAGGCGGTCGAGGAGAAGCGCGCGCAGTTCCATGCGCCGTATCTCGTGCGCGTCGACAACGCGACCGTCGAGCAGATCGAGGTGGTCACCGAGTTCCGGCGCTACGTGCTGATCACGCAGGACCAGCTGCGCCAGGGCAACTGGCTGTTTGCCCAGGGGGTGCGCAACGCCAAGGAGAAGCTCCAGCCGTGGCGCGATCGCCTGTCGATCGTGGCGCGCCTCCGATTTCACCCGCACAACACGCTGATGATGGTTCCGCTCTATGACATCACGATCGATCAGCCGCTCCTCGTGCCGGTGGACATCGTCAGGACGCCGATCACCGCGCTGCTGTCGGGCAAGAAGGGCGACTTCAACGCGCCGCTGATGGGCGCGACGATCGAGGCGATCTTCGACACGCGATCGCTCGATCCCGCGGCCAAAGGGGTGAGCGTCCTGCTCGCGGCGCAGCCGGTGGCGCGCGTGCCGATCGCCTTCGCCAAACTGGAATAGCCCGCGCATGCCGCCCTTCCATCATGTCGACCTCCGCGTCATGTGGTCCGACACCGATCCCGCCGGCATCGTCTGGTTCGGCGTCTTCTTCCGCTACTTCGAGCACGCGGAGGAGGATCTCTACCGCCGGCTCGGCAGCGATCGCACCAGGCTGCTGCGCCGGCTGCGCGTGTTCATGCCTCGGACCTCGCTGCAATCGGGGTTTCGCTCGCCCGCCAGGCTCGGCGACGAGCTGTCGGTCGGCGTCGGCGTCGCCGAGATGACCGCCCGGCGCATCGGATTCCAGTTCGACGTCCGCGAGCGCGGGACCGATCGCCTGATCTGCGAAGCCTCGTACCGCGTCGCCTGCGTCGACGCCGAGACGTTCGCGCCGCAGGCGTTCCCGGAAGAGATCGTGTCGCTGCTGGCGACCGCCTCCGTCGGACCAGAGGACGGACGGACCAAGGACCAAGGACGAAGGACCAAGGACTGATGATGAGTGTCGCCACCGCAGAGTCCCTGGGTATCCCGGAGATCTTCAACGTCGCTACCTATTTCGTCGATCGCAACGTCACGATCGGCCGCGGCACCAACGTCGCCATCGAGTGCGGCGACGTGCGCATCACCTACGACGAGGTGCACCGCAACGTGAACCGCTGCGGCAACGCGCTGCGCCGGATCGGCGTGCGTCCGGAAGAGCGCGTGCTGCTGCTCCTCTACGACGGCCCCGAGTTCGTCTACAGCTTCTTCGGCGCCATCAAGATCGGCGCCGTCCCGGTGCCGTTGAACACGCTGTGGAGGGCGGCGGACTACCAGTACGTAATCCGCGACTCCCGGGCGTCGGCGCTCATCGTGAGCGCGGCGCTGCTGCCGGTGATCCAGAGCATCCCGCCGGCCGACCGGCCGTCGGTGCGCCACATCATCGTGACCAGCGCCCACGGATCCTCCGCGATCAGCGAGTCGACGCATACGCACACCCAGTTCAGCCTGCTGCTCGCGCAGGGCGCCGGCGAGCTCGTAGCCGAGCCGACGAGCCGCGACGCGCCGGCGTTCTGGCTCTACTCGTCGGGCAGCACCGGCAAGCCCAAGGGGTGCGTGCACCTGCACCACGACATGGTGATCTGCGCCGAGCTGTTCGGCAAAGGCGTGCTCGGCATCCGCGCGACCGACCGGTGCTTCAGCGTCGCCAAGCTGTTCTTCGCGTACGGGCTGGGCAACGCGCTGACCTTCCCGTTCTCGGTGGGCGGGACCGCGATCCTGTGGCCGGGCGCGCCGGCGCCGCCGGATATCTACTCGGTCATCGAGGCGCATCGGCCGACGCTGTTCTTCTCCGTCCCCACCAGCTACGGGATGCTGCTGGCGCACAACCGGCCGGAAGGGCCGGATTTCGATCTCTCGTCGATCCGCCTCGCCGTCTCGGCCGGGGAAGCGCTGCCGGCCGCGCTGTACGAACGCTTCAAGGAACGGTTCGGCGTCGACATCATCGACGGCATCGGCTCGACCGAAGTGCTGCACATGTTCATCTCCAACCGGCCCGGTGCGATCAGGCCCGGTTCGAGCGGTCAGCTGGTGCGCGGCTATGAGGCGCGGCTGCTCGACGAGAGCGGTCAGCCGACGCTGCCCGGCGAGATCGGCAACCTGTGGATCTCCGGCGATTCGGTCTGCGCTGCGTACTGGAACCAGCACGAGAAGACCAAGGCCACGATCGAAGGGCGCTGGATCAGCACCGGCGACAAGTACACGCAGGACGCTGACGGCTACTACTGGTACGCGGGCCGGGTTGACGACATGCTCAAGGTCGGCGGCCTGTGGGTCAGCCCGGTGGAGGTCGAGAACGCGCTCGTCGCCCACACCTCAGTGCTCGAGTGCGGCGTGGTCGGCTGCGAGGATCACGACGGCCTGGTGAAGCCGATGGCGTTTGTCGTCCTTCGAGAGGGCGCCGACGGCACGGCCGAGCTCGGCACCGAGCTCCAGCAGTTCGTGCGCCAGCGGCTCGCCGAGTACAAGCGTCCGCGCTGGGTCGAGTTCGTCGCCGAGCTGCCGAAGACCGCCACGGGAAAGATTCAGCGCTTCCGGCTTCGCGCGCAGGCCGCCAGGCAGGCCTGAGGAGGGTGTGAACAGACCGGTTGGAACGCAAAGCCCGCAAAGGCCGCAAAGATAAATCTCCAGAAATGCTTTGCGTGCTTTGCGAGCTTCGCGTTCAAACGTCGTGTTTTTTCACGCGCTCCGACAACGTTTCCTGGGGGCGAGTACTGAGGCGCCCGGCCGTCAAAAACGAAGCGCCCTGCGGACGGCGCTCACGCCATTGTTGACCGCGTGTGCGATCGGCGAGGACGAACCCGCCCGCAGGCTCGCCCTGATTTCTACTGTCTGTCGCGGCAGCACCTGCACGCGACGCACTTCGGCCGCATACCGCGGGTGGCTGACGCGGACAACGTAGACACCCTCGGTCAGTTCCTGCGCGGCCCGCCCTGTCGAGTCGGGCGTCAGGGTCGCCACGATCGCGTTCTGGGTCGTGAGGACTTCGACCGTCGCATCTCTGACCCCTCCGCGAGCGCCCGCGGCCTGCACGATCGTCACGAGGTCTCCGGTGTTCGCCGGACGAGCCAATTGCACCAGGGAGAACACGCCACCGGTGATCGACGCGATCCCCGCCAGCAGAGCGACGACCGACTGAACGC
>Ga0105243_10004776_pt1 | contig 10652 bp, 12 predicted proteins | sample KBSM34metaG_FD_81525 | JGI IMG/M metagenome (GOLD analysis project Ga0105243, IMG submission 81525) | Miscanthus rhizosphere microbial communities from Kellogg Biological Station, Michigan, USA - KBS M3-4 metaG | ecosystem: Host-associated > Plants > Roots > Rhizosphere > Soil | place...
CCACAAGACGACGACGTTGTCGGCATCGAGGTGGGTGCCATCGGCCAAGACATGCGGCTTGCCTTCCTGCGATCGCATGTACATGTTCTTGGCGGCGTCGTAGTCCCACTGGACGTGCACCTGTTCGATGTGGAGCTTGAACCCGGCCGAGGGCTCGCCCGGTGACTCTGCACCGGCGGCGCGGTAGTGGTACTGCTCAGCCGGGCCGGGGCGGTCGGGCGCGGCGTTGCTGCGCAGCGACGCTGTGTCGTTGAACGTGGCGTGCGGCCGATGGCGGTTCTTGTCGAGGTACCAACCTGGTCCTTGGCCTTCGGTGAGCACGAGCAGATCGGACGAACGGATCGCCTCGACAGCTCGGGCGTTGCCGCCGGAGCAGGCGAACACGGCACCGTTGAACGATCCGACGAGATCGACGTCCTGTGTGCGCGCCGAGCGGATGGGCCCGACCTTCGGGGCGTCGGTGCTCTGGAACACGCTGGCGAAGCGCGTCGGCCCGGCTCCCCACGCCTCGAACACGATGTCGGCGGCGTCGAGGCCCGACTGCGGTCGGGCACCCGGATCGTTGGAGACCTTGACCACAACCGCCGGGCGGGCCGCCACGGCCGGATCGGTGATTGGTTGCCCGGTGAGCGGCATCACCGGGTCGGGCGCAATGGTGGTGGTTGTCGACGAGGTCGACGACGAGGACGTGGTCGTCGACTCCTCCTCCGTCGTGGTGGTTGCCTTCGGCACGGTGGTCGATGGCGACGTGTCAGCCGTGGTCGTGGGGGCCGGCGAGGCATCCGTCTTCTCGCAGGCAACCAGTGCCAGCGCGACGGCCACCACGGACATGGCTTTACCGAACTTCACTTCATAACTCCCTTAACAATGCGATTCGCTCCTCGAGCGGGGGGTGGGTATCGAACATGCGGTTGAAGGCGCCGAACTTGCCGTTGTCGCCCACACCGGAGAGCGGCTGCTCGATCCACAGGTGGGCGGTGGCAGTCGTCGCCGAATGCGTCACAGTGACGTCGTCGCGCAGCTTCTCCAGCGCCGAGATCAACCCGGGTGGGTAGCGGGTCATTTGGCAGGCGCTGACGTCGGCCAGCGTCTCACGGCGACGGCTGACTGCGGCCTGCATCAACTTGGCGATGATCGGGGCGAAGATCAAAAGAACGAGCCCGATGATCGCCAGCGGGTTGCCGCCGTCCTTGTCGCCTTCGCGACGGACGCGACCGCCGTTCCACCACATCATCCGCATCCCGATGTTGGTCAGCAGCGCGATCGATCCGACGAGTGTGACCGCGAGCGTCGAGACCAAGATGTCGTAGTTGCGTACGTGCGACAGCTCGTGAGCGATGACGCCCTCGAGTTCGACGCGGTTCATCTTCTCCAGCAGGCCGGAGGTGACCGCGATTGCCGCGTGCTTCGGGTTGCGACCCGTTGCGAATGCGTTGGGTGCCGGATCCTCGACGATGTACACCTTCGGCTTGGGGAGGCCGCCGGCGATGCACAGACCTTCGACGAGGTTGTGCAGTCGTTGGTACTGCTGCGGATCGGCGGGCTTGGCCCGGCTGACTGCGAGGGCGATCGAATCGGCCTTCCAGTACGACGCGAATGCCATCGCACCGGACGCCACGAGGGCGATGATGGCGCCGGTCGGGCCGGCGCCGAGAAGGATTCCGAAGGCCCATCCGGCAAGGGACAGCAGGACCACGAATCCCAAAATCAGCAGCGCGCTACGCCGCTTGTTGGCCTTGATCAGTTCGAACATGAGAAACCCAGGCTAGAGACGAGCGACGCTCCGAGAGCGTCATACTGCGTCAGAACTCGACCTTGGGCACCTGCCGAGCGGCTTCGTCGGTCTCGAAATACTCACGACGCTGGAACTTCAACATCTTGGCGAAGAAGACGGTCGGGAACGCCTGCAGCTTGTTGTTGTAGTTCAGCACCGAGTCGTTGTAGAACTGCCGCGCGTACGCCACGCGGCCCTCGGTGGCGGTGAGCTCTTCCTGCAAGGCCAGGAAGTTCTGGTTGGCCTTGAGGTCGGGGTAGGCCTCGCTGAGAGCGAACAACTGCCGCAACGCGCCGGTCAGTTGGCTGTCGGCCTCGGCCTGGCCGGTGGGTGTGGCGGGCGCGGAGATCGCCGCGTTGCGGGCCCGCACGACGGCGTCGAGCGTGTCCTTCTCGTGCGCCGCGTAGGCCTTGACGGTCTCGACCAGATTGGGGATGAGGTCGATGCGTCGCTTGAGTTGGACGTCGATCTGCGACCACGCATTTTCGATTTGGTTCTTGCCGCGTATGAGGCCGTTGTAGGCCACGATGCCGTAGATGACGATGGCGACGATGATCACCAACAGGATCCAGATCATGGAATCTCCAGGAGTTCTGATGCGCCGAACGAGGCGACTCAGTCAGCCATCATACGGCGGCGCCAGCCGTGCCAGAAGGACTCCCCGGTCGGCGGCCGCTCCCGACGCGGTCGATTCGTGGCAAGCCGCAGGTAGATGTCGGCGTAGTGCTCGGCGAGCGCCGTCATGGAAAAATCTTCGGCTCTGTGCGCGCCGGCCTTGCGCAACAGCGCCGGCAGCCCGGGCTCGGTGAGGATCCGCTGCAACGCTTCGGCGAGCGCGTCGACATTGCCGGGTTCGACCAGCAATGCGTCGACCTCGTCGGTGGCGACGTTGCGGTAGCCGTCGATGCCACTGGCGACGATCGGGGTCTCGGCTGCCATCGCCTCGATCAGCACGACGCCGAACGACTCGCCGTACAGCGACGGCGCGCAGAACACATCGGCGCCCCGCAGACGGGCAACCTTGTCGGCGTCGGTCAGCCGGCCGAGCCACTCGATCCTGTCGTCGTTGCCGAACTGCGACCGCAGGCGAACCGTGTCGGGCCCGGTGCTGCCGACCCACAGCCGCACGTCGTCTTCGAGTTGGCGAAATGCCTGCAGCAGGATGTCGAGGCCCTTGCGCTCTTCGTGGCGCCCACAGAAGAAGATCGTCGGACCGGTGGTCGGATGCTTCGGTGCCGTTCGGTAGGCGTCGAGCTCGACGCCGTTGTAGAGGATCTCGTAGCTGCCGCCGATGTAGCGGCGCACCAGTTCGGCCGCGTCCTTCGACACGGCGACTGCATGGGCGATGTTCTCGGCGGCCGGCTTGATGATCGACCGGAGGTACTTGTAGCTGGCGCTGACGCCAGCTGCGTGAAACGTGGCCACAACCGGTGCGGGGTGCAGGAGCATCGCGGTGTGGGTTGGGCCGGGAAGGAACGGCTCGTGCAGGTGCAGCACGTCGAACTGCTCGTCGCCGAGCGCGCGCATCGTGCGTAATGAACACGACGGGTCGGGTGCCAACGGGGCCATCGATCCATTGGCGGACGTCGGCAGGCTGTTGCCGAGTGGCGTCACGAACGTCGCCGGCGGCGGCCCGTCGCAAGGAGCGAGGACGCGCACCTCGATGCCCATCTTGCGCAACTCACGGGCCAGTCCCATCACCTGCGCCTGCACCCCACCCGGCACCGAAAGGCTGTACGGGCAGACCATCGCGACCCTCAGCAAACGGCCGCCTCGCCGTGGCCAAGCTCCTCCGACGTCAGACTCGGCCACGATCCGGAACGCTACCTGACTTGGTTGTACGGTCCGAATGATGACAACCACGCGCCAGATGCCTGCCCTGTCGGTCACCGGGACCCCGACGAAACGTTCGACGATCCTGGAACTGGCCACCGAGGCCGAGCGACGCGGCTTCACCGGTCTCGCCAGCCCCGGCATCGCCGGCGGCAACTTGGCGCTGTGCACGTCGCTCGCTCACGTCACCTCCACGATCTCCTTCTGGACGAGCATCTACCCGCTGTACTACGCGCACCCGTTCGAGGTCGCGGTCACCTCGGGCCACATCCACGAGGTCAGTGGCGGGCGCTTCCGCCTCGGGCTCGGCGTCAGCCATGAGCGGGCGATGAGCAGGCTCGGCATCGACACCGGCAAACCGCTGCACGACACCGCCCAGTACGTGGCATCCATTCGCGACGCCGGCAGAGCCGCCGGCGAGCTGCCGCCCATCTATCTGGCGACGCTGCGCGACAAGATGCTCGACCTCGCGCTGGAGGTGGCGGAGGGCGCGATCTGGGCCAACGCCTCGCGTTCCTACATGCCCAAGCAGGTCGAGCGGGTCGCGGCCGCAGGTCGCCCCGACTTCTTCGTGGCCAACATGATCCCGACCGTCATCGACGCCGATCTCGGCGCGGCGAGGGCGATCCATCGCCGGACGCTCGCCACGTACGTCACGCTTCCGAATTACCGCAACTACTGGAAGCAGGCCGGCTACCTCGAGGAGATGGAGGGCATCGAGGCAGCAATCGCTGCCGGCGACCGGGAGAGGGTGGACCAACTGATGACCGATGCGTGGATCGACGACTGCACGATCAGCGGGTCCGCCGAGTCGGTGCGGGATCAGCTCGACGAGTGGCTGGCGCTCGGTGTGCAGCCGATCGCGGTCATGTCGTCGACCACAGGCGGCCAGGCGGTGGCCATCCGTGAACTGTTCGCTGCGTACGCGGACCAGGTCCGCCCGTAACCTCTGGTCGAGGCGGACCTCGGGAGGGAACGCATGAGGGTCACAGTCGACGGCAGCAAGTGTCACGGTCACCAGATGTGTGCCATCGCCGCGCCTGCCGTGTTCGGCAGCGACGACTACGGGAATGCGGTGGTGTTGATGGATCCCGTGCCCGCCGAACAGCAGGCGGCGGCACGCCGCGCCGAGGCCAACTGCCCCGAGCGGGCGATCACGATCGAGGAGGATCCGCAGTCATGACCACCAACGGCTCACCGACCGACTGGGTGTCCGACTACGACATCTTCGATCCCGACTTCGTTCGCAACCCGTACCCACTGATGAGCGAGATCCGCGAATCTGCGTGCCCGGTCGCCCACACCGATCGTTGGGGCGGTTCGTGGATGCCGACGCGCTACGACGACATCGTCGCGGCCGCGCAGGAGTACGACATCTTCACGTCGCGCAACATCATCGTCGTGCCTCCCCCCACGGGCCAGATCGAAGGGCCGTACGCAGGGGTGGCCGCGCCGCCGATCACGTCCGATCCACCCGAGCACCACTGGCACCGCCGCACGATCCTGCCGACGTTCGCACCGCAGGCGGTCGCCAAGTACGAGGAGGGCACGCGAGCGCTGTGCAATCGCCTCATCGACGGCTTCATCGATGCTGGACAGGCCGACGCGGCGGCGGAGTATGCGCAGCAGATCCCGGTCCGCGTCATTGCCACGATGCTCGGAGTTCCGTTGGAGATGGCCGACGAGTTCACCTCGTGGGTTCGTGGCGTGCTCGAGATCGGCCTCACCGATCCGAAGGTGAGGGTGGAGAGCCGGATGAAGATCCTCGGCTTCTTCCGGGCCCAACTCGACGATCGCAAGGCCAACCCGCGTGAGGACGATCTCATCACCGAGTTGCTCAACACTCACGTCGACGGCGAGCCGGTGTCCGAGGACTACGTCATGGGTGTGTGCAACCTGATGCTGGTCGCCGGCATCGACACGACGTGGTCGGCCATCGGGTCCTCGCTGTGGCATCTGGCGCAGCACCCCGACCACCGGCGCCAGCTGCGCGAGCAGCCCGAGATCTGGCCGACCGCTCTCGAAGAGCTGCTGCGCGCCTACTCCCCCGTCACGATGGCCCGCATCGTCGATCGGGATACCGAGTTCCAGGGTTGCCCGATGCATGCCGGCGACCGGGTGTTGATGTCGTTCCCTGCCGCCAACCGCGATCCACGTCAGTTCGAGAACCCGGACGAGGTCATCCTCGACCGCGAGCACAACCGACACGTTGCGTTCGGGTCGGGTATCCACCGCTGCGCGGGCTCCAACCTGGCTCGTCTCGAGCTCCGTGTCGCACTGCAGACGTGGATGGAGCGCATCCCCGAGTTCGAGCTCGTCGACCCGACGGCCGTCACCTGGGCAGGCGGCCAGGTTCGCGGGCCGCGACGTTGTCTCGTGCGGTTCCCCACCGACCTGTCTGGAGCAACGGCCTAACCGTTCGCCGCCGAGGGTAGATCGTCATCCGCACGAGCGATCTCCAGATACTCGGACTCGCAGATCCCGGTGATCTCGAAGAGGCGACAGATCAACGGTGATGCACCTCGAATGCACAGCCGACCGCCGCCGGGCGCGATCCGATTGACCGCTGCGGCAATGATCGTCAACCCCGTCGAGTCCATGAATGTCACGCCGGTCATGTCGAAGACGACCTTCCCGGGCCGCCCGGTCACGAAGGATTTTGCCGCCCGGGCGAACTTCGGTCCCGACGCCATGTCGATCTCACCCACCAACGTCAACACGTGCTCCCCGTGCACCCGGGACGCCGTAGCACTGAAAGGCGTCGTCTGCCGCATCACAGGCCCCCTTGACCCTTCGAGGACGGACTCCGCTTCAATCCGTCGCGCTGCAAGCGTGGCACCGCCGCGGCCCGGTTGCAACGAGCAAAAGCTGCAATCGCCCGCGCGGGTGACGTCGGTCTGAGGGCCGCCACGATTCGGCCCCACGAAGGCCGACCCGTCGTCACGGCGGGAGAGATGCGGGTCGGCCTTCGGGTGGGGTTGCAGGAGCGACCGTACAAACATCGCGCCGTGGCCGGAAGATCGGTCATCTGATGTTTGCGACGTGTTCACCAACACGTCACCTTGGGTTTCATCTTGACGGGTGAGCATTGGAGAATGCCTACAATCCGGCGATGGTCTCCCAACCTGAACAAGATGCTCTACGACTGTGGTTCGAGGCCTTCGAACCAGCCGTCGATGTAGAACTGACCGACGACTCCGTCGTCGTCCGGTCCCGCCGACCGAACCGCTCCGGAGAGATGGTTCGGTGCACTCGAACCAACGACCTCCAGAAGGACCTCAGTCGCGGGCTCTCCCAGCTCGTCGAACGGATGTCCTGACTCTCCCAACAGCAGAGAGCCCAGCTCAGTCGTTGTAGCCCGGGTCGCTCGGCCAGTTCGGCTGGAACATGTGCCACTGCTCGGGAGCCCTACGAATCAGGAACTCCAGCTCGTGCGCCAACGATTGGGTCACGCGCGAGATGTCGTCGCGCAGACCTGGCCCTCGCCGCACGGTCGACACCGGCGGGCGCACCAACGCATGGTGGCCGTTGTACCGCGGAGTGAAGTACACGCCGACGGGTAGCAGCACGGCGCCGGTGCGGAGCGACAGCGTCGCCGGGCCGCCCGGAAGCGTGGTGCGCTCGCCGAAGAACTCGACGTCGACGCCACTTCGTTCGAGGTCTCGATCGCACAGTAGGCAGACGGTCTCGTTGGACCGCAACGCCTTCAGCACGGCAGGCCCGGCCTTAGGTCCGGCCGGCACCACCGTCATTCCGAGTTCGTTGCGCAACTCGGCGAACCATTCGAACAGCTCCGGCGGATCGAGTGCCTCGACGACCACCGTCATCTTGAAACCCTGGTCGGTCATCCACCTGCCGGCCCACTCCCAACCGCCGAGGTGCGGCAGCGCCAGAATCACGCCGTTGCCCCTGTCGATGCCGTCGAGGACCTGCTGCCAGCCGTCGATCGTGAACGGTTTGGCAACCGCCTCCTTCGTCATCGTCGGCAGTCGAAAGCTCTCGACGTAGTAGCGGGCATAGAAGTCGAAGGCCTGCTGGGAGGCGACTCGCAGCGCTGTGCCGCGAAGCTTCGGATTGACGCGCTGCAGATGGCGTTCGATCATCCGTCTCTTGGCCGGGCTGGCGAAGCTGGCACCGAAGCCGATCGACGCGGATGCGCTGGCGGCCATCGGACCGGGCATCAGTCTGGCAGCGAGCGAACCGAGGCGGTAGCTGCTGAGCGTGGCTGCGTCGGTCAGACGCTTGCGGATGTCGGCGAACTCGCTGTCGGACACGATGCGGAGGGAGTGACGGTCAGGTGCCGCGGCGCGGCCGGGAGATCCGTGTGTGGCGACGCTCGGTCCGCACGACCCTTCGGGTCTGGCGGCGGCTACGGCGCATCTCGATGCGCGCTGCGGTGACCGGAGCGACCGCCGCCTGCTTCCACACCTTCACGAAACGCTGCACCGCGGTGATGGCCGTCAGCACCAGCATCACCCACAGCATCGGAATCAGCAGCACGGAGAACAGCAGGCCGATGCACAAGGCGATGATCCGCTCGGCTCGCTCCATCAGCCCGCCCTTGGCATCGAGGCCCAACGACTCCGCCTTGGCTCGCTGATAGGAGATCACCGAACTGAGGGCCATCACGGCGAACGGCAGCAAGGACATGTGCGGTGAGTCGTTGGAGGCGAGGTACCACGCCACGCCACCGAACAAGGTCGCGTCGGTGACGCGATCAACGACCGAATCGAAGTATGCGCCGCGTTGGCTGGACGAATCGGATGCCTTTGCCAGGGCACCGTCGAAGAGATCGGGAAGTGCTGCCAGGATCACGAGCACCAGACCGAGGCGCAGCTGCCCGAACCCGATCGCCACGGCAGCGCCGACAGCAACGAGCAGCCCGATGATCGTCAGATGGTCGGGCGAGAGTCCCGTCTTGCGGAGCGCATTGCCGATCGGCTTGACCGCACGATCGATCGGCGCACGGAACTTGCCGTCGAACATCGTCGTCAAGACTACCTGGCCGACCCCGCCGGTCGGGTGTGCGTCGACACCCTCGGCGAGGAGTGCCACGATGTCGGCATGAGCAGCACCTCACCCCGCGACCTCGCCGTCACCCTTCGATCGGTACCACGACGTCTCCACGAGGCAGTCGGCGACGTGTCCACCGACGCAACGAGCGGAGTCACAGCGGAGTTGAACGAGCAGATCGGGATCGCGGCAGGGTTGATGCACTCCCCGGCCGACCCTGCGGCCATCGCCGATGCCATCGAGGCAGTGCCGGCAGACGCGTGGGACGAAGCGACCTTGTCCAAGTTGCGCACCACAGCACTCGACATCGGTCGACTGCTGCGCGCCGCCGCGGCGGCAGCCGAACGCGACGACGCGGACTCCGACGACTGACGGGTCAGGTGCGACCCGTCTACGCGACTACTCGTCCTGCCAGTCCTCTTCCGGATTGTCCTCGGTGAGGTGCTCGACGACGCTGCCGTCGATGGCGTCGATGAGGACCAGGGCGCGCTTGCGAGGCGGGTTCTCCGACGAGTACACCAACACCCGCCACGTGGGTCGGCTGCGCAGCCCGCGCCAGACCTGTTGCGCGGAGGCGTGACCGACGGCGAAGCCGACAGCGCCCTGGGCCGCCACCAACGCCTGCTTCTCGTCGACGTGCATCCGCCAGCCCGAGGTGAACGACAGGATCCCGACTGCCGTCAGCAGCAGTGCAGCCCACAGCAGGCCGTTGTTGATCAGCACCGGGTCGTGGTCGCGTCGCAGGAGCCAGACGATGACGCAAACGGCCGAGATGCCGAAGTACAGGTACGCCGGCCGGCGGCGCCGACTGTTGTCGGGGAACTGATACGGCCCGACGTACTCGCTCGCGTTGAGATCGTCGGGCAGCGAGTCGCGCAGGTCTTCGGTGTCGCTCATTGCGCCCGTCAGGCTACCTGGGCCACGCGGCGCGCAGCCTCGCCGCGGTGTCGACGAGCGCCTCGGGCAGCGTGCGGGTGTTGGCGATCGCGGTCATGAAGTTGCCGTCCCCGATCCATCTCGGCACGACATGCACGTGGAGGTGCTCGCTGACGCTGCCCCCGGCGGGCCGGCCGAGGTTGATGCCGACGTTGACGCCACCGGGCTGATACGCGGCTTTGACGGTGCGGACCGCATCGGTCACCGTCAGCCACATCTCGTCCGACTCCTCGGCGTCGAGATCTTCGAGATCGGCGATCTCGCGGTACGGCATCACGAGCATGTGACCCGTCGCGTAGGGAAACGCGTTGAGGATCACGAAGACCTTGCGGCCTCGATGGACGATGTTGCTCTCCTCGTCGCTGAGACCGGACTCGAGGATCGCGGTGAACACACTTCCCGGAGGCGGTTGATTCGCAGGGACCGAACCCACGTACGCGGCGCGCCATCCGTTCCACAAACGCTCGTACGTGTCCACGTGCCGAAATTACTCGCATCTGCCCGCCGCCCCACTGCTACCGTCGTGGTCGTCCGTTCGAGATGCGCAGCCGCGCGAGAGAGGAGGAAGGTCATGAACATCAGTGCCTTCGTCCTCCGCGCCCACGCAACCTTCTAGGCACCGAACGGATCGGTGCCACGAGCACCGAGGAGTTCCCAGTGTCAACACGAACACGGCGTCGCTTCGACGACGACGATTTCGAACCGCCCACAGTTGTGTGGGCATCACCTGCCGACGACGAGTACGACGACGGCATCACCTTTTCCACATATCCCGACGCGGTGCACGGGCCGAGCCCGTTGCCGAATTGGGTGCCGACCTCGCCCGCGGCGACCGACACCGATCTCGGAGTCTTCAAGACCGGCAAGGAGGCCGATGTCTCGCTGATCCGGCGTACCTACGCCGGCGGCAGCGTGCTGCTGGCAGCGAAGCAGTACCGCGACGCGCAACATCGCATGTTCCACCGCGACGCCGGCTACCTCGAGGGCCGGCGGATGCGCAAGAGCCGCGAGACGAGAGCGGTCGAGACTCGCACGGCGTTCGGTCGCGAACTGATCGCCGGGCAGTGGGCAGCGGCCGAGTTCGCCGTGCTCACAC
>Ga0105243_10004778_pt1 | contig 10650 bp, 10 predicted proteins | sample KBSM34metaG_FD_81525 | JGI IMG/M metagenome (GOLD analysis project Ga0105243, IMG submission 81525) | Miscanthus rhizosphere microbial communities from Kellogg Biological Station, Michigan, USA - KBS M3-4 metaG | ecosystem: Host-associated > Plants > Roots > Rhizosphere > Soil | place...
GCCCGGATGGTCGGCGAAGAACCCCGAGACGCCGACGAGGTGGATGATCACGACGCCGAAGAGGGCGAAGAGGCGGAAGCCGTTGACCGGGCGGACGCGGGGGGCGCGCCCCGCCGCTGCCGGCCGCGACTGATCGATCTCGGCGCCCATCCGGCCCCTTGTTACCGCACCGGCGGCTCAGCCCGCAAGCCGGGTGGACCGGGCGGGCGGCCGGCGCTAGTCTCGATCCGACAGGCAGGGCCCAAATACCCGGAAAGGGATGCCATGTATGCACGAGCGGTCAGGTTCACCGGTGTCAACCAGGAAACCGTCGACAGAGTCCGCCAGCGCGTCGAGGAGAGCGACGGTCCGCCGCCCGGCGTCAAGTCGACGGCGATGAAGCTGCTCTTCGACGCCGACCAGGGGACCGCGATCTTCGTCGGCTTCTTCGCCAACGAGCAGGACATGCGCGACGCCGATCGCATCTTCGAGGAGATGGATCCCGGTGATACCCCCGGAACCCGCGCCTCGGTCGACCGCTGCGAGGTCGTGATCGAGCGCGAAGCCTGAGCGCGAGCCGGCCCTGGGGGCGGTCCCGTGCGATCGGCCACGGACTCAAGCTAGCCGAACCGGACCCGGACGAAGCCTCATTCGCCATGTGAGATGCAGATCACTGCCCTCGGGGAGCAGCAAATTGCATCTCAGGTCGCGAGCGAGACCGAGTGACGAGCGGAGGGGGTGGGATTCGAACCCACGAACGGGGGTTACCCGTTACCGGTTTTCAAGACCGGCGCATTCAACCGCTCTGCCACCCCTCCGGGACGCGGCGCGGTGCCGGCGGAGATTGTCGCCGACCGTGGGGCTGAACCGCCGAACGGCCATCGCTAGTGTGGCCGCATGGCGGACGAGGAGCTGCGCAGGCGCTGGCGGAACTGGTCGGGTGAGCAGCGCTGCCGGCCGCTTCTGAATCAGCGGCCGCGGACGCGCGAGGGCCTGATCGCCGACGTGATCGCCGCTCACGAGCAGGACCGCCCGCTGAAGGTGGCCGGCTCGGGCCACTCGTTCAGCGGCGCCGCACTCACCGACGGCGTCATGCTCGACCTCGGCCTGCTCGACCGCGTCCTCGAAGTCGACCGTGCGGGCGGGCTCGTCAAGGTCGAGGCCGGGATCACGCTTTACGAGCTCAACCGGCGCCTCGATCAGCTCGGCCTGGCGCTCGAGAACCTCGGCGACATCGATCGCCAGACCATCGCGGGCTCGATCTCGACCGGCACGCACGGCACCGGTGCCCGCTTCCGCAACCTCTCCTCGCAGGTCGAGGCGATCGAGATCGTCACCGCCGACGGCACCCTGCACGCGATCGACGGCGGCGACGCCGACCTCCTCCGCGGTGCCCGGATCGGACTCGGCGCGCTCGGCGCGATCTACTCGGTGACGCTGCGGACGGTCACGAACTTCCGGGTCGATCGGACCGACCGCCCGCGGCCGCTGGGCGAGGTCCTCGGCGATCTCGATCGCATCGTCGCCGACCTCGACCACTTCGAGTTCTACGTCTTCCCGCACACCGGGACGGCGCTCTGCCGCGAATCGACGCGGACGCAGGCGCCGGCGGAGCCGCCGAGCCCGACCTCGGTCTACGCGCAGGAGGTGATGGTCGAGAACTGGGTCGCCGCGGCGTTCGTCCAGATCGCCCGCCGTGCGCCGTCGGCGACGCCGGCGCTGGCGCGGCTCGCCGCCGCCGGGACCGGTCAGGGCCGCAAGCTCGACGCGAGCTTCCGCGTCTACGCGTCCGAGCGTCGCGTCCGCTTCACGGAGATGGAGTACGCGATCCCGCGCGAGCACGCTCGCGAGGCGGTCGAGCGGGTGCTCGCGGTCGCCGCGCGGCCGGAGCTCGCGGTCTGCTTCCCGATCGAGGTCCGCTTCGTGGCCGGCGACGACGCGATGCTCAGCCCCGCGCACGGCCGCGACAGCGCCTACGTCGCCGTCCACCACGACCACCGCGGCGACTGGCAGCCCTACTTCGACGCGGTCGCCGCTGTCATGGCCGATTTCGGGGGTCGCCCGCACTGGGGGAAGCGCCACAGCCTCTCGGCGGTCGAGCTGGCAGAGCTCTACCCGCGCTTCGAGGAGTTCAAGGCGATCCGCACCGAGCTCGACCCCGGGGGCTCCTTCGCCAATCCCTACCTCGAGCAGGTGCTCGGCCCGGTCGCCGTCACCGCCGGACGGCGTCGCAAGAAGCGCCGCTGACGCCCGACGCTCAGAGGAACGCGTGCCCCTCGCCGCGGTAGGTCGGGGCCTCGGCGACGATCGCGTCGCCCTCGACCAGGTAGAGGCTGTCGAAGTGCTCGCAGAGCTCGCCCGCCTTCGCGTGGCGCATGTAGACGCGGTCGCCGACGCGGAGGCGGACCGCGACCTCGCCGAGCAGCGGCGTCTGTACCTCGCCGGCGCCCTCGAATCGGTCGAGATGGAGCCCCGGCGGCAGCCACGGCTCCGGCAGGCGGTCGGCGCCGGCCGCGCCGGAGGCGACGTAGCCGCCGCCGAGCGCGGTCACGCAGCCCGGCGCGGGGCGGCGGACGACCGGCAGCGCGAAGCCGGCCGCCGGCCGCAGCGAGAAGCGGCTGTAGTCGTCGAACAGCGCCGGGGCGTAGAAGCCGGAGCCGGCCGCGAGCTCGGTGACGGCGTCCTCGCGGCTCGTCAGCTCGAGGCTGCCGGTGCCGCCGCCGTTGACGAATCGAAGCGGCGCCACCGCCGACACCGCGGCGACGATCGCGGCCCGGCGCTCGGCGATCTCGGCCATCGACGCCTGCTGCATCCGGCGGATCCCGAGGTTCCGCAGGGCGCGGCCGGGAGCGGCGTCGCCGACCCCGGCGACCTGACCCTCGTAGGCCATCAGCCCGACCAGCTCGAGTCCCGGCCGCGCGGCGATCTCCTCGGCGAACGCGCGCGCCTGCACGGCGGTGCGAAGCGGCGAGCGCTTCGGCCCCGCCTGGATCGCCCCGCGCAGCGCCCGGTAGCCGACGTCGATGTCGATCGCGACCGGGACCGGCGCCGGACCGGCGCCGACTGCGCCCTCGATCAGGTCGAGCTGCGCCGCCTCGTCGACCATCAGGGCCGGCGCCGCGGCGGGGTCGGCCTGGGCGAGTTCGGCGAGGCGCGAGATCGCGTGCCGATCGACGGTCGGATAGGCGACGACGAGGTCGCGGCGGCCGGCTTCGGCGTGCATCAGCGCCTCCGGCAGCGTGAAGCAGAGCAGCCCGCGGAAGCGCTCGTCGCGCGCATCGATCCGCTCCAGCACTTCGCGGCAGCGGACCGACTTGCTCGCGACCCGGATCGGCTTGCCGGCGGCGCGCGCCAGCATCGCGTCGGCGTTGGCGCCGAGCGCGCCGAGATCGACGAACGCGAACGGCGCTTCGATCCCCTCGAAGATCGCCTCGTAGCGGTCGTGGAGCGAATCATCGACGGCCGGGCTCATCCCGGCGCGAGCCTAGCCGATGCCCCCGCGACCGCCGCCCGCCCGGCCGCCGCCGACGCGCCTGCCCCGCCGCCTGCCTCTAGAATCGACGCGGTTCGCGGGCCCTGCGCCCGCGATACGACCCCCGGAGAGGTGGCCGAGCGGCTGAAGGCACTCGCCTGCTAAGCGAGTAGGGGGCGCAAGCTCTCTCGAGGGTTCGAATCCCTCCCTCTCCGTTTCAACCCCAGTCTCCGCCCCCGGATCGGGTCAAGCGCCGATCGCGGCCAGCTCGGCGGCGATGAAGCCGGCGAAGTCGTCGAGGTCGGGGAGGCGGTCGCGGTCGCCGGTGAAGCCGAAGTAGAGACCGCCGTCGTAGCTGATCACGCCGATCGACAGGCCCCGCCGCTGCGGCGAGAGCGGCACGAACGGGTGGATCGACTCGAGCCGGCGGCCGAGCAGGTAGACCGGCATCGGTGGTCCCGGCACGTTCGAGATCACGAGGTTCCAGGGCAGCCGCTGCGGGATCACCCGATCGACCGGGAGGTTGCTGCCGGCGGCGCCGATCGAACCGAGGACCCGGCTCATCGTCGGCGGCACCCAGCCGGAGGCCTCGATGACCAGCGATGCCGCCCGCGCCGCCTCCGAGTCCTTCAGCCGCGCCGTCGTCTCGTGGATCCGCCGCAGCCGCTCGGCCGGGTCGGCCTCGCTGAGCGGGAGGGGGACGATCAGAGTCGTGATCCGGTTGCCGAGCGTCAGCTCCTCGCCGGGCTTGCGGATGCTCATCGGCACCAGCGCCGAGAACTCGCCCGGGATCGCGGCGCCGCGCCGCTCGAACAGCCGCCGCAGCGCGCCGGTCGAGACGGAGAGGACGGCGTCGTTGACGGTGGCGCCCAGTTCGGCCGCGACCGCTTTCATCGCCGCCAGCGTCGTCGCCCCGAACGCGACCCGCCGGTCGCGGCCGATCTCCTCGTTGATGAAGGTCGGCCGGACCGGCTCGCTGTGGCGGGCGAGGTCGAGGAACCCCTGTGCGGTCTTCAGCGCCGACTGCGGCGCCGACAGGTCGAGCGCCCGCTTCGCCGCCTCGCGGGGGATCCCGAACAGCCGCCGGCGGGCGTCGAGGACGCGGCCGGCGATCACCGACTCGGTGCGCCGCTGCGCCTGCGGCTGCCAGTCGGCGCCGCTGAGCCCGAGGTCGGTGCCCTCGGGGTCGGGGTCGAGGATCACCGCGCCGACGTCGATCGCGGAGACGCCGTCGACGAGCGCGTGGTGGGTCTTCGAGATCGCCCCGAAGCCGAAACCGGAGTCGGAGGCGCCGGCGCCGCATCGCTCGACGAGGTAGAGCTGCCAGAGCGGCCGGCTCTGGTCGAGCGGCTCCGACATCACCCGCCCGACGAGCTCGCGCAGCTCGCGATCGCCGCCCGGCGCCGGGATCGCGACGTGGCGGACGTGGCGCTCGACGTCGAAGTCGGGATCGTCCTCCCACTCGGCACGGAGGATCCTCCCCGGCAGCCAGCGGACCCGGCGCCGGAACCGCGGGATCAGCTCGAGCCGATCGCGGACGTGGTCGACGAAGGCGCCGAACGGAGGCGGCTCGCCGCTGAACAGCGCGGTGCCGCCGACGTGGACGTGGATCGGCCCGCGCTCGTCGAGCAGCGACGACATGTCTGCCGACGAGAGCTGGTCGGGGCCGCCGCTCATGGGTGCGGCGACCCTACCCCGTGAAGCCGCCACTCAGTCGAGGTCGCCGAGCAGCTCCTCGGCCTCGCTCCAGCGGCCCGGCGGCACCTGCAGGTAGATGTCGCCGCGCCCGAATCGGTCCGGCTCGTGGTCGGCCGTCAGCACGGATTCGACGCCGGCCTCGCTGAGCTGCTGATGCCACGCGCGGGCGGAGTCGAGGTCGCCGAACTCGCGGACGACCTCCCAGTCGTCGAAGCGCGGGTCGGCGACGACCACCGCGCCGGCGCCGTCCGCTCGCGGCGAGGTCAGCGACCGCCGCCAGCGATCCAGGAAGCCCATCGACCGCGGCTCAGGAAGCGCGGCCGGCGCCCTCGGTGCGGAGCAGCGCGGCGTTGTTGTTGTCGATCCAGCGATCGACCGCGTAGCCGCCGAACGGGACGACCGCGCCGGCGAGGATCAACAGCGTCTGCTTGCCGGTCCAGCCGGCCCGCTCGCGGAGGGAGAGCGCCATCACGAAGTAGGCGATGAAGAGCAGGCCGTGGATCGGGCCGAGGATCTCGACCCCGAGCGGCCAGTCGTTGGCCCGCTTCACGTAGCTGGCGAGGAGCAGGAGCAGGAAGGTGGTCGCCTCGATCAGGGCGATGAGCTTGAAGTTGCGGAGCATCATTGCGCCCGCAACGGTAGCGCGACGCGGTGTTCGGCCTTACCGCACCACGCGAGGCCGCTCGGCGAGCGCGGTCAGGCGGTCTGGCGGGCCGAGCGCCGGGCACTGAACAGGCCGGCGACCGCGATCAGGGCGCCGGCGGCGAAGATCAGCGTTCCCATAGCGAACACCTGCGGGGGAATCCCGACCTTGACCGAGCCGTAGACCCAGAGGGGGAACGTCAGCGTCTGCCCGGCGACGAAGCTGGTGATGATGAAGTCGTCGATCGACAGCGCCGCGGCGAGCAGAGCGGCGGAGAGGATGGCCGGGTAGATGACCGGGATCGTGATCAGCCAGAAGGCCTGGATCGGGCTCGAGCCGAGGTCGCGGGCGGCCTCGCTGAGCGACGGGTCGATGTCGCGGAGCCGCGCCTGCAGGACGATGACGACGAAGGCGACGTTGAAGGCGACATGGGCGATCAGGATCGTCCCGAAGCCGCGGCTGACGCCGAGATAGACGAACAGGCCGAGCAGCGACGCGCCGACGACGACCGAGGGGGCGGCGATGTCGGCGAGGATGACGAGATCGCCGGTCGCGCGGCCGCGGAAGCGGTAGCGGGCGAGCGCCAGCGCCGCCGGAGTTCCGATCGCGACTGCGATCACCGTGCTCAGTGCCGCGATCTCGAGCGATGTGACGAGCGCGTCCGTCAGGTCGGGGATCTCGAACAGGTGCCGGTACCACTCGGTCGTGAAGCCCTGCCAGGAGAAGCTGAGCCGTCCGTTCGGAGCCTCGTTGAGGCTGTAGACGATCATCACGATGATCGGCACGAGCGTGATCGCGAGGACGATCAGGACGTAGGTCGGCAGGACGGCACGCTTCCAGAGCGGGCCGGCGAGGCTTCGCGGACGGCGGCCGGAGGCGGCGGTCGCGCCGCTCACGTGACGTGCTCCTGCAGCGTCCGCGTTCCGAAGACCCGCGCGTAGACAGCCATCGCCGCCATCAGCGCCACCATCAGGATCAGCGCCAGCGCCGATGCGATCGGGTAGTCGGCGTTGTTGACGTACTGCGTCTGGATGATGTTGCCGATCATCGTCGTCGACGGGCCGCCGAGGATCGACGCGCTCAGGTAGTCGCCGATGTTGGTGATCGCGACGAGGACGATCCCGGCGTAGACGCCCGGCGCCGAGAGCGGCAGGATGATCGTCCGGAAGCGGGCGCTGGCGCTGGCGTAGAGGTCGGCGGCGCCCTCGACCTGGGTGCGGTCGATCCGCTGCAGCGCGACGTAGAGCGGCAGCAGCATGAACGGCAGCGCGTCGTAGGTGAGCCCGGCGACGACGGCAAACGGGGTCGACAGCACGTGGGTGTCCTCGGGGATCAGGCCGACGTCCTTGAGCGCGCCGAGGATGATCCCGTCGTCGGCGAGGATGAACTGCCAGGCGAGGATCCGGATCACGAAGCTGACGAAGAACGGCAGCAGCAGCAGGAAGAGGAGCACCGACTTGAAGCGGCCGCCGTGGAAAGCGATCCAGTAGGCGACCGGGTACATCGTCAGCAGCGCGACCGCGGTCGAGATCCCGCCGTAGAGGAACGAGCGGCCGAACTGGGTCGCATAGGTCGAGATCGCGTCGCCGAAGATCGAGAAGTTCCAGGTCAGCGTCCAGCCGTCGATCGAGTTGCCCGTCATCAGCGAGACGCCGAGGATCGTCAGGATCGGCAGCACGAAGAAGATGCCGAGCCAGAGGGCCGCCGGGAGCGAGAGCAGGTAGGGGACGAGGGCGGTGCGGAGCTTCGTGCTCACGGGATCAGGACTGGATGATCGGATCGAAGATCGAGGTCCACTTGAGCTGGTCCTCGACCCCCTTGGGGTCGTAGTAGGCGACGAACTTCCGCTGGATCTCCGGGGTGGGGAAGACGTAGGGGCTGTCGGCGACGGTCGGGTCGTCGAGCTTGCCGGCGATGATCGGCTTCGCGTCGGGGACAGGCGAGATGTACCAGACCCAGTCGGCGATCGGCGCCTGCACCTCGGGCCGGTAGAAGTAGTCGATCCACATCATCGCGTCGACCGGGTGAGCGGCGTGGAGCGGGATCATGCAGTTGTCCTGCCAGAACATCACGCCCTCGTCGGGGACGACGAACTTGAGGTTCTTGTTGCCGGATTGCTGGGACAGGAAGACGTCGCCGGACCAGGCCATGCTGATCCAGGTGTCGCCCTGCTGGAGCGCCTTGATGTAGCTCTGGTCGTAGTACTGGCGGACGATGCCCGCGTCGCGCTGCTTCCGCAGCAGGTCGGCGGCGCGCTCCCAGTCGGCCGGGGTAGAGGTCTTCGGGTCGATCCCGAGCGCCAGCATCCCGACGCTGCCGAGCTCGGTGTCGTCGGCCATCATCCCGACTTTGCCCGCGAAGGCCGGGTCCCAGAGGTCCTTGACGCTGTTGATCTCGCGGTCGATGTTGTTGGTGTCGTAGGCGATCCCGGTGATCCCCGACTGCCAGGCGACCGTGTAGGTGTTGCCGGGGTCGTAGTTGGGGTCGCGCACCGACGTGGCGGCATAGCGCTTGAAGTTCGGCATCCGCGAGTGATCGAGCGGAATCAGCCAGTGGTTCTTGATCATCTGCGTGAGCTGCCAGCCATTGCTGATCACGACCATGTCGTAGCCGGTCGACTGACCCGCCTGGAGCACCGGGCTGATCTGCGCGAAGAAGGTCGCGTTGTCCTGGATTACCGGCCGGTAGTTGACGGTGATCCCGTACTTCTCGCTGAAGGCGTTGATGGTCGGGGAGCCGTCCTTGGTGCGGTCGATGTAGAGCGGCCAGTTGGCGAAGTCGAACGTCCCCTGCTTGCTCTGCTCGCTCCACCATGCATCCCAGTCGAAGCCGTCCTTCCAGCCGGTGTCCCGGGTGCCGGCGATCCCGCAGGCTGAGATCGCGCCGCCGAGCGAGCCGGCAGCGAGGAGGCCGGCGGCGCCGCGGACGAACCGCCGCCGCGAGAAGCGTGGCTGGGTCAGGCCGCGGAGCAGGTCGGGTCGGACCGACTGCCCGGTCGGCGACTCCGGTTCCCGCTCACCGCTCTGTCCCACTCCCGCTCTCCTTTGGGGTAGGGATCAGATGCTAGTACCCGCGGTTCCTCAGCCGCTCAAACGAACCGGCAAGGTCTTGAGCTGATTCAGGAACTGGCTGACCGCCGGCTTCGGCTCGCCGGCGCGGGTCATCTCCGGGTAGCGCTTCAGCACCTCCTCGAAGAGGACCTTGAGCTCGAGTCGCGCAAGCGCCGTGCCCAGGCAGAAGTGGCGGCCGCCGGCCCCGAATGCCTGGTGCTCGGGATTGCGGTGGATGTCGAAGCGGTCGGGGTCGTCGTAGACGTCGCCGTCGCGATTCGAGGACACGTACCACATCAGCACCTTGTCGCCCTCGGCGATCGGCCGGCCGTGGATCTCGGTGTCGGTCGTCGCCGTCCGGCGGAAGTTGGCGAAGGCCGGGAACATCCGCAGGCACTCCTCGATCGCGACCGGGATCAGCGAGGGGTCCTCGACCAGCTCCCGCATCTGGTCGGGATGGTCGAGCAGCGCGTTCATCCCGCTCGTGAACGTCGCCTTGGTCGAGTCGTTGCCGGCGGCGACGAGCAGGAAGAACCCCATCACGATCTCGTGGTCGGCGAGCGTCTCGCCGTCGATCTCGGCCTCGACGAGGACGCTGGTCAGATCGTCGGTCGGGTTGGCCCGGCGGGCGTCGATCATCTCCTGGGCGCGCCGGAAGATCTCCGGGAAGTCCTCGGCCAGGACCTTCTCGAGGCCGCCGGGGGCGAGGTCCTCGTCGCCGACGCCGAGGGTCGTGTTCATCAGTGTCGCCCAGGCCTTGTCGTCCTCCTCGTCGATGCCCATGAAGCTGCCGATCACCCGCGAGACGACCGGCTGGGCGATGTCGGTGACGATGTCGCAGGTCTCGCGGCCCTCGAGCCGGTCGAGGACGCGGACGGCGATCGCGCGGATCTCGTCCTCGTGCCGGGCGATCCGCTTCGGCGTGAACCCGCGCTGGAAGAGGGCCTTCAACCGGTCGTGCTTGGGCGGGTCCATCGCGATGAACATCGAGGTCATCAGCTCGAGCGGGATCGCGTGGGTCAGCGCCATGCAGCCGCCGCGCTCGGACGAGTAGGTCTGCCAGTCGCGGCTGACGGTGTGGACGTCTTCGGCGGTGACGACCGACCAGAACCCGGCCTCGTCGGGGTATTCCTCGATCTCCGACCAGTGAACGGGGCACTCGCTGCGGAGCCGCCGGAAGAGCTCGTGGGGCGGGCCCTGCTCCCAGTGCTCGGGCTCGCCGACGTTGATCTCGTCGAGGTCGTGATCGGTCTCGGTCGGCATCTCTCCTCCATCGGTTCGCAGTCGCGGCTGTCGGCGCCAGCAGGGTACTGGCTGGCTGGCCAGTCCCGACTGTGAGTTCGTGCACACGGCGCCGGGTCGGCTCGTCGACCGGGTGGGCCGACGACGGCGCTCATCTACGATCGGCGGGTGACCGTTCTGCCGAGACGGGCCGCGCTCCTGCTCGCCGTCCTGCTGACGGCGACGCTCGTTGCGGCGCTCTCGGCCGCCGAGAGCCGCGCCGCGCCGCGGGTCCCGGCCGGATTCTTCGGGGTCCACGTCCGCTCCCTGCAGGGCGGCGATTACGGAGCGATGCGAAGCGCCGGCGTCGGCCTCGTCCGGACCGGCTTCTCGTACTCGGTCGTGCGGCCGCAGCCGCTGTCCGGCTACGACTGGAGCACCTTCGATGCCTACGTCGCCGGGACGGCGGAGCAGGGCATCGACCTGCTGCCGGTCGTCTACGGCACGCCGCCCTGGATGCCGTTCGTCGGCGGCGTCTCGATCCTCGCCGAGCCGCTTGCGTCGGAGTGGCGGAGGTACCTCACCGC
>Ga0105243_10004779_pt1 | contig 10648 bp, 9 predicted proteins | sample KBSM34metaG_FD_81525 | JGI IMG/M metagenome (GOLD analysis project Ga0105243, IMG submission 81525) | Miscanthus rhizosphere microbial communities from Kellogg Biological Station, Michigan, USA - KBS M3-4 metaG | ecosystem: Host-associated > Plants > Roots > Rhizosphere > Soil | place: Michigan...
AGCACGCGGTGATGATCGCGAACGCCGACATGCTCGCCACGTAGTACGTCGACTGGTTGAACTCGAGCCCGTTGCGGATCACGGTTCCGCCGCCGAGCAGAGCCGTGAAGATCACGAGGAACATCAGCGGGAACGCGAACGTGAAGAAGGCCGCCTGCGGGTTCCGCCAGAACGCCCTGTTCGTGTAGCGCACCTGCCGGGCGGTGAGCGCAACGTCGTTCACGTGCCCACCTCCGCGCCCGTCAGCTGGAGGTAGACGTCTTCCAAGGTTGGGAGGGTGATCTCGAAGGCTTCCAGCTCGAAGTCATGGTCGAGGGCCCAGCCGGTCAGATCGTGCACGGTCTTCGTCGTCTCGTTCGCCTCGACCTGCAACTCATAGGTGTCGTCCGGGAGCCGCCTCACCCGAGGGTCGGGGTCGGGAGTGCCGTTCGGAAGCCGGAACCGGATCCGGGTCCGCATCTGCTCGCGACCGGCGATGCTCGCCGGAGGACCTTCCGCGACGATCAGCCCCCCGGCGATCACGACGACGCGATCCGCGAGGTACTGCGCCTCGTCCATGAAGTGCGTGGTGAGGAACACGGTCTTGCCGATCGAGATCAGGTTCTTCACGACCTCCCACGCGTTGCGCCGTGCGTTCGGGTCGAACCCGGTCGTCGGTTCGTCGAGGAACAAGAGCTCGGGATCGCCCGCGAGGGCGATCGCGACGTCGAGCCGACGCTGCTGACCGCCGGACAGCTTGTTCACGCGGGCATCCCGTTTCTCCGCGAGTCCGACGACCTCGATCACCTCGTCGGTCGGCCGGCGCGACGGGTAGTACCCGGCGTACATCTCGATCGTCTCGGTGACGGTGAGGAACGGGTCGATGCCCGTCGACTGGAGGACGATGCCGACGCGCTCCTTCAGCGAGCGCTCGCGCTTCGCCGGATCGTGGCCGAGCACCGTCACGTCGCCGGCGCTCCGGGTCCGGTACCCCTCGAGGATCTCGGTGGTCGTCGTCTTGCCCGCTCCGTTCGGTCCGAGCATCGCGAAGACCTCGCCGCGATCCACGTGGAACGAGATCCCCCGAACGGCTTCGAGGTCGCCGTAGCTCTTGCGGAGATCCTGCACCTCGACGACGCGGTCGCTCATCCGACCGACCCTATCCGATGCCGAAGCCCGCTCGCGTGTCGACGCGGTTGCGGAGCGTCTCGCCCCGCACGAACCGACCGAGGTTGTCGAGGAAGACGTCGACGACCGCGCGCTCCCAGCCATCGAAGTCCCCGCAGATGTGCGGCGAGACGATCACCGTCGGGAGCGTCCACAGCGGCGACGACGCCGGGAGGGGCTCCTCCTCGAAGACGTCGAGCGCGGCGCCGCCGATCCCGCCGCGCTCCAGGGCGGCGACGAGCGCCGCCTCGTCCACGGTCGCCCCGCGACCGACGTTGAGGAATCGCGCGGTGGGTTTCATGGCCGCGAAGGCGGCCGTGTCGAAGAAGTGGTGCGTTCCCGGAGACAGTGGAAGTGCGTCGAGGACCACGTCGGCCTCGGCGAGCATCGGATGGAGGTCGCCCGGCCCCCCGATCCGCTCGAACAGATCGTCGTGGCGTGGCGCGCGCCCGACCGCCGCCACGGACATGCCCAGGTCACGCGCGCGCCGCGCGGAGGCCCGGCCGATGGGCCCGGGCCCGACCGCGAGGAAGCGCTTCCCGGCGAGGCGCTCGGTCCCGCGATCGTCGTCCCAACGGCGTTCGGTCTGGGACACGATCGATCGGTCGAGACCCGTCACCATCGCGAGCATCGCCCCGATCACCCACTCGGCGATCGCGTCGTCGAAGACGCCCCGCCCGTTCGTGACCTCGACGTCGCTCTCCACGAGCGCGGGGAAGAGCAGCCCGTCCACACCGTCGCTCGCCGACTGGATCCATCGGAGCTTCGTCGCGAGCGGCCACGCCGCCTCGAGTTCGGGCTTCGACCCGTGGTGGAAGAAGAGGACCTCGGCCTCGTCGAGCGCCGGCCGCAGCGCCGAGGCGTCGGGCGCGAACCGGATGTCGGCGAACGTTCCTGCCGCCCCGATCCCCGGGAGATGATCGGCGTTCGCCGCACGCCACACGACCACCACGGGCCGCTCGGTCATAGCGGCTTCCGGCTGCCGAATCCCGCGTTCGCCTCGTGGTACCAGGCGACCTGGTCCTCGCCCAGCCGCCAGCACAGGTAGACCGGGCGGCCGCCGCGCTCGGCGGGGAAGTCGATCAAGCCGACCTCGGGATCGCGCAGGAGGATCCCGCGCTCGGCCAGATGCTCGAGCTCGGTCTTGAGCGTCTGCTGGTGGGCGAACCACCCCGCCTCGGCGACCCCGCCTCCATCGCTCGCCACGGCCTCCTTGATCCGCTCGCTGGCCGCGATCAACCCGTCGCGGGCGACACGGAGCCGCGGCAGGCGCTCGCGCAGGTCCGGCAACTCCGCGTTCGCCTCCTCCAGGGTGTAGAGCCGATCCTCGGTCACGAGACCTCCAACAGCGCCGGCAGCTCGCGGAGATCGCTGACGCGAGGGCCCGCGAAGTCCGGATGCCGGCCCCGGCGATCGATCAGGACCGGGAACATCCCCACGGCGGCGGCGGGATCGATATCGAAGTCGGGCACGTCCCCCACGTAGACGACGTCGCCCGCCGGGAGACCCGTCCTCTCGAGCGCCAGGCGGAAGATCGCGGGGTCCGGCTTCTCGATCCCCTCGACCCCCGAGACGACGCGGACGGACAGCAACGAGGTGAGCCCCAGGTCGAGGAGGAGATCCTCCAGCCACGCCTCGTAGTTCGAGATCACGCCCAGCCGGACGCCCGCGTCCCGCAACGCCGTGAGCGCAACACGGACGTCGTCGAACGCCGCGTAGTTCGTTCGATCCGTGAAGGCCGCGTACAACGTATCGGCGAGGCCATCGTCGCGCGGGAGGTCGAGCACCTCGAGGAACCGGTCGTAGACACCCAGCCAGAACCGGCGGGACCGCTCCGGCGTGGTCGTCCAGAGCGCGTGCTCGTCGGACGCCCGCCGGAACGCATCGGTGACCATCGCGAGGCCTTCGCTGATCGCGACCGGCTCACGGGGATACCCCTCGTTCGTCACGATCCTCGCGAAGAGCTCGGGGAACGAGGGATCCGGATGCACGAGCGTCTCACCCGCATCGAAGAACACCGCCCGGAACCGCACGCGCGAAAGGATACCGACGCGTTCAGACGGGAGCTGCGGCCCGGTCCTGCAGCTCGTGCCAGAGCACATCCACCTCGTGCTGGAGCTCGTCGAGGGTGCCCTCGTTGTCGATCAGCACGTCGGCCGCCTGCGCGCGCTCCGCCAACGGCAGCTGCGCGGCGATCCGAGCGCGAACGTCGCTCTCGTCCATGCCCCGCGCGACCGACCTCGCGATCTGGGTTTCGATCGACGTGGAGACCACCACGACGATGTCGCAGTCTCGGTGGGTCCCCATCTCGATCAGCAGCGGGTTCACCAGGACGACGATGCCTTGGGTGTCGAGGTTCTCCTGGATGCCATCCGCGAACATCCTGCGGACCTCGGGATGCACGATCGCCTCCAGGTCCGACAGCGCCGCCGGATCGGCGAAGACGATCGATGCGAGCTTCCGGCGGTCGAGCTCACCGTCCGGTCCCAGCACCTCGGGACCGAAGCGTTCGATCACCTTGCGGAGTCCCTCGGATCCGGCGACCACCGCCGCCCGGGCGAAGTCGTCGGCATCGAGGACGACGGCGCCGCGCTCCCGAAGCAGGTCCGCGACCGTCGATTTGCCCGACCCGATCCCCCCTGTCAGCCCGACGAGGATCATCCGATCCCGCTACTCGTTCCGGCCCTCGCGCCGCTTCAGGTCCTGAAGGATCGCTTCCAGCGAGACCTCTTCATCGGTGGCCTCCGCCGCGGGCTCCTCGGCTTCCGGCTCGGCCTCCGCTTCGACGGCGGCGTCCGCGGCCGGTTCGGTTGGCTCGGCTCCCGCGGACGAATCGGCTTCGCCGGGCGCTTCGGCAGCTGTCTCGTCGGTCACCGCCACGACGACGTCGGCGCTCACCCCACCGTCCTCGGGGGTGGTCGACTCGGCTTCGGCGACGGCGTCCAGGATCGCCTGCGGGACCTCGATCGCGGTCGACATCTCGGGACCGGCTTCGCGCTCCGACTCCTCCTTCTCGACCTCGATCTCCTTCGGCTTGGGCGGAGCCGCGGCCACCTGCCGCATCGAAAGGGAGACGCGACGGCGCGACACGTCGACGTCGATGACCTTCACCTGAACCTCTTGGCCGACCTGCAGCACCGACTCGGGGGAATCCACGTGCTCGTGGCTGATCTCTGAGATGTGGACGAGACCCTCGATGCCCTGGGCGACCCGGACGAAGGCACCGAAGGGGACGAGCTTGGTGACGGTCCCGGTGATGACCGAGCCGGCCTGGGACGTGCGCTCGAACTCCTTCCACGGATCCTCCTGCGTCGCCTTGAGCGACAGCGACACGCGCTCCCGGTCCAGGTCGACGTCGAGGACCTCGACCTCGACCTCCTGACCAACGGAGACCACCTCTTGCGGATGATCCACGTGCTTCCAGGACAGCTCCGAGACGTGGACGAGCCCGTCGACGCCTCCCAGATCGACGAACGCGCCGAAGTTGACGATCGAGCTGACCGTCCCCTTGCGGCGCTCGCCCTTCTGGAGCGATTGCAGGAAGGTCTTGCGACCCTCCGATTGTGACTCCTCGAGGAAGGCGCGGCGCGACAGCACGACGTTGTTGCGGTTGCGATCCAGCTCGATGATCTTGGCCTCGAGCTCCTGTCCGACGAACGGTTGCAGGTCGCGGACACGGCGCAGATCGACGAGCGATGCCGGGAGGAACCCGCGCAGGCCGATATCGAGGATCAGGCCACCCTTCACGACCTCGATCACGGGCCCCGTGATGGTCTGGCCGGAATGCATGACCTCTTCGATCCTGCCCCAGGCCCGCTCGTACTGCGCCCGCTTCTTCGACAGGATCAGCCGGCCCTCCTTGTCCTCCTTCTGGAGCACGAGGGCTTCGATCCGGTCCCCGACCTTCACGACCTGGTTGGGGTCGACGTCGTGGCGGATCGAAAGTTCTTTCGAAGGGATCACCCCTTCGGACTTGTAACCGATGTCCAGGAGGACCTCGTCGCGATCGATCTTCACGACTTCGCCCTCGACGATGTCGCCGTCCTTGAAGTCGCGGAACGAAGCCTCGAGCGCCGCGATCAGCTCTTCGGGGGTCAGGTCGGGCTGTTCGTCCGCCTTGGTCGGGGTCGCGACCGGTTCGGGGGCCTGGTCCACCGGCGCCGCTGCCGGGGCCTCCTGCTCCTCCTCGGATGCAACCGTCGTCTCGTCACTCATACCGTCCGTCTCCTTCCGCCACGCGGGACGCTTCGCCGAGGGCGTGTTCGGATTTGCCTCCGGCGCGGGACGCGAACCCCGCGGGCCGAGCGAGAGGTTACGTACGCTGCGAGAACGACGTCAATGGGACGCGGCGGCGTCAGTGTCCGGCGGGCGTCGCCTCGGCCCAGTTGGGACCCCAGCCGACGTCGGCGCGCAAGGCCACCTCGAGGTCGATCGCGTGCTCCATCCGGTCGGCAACGACCGCCGCGGCCTGCCCCACCCGGTCCTGCGGTACCTCGAACACCAGCTCATCGTGAACGGTCAGCAGCATGTGGCAATCGAGCTCCGGTCGCTCGCGGAGGGCTTCGTCCACACGGATCATCGCCACCTTGAAGACGTCGCTGGCGCTGCCCTGGATCGGGGCGTTCAGGGCCTGCCGTTCCCCCAGGGCCTGCAGCCTCCGGTTCCCGCTGGTCAATTCCGGGATGTACCGACGCCTGCCGAGGATGGTCTCGGTGAACCCGTCCATCCGTGCCCGGTCGACCTGGGCGCGGAGGTAGTCGCGGATCTTCGGGAACCCCTCGAAGTAGCCGCTCAGGATCTCCTCTGCCTCGTCGGGCGGGATGTCGAGACGCTGCGCGAGACCCCACGCGTTCATGCCGTACGCCAGCCCGTAGTTCACCATCTTCGCGCGGCGGCGGAGCTCCGGATCGACCTGATCGAGCGGCAGTCCGAAGACGGTCGCGGCGGTGGCGGCGTGGATGTCCGTCCCCGCCTCGAAGGCATCCCGGAGCCCGTCGTCACCCGAGAGGTGGGCGAGGACACGGAGCTCGATCTGTGAGTAGTCCGCGACGAGGAGCACCTTGTCGGGTGACCCGGGGATGAACGATCGTCGGATCCGGCGACCGAGCTCGGACCGGACCGGGATGTTCTGCAGGTTGGGGTTGGAGCTGCTGAGCCGTCCCGTTGCGGCCGCGGCCTGGTTGAAGGTCGTGTGCACCCGGCCGTCGCGTTCGTCGACCATCCTGGGCAGGGCCTCGAGGTACGTGGAGTTCAGCTTGTCGAGCTCTCGCCACGACAAGAGCGCATCGACGATCTCGTGCTGGTCGCGCAACTTCTCCAGAACCGAAGCGTCGGTCGACAGCGCGCCCTTGGTGGTCTTCTTGCCCGGCTGGAGGCCGAGCTCGTCGTACAGCACCTCACGCAGCTGCGGCGGGGAGTTCAGGTTGAACTCCCGGCCGGCCAGCCGGTAGATCTCTGTGGTCAACGCCGCCATCTGTTCGCGCGCCTCCGCGCCCATCTCCTGCAGGTACTCGACATCCAGTCGCACGCCGCGCGCCTCCATCCGCGCGAGTACGGAGGAGAGCGGAAGCTCGACCTCCTCCAACAAGTGGCGGAGACCGAGACGGTCGACCTCCTCCTCCATGACGGGAGCGAGCAGAGCGACGGCCGCGGCGTCGGCGGCCGTCGCGCGCCAAGGGTCTTCCGCGAACAGCTGACCCGCCTCATCCTCACCGGCGTCCCCGACCACGTCCACGCCCAGGTACCGTTCGCCCAGGACCGAGAGCGGATACGTGGCCGCCGCAGGATCCAGCAGGTACCCCGCGAGCATCGTGTCGAAGGCCACCGCGGCGACCGTTCCTCCTTCCGCGAGCACGGTCCGCTCGAGCGCCTTGGCGTCGTGCGCCCACTTCGGTGCGGTGGGGTCCGCGAGGGGCTCGGCCAGCGCTCCCAACCCGTCGAGCGCCGCGTAGGCGGCCTGTCCGCCACCAGCGGACACGGCAGCGCCTCGCACCCGGCCCTCGTCGGTCCGCAAGCGGACCGACGAGGCCCCCGCCTGGAGGACCTTCGCGAGCTCCGATGCATCGCGCTGGGTGAGGTCGAGCTCCGCGAGCTCGACCTTCGGCTTGATCGCGCCGGCCGCCTCGTTGAGCCGGTCGAGCAGCGAACGGAACTCGAGCGACGTGAAGAGTCGGTGGACGGCGTCGGGATCGAAGGCCCCCCTAACGCAGTCCTCGGGCCGGATGTCCAGGTCGAGATCGGTCACGATCCGCGCGAGCTGCTTGTTCAGACCGAGGCGGTCGACGGCGGCGGCGACGTTCTCCTTCAGCTTGCCCCGGAGGTCGTCCACGTGCGCGATGAGGTTCTCGACCGACCCCCACTCCTGGACGAGCTTGGCCGCGGTCTTCTCCCCCACACCTGGCACGCCCGGGATGTTGTCCGACGTGTCTCCCTTGAGGGCGACGTAATCCAGGTACTGCGCCGGTGACACGCCGTACTTCGTCGTCACCTCGTCGGGACCCATCAGGTCGATCTCGGAGATCCCGCGCCGGTTGAAGAGGATCGAGATCGCGCCGTGTCCGTCGGAGGCGTCCCGCGTCAGCTGGAAGAAGTCGCGGTCGGCCGTCACGATGACGGCGTCGATGCCCTCGTCGCTCGCCTCCTCGGCCAGGGTCCCCAGCGCGTCATCGGCCTCGTGGCCTTCGACCCGCACGATGGGGATCCGAAGCGTGTCGAGGACCTCTTCGATAAGCGCGAGCTGGGGGCCGAAGTCGGCCGGTGTCTCGCGTCGGCCGGCCTTGTACTCCGCGTCCATCTCCAGCCTGACGGTCGGTTTGCCGGTGTCGAAGGCCACGGCGATCAGGTCGGGCTTCTCCTCGGCGAGGAGTTTGATCAACATCGAGGTGAACCCGTAGACCGCGTTGGTCACGGTGCCGCTCGTCGTCGCTAGGGTCGGCGGGAGCGCGAAGAATGCGCGATACGCCAGGCTGTGTCCGTCCAGGAGGAAGAGCTTCCGTCGCTCGCGCTCGACCCCGTCGTCAGCCACGAACCTCATCCTAACGAGCGGCCCCGACGGCCCCGTCCTGGGGAGAACCGGAAGGACTCGAGCCGGGATCGAGAGATGGTTCGCATACGAACTTGCCGTGAATCCGACCCCGTAGATAGGATTCAACCCGCGCGGAGCCGGCCGGATCGGAAGCGTCGGCGTGGCCTGGAAGGTGGCGGAGATGAGCACGGCGGAGGTGGCGATCCTCGGGGCCGTGGCCGGGTTCACGATCTTCCTCGGGCTCCCGATGGCTCGGGTCGAGATGCGGAACGTCACGCTCAAGACGCTCCTGAACGGGATCTCGGCGGGGATCCTCGCCTTCTTGCTCGTCGACATCCTCGCGAACGCGGGCGAAGTCCTCGAGGGTTCCTTGACCTCCGCCCAGAGCGGCGGTTCGTGGGTACGGTTCGCCGGTCTGACGCTCTGTTACGGCGTCGGCCTGGGCGTCGGGCTCATGAGCTTGCTCTACGCCGGCAAGGCGATCAGACGGCGTCGCGCGAGCATCGGACCCGGCGCCATGGCGTACGCCGAGACCGCCGTCGGTCGTCGTGAGGAGGCGCTCCATCTGTCGATGACGATCGCTGCCGGGATCGGGCTCCACAACTTCTCCGAGGGACTTGCGATCGGCCAGGCGGCGCACGCCGACGAGATCTCGCTCGCGATCCTGCTCGTGGTCGGATTCGGTCTGCACAACGCGACGGAGGGGTTCGGCATCGTCGGTCCGCTCGTCGCGGCGGACGTCCGGCCCGCGTGGTCGTGGCTCCTGCTCGCCGGTCTCGTCGCCGGCGGACCCACGTTCTTCGGAACGATCATCGGGAACTCGATCACGAGCGAGTACGTCTTCGTCGCGTTCCTCACGCTCGCCGCGGGTGCGATCCTCTACGTGATCGGTGAGCTGTTCTCCGTCGGCAGGAAGCTTTCGTGGGAGATCACGCTCTGGGGCGTGCTGATCGGTTTCCTGCTGGGCCTCGGCACCGAGCTCGTCATCGTCGCCGCGGGCGCTTGAGGGTTCGCCGTACCCTCGCGTGCCGGTCGAGGGTTTCACGGCTCGGCCCCGTTCACGGTCTTGTCGCTCTTTCGCCGGAAACACGCCACCTGCAACGATGTTCAACATGGGCTGCGGGCGAGCGCATCGCGTCCGGTTGACAGGTCTCAACCTTGCGTCTAACCTCCGCTTTCGGTCCGGGCGGCTCACACCGCGAGGACCTCGACGTGACGGGCCGCGGCGCTCGACAGGGGATGGTCGCGTATGGGGAAGGCGCGACCGGCTCCGAGGGGAGCCGCGGCCCGTCATCTCGTTTCGGGGTGATCCTTCACAAGACCGCGTCGAGGAACTTCTGCGTCTCCGGGAACCTCGTGTGCTCGAAGATCTCCGTCGGCGTTCCCTCCTCCAGGATCACGCCTTCGTGGAAGAAGCACATCCGACTCGCCACCTCGCGCGCGAACCCCATCTCGTGGGTGACCACCATCATCGTCATGTGCAGCTCCGTGGCGAGGGACCTCATCACGTTCAGGACCTCGCCGATCAGCTCGGGGTCGAGCGCCGACGTGGGCTCGTCGAAGAGCATCACGTCTGGCTCCATGGCGAGGGCACGCGCGATGGCGACCCGCTGCTGCTGACCACCCGAAAGATGGATCGGGTAGGCGTCCGCCTTGTCGGCCAGGCCTACCTTCGCGAGGATCTCGCGGGCCATCGGGCGCACGGTGTCCGCCTTGAAGCCCTTCACGATCACGGGGCCCTCCATCACGTTCTGGAGCGCAGTCATGTGCGGGAAGAGATTGAACTGTTGGAAGACCATCCCGGCGTGCGTCCGCAGGCGCCGGATCTCCTCCCGTTTGCCACGGGTCCGATGCCCACCTTCGAGTCGGATCCCCGCGACCTCGATCACGCCGTCCGTCGGGTCCTCGAGGAAATTGATGCACCGAAGGAGCGTGGATTTGCCCGATCCCGACCGGCCGAAGATCACGACGACCTCGCCGGGGTCGACCTCCAAGTTGATGCCCTTCAGGACCTCGTTCGTCCCGAAGTACTTGTGGAGGTTCTCCACGCGGACGACGGCGTCCCCATTGGCGGCCCTCATCGGGGCGGCTCCGGTGGCGCTACCCCCGGCTGCGCCTGCGACTCAGGGACCTCGGTCTCGGCCGCGCCGCTTCCGAACCCACTCCCTCCAGGGCCAGCTTGGAGGAGATGGGGCGTTCGCTGCGTCGCTGCGCCCCGCTCGTAGCCACGGCCCATCCTCCGCTCCAGCTTCCGCTGGAAGAACGTGAAGATCGCCGTGAGTCCCCAGTACATCCCGGCCGCGATGAGCAGCGCCTCGAGCCGCTCCGTGACGTCCACGCTGGCAGCGAGTTGCGCCCGGCGGAAGAGCTCGGCGCGACCGACCTCGCTCCCCAGGAAGCTGACGAGCGCCGTGTCCTTCATCATCGCGATGAACTCGTTCCCGGTCGGCGGGATGATCACCCGCGTGGCCTGCGGGA
>Ga0105243_10004781_pt1 | contig 10647 bp, 9 predicted proteins | sample KBSM34metaG_FD_81525 | JGI IMG/M metagenome (GOLD analysis project Ga0105243, IMG submission 81525) | Miscanthus rhizosphere microbial communities from Kellogg Biological Station, Michigan, USA - KBS M3-4 metaG | ecosystem: Host-associated > Plants > Roots > Rhizosphere > Soil | place: Michigan...
GCAGGCCGGCTTCAAGACCAAGGTGCAGCCAGTCGGCGTCAACCGCAACGGACTCCGCATTGTGATCTATAGCAACCCGGGTGCACGTACGGAGGCACCGCAAGGGTCAACGGTCGTTTTGTACGTGGTCTGACGGCCAAAGCAAAGAAACTGCTGGGAAGTGACATCCTGCACAGCCCGCGCAGGGCATGCTTCCGGCACTTTCGGGTCGGATCACTGTCTTCATTTCCATCGCCGCGTTGCTCGGGCGCGACCCGCGGGTCGCAGGACCGATTCCTCCAGCAGCGCGTGCCAGCGGGCCAATCGGCTCGGATCCCAGCTGCGACCTAGCAGCCGATCTAGGCCGGCGATGATCGAGCCTCCTTCGTAGAGGAGCTGCGGCGACGTGAACCCGACGCGCTGCCAGTCGATCTCGACCAGGCGGCGCTCTCGCGCCAAATCCGTGCGATGTGCGTCTCGATCGCGATGCACCTCGCCGTCATACTCATGCAGCCGACGGGTTCCCACCACCCAGAGATCGGCCCGCGCCACGAAGCGGCCCCACTCGTCGTAGATCTTCTTCTGCGGCTCGACGTCCACGTCTGCAGCACAGTGCAGGAGTCGCAGTATGGACTCCCACGGCGACTCGCTTCGTCCGTCGAGGAGGGGGATCACCTTGCGTAGTTGCGGTGCTCCGCGCCGTCGCCCAGCCGCGGCTCTGGACAACTGATCGATGCTGCAAGCGCCCTGATGAAGCGCAGAATCACCGATGATCACGAGGTCGAGGACACCAAGATCTTTCGCAACTGCAAGCAGTGTCTCGGCAGCCGACGCGACCCTGATCTCGTCGATGATCTCGAGGTCCACTGGCCGCGGATGTCGGGTCACACTTAGCCCGCGACGTTGTGGGTGTGCGGCATCTGACGGCACAGAAACGAAGACTGGGTGAGAAACCCGCGCTGGCTGCCACCAGCCCCTCAGCTCAGCTGAGCTTAGAGACGTAAAACAAGCGCTCTCGGGCAAAACGAGCTGCCAAGCAGCCAGGTCGACTGCTAACGGCCGAGAGCCGCGAGGGACGTAGAGCCCATGGGAAAGCCGCTCCCAACAACGCAATCGGGTGGCGCCACGCAATGCCTGGTCGGCGGAGGGTCGATGAACCGCGGTCACGCGTGAAGGATGCGAAGGTCGATCGCCATTCGTCCGCTTCAGCCGAAACTTGTGGAGAATGCACGTAACTAACTTCCCCATTGTGGATAACGCACGGACTCACTAAGTGCTGGGAGATCACGCTGACCGTACGATCCGTCCTGCGGTTCGTCAGCAGTTAGTTGGACAGGTCGCGACCGTGCCGCTTTAGGCTTGAGCGATGCCCGCTGCCAGGTCCCGTACGGAGGTGCTGGCGCTCCTGGCGTTACTGGTGATGACTGCGGCTTGGGGATCGACGTTCTTCCTGATCAAGGATGTGGTGACCCGTATTCCGGTCGCCGATCTGCTGGCGATCCGGTTCGCCATAGCCAGCGTGGCACTTGGCCTTATCGCAGCGCCTCGGCTTCACCTGTCACGGAGAGTGCTGAGCTGCGGCGTCCTGCTCGGGCTCTTGTATGGCGCAGCGCAGATCCTGCAGACGGCAGGGCTGGCGCACACCACCGCCAGCGTTTCGGGCTTCGTTACCGGGTTGTACGTGGTGGCGACGCCCCTGTTGACGGCTGTCGTCCTGCGCAGCCGGGTTCCGCCACTGACCTGGCTGGCGGCGGTGCTCGCGACGATCGGACTCGGCGTCTTGGCACTGCACGGGTTCTCGATCGGCTTCGGCGAGTTGTTGACACTCATCGCGGCCGTGATCTACGCCGGTCACATAGTTGCCCTTGGACGGTTCAGCACTCCCGAAACGACACTCAGCCTCAGCCTGGTGCAGCTGTCCATGATCACATTGGTGACGGCTGTTGCCGCACTCTGGCCGACACCAGGATCAGCTCCTGGCATCCAGCTGCCGGAGAGTCTGCACGACTGGCTTGTCGTGCTGTATCTCGCATTGATCGCCAGCGCCTTGACGATGGTCTTGCAAACCTGGGCACAGGCACACATCGAGCCGCCCCGGGCTGCAGTGATCATGGCAATGGAGCCGGTATGGGCCGCGGCGTTCGCGGTGGCGCTTGGCGGTGAGAGCATCACGGCGCGCATGATCATCGGTGGCCTCGCGATCGTGTCCGCCATGTATCTCGTAGAGCGGCCACAACGACGCCGCGCTGAAACGAAGGAGTACGCGTCATGAACAGCACCATCGTGATCATCGTTATCGTGGTCGCCGTCCTGGTGCTGGCGCTCATCGCGTTCTTGATCATCCGCCGGCAGCGCTATGTGCGAGGGCTGCGGGGACGCGGCTGGACCTTCGAGTCGAGCCCAGCCTTGGAGTCCGTGCTTGATCATCATGCACCGCCCTTCGGGCTGGGCTTCGTACGCAAAGTGGACGACGCCATATCAGGTCATACGACCAGCGGCGTGCCATTCCGGGTGTTCGAGTACGAACACGATGGTGAGCCACGGTTTGACGACCGCGTGGCGAGTGTGCAGCTGGCCTTGCCGTTGCCCGATCTGTTCGTGTCTACAGAGCAGGCGCGTGAGGGCGTGCAACTGTCGGCGGTCGAGATCGATCCGCGCTTTCAGGTACACGCCGCAGACCCTGGATACGGGCGCGCGGCTATGTCCGGCGCCGTGCTCGACGCCATGGCGACTTTTGGTGAGGCCGGCCGCGCAATCGATCTCAGCATTGACGGGCAACAGCTGGTCGCAGTCGGTGCACCCAAGAACCCCGAGGAACTGCAGACCTATCTCGAGCAACTGGGCGCGGTCGCGGAGGCGTTCAACCGAGACGCTTTGGCGCGGTACCAGATGACGCCCCTGCCATCAGGATTTGGCTTCTACGGTCACCCCGATTGGCAACTGATCGGCCGTGACGACACCTTGATCGCGAGGTACGACCTGACCAGGGCGGGCTTCGGGCATACCACCGAGAAGGTGATTCGTGGCTCCAACGACGGATTGCCCATTGAGGCGTTCATCCACCGCTGGAAGACCGAACGCACCGAGACCTATACCGACTCGGAAGGCCGCAGCCAGACCCGCACGGTGACAGAAAACCACTCGGAGATCGTGACCGCGGTCCGGATGCCATTCACGCTTCCCATGCTTTCGCTAGGCGGCAGCTGGGGTGGCAAGAAGGTCCGTTTTGAAAGCGAGGAATTCAACAAACGCTTCACCGTGCGCACCGACGATGCCAAATTTGCATCCGATGTGATCCATCCACGCACCATGGAGTTCTTGACGGCCGCGGACCCGCCGCCCTTTCGGATTAAAAGCGACGTGATGCGCTTCGACGTCGACAAGCACGACACCAAGGTGATCGGCTTCTGTGCGGACTTCGCCCATGAATTCTTCGGCCGCGTGCCGTCGTTCGTGTGGAAGGACCTGCAGATCACTCCACCAGCTTTTCGCCGAGAGCCCTGAGAGGTGCTATGTGCTAAGTTCAGCACATGCGAATGCACATAGAGCTCGACGATGAACTCGTCGCTCAGATCGACGAGCTGAGCGGCCCCCGAGGTCGGAGCGCATTCGTGCGTTCAGCCATCGAGCGTGCAATCCGTCAAGAGTTCCGCTGGATCGATATCGAGGGCGCCGCCGGCGCTATCGCAGATCACGATCATGACTGGGATCTGAACCCCGGAGCTTGGGTGCGGGAGCAGCGGCGTGCCGATGCGCGTCGAGCGGGGTGAGATGTGCTTCGGGTTCTTGATTCCACTGTGCTGATTGATTTCCTCAGAGGACGACCGGCTGTCGCGCGCGTTATGGCGCTGCGTGCGAGCGGTGATGTGCCGGCAACGACGGCGATCAACATCGAGGAGATCGTGCGAGGACTACGGGCGTCTGAGACTGAGGCGGCACGGCGGCTATTCAGCGGGCTTGTTGTCCTACCGGTCGACGCCCGAGCCGCCTGGCATGCGGGCACCTGGCGACGGACGTTCGCTGCCGAAGGGGTAACCCTGTATCAGAGCGACTGTCTTGTGGCGGCGACAGCCTGGGTAAACGACGGCGCGTTGGCTACCGGAAATCCAAGGGACTTCCCGATGCGTGAGCTCACCGTTGAGCATTGGCTCGTGGGCCAGTGAGTCCGTGATGTGGGCGGCGCTGCCGCCGTGCACACCACCGTTACCGCACAACCCTGGCTAGTCGGCAATCTCTAGTGGGCGATCCCATGGAGGTCGAGGGCGCGCGCGATCGGCACTCCGGGGCGATAGGCCAGGTGCAGGTAGGACGGGGCGTCGAGCACCGCGAGATCGGCTCGGTTCCCGATGACGAGCCGACCGATGTCCGTACGCCGCAGCGACTGTGCCGAGCCAGCAGTAGCCGCGAACAGTGCTTGAGCGGGGCTAAGCCCCATCTCGCGCACGGCAAGGGAGATTACCCACGGCATGGAGCTGGAATAGCAGGTGCCGGGATTGCAATCGGTCGCCAAGGCGATCGAGACGCCGGCGGCAAGCAGCCGGGCAGCATCCGGATAGGGCGACCGCGTACAGAACTCGACTCCCGGCAGCAGCGTGGCCACTGTGGCGTCCGCGGCGGCGGCCAATGCGTCGATATCGGTGTGATCGAGATAGGTGCAGTGATCGACACTGGCGGCACCTAACTCCACCGCCAACAAGACCCCAGGGCCGTGGCCAAGCTGGTTGCCATGAACGCGCAATCCGAGCGCAGCCGCTGCACCTGCCGTGAGTACGTGGCGAGCCTCTTCGGCATCGAACGCATGCGGCGAATGAGGCTCGCAGAAGACGTCTATCCAGCGCGCGTGCGGAGCTGCCGCTTCCAGCATGGGGCCAACCAGCAGGTCGAGATAGGCCGCCCGATCCTCTGCGTACTCGGCCGGCACAACGTGGGCGCCGAGGAAGGTGGTCTCGCCGCTGAACTCGCCAGCTATCTGGAGTGCCCGAACCTCATCATGAACAGTCAGCCCATAGCCGCTCTTGATCTCAATAGTGGTTGTGCCGAGAGCCTGCAGCTCAGCGATCCGCGCTGCGAGTAGGCGCCGCAACTCATCATCGGTGGCGGCGCGGGTTGCCGCGACCGTCACGCCAATGCCGCCGCCGTCGTACGGCTTGCCCATCATCCGCGCCGCGAATTCGGCGCCACGGTCCCCCGCGAAGACCAAATGGCTGTGTGAGTCGACGAAACCAGGGATGATGGTTCGTCCTTCGATATCGATACGAGTGTCTGCGGCGGGCGCCTCCGCAGCGGCCCCGATCCAGGCGATCAGGTTGTCGTCGATCACGACGGCGGCGTCGCGTTTGATGCCCAGCCGGTCTGGGCCTGTGCCGTCGCAGGTGACAAGCTCACCGATTCCGGTGATCACTGTGCTACTCATGCGCTACCCAGCTGATCAAGAGCAGCGGCCAGCAACCGGGCGGGCGAACCCAATCGATGCTGCCCTTCACGGACGATCACCTGACCCGCGACGACGACGTGGTCGATGTCAGCCGCGGTCGCGGCGTACCCAATCTGATCAGGACGGGCTCCCGTGGTGCGTACCGAGTCAGATCGCACGACGACGAAGTCCGCAACCGCGCCGTCTGCGATCCGGCCGCCGTCGGGCCAGCCGAGGCTGCGATAGCCCGCTGCACTGGCGATCGTCATCAGATCACCCGGCGTAAAGCGGCCGCGTTCACCCGTGGCCAGCCGCTCGTGCATCTCAAGTCCGCGCAGCTCCTCGAACGGGTCGATGACAGCATGTTGATCAGAGCCCAGGGTCAGGGCACTGCCGGCATTGGCCAGCCGACGGGCCGGGCCGATGCCGTCAGCAAGATCACGTTCGGTTGTCGGACAGAAGCATGCCGAGATCTGATTCGCGCCCAGGGTCTTGATGTCGCTGTCGGTGAGATGCGTGGCGTGTACGACAGTGGTGCGGGCATTGAGTAGTCCATGATCATCGAGCAGCTCGGTGGGAGTGCAGCCGTAGTAGGCCTTAGCAGCAGCATTTTCAGCCGGTTGCTCGCTGAGATGGACATGCAGGGGACGCTGCTGTGCCGCCTTTTCGATCGTGCTCAGCGCCTCAGCAGGCACCGCGCGTACCGAATGAACGGCGGCACCTATGCGTACCAGATCACGATCAACGAGCAAGCTCACCCGCTGCTGCCAGCGATCAACATCGCCATCGCTGAATCGAGTTTGTATCGGACCCAGTGGCAGGTGGCCCGTTGCGGTAAGCCCGCCGGCGAGGTAACACACATCGAGAAGGGTGAGCCGGATGCCTGCCTCGGTGGCGGCCTTGATCAAGGCCGCACCCATGGCATTGGGATCGCCGTACGGGCGGCCTCGTTGATCATGGTGCAGATAGTGAAACTCGCCGACGACGGTGTATCCGGCCAGCGTCATCTCGGCGAATACCGCGCGGGCAAGCGCCAGATAGGAATCAGGATCCAGTCGGGCGGCGAGCGCGTACATCTGCTCGCGCCAGGTCCAGAAGCTGCCGCCGCCAGCATGCGTTCGGCCCCGCAGGGCGCGATGAAAAGCGTGGCTGTGTCCATTGGCCAGACCGGGCAACGTCACGCCGCTCAAGATCTTCTGACCGGCGTGGGGCTCGCTATCACTCCGCACCTGGGCGAAGCGACCGTCTTGCACTTCAAAGCTGACTCCAGCCTGGCAACCGTCCGGCAGCCACGCGTGCGTGGCCCAGTAAGAGGTCACTGCTCGGCTCCAGCCAGCTCAGCCAGTACCCTCGCCAGGGCGTCAATACCGGCAAGGCAGTCCTCAGGCTCGGCCCATTCGGCCGGAGTGTGAGACGCCCCAGTCGGGTTGCGGACGAAGATCATGACCGCCGGTACACCGGCATTGGCAAGAATCCCGGCGTCATGTCCGGCTCCGGTGCTCATCACGGGTGCATTGTCGAGCAGGCGGGCCAGCCTGCTGACGAGCGCATCGTCGAAAGCAGTTTGCGGAGTCCACGACTCCTCGTTCACAACGGCGCCCGACGCCGCGACCTCAGCCTCGATCTGGGCCAGAGTGGCCCGCAACGCAGGCTCACTGGCGGCGCGGGCATCGAGCCACGCAGTTGCAGAGCTGGCAATTGCGTTCACTCCGCCGGGCTGGATACTGATCTTGCCCACGGTTGCGACGGTGTTGTGTGCCTCCGCTGCGGTTCGCGCGGCCAGCACGGCACGCGCACAGCCGATCACGGCGTCCCGGCGATCGCTCAGCCTGGTGGTGCCGGCGTGATTTGCCTCACCCGGGATCTCGATCCGCCATCGACCATGCGCCCAGAGCCCGTTCCCAACGGCAACGACTCGGCCCAGGTCGATCAGACCGCGGCCCTGCTCGATGTGCAGCTCGACGAATGAGGAGATCCGGCCAAGCGCCTCAGGATCGGGACCCAGCAGCTCCGGCTGCTGGCCGGCGGCCCGCATCGCCTCCGCCATGGTCATACCATCGGCGTCACGCAGTGCCAGCGCCCGATCGGGACTCAGGACTCCAGTGATCACCCGCGACCCAGCGCATGAGACGCCGAACCGGGCCCCCTCCTCGTCGACAAAGTTCACTACCCCAATCGGCCGCTGCGGCCGGAAGCCGTCAGATCTGAGTCGATCAATCGCCAGTAATCCACTGACCACGCCGAGCGGCCCGTCGAACGCGCCGCCGTCCGGAACGCTGTCCAGGTGGGAGCCGGTGACGATCCCGCCGGACGAAGTGCGCCCTGAGCCTGTCGAAGGGTCCCCGACCGATCGATCCGGATTGCCCCACCAGGCCCACTGGTTGCCCATCCGGTCTTCGGCGAGATCTAGACCTCGACTGGCGCACTCACCGCTGAACCATTCCCGCATCCTCAGGTCGGCGTCGGACCACGCGAAGCGGCGGTAACCGCCGGTGATCGGATCGCGCCCGATATCCGCAATCGCAGACCAAAGCTGCTCGAAGGTCGCGGGCTGGGTCATGATCACTTCTCAGATCCCCTCCTTCATGGGGATCCTGACATCCCGCTGGGCGGCAACCTCGTCGGCCTGCTCATAACCCGCATCGACATGCCTGATCACTCCCATGCCGGGATCATTCGTCAAGACTCGAGCCAGCTTCTGTGCGGCCAGCTCCGTGCCATCGGCGAGCGAGACTTGGCCGGCATGAATGGAGCGGCCAATGCCGACCCCGCCGCCATGGTGAATGGACACCCAGGAAGCCCCAGACGCGGTATTGATCATGGCATTGAGCAGCGGCCAGTCCGCAATCGCATCCGATCCGTCGATCATGGCCTCCGTCTCTCGATACGGGCTGGCGACCGAGCCGCAATCTAGATGATCACGACCGATCACGATTGGTGCGCTGATCTTGCCTGACGCGACCAGCTCGTTGAAAGCCAGGCCGGCCTTGTCCCGCTCGCCATAGCCCAGCCAGCAAATTCGCGCAGGCAGCCCTTGGAAGCTGATCTTGTCGCGAGCACCACGCATCCACTTGTGCAGCCGATCATTGTCCGGGAAGAGATCCATCACCGCCCGGTCGGTGGCGTCGATGTCGCGCGGATCGCCGGACAACGCCACCCAGCGGAACGGACCCTTGCCCTCACAGAACAGCGGCCGGATGTAGGCGGGCACGAAACCGGGAAACTCGAAGGCACGCTCGTACCCACCCTGTCGGGCCTCGTCGCGAATCGAGTTGCCATAGTCGAAAACCTCGGCGCCACCGTCCTGAAACTCGACCATCGCCTGAACGTGACGAGCCATGCTGGCTCGTGCCCGGTCGGTGAACTCCTCAGGTTTCTGCTCTGCGTAGGTCGCCCAGTCTTCGACGCTGATCCCCTCCGGCAAGTAGGACAACGGATCGTGGGCACTGGTTTGGTCGGTGACGATGTCGATCGGCACACCACGCCGCAAGAGCTCCGGGAAAACCTCGGCGCAGTTGCCGACAACACCAATGGAGGTAGCGCGCCGCTCAGCCTTCGCGGCCACGGCGCGCGCCACGGCCTTGTCAAGATCATCGGCGATCTCGTCGAGGTACCGATGATCAACTCGGCGTTGCAGCCGGGAACGGTCGACGTCAACGATCAGACAGACCCCGTCGTTCAGTGTCACCGCCAGCGGCTGGGCGCCGCCCATCCCTCCGCAACCGCCAGTAAGGGTCAAGGTGCCGGCCAGCGTTCCGCCGAATCGTTTCTCCGCCACCGCGGCGAAGGTCTCGTACGTGCCCTGGACGATGCCCTGAGTGCCGATGTAGATCCATGACCCCGCAGTCATCTGGCCATACATCGTCAGCCCGAGCTTCTCCAGCCGACGGAACTCCGGCCAGGTAGCCCAGTCCGGGACCAGATTTGAGTTTGCCAAGATGACCCGCGGCGCCCACTCGTGGGTTTGCATCACCCCAACTGGGCGGCCGGATTGCACCAGCATGGTCTCGTCGGGTCCCAACGTGGTGAGGGTACGGACCATCGCATCGAAAGCCCGCCAGTCGCGGGCCGCGCGGCCCGTACCGCCGTACACGACGAGATCATCGGGACGTTCCGCGTTCTCGGGATCGAGATTGTTCATCAGCATCCGCAGCGGGGCCTCGGTGGCCCAGGATCGTGCGGTCAGCGTTGTGCCGCGCGGTGCGCGTACGGGGCGGGCGCCTTCCATGTTGTCGCTTCCTTTCTCACGAAACCGGCCATATACAACAGGTTTCCGGCCGGATCGAGTGTTGGTGGTGCCCGGTTCTTTCAGACTGGGCTAGGCAAAGGGGCCGGTCACCGATTCGACGGCGGCGACGACCGACCCGGTGGCGACCAGGTCGACAGCGATATCGATCTCCGGCGCGAGCCAGCGATCGGTGCCAGGCGCAGGAGCGCCCGCCTGACGGAGGGCCGTGATCGCGGCCGCCGTGGCCGGTGCCGGCTGCAAGGGCGAGCGGAGCTCGATGCCACGAGCAGCGGTCAGCAGCTCAATCGCCAGCACCCGCGTCAGACCGTCAATTGCCCGACGCAGCTTGCGTGCGGCCGACCAGCCCATTGACACGTGATCCTCTTGCATGGCCGAACTGGGAATCGAGTCGACCGAGGCTGGTGCCGCAAGCCGCTTGAGCTCGGAGACGATCGCAGCCTGGCTGTACTGCGCGATCATGTAACCGGAGTCGACACCAGGATCGGCCGCGAGAAACGCATTCAGACCGCCATTGCGGGCCCGGTCCAGGAACCGGTCGGTACGCCGTTCGGAGATGCTCGCCAGGTCCGCGACGGCGATGGCGAGGAAGTCCAGCACGTAGCCGAGCGGTGCACCATGAAAGTTGCCATTGGACTCGACGCGGCCGTCGAGAGTGATCACTGGATTATCAATGGCAGACGCGAGCTCGATTAGCGCAACGCGCTCAGCATGATCAACAGTGTCTCGTACGGCGCCGGCCACCTGCGGCGCGCAGCGTAGCGAATAGGCGTCCTGGACTCGGGTGCATGCCTCAGTCCGGTGGCTTTCGCGGATCTCGCTGCCTGCCATGATCATGCGGAGATTGGTCGCCGAGGCGCCTTGGCCCGCGTGCGGCCGAAGGGCCTGAAGATCATCAGCGAAGACGTCGTCAGTGCCGAGTAAACCTTCGACACTCATCGCAGCGGCGATGTCGGCGATCTTGAGCAGCTGCCGCAGATCGGTGATCGCCAGCAGCAGCATGCCGAGC
>Ga0105243_10004785_pt1 | contig 10641 bp, 10 predicted proteins | sample KBSM34metaG_FD_81525 | JGI IMG/M metagenome (GOLD analysis project Ga0105243, IMG submission 81525) | Miscanthus rhizosphere microbial communities from Kellogg Biological Station, Michigan, USA - KBS M3-4 metaG | ecosystem: Host-associated > Plants > Roots > Rhizosphere > Soil | place...
CACACATCCGACGCGTGAGCGTCCAGCGCGGTCGCGGGGAGGAGCTGATGGCGCCGAAAACCTGGGGGCAGACCAAGCAAGAGGTCCACTACAAGCCGTCGCCGCAGCCACAGGTGGCGTGCAAGGAGTGCATGTGGATGTTCCCGCGGCTCGCGCGGGGATCATGCAAGTACGTACGAGGCGTTATCGAAGCGACCGCGACGTGCGATCTCTTCGAGCCACGGAAGCGCGGCTCGGTCTAGATCCGCGGCCGCTATCCCCCCTGCGGTACGCGCCGCCCCTCCAGCGACGAAGCGATACTCCCGCACCCGTACGAAGCAGGTCCCGGGACGGCCGAGTCGGTCCGGTCGGGGTTCGTGGCATCGTAAGCGTTCACCGAGACAGGGGGGCGACGATGCGACTCGAGGGCCGTACAGCGTTGATCACCGGCGGAACGTCCGGCATCGGCGAGGCCACCAGCTGGCTGTTCGGCAAAGAGGGCGCGAGCGTCGCGGTCGTCGGACGAAACACCGAGCGAGGGAAGTCGGTCGCCAAGCGCATCTCCGATGCCGGCGGGACCGCCATCTTCGTCCAAGCGGACGTTCGCAAGAGCGATGACTGCCGAACCGCGGTCGAGCGCACGATCGAGACCTTCGGCCGCCTCGACATCCTGTTCAACAACGCGGGCACCTACTCCGTCAACGACGTGGTCGGGTGCACCGAGGAGGAGTGGGACGATCAGGTCGACACAAGCCTCAAAGGCACGTTCCTGATGTCGAAGTACGCGCTCCCCCACATGATCGAGCGCGGCTCAGGCTCGATCGTGAACTGCGCGTCGGGATGGGGATTGGTCGGCGGCCCGAAGGCCGCCGCCTACTGCGCAGCCAAGGGCGGCATGGTCGTGATGACCAAGGCGATGGCGATCGACCACGGCCCGCAGGGCATCCGCGTGAACGCGATCTGCCCCGGCGACACCGATACCCCGATGGAGCGAGAGGACGCTCGCAACCAGGGTCTCTCTTGGGAGGCGTATGTCCATCAGATGACCGGAACGCGACCCATCGCACGCATGGCGACACCCGAGGAGATCGCGCTCGGCGTTCTCTTCCTCGCGAGCGACGACGCGTCGTACATCACGGGTGCCGCGCTGCCGGTCGACGGCGGCGGCGTCGCCGACTGACCTACCAGTACCGAGCGGTCGCCATCAAGGTGACCGTCAGCAGGAGCAGCACGATGTCGACCTGACCGTGCTTCTTCAACGACTCCTGGATCGACTGCATCCGTGCGAGCTTCTCGGGGGGCGGCGGCCCTTCGGCGGCCGCCATCTCGGCGCCGAGATCGACGAGCTCCTCGACGCCTTTGCCGACGTGGAAGTACCCCTCGTAGTAGGCGATCGTCGCCATGATGGCGCCGAGCGTGATCGCGAGGCCGAACCCACCCGAATGGAACACCCAGTCCGACACGTTCCAGTCGTAGTCCTTGAGGTCCTTGAGCCACATGAGCCAGCCGGCGGCCACCGTGGCCGTCGCGAAGATCGTGATCTGCGTCGCCACCTTCCGCTTCTTGACGGCGACCTGCAGCAGCGGGCCCGCGCTCGGACCGACCTCGGCCGCGGACGGCCCGATCACCGCGACGAACAGGAACGCGGAGCCGACCCACAGCGCACCTCCCACGATGTGGAAGAAGCGCAGCACGATCATCACGATGTCCGCCGAAGCGATCACTCGGTCCCCTTTCGCGCATCCCCGCCCGCCGGGGCCGCCCGCACGATACGGCGGCCCGCGGCGGGATGCCAGGAAGGGATCCGTTACGCCACGGGGATGCGCTTGTCCGGGTCAACGAACGGCATCTCGACCACCGTCGCCATACGGCGGCCCCACTCGGTCTCGACCGCGACCGTCGAACCCATCGAGGACTTGCCCTTGGGCAGCCAGCAGTAGCCGATGTTCATCTGGAGGCGAGGCGAGTAGATCGCGCTCGTGACCTTGCCGACGACGGTGTCGCCGTCCAGCGCCGCCCACTTCACGTTGTTGAGCGCGGGGAACGGCTCGCCGTCGATCTCCACGCCGTTGATCTGCCGCTCGACACCCGCGCTCGCGATCCGCTTGAGCGCCGCGATCGAGATGGACGCGTCCTCGGGCAGGTCGTCGACCAGCCGGCCGAGACCCATCTCGTACGGGTTGTTCTCGTAGGTCATGTCCGCGCCCCAGTTGAAGATGCCGCCCTCGATCCGCCGGATGTCCGACGGCCCGGTCGGCCGCACGTTGAACGGCGCGCCGGCGTCCATCACCTTGTCCCAGAGCTCGGTCCCCTTCGACGTGTCCTCGAGGTAGATCTCGTAGCCGACCTCGGACGTCCACCCGGTGCGTGTCACGACGACCGGGATGCCGCCCAGGTCGAAGCGCTTCCAGAAGTAGTACTTGATGTCGAGCACCTCGTCCCCGAGGAGCGCCTGCATCAGGTCCTTCGACTTGGGTCCCTGGATCTGCATCGGGGCGACGTCCGCCTCGCGGATCGTCACGTCCAGATCCGGGTAGGCGTTCCGCAGCCCGCGGGCGAACAACAGCGCATCGCTCGATGCCAGGGCGAACCAGAAGGTGTTCTCGTCCATCCGCGTGAGGACGGGGTCGTTGATGATGCCGCCGTCGCGGTCACACACGAGGACGTACTTGGCTTGCCCCACCGCACACTTCGACAGGTCGCGGCACGTGAGCAGCTGGGCGAACCGGAAGCCATCGGGGCCTGAGATCTCCAGGCACCGTTCGACCGAGACGTCCCAGACCGTCACGTCGTTCAGGAGGGCGTCGAACTCGTTCTCGAACGTGTCGAACCGGATCGGGAAGTACATGTGGTTGTAGACGGTGTAGCCGAGGGGAGCGTGTCGCTGTTCGGCCTCGTAGTACGGCGTTCGTCGGTTCCTCGCTCCCCGCTGGACCAGACCCATGTCGAACTCGGCCATCCATTCCCCCTTCTCGCTCGTGGACGGCAGCATCCGACAGGTCGGCGAACCGCGCAACCGGATGGGCCGACCCGCGGTTACCGCTCCGTTGCCGCCCCGGCGTAGGGTGGACGCTCGCCCGGCCGAGAGAAGGAGCCCAGACCGTGACCAACGAACGTCCGGAGATGCTCGAGCAAAGCGCAACCCTGTATTTCGGTCCCTGGTACCGGCGGTCCCCCTACTTCGACGCAACCCGGCGTGCAGGCTGCACGGCGTATGACATCTACAACCACATGTACCTGCCCGGTTACTACGACGACCCGGACGTCGAGTACGCGCTGTTGAACGAGGGCGTCACGATGTGGGACGTCGGCGTGGAGCGCACCGTCGAGGTCAGTGGGCCCGACGCGGACAAGCTGATCGACATGATCACCTGCCGCGACCTCACGAAGTGCGCGGTCAAGCAGGGGAAGTACATGATCGTGACCGCCCCCGACGGCGGGATCGTGAACGACCCGGTGCTGCTGCACGTCGACGAGAACCGTTGGTGGATGCAGCTCGCAGACTCCGACGCAGGGCTGTACGCGCTCGGCGTGCTCGGCGCGAGCGGCCTCAACGCCAAGGTCACGCTGCCCGACGTGCACCCGATGCAGGTGCAGGGGCCGCTGTCGGCCAAGACCCTCGAGAAGTTGGTGGGCTCGGCCATCTACGACATCAAGTACTACTGGTGCGAGAACTTCTCGATCGACGGCATCCCGGTGCTGATCAGCCGCACCGGCTGGACCGCGATCCCGGGCTTCGAAGTCAACCTCCTTGACTATTCTCGCGGCGACGACCTGTGGGACGCGGTGGCGGGGGCCGGCGAGGAGTTCGGGATCAAGCCGATCGCGCCGTGCGAGGCGCGCCGGATCGAGGGCGGCATCTTCAACTACGGGTCGGACATGACGCTCGACGACACACCGCTGCACGTGATGGGCCTGGAGCGGCTGGTCGAGGATCAGCCGCAGGACTACATGGGCAAGGCCGCCCTCGAAGCGCTGAAGACGAAGGGCGTCGACCGCAAGCTCGTCGGGCTCGACCTGCCGGGCGACCAGCTCCGCGCCGAGCTCTCGCGGACCTGGGACGTCGTGCGAGACGGAACAACCGTCGGCCGCGTCACGGACGCCGTCTGGTCGCCGGGCCTGGAGCGCAACATCGGGTTCGTGTGGGTTCCGATCGACATGGCGGAGCCCGGGACGAAGCTCGAGATCCACACCGAGCACGGCACGACGATCGAGGGCACGACCGCCTCCATCCCGTTCGTCGACCCGCGCAAGAAGGCCCCGGCGGCCGCACTCGCCTGAGGCACAGGGACGGCAACCCGGCCGAGCCGCCGCGTGGCGCCTCGGCCGGGTGCCGGAACTACTGGGCGTCGTGGCGCGCCTTGATGACCTCGCCGGCGTAGCCGACCAGCCGGTCCAGGGTTTGGTTGCCGCCCTCGATCGCGCCGACCTTCTCGACCTGCCGTTGCAGTTCGTCGGTCGACTGGAAGACCGTGCGCATCGTGAGGATGGTCATCCCCTGGAAGTCGTCGAACGTGATCGACCCGCGGAACGGGGGCATCTCACCGACGTCGTCGCCGTGCACGAACGTGATCAGCTCGGGCGCACGGATCTCCTCGTAATGGATGACGTTCGGGTAGTCGGTGCCGTCGGGGCCGTGCATCGTGAACCGCCACGACCCTCCGGGCCGGATGTCGGCCTCGTGGGTCGTCAGCGTGAACCCGTTCGGCCCCCACCAGTTCGCGAGGTGCTCGGGCGAGGTCCAGAGCTCGAAGACCTCCTCACGCGGCGCCTCGAGCATCCGGGAGAGCACGATCGAACGGTCGACCGCGCCGGTGACGACGTCGTCGAGCTTCCGCAAGGTCTGCAGCAACCCGACCTCCATGCCGGCGAGCATCGGCCCCGCCTCCGGGGTGAGCGCGTTCGCCTTCTCGTGCACCGTCATCTCGGTCTTGCCGTCGTGACCGACCAGCGTGACCGTCGTGACCGCGTCGAGCGCCGGCGTCCCGTCGGGACCCGCCGCCGTCGAAGCCATGATCAGCTTCTTCGGCGGATCGAACTCCGTGAAGGTTCCCCACAGCGGGTACTCAGAGCCGTCGGGACCCTGCATCACGATCGTGAATGCGCCCCCTTGCTTCGCGTCGGCCTCCGCCCGCGCGACGCCGAAGCCCTCCGGCGCGTACCACTTCGTCAGATGGTCACCTTCGGTCCAGGCCCGGAACACCAGGTCCGCCGGCGCGTCGATCATCCTGGTGACCGTCACTTCTCCGGTGAGCTCAGTCATCGTCCTGCTCCTTCCCCTGCAGCGTGCGCAGGTACTCGTCGAGGCGGTCGAGCCGCTCCTCCCATAGACGCCGGTATTCCTCCAACCAGTCCGACGCCTCCTTCAGTGGTTCCGGTTCGAGCCGGCACGGACGCCATTGCGCCTTGCGGCCGCGCGAGATCAGGCCGGCCTTCTCGAGGACCTTCAGGTGCTTGGACACGGCGGGCAGACTCATCGCGAACGGAGCCGCAAGCTCCGTCACCGACGCCTCGCCGTCCGCGAGACGCTCGACGATCGCTCGGCGTGTCGGGTCCGACAGAGCCGCGAAGGTCTTGTCCAGCTGCCCTTCCAGCACATCCGTCACCATCTCTGTTCAACCTTTCGGTTATCTAACCTGTCGGTAAAGTACGCCGCTCGCCGCGAACCGTCAACCCCGCTTCTCAGGCTGCGTGGGAGCATGGCGACCCAGGAAGATCGAGCAGGAGGGCTGGGGATGGACGACAAGGACGTGATCTCGCGGATCAACGAGCTCGCCGATGAGGAGCACACGCTGTTCCAGAAGGAGTCGCGCGGCGAGGCCTCCGACGCGGACCGCGATCGGCTGAGGGACCTCGGCGTGAGCCTCGACCAGGCCTGGGACCTGCTGCACCAGCGACGCGCGCGGCGGTCGGCCGGGCTCGATCCCGACGACGCGAGCGTGCGCGACGAAGGCACGGTCGAGGGCTACGTCAACTGACGCGCATTGACCCCGCGCACGAAGCCCACATAGCATCGCCGTGATGCGTCGTTCCCCCCGCTCGCAGCGCGCGACCTTGACGATCTGTGCCGTCGTGTTGGCGCTCGGTCTGATGCCGGGCGCGCACGCGGCTCCCACGAAGAACGCCTACGTCCGGATCAACCAGCTCGGCTACCCGGCAACCCTGCCCAAGCAGGCGTTCGTGATGGCCTCGGTCGACGAGGCAGGCACGCCGTTCTCGGTGGTCGATGTCGCGACGAAGACGGCCGTGTTCAACGGCACCGTTCCGGCATCGGCCGGGAGCTGGAGCAGTGCGTTCGACTTCGTCCACCCGATCGACTTCTCAGCGCTGCAGACGCCGGGGCGGTACACGGTGGTGGTCGGCGGGACGGCCGGCGCGACATCTCCCCGCTTCCGGATCGGAACCGATGCCGCGCTCTACCGCACAGCCCTGGCGAACGCGCTGTCCTTCTATCAGACGGAGCGCGACGGACCCGACTATGTGCACTCGGCGCTCCGTGCGGCGCCGGCGCACCTCAACGATCAGACCGCGATGACGTACACGACGCCGCACGTGAACATGAGCGGCCACTTCAAGGGCGATCTCACACCGCTCGGGAAGCGGATCGACGCGTCGGGTGGATGGTTCGACGCGGGCGACTACCTCAAGGCCGTCCAGACCGAGAGCTACACCACCGACATGTTGCTTGCCGGCGTGCGCGACTTCCCGTCGCGGATGGGGTCCGGCTCGGCTTCGTCCGACTTCACCGCCGAGGCACGGTTCGGCGTCGAGTGGCTCCTTAAGATGTGGGACGACAAGACGGGGACGCTCTACTACCAGGTGGGGATCGGGAACGGGAACGCAAAGACGGTGTCCGACCACGACATCTGGCGACTGCCGCAGGCCGACGACACCCTGGGCGGGAACGACCCGGCGTACCGGTACATCCGGAACCGGCCGGTGTTCCGCGCGGCGCCGGGCGGGTCACCGGTCAGCCCCAACCTCGCGGGGCGCGACGCCGCAGCGTTCGGGATGTGCTTCCAGGTGTACCGAACGAGCGCGCCGAACCTCGCGGCTCGGTGCCTGCGCGCGGGTGAGCACATCTTCGATCTGGCCGACACGTCACCATCGGGCGATCTGCTGACGCTGATCCCGTTCAGCTTCTACCCCGAAAGCGAGTGGCGCGACGACCTCGAGCTGGGCGCGACCGAGCTGGCCACGGCGGTCGCGGCCGGGGGTCTGCCGACCGGGCTGCCCCACACCGATCCATCCTTCTACCTGACCCAGGCGGCGCACTGGGCGCAGGCCTACATCAACGGGCCCGGCGACGCGGGCGACACGCTCAACCTCTACGACGTGAGCGGGCTCGCGCACTACGAGCTGTACCGCGCGATCCAAGCCGCGGGCGATCCCGCCGGGCTCGAGGTCACGCGGGCGCAGCTGCTCGCCGACCTGAAGAAGGAGCTCGACAACGCGGTGGCTCAAGGGGCGACCGACCCGTTCGGGTTCGGGTTCACGTGGGCGCAATGGGACACGACCACGCACGGCGAGGGCCTGTCGGTGATGGCGAGCGAGTACGACGCGCTGACCGGGACCTCGACCTACGCGGATGAAGCGATGGGCTGGCTCGGGAACATCCTCGGCGCGAACGCCTGGGGATCGTCGCTGATCGTCGGCGACGGCAAGGTCTTTCCCGACTGCATCCATCACCAGATCGCGAACATCGCCGGGCACCTCGACGGTACAGCGCCGGTACTGAAGGGCGCCGCCGTGGAGGGCCCCAACGGCACGACCTACCAAGGCACCGTCTCAGGGATGAACCTCTGCCCCAGCGACGGATCGGATCGCTTCGGCGCCTTCGACGGCTCGGGGGCGAAGTTCACCGACGACGTGCAGTCGTTCTCCACGGTTGAGCCGGCGATCGACCTGACCGCGGCATCGCCCCTCGCGTTCGCCTGGCTCTCGAACCAGCCGTAGCCCTCGCCGCCGACGGCCTCCTACAGCCCGGGACTGCCCTGCATGATCCCGCCGTCGGCGAAGATCGTCGTGGCGGTCACGTAGCTCGACCCGTCCCCAGCCAGGAACGCGACCACCGAGCCGATCTCACTCGGGTCGGCGACGCGGCCGATCGGGATCGCTGCGTTCAGCTTCGCCATCTTCTCGGGGTCGGCCTCGGTCTCCTTGTTGATCGGGGTGTCGACGGCACCGGGACCGACACCGACCACCGTGATGTTGTGGGGCGCGAGCTCGACGCCGGCGGTACGGGTCAGCATGCGCATGCCGCCCTTGGACAGGCAGTAGGGGGTGTTGCCGGGCATCGGCCAGTCCTCGTGGACCGAGGTGATGTTGATGATCCTGCCGCCGTCGCCCTGCTTGATCATCTGCTTCGCGGCGAGCTGCGTCCCGAAGAACGCGCTCTTCAGGTTGACGTTCATCACGAAGTCGTACTTCTCCTCGGGCGTGTCGAGGATCGACGTGCGCGTCTCCACGCCCGCGTTGTTGACCATCACATCGAGCCGGCCGAACGCCTTGACCGTCTCGTCGATCATCCTCTGCAGGTCGGCGATCTTGCTGACGTCGGCGTCGACGCCGATCGCTTGGTCGCCTAGCCCGACGATGCGCTTCTCGAGCTCCTCGGTCGCCTGCTCGTTCGCGACGTAATCGATGCAGACGTTCGCACCCTGTTCGGCGAGCGCGAGCACGATCGCCTTGCCGATCCCCGTGTTGCCACCGGTGACGATGGCAGACTTCCCCTTCAAGCTCATGGTCCCTCCTCAGGTCCCCTTCGGTCGAACACCATCACATCTCGCGCGATACGTCCAAGGGCGCCGCGTCGTGCACCAGCCGGTGCGCGAGGATGAACGAGAGCCCGCCCATCACGAGCGCGACCACAGCCGTCCACGCGAACAGCGTCGGCAGCGCGACGCCGGCGTCCTGCAGCTTGCCGCCGCCGATCGCCGCGATCCCGTACCCCAGCTGATAGAACGCGATCACGCCGCCGGCCGCCGCCGTCGCGATCGGCGCCAGCTGCTCCTGCCCGAAGCTGATGGTGAGCGGCAGGAGCGCCGAACACCCGAGGCCCGCGAGCGCGAAGGCGAGGACCCCGAGCACGCCGGCGGCGTGCGGGAGCTGCCACACGGCGACGAGCGCAACGGCCAGGACGAACGGCAGCAGGTGGTACGTCCGCCACGTGGGGAACCGGCGTTCGATCGCCGCGAAGCCGATCCGGCCGACCGTCACCATCCCCCAGAAGGCACCCAGCGCGAGCGACGCGTGGGTGACCGACGCCCCCAGCTGGGTCATATCGAGCTGCGACCAGTTGCCGTTCATCGTCTCGCAGATGCCGTAGAGGACCGCGAATCCGGCGAACAGCCAGAAGCGCGACGGGATCCGGGCGCGCACCCTGCCGGCAGCGGCGACCGCGGTCTGGAGCGGGAGCGGCACGCTGACCACCAGCAGGCCGATGAGGAACACTACGGTCAGCACCGGCAATCCCCACCAGAACCCCAGCCCGACGAAGATCGCGACGAACACCGGTGCGAGCGCCGTGCCCAGTCCGAGCAACGCGTTCAACACCAACACCGCTCGGTCCTCGTCCTCGGGATGGAACGCCGCGGCGAACGTGTTGAGCGCCGGGACGGTCAGCCCGAAGCCCAGCCCCAGGAACCCGGTCGCGGTGAGCAGGATCGCGTACGACACATCCTTGTCGCTCGTGAACCCCCAACTCACGATCAGGAGCGTCATCGAGACGACGTCTGCGGCGAGCCCTGCGAGGTAGAGCCGCTTGGACCCGAACCGCGTCGCGAGCCCTGCGCCGAGCAGCGACGCCGTGATCGCGAACACGACCTGTGGCAGGAACATCGTGCCGTAGCGTTCGCTGGAGAACCCATAGCCGGTCGGGCTCGTGAAGATCGTGGAGACCGCCGGGAACGTGACCAGCGCGATGCCCTGCGCCAGCCCGGCGACGTTGACGACCCGAGACTCGGCTGGGCTCGCCATGCGAGCGCGTTACCCGAGCCGTTCGAGCAGGTGCTCGCCCACCCTGATCGCGTTCGCGATCGCGGTGAGCGCCGGATTGACCGCACCGATGCTCGGGAAGAAGCTCGTGTCGACCACGTACAGGTTGTCGAGCTCGTGCGCCTTGCAGTGCTCGTCCAGCACCGAGTCCCCGGGGTCGTGCCCGAACCGCACGGTCCCCACCTGGTGCGCGACCCCCGCGATCGGCACGCTCATGTGCATGTAGAAGTTCTTGTGCAGCACGTGGTGGTCGGCCATCCCGACGTGGTTGAGCATCTCCTTCACCTGGTGATACAGGCGGTCGGCCTCCTCGTTGTTGTTCGAGGTGTAGGCGAGCTGGACGTTTCCCTGGTCGTCGAGCGTGACGCGGTTGTTCGGGTCGGGCAGGTCCTCGGTCGTCAACCACAGGTCGACCGCGTGCCGGGCGGTATCCTCCAGCGACCAGTGGGGCGCCAGCTTGGTCAGCGCCGGCTCCTCGCCCTTCATCGCCTCGGCGTTGGACTTGCCGACCATCTGGATCTGGCCGATCGGGTAGTCGTAGCCGTCGGTGCCGAAGTAGAAGTCGTTCACCCCGAGGGTCTTCTGGAACGTCGTGTCGTTCGGCTCCTTCGCGAGCGCGACCATCGCCTTGCTGTTGTGGAACATGTAGTTGCGTCCGACCTGATC
>Ga0105243_10004787_pt1 | contig 10637 bp, 14 predicted proteins | sample KBSM34metaG_FD_81525 | JGI IMG/M metagenome (GOLD analysis project Ga0105243, IMG submission 81525) | Miscanthus rhizosphere microbial communities from Kellogg Biological Station, Michigan, USA - KBS M3-4 metaG | ecosystem: Host-associated > Plants > Roots > Rhizosphere > Soil | place...
CGCGGCGGTAAGGCTTTCCACCTCGCCGCCGTGGACCCGCACCTCGCGGCCGCTCTCGCGCGAGGCGTAGGCCTCGGCCTCGCCGGCCCCCGCCCTCTGCGCCGCCTCCACCGCCCTCCGCGTCGCCTCGCTCAGCTCGCTCACCGCGCGGTGCCCCCGACGGTCATGCGGCCGACGCGGACGTGGCCCTGGCCGGTCCCTACGGGTACTTTCTGGCCGCCCTTGCCGCAGATCCCGGTCTTCATGAAGAAGTCGTCGCCGACCGCGTCGATCGCCGCCAGCGCGTCGAGGCAGTTGCCGATCAGGGTGGCGCCGCGGCAGGGGCTGGTCACCTTCCCGCCCTCGATCAGATACCCCTCGGAGACGCCGAAGACGAAGTCCCCGGTCGCCGGGTCGACCTGGCCGCCGCCAAAGGAGACCGCGTAGAAGCCGCGCTGCACCTCGGCGATCATCTCCTCGGGGGTCGAGTCGCCGGGGGCGATGTAGGTGTTGGTCATCCGCGGGATCGGCAGGTGGCGGAAGGTCTCGCGGCGGCCGTTGCCGGTCGAGGCGACGCCGTCGCGCTCCGCCGTCAGGTGGTCGTAAAGGTAGGAGGTCAGCCGCCCTTCCTCGATTACCTGCGTCTTCTGCGTCGGCCGGCCCTCGTCGTCGATCGCGTCGCTTCCCCACTCGCTCGGGAGGCGACCGTCGTCGTAGGCGTTCAGCAGCGGCTGGGCGACCTGCTCGCCGAGCTTGCCGACGTAGACGCTGGCGCCCTTCTGGATGTGGTCGGCCTCGAGCCCGTGGCCGGTCATCTCGTGGAAGAGGACGCCGCCGAAGCCGCCGCCGACGACGACCGGCATCGAGCCGGAGGGGGCCGGGACGGCGTCGAGCAGAGTCAGCGCCTTGGCCGCCGCCTGCTCGGCGATTTGGCCGGGGTTGTCTTCGAGCAGCTCGAAGCCGCGGTGGGCGCCGAGCGTCTCGGCCCCGGTCTCGACGGTGCCGTTGCGCTGGGCGACGGTCTGGACGGCGATCCGGGTGCGGGTGCGGTCGTCGTCGCTGAAGAGGCCGTCAGAGTTGGCGACCGTGACCTGGCGGCGGGCCTCGGCGTAGACGGCGGTGACCTGGGCGATCTCGGCGCCTTTGCCGCGGGCCCGTTCGTCAAGCTCGCGCAGCAGTTCCGCCTTGCGCCCGGCCGGAACGTCTTCGGGCCGGCGTTCGATCGCGATCGGCGCCACCTCCTGCGCCTGCAGCGGCTGCGGCGCCCGCCGCTCGGCCCGCAGCGCCGCCGCGGCTTCGCCGGCGGCGCGCTCGAGGTCGGCCGGGTCGAGACCGTCGACGTGGGCGAAGTAGGTGGTGTTGCCGTCGACGACGCGGACGCCCGCGCCCTCCTCGGCGCCCGACTGCACCGCCTCGATCCGGGACTCGTCGATCGTCATCGACTGGCCGCGGCGGCGTTCGGCGAAGACCTCGGCGAAGCGGCCGCCGTTGGCGAGTGCCCGCGCGAGGACGCGCTCGGCGACGCCCTGGTCAAGCAGCTCGCTCATCCCTTCTCCTTCTTGCCGGCGACCTCGATCAGGCGGCCGGCGGCGACGAAGAGCTCGGCGCCGCTGCTCGAGTCCTGGGCGTGGTCGGCGCTGCGGCCCTGGGGGTAGTAGAGCCGGGCGAAGGGCCGGCGAGAGATCCGGCGCCGCCGCATGAAGGCGGCCGCCTCGTCGGCGTAGACCGAGACGCGGTCGAGCAGGATCCGGTGCGGCTTCGCGGGCATCAGCCGCCGCTCCGAGGTTGTGGGGGCTCTGACCCACCAAAGTCCGTAGAGGCGAGCCGCCGCAGGGTCGAGCGCATGTCGAAGAGCATCAGCGAGGCGAGGGCGAAGCGGTCGCTGACGGTGATTGCGGCGAGGCCGGCGTTGCGGACCGCGAAGACCTCTCCCTGCTCGGTGGCGATGTGGACCTGCTCGACCGGGACGTCCTCAGCGCCGTCGCCGGCAGCGAAGAGCGCGGCGGCGTCCTCGCGCCAGCGGTCGGGCTCCTCCCCGGTCGCCGCCAACACCGCGCCGTCGGGCCCGAGGATCGCCGCGCCGCGCAGGTCCGGAGACATCTCGGTCAGGAACGCAAGCGCCGCCTCCGCGGACTTCCTGTCGGGGGCGGCAGTTGCGGCGTCAGGCATGTCGGCGAAGATACCGACCGTGACCCTCGCCCGAGCCTCCTGGATCATCACCGTCGTCATCTGCGCGATCGCCGCAGTCCTCTTTGCCTTCAGCGGCTACACCGGCTACGCAATCACCCTCGTCGCCGTCGGCCTCGCCGCCAGCGTCAACCTGCTGCCGCCTGCCTGACGCGTTAGCGTCCGTACAACGTCTGTACAATTCCGTATTGATGGCTTCTTCTCGTGACACCCGCGCCCTGCGCTGGAACCTGCGAGTCGAGGGCTCGGAGGACGCTCTTGTCCGAGCTGCGAGCGCGGCAAGCGAGATCAGCTACAGCAGCTTCATCAGGACCGCCGCCGTCTCAGAAGCCCAGCGGGTCCTGGCGGATCGCAAGCAGTTCCCCCTCCCCCCTGCCCAATGGAACGAGTTCACGCAGCTGCTCGAGAGGCCACCCAGGGTCCCTGAGGGCCTCCGTCGTCTCTACTCGAAGCCGAGCGTCTTCGAGTAACTCGACGAACGATGGGCTATTCGCAGCCGCAGCCGCTGCGAGGAAAGCAGGACTTTTCCGAGTTTGTCTCCGGAGAGATCTCTCTCGACAGCTGGCTCCAGCAGCACGCTCGGCACGCTGAGGCGGCAGGCTCAGCGCGAACCTTCGTCACCACCGACGGAAAACGGCTGGTCGGCTTCTATTCGCTGGCGATCGGTCAGGTTCAGCCCGACGACGCAACCGAGCGCCTCCTCAAGGGGCAGCCCGCCGGGCGGCCGGTACCGGTCATCGTCCTTGCCCGCCTGGCGGTGGACCAAGAGCACCAAGACCGCGGCCTCGGGAGGTCCCTGCTTCAGGACGCGCTGCTCCGCTGCGATCAGGTCTCGGATTCGGTCGGGGTGCGAGCGGTCGTCGCTCATGCCCTCCCAGGGGCGACGGGCTTCTACGACTACTTCGGATTCGAAAAGTCGCCGACCGATCCCCTGCACCGGCTCCTTCTCCTCAAGGACCTGCGCCGATTCTTGAAGACGGTTGGCGGCTGATCAGCCGGAGCGGTATGGGCCGCTTTCGCGCTCGCGGTAGGAAGTCTCCGGCTCGGCGTGGATCAGGACCTCGGCCTGGGGGATCTCGGCCTCGATCGAGTCGCGCATCTCGTGGGCTAGCTCGTGGGCTCGCTCGAGGCTGGTGCCGGAGCGGTACTGGACGTGGAAGTCGATGTGGCGGCGGCGGCCGGCGCGGCGGGCGCGGAGCTTGTGGTAGCCGGCCACCTCGGGGGTGCGGGCGGTGGCGATCGCCTGCTCGATCCGGTCCATCTCCGCCGCCGGCAGGGTCTCGTCGACGAGGACGCCGGAGGAGCGGCGGATGATCGCGATCCCGGCCCAGACGATCGCCCCGGCGACGAGTAGGGCGGTGATCGAGTCGAAGGCGACGACACCGGTGATCTCGACCAGGCCAAGGCCGACGAGGACGCCGGCCGAGGTGAGGGCGTCGGTGCGGAGGTGGGCGGCGTCGCCCTCCAGCGCCGGGGATTCGTGGATTCGCGCCTGGCGGTAGAGGTTCGCGGAGACGACCAGGTTGGCGACGACGGAGAAGCCCATGACGGCGATCCCGACCCCGAGCGCCTCGACCTGCGAGCCGGCGACGAGGCGGTGGGTCGCCTCGTAGACGATCACCGCGGCGCCGACGAGGATCAGGATCCCCTCGATGTTGGCCGCCAGGTTCTCCACCTTCTCGTGGCCGTAGGGGTGCTCCTCGTCGGCGGGCTCGTCGGCTTTGCGGACCGAGATGAAGGCGATGACCGAGGCGACGAGGTCGATCAGCGAGTGGATCGCCTCGGTGATGATCGCGATCGAGCCGGTGATCGCCCCGGCGGCGAGCTTGAGCGCGATCAGGATCGAGTTGGAGGCGATCGAAAGCGCGGCGGCGCCGCTTTTGGTCCGGATCATGGGCTCGCCCCGGCCTCCAGGCCCAGGTGCCGCGCCAGCATCCGCACCGCCTTGCCGCGGTGGCTGATCGCGTTCTTCTCCTCGGGCGGAAGCTCGGCCATCGTCCGCCCATCCTCGTGCCCGGTCTCGTCGGGGACGAAGGCCGGGTCGTAGCCGAAGCCGCCGTCGCCGCGGCCCTCCTCCAGCAGCGTCCCCTCGCAGCGCGCCTCGAAAACGTACTCGTGTCCCCCCTCGTCGATTAGGGCGATCGCGCAGACGTAGGCGGCGCGGCGGTCGAGCCCGGCCGCGCCGACTTCCCGCAGCAGCTTCTCCAGGTTCGCCTCGTCGCTGGCGCCTTCGCCGGCGTAGCGGGCCGAGTAGATCCCCGGGGCGCCGCCGAGCGCGGCGGCTTCGATCCCGGAGTCGTCGGCGATCGTCACCTCGCCGGTGGCGGCGTGGGCCGAGCGGGCCTTGATCAGCGCGTTGGCCTCAAAGCTGTCGCCGGTCTCCGGCGGCGAGGCGACCTCGTCTGGCAGGGGCCGCAGGTCGACCCCGGGGAGCAGCTCCGCCATCTCCCGCACCTTGTGCTGGTTGCGGGTGGCGAGAATCAAGCTGCCGCCCGCTCCTGCACCTCCCGCAGGCGGCCGATCCCGAGCTCGGCGAGGCCGAGCAGCTCATCGAGCGAGGCGCGCGAGAGCGGCGTCCGCTCCGCCGTCGCCTGCACCTCGACCAGGCCGCCCTCGCCGGTCATCACCACATTGGCATCGACCTCGGCGTTCGAGTCCTCGCCGTAGTCGAGGTCGCAGAGGGCGCGGCCGTTGACGAGGCCGACGCTGACCGCGGCGACCGAGCCGGTCAGCGGCAGCTCGCTCAAGGCCCCTTTGTCGACCAGCTTCTGGAAGGCCTGCCGCAGGGCGACGTAGCCTCCCGTGATCGCCGCGCAGCGGGTGCCGCCGTCGGCTTCGAGCACGTCGCAGTCGACGTAGACGCTGCGTTCGCCCATCGCCCGGAAGTCGACCACGACCCGCAGCGAGCGCCCGATCAGGCGCTGGATCTCGACCCCGCGCCCGTCCTGTTTGCCCTTCGAGATGTCGCGCTGCTTGCGGTCGCCGGTCGAGGCGGGCAGCATCGCGTACTCGGCGGTGACCCAGCCTTTGCCCTTGCCGGTCATCCAGCGCGGCACCTGCTCCTGGATCGAGGCGGTGCAGATCACCCGCGTCCGCCCGATCGAGATCAGAGCCGAGCCGTCGGCGCTGCCGACGTACCCCGGGTCGATCGTCACCGGCCGGATGTCGGCCGGCGCCCTGTCGTAGCTGCGTGAAGCTGGCATCGGGCGAGTCTTTCAGCCCTCGTCAACCGGTGCGTGCCAGACGGCCTCGACGTTGTGGCCGTCGGGGTCGAGGAGGAAGGCGCCGTGGTAGCCCGGCGAGTACTTCGCGCGCGGGCCTGGGGCGCCGTTGTCGATGCCGCCGGCGGCGAGGCCGGCGCGGTGGAAGCCCTCCACCTGGGCGAAGTCGGTGGCGGCGAAGGCGAGGTGGATCGTCGGCTGCAGCGGCCCGCCGGGAACGAGGCTGACGTCCTCGGCCTCCTTCGGTCCAAAGGTCGGCGCCCCTTCGACCTCCAGCTCGACCCAGCCCATTCCCTCGACCAAGGCGGCGCGGTAGAAGGCGACCGAGCGCTCGAGGTCGCCGACCGGCAGGGTCATGTGGTCCACACAGATCGGGCGCACCGGGCCAGGTTACCCCCGCCCGGCGCGCCTCGAACTCATTTGAAGGCGACCTTGTCGACCGCCTCCTTGATCTTGTTGACGATGACGTCGGCCAGCTCGGTTCCCTGCTTGCCGTTGAAGCCTTTCATTGCACCGACCATTCCCACCATCAGCAGCGAGACGAGCAGGATCAGGCCGACGTACTCGACCGTTCCCTGCCCCGTCTCCCCCGCCAGCCGGCGCAGCTCGCCGACGCGGCGCGAGATCGCGGCGTGCACGTACCCCATCAGCTTGTAGACCATCGAAGCCTCCCTTCGTTTGCTTGGAGGCGGGATGCTCAGAGGGGCCGGCGCACGGAACAAGACGCGAAAGTGCCGATATCGAGCCGCTTTTGAAAAAGGTTCGTGAACTCGCGGGGTACACCACTTACCTCAAAGCGGGGATGAGCGCCGGGAACTTTGCTGACGATTCAACTGGCGTGAACGTCCACGGGATGATCCCGGCCAACTGGGTCAAGGTGGCGATGCTGGGGCTGAACCTGGTCGTCTGGCTCGACGCCGCCGCGAAACTCGGCTGAGCTCAGCCGGACTGGATCTCTTCGCGCTCGAGCGCTTTCACGACCGCCTCCGTGCGAGTCCGCGCCTCGAGCTTGCCCATCGCGTTGCGGACGTGGGTGCGGACCGTCTCCGGGGAGAGGACGAGCCGCTGGGCAATTTCCTCGCCGGTGAGGCCGCGGGCGAGCATCGCCAAGATCTCGGCCTCGCGCTCGCTCAGCGTTTTCGCGGCGCCGTTGCCATTGCCGCCGTTGCGCCCCGCGGCGAAGCGCGGGTCGAAGTAGCGGCCGCCGCGCCAGACCTCGCGCAGGGCATCGACCAGGACCGAGAGCCCGGCGGGCTTGGCGACGAGGCCGCGGGCGCCGCTGCGGAAGGCGGCCCCGAGCAGGTCGGGATCGCTGAGCCCGGTGTAGATGACGAACTTGGTCCCGTTCGTCTGGCCGTTGAGGCGGCGGACGAGCTCGGTGCCGCGCTCGTCCGGCAGGTCGACGCCGACCACGGCGACGTCGGGGTGGCGCTCGGAGATCACCTCCTCCCCACTTGCCGCGGTGGTCGCGCATCCCAGCACCGAGAACCCGCGCCGTTCGAGCAGCACCGCGAGACCGTCCCGCAGAGCCTCGTGCTGCTCGACCAAGACCAAAGACGGACCGCTCCCGCTCGCCTCCATCTGCTCCTCCCACCTCCGATGCCATCGGCGACTAGCGATCGCTCAAATACCCAGCGTCCATTGGCGGAAAACACCGGCGGGTACCAGACCCGCCGAGGAGGCTATTTGCCGTTGATCACTTCGACCACGTAGGCGGCGACGTCTTCGATTTCCTTGGTCGAGAGCAATTCGGCGAAAGCCGGCATCCCGCCACCGCCTTCGGTGACCTGTTCGATCGAGCCGTTGAGCGTCTTCGCTTTCGGCTGCGTGGTCAGGTCGGGGCCGCCGTTGCCGCCCATCCCGGTGGCGCCGTGGCAGACCGAGCAGTTTTCGGAGAAGACGGCTTTGCCCGCCATCGCGTCGCCGCCGGCCGATTCCTCTTCGACGTTTTCTTTGCCTTCTTTGCCGCCGCCGGCAGCTTCGGAGGGCGAGCCTTCGGATTCCTCGACTTCGGGCTGCGGCGTTTCCTCGCCGGCGTGCTGGCCCTGCCCGCCTTTGCCGCCGCCTTCGACCTCTTCCATTTCGCCCTCGAGGGAGAAGAGCCAGAGATTGTCGCCATGGGCGCTGGCGGCGAGTGAGTTGCCACCGGCGTAAAAAGCGACGTACTCCTTGCCTTCCCATTCGAAGATCGCCGGCGTCGTGTTGGCGCCCGCACCCGTCTGGAAGGACCAGAGTTCGTCCCCCGTCTCGGCGTCGAGCGCGGTCAGCTCACCGCTGGAGCGGCCGACGAAGACGAGGTTGCCGGCGGTCGTGGTGGTGCCGCTGTAACAGGATTCGCCTTCGAGTTCGCGCTGCCACTCGATCTCACCGGTCTCGACGTCCTGGGCAGTGATCGTGCCGTCATAGGTGCCGAACCCGGTCAGGGTCAGCACGCTGGAGAGGTAGACGTCGCCGAGGCTGAGTTTTTCCAGCGCGTGGGTCATGTAGCCGGCGTAGCCGGAGATGCCGCAGATGTAGACGTCGTTGGTGTTGCGGTTGAAGCTCGAGGGCGGCCAGTTGGTGCCGCCGGACGGCCCGGGCGAGAGCACTTTCATATTGCTGCCGAAGGGATCGAAGATTTCCCCGGGGCTGACTTCGACGTCTTCGCCCTTGAAGGTCTCCTTCGCCAGCTCCTCGATTTCTTCGAACTGCGCTTCGGTGACGTCGTGGGGGGTGAACGGCTCGGTCAACGGATATGGCTGCGTCTCCCAGGTCGCCTGCTGCTCTTTGTTCTGCGGCACTGGTTTCTCGACAATCTTGTGGACCGGCTCGCCGGTTTCCCGGTTCAGCATGTAGAGCCACCCGGTCTTGCCGGGCTGGCTCAGTCCCTTGACCTCTTCGCCGTCGATCTTGGCGTTCCAGAGGACGACCGGGCTCGGTGCGTCGTAGTCCCAGATGTCGTGGTGGACCTCCTGGAAGTGCCACTTGTATTTGCCGGTGGTGGCGTCGAGGGCGACGATCGAGGCGGTGAAGAGGTTTTCGCCGGGGCGGCCGCTGCCGTTCAGGTCCGGCGAGGCGTTGCCGGTCGAGAAATAGAGCATGTTCAGTTCGGGGTCGACGGCCGGCGTGTTCCAGATCGGCGCGCCGCCTTCCTTCCAGCCTTTGCCCCCTTCCCAGGTCTCGTGGCCTTCTTCGCCAGGGCCGGGGACGGTCCAGAATTTCCACTCGATCTGGCCGGTCTTCGCGTCGACGGCGGTGAGGCGGCCGCGGATCCCGAACTCGCCGCCGGAGACGCCGGAGTAGACGCGGCCGTTGTAGTAGAGCGGCGCCGAGGTGACGGTTTCGCCGTCTTGCCATTTGCCGATCGTCGCTTTCCACTTCACTTCGCCGGTCGTCTGATCGAGGGCGACGAGACTGCCGTCGAGCTGGCCGAGGAAGACCATCCCCTCGCCGATCGCGACGCCGCGGTTGGTCCAGCCGCAGCAGACGGTGTCGATCTCCGGCGGCAGTTTCGCTTCGTAGACCCAGAGCTTCTTGCCGGTCTCGACGTCGACGGCGAAGACGTCGTCGGCGCCGGTAACCACGTACATCACGCCTTCGTAGACGATCGGCGTCGCCTCGGCCGAGTATTTGGTCGCCTCGGCGGAGCCGTTGAGGTGGGTCATCCAGACGCCCTTCAGGTCCTCGACGTTGTCGCTGTCGATTTCGTCGAGCGGCGAGTAGCGCGCGTTGGAGAGGGCGCCGCCGTTGGTGAGCCAGTTCTGGCGCGGGTCGGCGGCGAGTTCCTCGGCGGTGAAGGCGGGCGCTTTGGCGATGTCGCCGACGGTCTCGCCTCCCGGCGCGGCCGAGCGGGCGGCGACGGTTTCGGTCACCGTCTTCTCGTCGCTGTTGGCGTGGCCGATCAGGTAGCCGATCGCGAAGGCGACGAGGGCACCGGTGAGGAGAGCACCGAGGCCGGCGAGAGCGAGGACTGGAGCAGACGGACGTTTGCCTCTCACGTTGACGCTGCGTCTACCCAGTTCGGCGCCCGGCTATACCCTCAGCGCGGTGCGGGTCCTCGTCGTCACCAACTTCATGCCCGACGCCGGCGCTCCGCAGCGGGGACGCTGGGTGCGGGACCAGGTCGACGAGGTGCGCAAGCGCGGGGTCGAGGTCGATCTCTTCGAATTTCCCCGCGGCCGCGGCGAGTACCTGCCGGCGACGCGGCGGCTGCGGGCGCTGCTGCGGCGGGAGCGCTTCGACCTCGTCCACGCCCACTACGGCCTCGCCGGCTGGGTGGCGCGGCTGGCGGGGGCGAAGCCGCTGGTCGTCACCTTCCACGGCACCGACGTCCGCCACCACCTGGTCGGCCACCTCTCGCGCCGGCTCGCCTGGCGCTGCGACCTCGTCGCCGGCGTCTCGCGGGCGCTGTTCGAGCCCGAGGACGGGCGGCCGGGGCTGCCGGCGGTGCCGGGCTCGGCGGTGCTCCCCTGCGGGCCGGACCTTGAGCGTTTTGAGCCGCTGCCGCGGGCCGATGCTCGGAGCCAGCTCGGCCTCGATCCTGAGGGCAGCTACCTCTTCTTCCCCGCCAACCCGAACCGACCGGAGAAGCGCCACGACCGCGCTGCCGACGTCGCATCCGCCTGCGGCGCCGACCTCCTCACCGGCGGCTCAATCGAGCCCGAGCAGATGCCGCTCTGGATCAACGCCGCCAACGCCGTCCTCGTCACCTCCGACTACGAGGGCCTCGGGATGATCTGCATCGAGGCGCTCGCCTGCCGGGTGCCGGTCCTCTCGACCCCGGTCGGCATCGCCCCCTTCATCCTCGACGGCATCGAAGGCACGCTCTGCGCCGAGTACGACGTCGCGGCCTGGACGGCCGCCGTCATGCCGCATCTGGAGTCCCCCGACCCGAGGGTCGACGGCGCCGGGCGGGCGGCGTGGCTCTCCTCTTCCCGGACCGCGGAGCGCACGATCGAGGCCTACCGCGACGTTCTGGCCGCCTCGTAATAGATTTGTCGTGCGATGAGCGATGAGCGGGCCGATCCGGGAAGCGACGCGGAGAGCATGCGGATCGAGGAGGCGCAGCGGCGCCTCGACGAGGCCGCCGCGGCGGCCGCGGCGGCGAAGGAGCAGGCGACCGCCAGGATCCGCGCCCTCGAAGCCGACCTGGAGAAGGAGAAGCTGAATACGGCCGAGGCCCTCGAGTCCCTGCGCGAGAAGCTCGACCGGGAGCTGAAGCAGGAGCGCGAGGCGAAAGAACAGGCGATCGCCGCCGCCCAGGAGCGGCTC
>Ga0105243_10004793_pt1 | contig 10633 bp, 9 predicted proteins | sample KBSM34metaG_FD_81525 | JGI IMG/M metagenome (GOLD analysis project Ga0105243, IMG submission 81525) | Miscanthus rhizosphere microbial communities from Kellogg Biological Station, Michigan, USA - KBS M3-4 metaG | ecosystem: Host-associated > Plants > Roots > Rhizosphere > Soil | place: Michigan...
ATGAGGGACCTACACCGGTCACACTCGATGACTACACATACATGATGCGTCTTCAGGCGGCGCCGGCTCAGGCAGCTTCGCTCGATATTGTGCGCAGCGCTCTTCGTGATCTGGTGCTCCCGGATTCGCTGATTCAAACTCTGGGATGTGTGATCAACTCGCGGTCTTCACTTTTTCTGACCGGACTTCCCGGTACGGGTAAGACAGCCATAGCCGAACGCTTGAATGCAGCGCTCCATGGTTCAGTTTGGATTCCATATGCACTCGAGATTGATGGCTATGTGATTCGCGTGTTTGATAACCACTGTCATAAACCGTTACCTGTCAAAGGGGCTCCCATCGAGCACGATCGACGCTGGATCCGGATTGCGCGCCCGATGATCATGGTTGGCGGTGAGCTTACGCTTGAGAATACGGATTTGGTATGGAATGAATACTCTCGTTTTTACGAGGCGCCGTTCCAGATGAAATCAAACGGGGGAACACTGGTTATCGACGAGCTGGGGCGACAACGCGTTTCCAGTCGCGATCTGCTGAACCGCTGGATTATGCCGTTGGAAAAGCGTCTCGACTTTTTGACGTTACACAACGGTAAGAAATTAGAAGTGCCTTTTGAGGCGCTTATAGTATTCTCGACCAATCTCGACGAAAACGAGTTTGCCGACGAGGCTTTTTTGCGGCGCATGGGATATCGCGCGCGACTTGAGTTGCCGACACCTGGGGCGTATGGTGAAATCTTCCGGCGCGCCGCAGCGTTAAAAGGATTGGTTGTGGACCATGATAGCGTGAATCACCTGCTCCATAAGTATGGAGAGGAAGACCGTCCGATGAAGTGTTGCGAACCGCGGGATCTATTGAATCGAATGTCGGATATTTGTTCGCTCGAAGGCCGTACGCTGAAGGTTTCGCCGGCGTTGATCGATGCGGCCTGGGGAAACTACTTCGGCACCGCGCATGGATTTGGAACTTACCGAAACGGCCGCCGCCCGCAGGTTCAGGCAGTCGGTGCGTAGTTCAGTGGAACATATAGTTCTCCGGTGCTTGGACAGAGTCAGTACCACCTCGCGGTAGCGGGTGGGTGCGCAGCTTTGGATCCGAGCGCGTCTACGACGTACCCACCCGCTACTGCGAGGTGGTACTGACTCTGTCCAAGTGAGTGAATTCATGATGAGCGATAGGGATTTCAAACGTGCGGCGCTCACGATTCTGTTGGTCCTGGTCGCGTGTCCCGCTTTAATCGCGCAGAAGAAATCTACTCCCGCAGCGTCTCCCTCCGCGGTTGACTCGAGCAAACCCACCGGTGAACTCGCCGGCAAGCGAATCACATTTGCCGACGGCGCAACACTCGACGTCGACGACACATGGAAACAAGGCGACACGATCTGGTATCGACTCCACGGAACTTCACAAAGTCTGAATCGCCCAATCCGCACGATCGAAAACCGGTACAAGGAAGCCCCAGCATCCAGTAAGGCACCCACGAAAACAGTTGCGCCAAAACCCGCGCCTGTTGTGACGACCTGGATTTACCTCGTGGATGGTGCTCGCCTGCGTGTTGATGAAGTCAGAGAAGTTGCCGACGGCGCATGGTACAACCGCGACAAAGTAACGGTCTTCCTGGCCAAAGAACGCATCGGCCGTATTGAGCGCGTATCCGACGCACTCACAACACCCGGCGAAGACTGGAAAACGCACGGCTGGTCATCCGGAGATGTCGCACTCGATAGCCTGATTCGAACGAACGCGGCGCGGTTTGCGATCGACCCCTACCTCGTGTTTCTGGTAATCGAGCAGGAATCGCACTTTCATCCACGTGCAGTCAGTCCAAAAGGCGCCAGGGGTCTGATGCAGTTAATGCCGGGTACTGCCCGTCGCTTCGGCGTGTCGCGTCCCTTTGATCCGGCGGACAATATTCGCGGTGGCACACAGTATTTGAAACAGCTTCTGACCATGTTCAATGGCCGGGTGGATCTGGCCCTGGCAAGTTATAATGCGGGCGAAGGCCGGGTCCTCGATTATGGTAACCGGGTGCCCCCTTTCAAAGAGACGCGCGACTACGTCAAACGCATCAGCAGCCGCTACCGCAACCATACGGTTCAGAGTGAGGCGGAGCAGGTTGTTAAGACGCCTCGGGGTCGCCAATAGGAGAGGAACAGTTATGAAGGGTTTTTTATTCCGCCGTAGTCTCCTCCTCGTTCTCTGTCTGCTAATTATTTGTGCTTCAGCGTGGGCACAATCTGGCGATAGCAATTCCCTCCTCACGAATGCTTCGATCGTCAAGCTCGTCAAGGCGGGTTTCAAAGACAAGTCCATCATCACCATCATCGGTGCGCGGGCAGTCAAATTCGATTTGTCGACTGACCGTCTCATCGAACTCAAACGCAATGGCGTCAGCGAAAAAGTGATTCTTGCGATGATGGCCCGTCAGGAAGGTATGGATATTTCTGACGAAGTGTGGACTGACGATGAAACTTTCTTCAATCAATCCACTAACCAGGCCAGGAATCCTTCGGGTTCTTCCACGAAACCCGCGAATGGGAATGGGAACCCGGCCGACGGCAACAGCGTGGACATCTTCGGTTCCAGCGGCGGCAGCAAGGGTTCGAACAAATCGCGTGGCGGCACTAGTTCGGGAGCCGACGACACGATAACGACCGGCTCGGCCACAGTCCGTATCCTGCGTCCTCCAACGGAAGCTGGAGGAGCAGCAGCCAAACTCGAGAAGACACAGAGTCTGACGAATGATTCGGTTTGCGAGCTCGTCGAAGCTGGATTTTCCGAAGGAACGATTATCCGACGCATCGAGAATTCGCCGGTTGAGTTTGATCTCTCTGCAGCGAAGATTGAAGAGTTGCGTAAAAAACGGGTCAGCGAAAAGATCATTACGGCGATGAAGGCTGCAATGGGTGACGAGTCGACTAAGTAGACTCTTCTGGAAAGCGGCAGGTATTGAACATTTCTTGATTTGCAGATGATCTACCTCGGGAATTGTAGATTGCCGGCACTTGTGCTGCTGTTATTTCTGGCGGCACTTTTCTTATTGCCGCACGGCTTTGTCACGAGCGCGCAAAAGCAAACGGGTTCGAAACCAAAGCCTGCCACTCGAACCAAAGCGTCTCCAACTCCAACGCCTGGGCCGTTCGATGGCCTCGGTGCGCCCCCACCCGTCCCCACTTTGAAACAACAGAAAGAAAAGGAACAGGAAGTCACTCCTGGCGACGTCATTTCGGTGAATACCACTGAAGTGATGATTCCAGTGACCGTGCGCGACTCGAGTGGCCGTCTTGTAAACGAACTCAAGCGTGAGGACTTTCGCGTTTTCGAAAACGAATCCCAGCAACCGTTGAGCGATCTTGCGTTACGGCAGGTACCCGTCGATGTCGTGTTGATGGTTGACGCGTCGTCATCAGTCGCAACCAACATCGACGACTTTCGCCGCGCAGCCGAAGGCTTTGCCGAGCGATTAGCGAATGACGATCGCATCAGCTTGATCAAGTTCGACGATCGGATCGAACTCTTACAGGATTGGACCAAGAGCCGGTTTCAGTTGCAGCGCGCATTGAAGCGCATTGAACCGGGAATGTTCACGCGCTTTAACGATGCTCTTTTGCTTGCCGCGCGTGAACAGTTTGGCGCCACCAAATCACGTCGCGCTGTGATCGTGTTGACAGACGGCATCGATAGTGGACGTGGTACTGCTACCCTCGAGGCCGCGTTACAAGAGCTGTTGAAACAACAGGTAAGTGTATACGTCGTTAGTAACACTGAAATTTCTCGAACCGCGAAGCGTTCCGAGCTGGATGCTTTAATGGGGAACTCAGACGCAACGGTCCGCTTTAATCAAATCCGCATCGGCGACCTGCGCGAGGGCCTTCGCGTTTTGGATTTGAGTGAGCAAATGCTCGCACAACTCACTGCCGCTACTGGTGGTCGCTTATACAAGCCGCAGAGCTTTGCAGGGCTTGAAGCCACTTATGCTGAAGTAGCAGAGGAGTTACGTCATCAGTATGCGCTTTACTATACGCCTTTGAACAAAACGCGTGATGGAGGTTTCCGCCGCTGGCGCGTCGAGATGACTAATCCCACTTACCAGAGCCACACCCGCGTCGGTTATTTCGCTCCCAGGTTATAGGCCTGCACACGGTCGTGTGACTTGGACACGGTCAGAACCACCTCGCGGTAGCGGGTGGGTGCGCAGCCTTTTCTGAGCCCGAGCGCTTGACTTCGTACCCACCCGCTACCGCGAGGTGGTTCTGACCGTATCCAAGTCACACGACCGCGTTGCGGCCCCGACATTGATCGGTGGCTAGTTCTGATCTGAGGAAGCCACTTTGAGTACCAGCCTGACCAACACTGCTAACTCGCATGCTGATCCTTTATCCGAGCAGTGGTTCGACTTGCGACTTGTCTCGATATTGCGGCTGATGCTGGCGGCAACGGCTCTGCTGGTTTTTCTAATTGGGCCGTCGGAATCGGACCGTTATATTCAGCTCACTTACGCAATTCTCGCGCTCTACACGATCTACAGCGCGGTGATCTTTGGCCTGTCCGTCCGTCGCAGCGATCTCATTCCCGCGCAACACATGCACTGGTTCGACATGGTCTGGTATCTCGGACTGATCGCATTGACCAGTGGCACGACCAGTATCTTTTATAATTTTTTCTTTTTTTCGATCCTCGTCGCCTCATTCGGTTGGGGTTACAAGGCTGGTTTAAGGTTAACTCTCACTTCCGCTTTTCTCTTCACGATTGTTGCCGTTTTGACTGAACCGCAGTGGCCCACGTTTGAAATGAATCGTCTCATGTTACGGGTCATGCAATTGCTGATACTCGGTTTTCTGATCTCGCGTTGGGGTGGATTCAAGATTAACCTGCGTAACTGTCTGCAACTGCTCAAGGATGTTACCGTCTTCTCCAATCCACGATTCGGGATTGACCGTACGATCAATGCGATTCTGGAAAGCCTGCGCGCATTTTACAATGCTGACAGTGCTCTGTTGCTGGTGCTCGCTAAAGACGGCGCGGGATCGTATCAGATGTATCGAATCAGGGTTGGCAGCCACGCAACTGGCGGCTCGCCTCCCGTAATAGAATCGGAAGCGGCTGCTTTGTTACTCCTGCCATCGTCCAACTACGCCGTAATTCACCGCCAAAATGGACGCGAACGGGCGATGTTGTTTGACGTCAACACACGCCAGTTTCTACCAGGTGATCCCGCAGTCAGCGACCGGGTCGCAAACGCGCTGGAAACCACAGACTATCTATCCGTGCCTGTTCACAATCGCAATGGTCCAATCGGCCGCTTGTATCTGAGTGGCGGGCCGCATCGCTTTGATAACTCGACAATGGATTTTGTGCTTCAGTTGATGGACCACGTGACTCCATTAATCGAGAATATCCGGCTGGTCGACAGCCTTGCTTCGGATGCCGCTGAACAGGAGCGCCAGCGCATCGCGCGCGATATTCACGACAGCGTCATTCAACCTTATGTCGGGTTACAACTCGGCATCGCCGCACTTGCTCAGAAACTTCGAGCCGGAAAGACCGACGTCATTGACAACGTCGAAGAGCTCCTGAATCTAACCAATCAGGAACTCATCGAAATGCGCCGCTATGTCTGGGGATTGCAAGCGGGAGAAGAACGCCGCGATGTGCTCTTGCCTGCGATTCAACGCTTTGTTACAAGATTCGCCTCTGTAACGGGCATCAAGGTTGACGTTAAGGCTTTCGGCAAGGTCCAGGTCAATGATCGTCTGGCCGCGGAGTTGTTTCAAATCGTAGCGGAAGGACTGAGTAACGTCAGACGACACGCTCTTTGTGACGAAGCCCATGTGGAATTAACTTGTGAGGCAGGCAGGGTCCTGCTGCGGATAAAAAATCCCCGTCCGGACGGGAACGGTAATCTCGGCTTTAGTACTGAAGACCAGCGTGACCAGCGAATTCTATTCAAGCCTCGCTCAATTGCAGAACGGACGGCCATGCTGGGCGGCGAAACTAAAGTATCGATCGACGATAACAACTATACCGTTGTAACCGTTAATGTTCCGCTGTAGCCGTTGGTCTTTCTTCACAGCAATGTGAAATGTAACTTATGCCTAATACTCCCCCACCAATTCGCATCATGATCATCGACGATCATGCGGTCATTCGCGCCGGCTTGCGGATGCTGATCGAGCAGGATCAGACGATGAGCGTAGTGGCCCAGGCTGGAAACCGCGCGGAGGCGCTGCTGCTGGCTGAGAAAGAACAGCCGGACATCATCCTCTTCGATCTCATGCTCGGAGATGAAGACGGTCTCGAGTTTCTTCCGGCTCTCTGCGATATCAGTCCCAATTCGCGTGTGCTGGTGTTAACCGGTGTGCAAACAACGGAATCGCATCGCATTGCAATTCGTCGTGGCGCCATGGGTATCGTCTTGAAGCAACAGGCGGCGGACCTGTTGCTGAAAGCAATCCGGAAAGTTAACGCCGGTGAAGTGTGGATCGATCGTTCGATGATGGGAAGCGTTCTTGACGACGTAAGAACTGAACGTCAACAGGGATCGAATACAGAAGCAACTAAGATCGCAAGCCTGACACCGCGTGAGCGAGAGGTTGTTGCGCTTGTTTCCGAAGGACTCAAGAACAAGCTCATTGGCGAGCGTCTCTATATAAGTGAGACGACAGTAACTCACCATCTCAGCTCAGTGTTTTCCAAGCTCGAGGTGTCGGACCGGCTGGAGCTCATCATCTACGCATTTCGGCACGGCTTGGCTAAGATGCCGAAATAGTTCTTTGTGCTTGGTTCTTGGTGTTTGGCAAAGTACAAAGAACAAGGTACAAAGCTCAACTCCTACACAAACATCCGCATCACAAGCCACGCGATTAGCAAGCTCACAAATCCACCTGAGAACGTGAATACGCGTTCCGCGGGTTGGCTGTCACGGCGCAACCAGGCGCGCATGATCACCACACCACATTTCCAACCATCGTGCTGGTAAAGCGGCAAAATGTTGCCGGCGGCGACTAAGAAATTCAACCAACCAAAAACAGTCCCGTACGTAAGAAATCCTGCGATCACGTTGAAGACTATTCCGCTCAGGTGAACAAACAGTTGAGCCCGCACAGATTTCTCTTTCAGACGCGCGCCGTCGAGCCTCACAAATGAGCCAACCGGTATCGCACGCAGGTTGAAGCGAATCCCACCAAGACTAAAGCCGGCGAGGCGAGGCCCGAGTCCCAAACCTAATTCAGAAGCGGGAACTTTACACAACCGTGCGGCCACGAGATGACCCAGTTCGTGAATAATCAGGGCAAGAGCGGTGAATCCGATGAGCGAGATAATTAATAGCAACATGATCTCTACGGCCTTTCGAGCCGCAGATGAGGGTGTCAAGAGTCATGCCAAATGGGTTTGGGCTGTTTTCTTAGGAAATTGAGGCTAGTGTGACTCGGACTGACGAAAATTGTGACCATGAAGCGCCAAATTCCGACTCTTTTCCGGACGCCGCAGCTTGGACCGGGTCAGAACCACCTCGCGGTAGCGGGTGGGTACGTCGTAGACGCTCTCGAAGTCAATAGGCTTCGCACCCACCCGCTACCGCGAGGTGGTTCTGACCCGGCTTTGAGAGCCGCACCCGGCAGGATCCTGCCAAATTTGGCCTCAGAAAACCCTACATTCCTGCCAGAAAAATGGGCAAAAAGGTCCGTTGTCACGAATTTGCAATATCTTCATAATGCGAACGCTGAAATTTCCCTAGACCCTTACGAGAGCCCAGTTATGCACTGCGAACAGCGAGCTAGTTACATTCTTGATTGCCATCTTCGACTGCCGAATGCGGCTTTTCGCACTCGGCGCGCACCAGTGGAGCGACGCTCCAAGCCGCGTTCAAACGATGTATTACCGGCTCGAGTTTGGGGAGTCGACATCGACGATCAGCCGTTCAGTTATGACTGTCACTTAGACAACATCAGTGCTTCCGGCCTCTTTCTGCGTTTGCCACGGCGCATGAAGTTTTCGTCATCCATCAGTCTGGTCGTGCACCTGCTGACTGGACCAGATGACGGGACCGTCGCCGCGATCAAGGGTACCGTTATGCGCGAAGAGTTGGAGTCTGACGGTCATAGAGGAATCGGCATCAGGATCACCGAACACAAGTTTCTCTAGCGGAGTAGAGGGAGGATAACGACATCGGCAACAGATCGCGCTTGCTCCGCCGCTGATTCTGTTCCAAGAGGGAGGTTGGTGGTATGCCAGGCGTTTGCCCCCGACTGACGATCAAGCTATGCAGCCTCCCTTTAACCCCGACTCTTCACACCCGCCCAGAGGTGTGAAGAACGCATTCAACTAGCTGGAGTGGTTTGACGCCTGCCCCCGACTGCAGCGCTTCTCCTACCAATCCACCGGCCATTAACCCCAGAGGGCGAGGCGTGCCAAGTTAACCTTTGCACGCATGTGCGTCGTCTTCACTTCAAGCACGGAAGGAGTTTTACAATGTTCCCGATCAATTTTCGCAAAATCGCCGTCTCACTCGCGATCTTTGCAGTGGTAACTCTTGCGTCTGCCACATTCACACGTGCAGATACGGTTACCTTCCAGCTCGATACAGGAAGTACATTGCCCGACCAGCATTATGGAACTGTCACTCTGACTCTCGTCGGTTCCAGCATTAAGGTCGATATTGCGCTTGATCCAGGAAACAGGATCGTTCACACGGGCTTTGCCGCCAGTGTGGCGTTCAACTGTACCTGTTCCGGTGCGATCACTGTTTCCGGTCTTCCCGCCACCTACAGCCTTGTCAATGGAGGAAATTCCGGAGCAATTGGTATGGATGGGTTCGGCACATTCGAGTATGGCGTTCTGTTCGGCCCAAATGGTGGCGGAGCAGGAACCGATTCGGCGTTGAGTTTTACGGTAAGTCGAGTCGGAGGCTTTGGTTCGGTCTTCGACCTGGTTCAAAACTCAACGAATCCTCCTGGTTCGATTGCGTCACCGTTTGCCGTAGACATCATCTGTGATAGCTGCCCAGGTGGCGCGACGGGAATTGTTGGAACCACCAGCAGCCCGGTTCCTGAGCCGACAAGCATGTTGCTCTTAGGGAGTGGTTTGCTCGGACTTGGGGCGAGTATCAGAAGACGTCTTCGTAAGTCGTCATAGGAAGGTCCACGCGAGTTACCGAGTGGCAGCTCGAATGCGTGGATCATTGGTCTAACTACAAACAATAAATAACCAAGCCCAGGCTGCGGTCCCCCAACCGCAGCCCTCGGTAAAACTATGTACAGCGAACCGATAATTCTCCCCCTAAATGCGGATGGCCAGATCTACGCTCTTCAGGACGAGCAAGGACGTCTTGTCGGCACCGGAACACGTGAGATTTGCGACGCATTGTTGACCATGATGAAGAACGAGGCGTTCCTCTTCCGGCGGGTGAAGTCTGATCAACCTGATCGGAATTCTACACGTCCATAACTAATTACGAGCGCCTGTAGTAGTGTAACCCGACGAACGCTAACCTCAATGCTGAAGCTCAAAACGGTATCCGGCCGCCTCAAGGAATTTTTCTGGGGCCGGGATCAAACAGCGTCTGATCCCGTTGAAAAGACACCGCGAAATCTACTCGTCGTCGATGACGAAGAGTCGATCTGTTTTTCGATGAGCGAGTATTTCTCCCAACACGGATTCAAGGTGGACACAGCGCGCGAGAAGGAAGAGGCGGAAGTACTCATTAAAGAGACGGATTACAAAGTCATCATTCAGGATTTGCGTCTCGGAGTAGAACGACGTTCGGAAGGGCTCGACATCATCAAGTTCGTTCACGAGCGCAATCCCGACACACGCATTGTGGTACTCACGTCTTATGGATCGCCTGAGGCCGAGCAGGAAGCTCGCAACGCAGGAGCCGACGCTTTTCTGCGTAAGCCGAAGCCACTGTCACAGGTGGCCCAGGTAGTTCAGGGATTGATCGAGTCTCCTCGTGCACGTGCGACGGTGAAGCATGTAACGATGTGATGAGTCTTAAAAACAGTTTGCGGCAGAAGCCCAGAACACTTCGCCACGAATAAAAGTGTCGGCCGACTTCCCGGCCACACTTTTCACCCATGTCGCGGCCCGATCACAACTTGCATGCGCAGGTGCGCGCCTTGCCCAGAGGCAGCGTCCTGCGTTTTGGAAGGCTACCGAAGGATTGACCGGGGACTGGTTATTGAGAGGGCGGTTCCCGGTTGTTCACCCGACCGGTCCTTCCAGAGAGGGCTCGGCTTGTCTGAGCCCTCTCATTTTTGGCTGATCCGTGTTCATCCCTCCTTCCATCCATATGATCTGTGGCGCTCAACTGCTCGCTAGCGCGCACTTCGATTCCATCAAGCCTGAGTTTCCCATTTTTTAACTCCCGCTATTTCTTACAGTTCGCTCCCTCGTGTGGTTTGGCCCGGTGATTGCTCTCGACGGCTGGACACGAAACTAGATCTCGCGGAGTTTGTTCTTGTTCTCGCGCGAAGGATGGGGCACCGTGCGGGATTGATCCTCATTCCAGTTTTGTAAAAGCAAATAAATTTCGAGCCCAGAGCTTTGGCTGGTGCCGGTGTCGGTCTGTTCAATCCGACAACGGCACACGCCAAGGTTAAGTATTTTCATCTTCCAGCAGGAGTTTTTAACG
>Ga0105243_10004796_pt1 | contig 10628 bp, 9 predicted proteins | sample KBSM34metaG_FD_81525 | JGI IMG/M metagenome (GOLD analysis project Ga0105243, IMG submission 81525) | Miscanthus rhizosphere microbial communities from Kellogg Biological Station, Michigan, USA - KBS M3-4 metaG | ecosystem: Host-associated > Plants > Roots > Rhizosphere > Soil | place: Michigan...
GTCCGGATCGGAGGTCGGCACGGCTGGAAGCAGGTCGGCGAGGGCGGGCATCCGGGACCCGGCACCCTAACAGCAGCGGTGCTGGCGTCACCGGCGTGCCTGGGGCAGGGTGCCGGCGAGCCGTGAGCACCTTGCGATTCACCCTCGAGCGGACGGACGGGCTTGCCCGCGCGGGCGTGCTGCACACCCGCCGCGGCGACGTGCCGACGCCGGTCTTCATGCCGGTGGCCACCCATGCCGCCTTCCGGCACGTGAGCGTGGACGAGGCCGGCGAGGCCGGAGCACGCATCCTCCTCGGCAACACCTACCACCTGATGCTGCGACCCGGTCGCGAGGTCTTCGAGCGTCTGGGCGGCATCCACCGCTTCATGGGGTGGGAAGGCTGCGTGCTGACCGACTCCGGCGGCTACCAGATCTTCAGCCTCCCCGAGGACCGGGAGATCACCGAGCGCGGCGCTCACTTCCGGAGCTTCCACGACAACAGCCGGCAGCTGCTCTCGCCCGAGAGCAGCATCGGGATGCAGCAGGCGCTGGGCTCGGACATCATGATGGTGCTCGACGTGGTGCACGACGCACGGGCCGAGCTCGAGCCCGCGCGGGAGGCGATGGAGCGCACGCATCGCTGGGCGGTGCGGAGCCTCGAGGCCGCGCAGGCCCGGGACACCGGCCAGGCCCTGTTCGGCATCGTGCAGGGCGGCATCCACCCCGAGCTCCGGGACGCGAGCGTTGCCTTCCTCACCCGGCTGCCGTTCCACGGCTTCGCCATCGGCGGTCTCGCGGTGGGGGAGGAGAAGCCGCACCGCGACGCGATGACCGCGCGTGTCGCCGGCCAGCTCCCGCCGGACCGCCCGCGCTACCTGATGGGCGTGGGCACGCCGCTCGACCTGGTGGAGGCAGTCGAGCAGGGCATCGACATGTTCGACTGCATCATCCCCACCAAGATGGCCCAGCAGGGATACGCCTACACCTTCCAGGGCCTGCTCCGGATCACCCGCATGGCGCACCGGCTGGAGGAGAGTCCGCTGGATCCGACCTGCGACTGCTTCGCCTGCCAGCGGCACGGCCGCGCCTACCTGCACCACCTGATGCGGGGCAAGCACGCGCTGGGAAGCCGCCTGCTCTCCATCCACAACCTCCGTCACTACCAGGTGCTGATGAGCCGGATGCGCGAGGCCATCCTCGCCGGCCGCTTCGCCGCGCTGGTGGGGGAGATGAGAGCCCTGTGGGGGTGAGCGACTTCGAGCCGGTGGTGCTCGGCAACGGGGAGGTGACCCTCCGCGATCTCCGCACCGGCGAGCTGCTGCACCCGGGTCTCGGTCCACGGCGCGAGGCCGAGCTCCTCTACGTCCGGCAGACCCGACTCGCCATGCGGCTCCAGGAACCCGGCGGCGGGCCTCTCGCGGTGCTCGACGTGGGGCTCGGGGCTGCCACCAACGCGCTCGCGGTGATCCGCTGCGCGGAGGAGATCTCCGGACGGCGGGAGCTCGTCCTGACCTCCCTGGAGCGGGACGACGGAGCCCTCCGTCTCGCGCTCGCCCACCCCGACCGATTCCCGCTGCAGGCCCGGCATCGGGAGCTCCTGGAGGAGATCCTCGACCGGCGTCGCGTCGAGCGTCCCGGGCTGCGCTGGACCTGGCTTCCCGGCGACGCGCTCGAGGCGCTCGATCGGCTCGACGCACGCCAGGAGGTCGTCTGCTTCGATCCCTTCTCGCCCGAGGCGAACCCTGCGCTGTGGTCCATCGACACGCTCCGGCGCTTCCGGCAGGTGCTCGCTCCGGGCGGCGTGCTGTCGACCTACAGCACATCCACTCGCACCCGGGTGACGCTCCTCCTCGCCGGATTCTGGGTCGGCGCGGGTGCGCCGGCGGCGGTGAAGAAGGAGACCACCGTCGCCAGCGATGGGCCGGAGGCGCTCGAGGCCCCGCTCGGGGCTCGCTGGCTCCAGCGGTGGCGTCGCTCGAGCGCGCGAGCCCCGCATGGCGTCTCGGTCCTGAGCCCGGAGCTCGAGCGGGCGGTGCTCGCGCATCCGCAGTTCTCGGCCCCGACGGGAGAGACGGCATGCTGAAGCGGCTTCGCACCGCCTCGCTGGAGATCGCCTACGAGGAGACGGGGACCTCCGGCGGACCCGCGGTGGTGCTCCTCCACGGGTTCCCCTACGACGTCCGCGCCTACGACGGCGTGGTGGCCCGGCTCGCATCCCGGTGCCGGGTGTTCGTGCCCTACCTGCGTGGCTACGGCCCCACTCGCTTCCTGTCGCCGGACACGATGCGCTCGGGGCAGCAGGCGGCGCTCGGGACGGACCTCCTCGGCTTCCTGGACGGACTCGGGGTCGACCAGGCCATCCTCGGCGGCTACGACTGGGGCGGACGGGCGGCCTGCATCGTCTCGGCCCTGTGGCCCGAGCGAGTCCGGGGGCTGGTCTCGGTGAACGGCTACAACATCCAGGACATCGCCCAGGCCGGAGAGCCGCACAGCCCCGAGGCCGAGCACCGCTACTGGTACCAGTACTACTTCCACTCGGAGCGGGGTCGGCGCGGGCTGGAGCGGAACCGGAAGGGTTTCTGCCGGCTCCTCTGGCGCCTCTGGTCACCGACCTGGCGCTTCTCCGACGAGGAGTACGAGCGGACCGCGGTCTCGTTCGAATGCCCCGACTTCGTCGACGTCGTCATCCACTCCTACCGCCACCGGTTCGGCCTGGTGCCGGGGGACCCCGCGCTCGAGGACGTCGAGCGGAAGCTCGCGGCGCAGCCGGACATCGCCGTTCCGTCCGTCATCCTCGAAGGAGAGGACGACGGGGTCACGCCGCCACACGAGCCTCCGCCCCGGTTCACCGCGCTCCGGGGGCACCAGCGGGTCCCCGGCGCGGGCCACGACCTCCCCCAGGAGGCGCCGGACGCCTTCGCCTCCGCCGTCCTGGCGCTCCTCTGAACGTGGGCTCCGCCTCGCGTCCGGAGCCGCTCGTCGAGGTGACGGACCGCGCGCTGCCGACGGCGCTCTTCCGCAGGCTCCGCCGAGGCGTCGTCGAGCTCGGCACGCGGGGAATCCGCCGGACCTACGAGACCACGTTCTGGTTCGACCTCGAGGCGAGGCCCGTGGCGCTGCCCGAGCTCGCGGCCCGCTCCCTGCGGACCGTGTTCCGGGACGCTGGGGCGCGCGGCGTGGAGTGGTGGCTCTCGCGGATGTGGACCCACGACGTCCGGGTCGACTTCCACCGGGACCGGGACGAGCGGCTCGCCCTGGCCGGCGGGCCGGAGCGGCATCCGCGCCTCTCCTCGGTCCTCTTCCTGAACCGGGTCCGCGGGGGCGCGCTCGCCGTCACGGCACAGCCGCCCGAGCCGACGAATCCCGCGCTGGTCCCGCTGCCCCTCGAGGCGGATCTCGTCGGCCCACGCGCCAATCGGCTCGCGACGTTCGACGGGCGGCTGACCCACGGCGTGCTCGATGCCCTGAACGGCGTGCCGACCGGCCGCCTCCGCTCGCGGGGGGAGCTCCGCCTGACCCTGGTGATGAACGGATGGGCCCGGCGGCCACGCGGAGTGCCCACCTTCGACGAGGCCGGCGTCTACCCGGCTCTCGCGCTCGACGGACCGCAGCGGCGCGCACGGCGGTGAGCGTCAGGAGTCCGGCGCGAGCGCGCCGAGCGGATCGGCCCGGGCCGCACGACGGGCCGGCACCCACACCGCGACGAGCGCCGCGAGCCCGAGCACTGCGGCCGCGCCCAGCAGCACGCCAGGGTGCGCGCCGTGCACCCGGTAGAGGAGTCCGGAGACCGACCTGCCGGCGAGCAACGCGCCGACGAGGCCGAGCGCGACGCCGACTCCCACCGGACGGAGCGCACCCCCGACCACGAGGCGGAGCAGCCCGGACGGCGCGGCCCCGAGCGCGAGACGGATGGCGAGCTCGCGCCGCCGCAGCGCCATGGTCTGCGCGCTCACCGCGTAGACCCCCAGCGCGGAGAGCGCGAGCGCCGCGAGGGCGAACAGCTCGACCAGGAGCAGGTTGAAGCGGCGCGGCGCCACCGACCGCGAAAGCGCCTCGTCCAGCGTCTGCACCGCGGTCGCCGGAAGCATCCCGTCCTGGGACCGGAGCGCGGCGAGCACCGGCTTCTTCAGCGGCTGTGGATCGCCCGATGTCCGGAGCACCCAGAACATGTTCCGGGCGTACACCATGACCGCCTCCGGGACCTGGGGCAGGGGGACGTAGAGCGTGATGCCCGGGTCCGAGTCCAGACCGGCATCGTGGACGTCCCCGACCACGCCGACGATCTCCACCGGCCGCGGGACCGGTCCGCCGTCGCCCACCAGGAGGCGCGCGCCCACCGCGCTCCGGCCGGGGAAGAAGCGCTCCGCCAGGCGGCGGCTGACGAGCGACCGGTGGGGCATCGGAGCGATCGGCCTGGGTCAGGGCGCGGCCGGCAAGGAGCGGGATCCCCGTCGCCCGGAAGTAGCCGGGGGAGACCATCCGGTAGTCGAGGCTCGGGACGTCCTCCTCGCGGGCCGGCGGGCTTCCCTCGACGGTGAAGTCCACCCGCGACAGCCCTCCGCTCAGGGGAAGGACCTGGACGCTTCCCGCATCGCGGACACCGGGAAGCGCGAGGAACCGAGCTCCCAGCTCGTCGTGGAAGCGTCGGAGCTGCTCCCGTTTCTCGTACCGCGACGCGGGCAGCGTCACCCGGAGGCTCACCGTGCCGCCGGCGCTGAAGCCCGGGTCGACCTGGAGGAGACGCGCGAAGCTCAGCACCATCAGCCCCGCCACGGCGAGGAGGGTGAGGGAGAGCGCGACCTCCACCGCCACCAGTGCCCGGCGAGCGCCCACCGCGCGCGGCGGGGCAGAGGAGCGCCCGTCCCCGAGCGCTCGCTGGGGCGAGCTCGCGGACACCGACAGCGCCGGCCCGAGCCCGAAGACGACGGCGGTGAGTGAAGCGACGGCGAAGGTGAAGGCGAGCGAGCTGAGTCCGAAGTGCGCTCCGGCCATCCGCGGGACCTGGGTGGGGCTGAGGGCGACCAGCGCGCGCGTCCACCAGAGGCCGAGGAGCGCTCCGAGAACACCGCCGACGATGGCGAGCGCCAGGGACTCGAAGAAGAGCTGACGGACGAGACGTGCGCGCGGGGCGCCGAGCGCGGTCTTCACCGCCATCTCGCGGCTCCGGGCGCTCGAGGCGGCGAGCAACAGCATCGCGAGGTTGAGGCAGGCGAGGAGGACGACCAGCCCCACCGCGGACTGGAGCAGGGTGAGCTGCGCCCGGAACGCGCCCACCAGCTCGTCGGCGAGGGGCGGGAGCACGACGGCCATCTGCCGGCTGTTGGTCTCGGGGTACCGGGCGCGCAGGTCGCGCGCGATCTCCGTCAGCTCTCGCTCGGCCCGCGCGCGGGTGACCCCGGGCCCGAGGCGGGCCACGACGCGAAGGAAGCCATTGTCGCGTCGCGCCCGCCCCAGCTCCCGGGAGAGATCCAGGGGGAGCGCGACGTCCGAGCGTGGGCCCGGGAACAGGAAGGCCGGCGGCATCACCCCGACCACCTCGTAGCTGTCGTCCCCGAAGCGAACGGTCCGGCCGATGACGCCGGGGTCGGCACCGAAGCGACGCCTCCAGACGGCATCGCCGAGGACGGCCACGTGGGCGCCACCCTCGCCGTACTCTCCGGGCTCGAACGTCCTCCCCAGCGCCGGGCGCGTTCCGAGCACCTCGAAGTACCCCGAGGACACCCGCGCGGCGAAGAGCCGCTCCGGCTCGCCGTCGCTGGTGAGGTTGACCCCCTGATCGAACCAGGCCGCCATCCGCTCCACGGCGCGAGATCCGGCCTGGTAGTCCTCGAAGTTCAGGACCGAGAGGACCTCCCGGTCCCCGTCGGCGCGAAGGTTCCAGAGGATCACCAGGCGCTCCGGGTCCCGGTAGGGCAGCTGCTCGAGCAGCACGGCGTGGATGACGGCGAACACCGAGGAGTTCGCCCCGAGCGCCAGGGCAAGGGTCGCCACCGCGAGCGCGACGAATCCCTTCCGGGCCCGCAGGGAGCGGCCCGCGGCCCGGAGATCCTGCACCAGCGCGTCCATGGGCGCCTCCGTCCTCGACGTCTATGGACGGGGCCCGGCGTGTGCCTGTTGAAGTTTCGTCGTCGACCGTTCGACGTCGTCGATGGCTCAGCCGGACATGGCGGTGGAGAGGGCGTCGAAGAGCGCCGACTCCGCACGGGTCGCGAACGGCTGGCCGCGGCGGGCGAGGCCAATCACGAGGGTCAGGTCCACGTCGGACAGCTCGCGAAGGCAGAGGCCGGGCTCCGTCCGCAGGCTCGGGCCGACCGGCACCAGCGCGATGCCGAGGCCGTCCCGGACTGCGGCCCGGACCGCCCCGGTGCTCCCGATCTCGAGCGGGCACTCCACCTGCACGCCTCGGGTCCGGAGCGCCGCTTCCGTGGCCTCGCGGTAGGCGCAGCCGGGCTCGGTCAGCAGCACCCGGGCCGAGGCGAGGTCCCGGGCGCGGATCCGCCGCTGGCGAGCCAGCGCGTGTCTCCGGGGAAGGAGCAGCGCCATCCGTTGCCGGAAGCAGGGATGGAAGGCGAGGCCGAGCGAGGCGGGAGGAGGGGAGCAGACGGCGAAGGCGAGCTGCCCGTCCGCGACCTGCCGGGAGAGGGTCCGGGTCCCGGAGACCTCGAGCCGGAGCCGGAGCCGGGGACGGAGGCGGGAGAAGTCCGCGAGGACGGGGGTGACCTGGAGGCTGGCCGCCGGCTCGACGGCACCGAGCGCGACCTCACCGGCTCCCCCGTCGCGGAGCTCGTCGGCCGCGCGCCTCAGGGCGAGGACCGAGTCCCGGACGCGCTGGGACACTGCCCGCAGCGACTCGCCAGCGGCGGTGAGCCGGACGCGCCGGCCCTCGCGCTCGAAGAGGGGGAGTCCGAGGTCCCGCTCCAGCTCCTGGATGTGGAGGGTGACGGTGGACTGGGAGCAGCCCAGCGCGCGGGCGGCGGCGAGGAAGGTCCCCGCCTCGAGCACTGCCGCGAATGTTTCGAGATGTCGAAGGTCCACGCCCTGATCTATCGACCAGGTCGAATCGCGGACGCAAGGGCCGGCGCGGTCGGCTCAGGGTTCCAGCCACGTGGGGCGGCGGACGGTGATCTTCGAGCCCTCCGCGAGGAACGCCGATCGCGGAGGACGGGCCAGCGCGGCGCCCAGCTCGGGGCCGTAGACGGAAGCGAGATCTCCAGAGCTCTCCACCCGGGTCGCACCGCGGACGCGCCAGGGCGGATGCTCGACCTCGTACTCCCGGGTGGGGCGTCCTGGCCCCCCCGAGTACCCCCAGAAGTGCTCGGTCACGAACGCCATTTCCGTTCCGGGGGCGGGAAGGGCACCCGGCGGGTCGGACTCCATGCCGAGCGCACACCACGATCCCTTCCAGCGCCAGCGGTAGGTCACCCGGCGGCCATCCTCGTCGACGGTGTGCTCCATCGGAACGGACGCGTACGGCTCGCCGTAGGCGACGCGGGCGACTGTGGCGAGCGCCAGCCGGGGGACGAACTCGCGGACGAACACCACGCCGCGCCTCCATCCTCCTTCCACTCGCCGGCGGACGTAGAAGCGCAGGTTCACCTCGTCGAAGTCGCGGTGGAACGGAACGGCGAGTCCCAGCAGTGCCGTGCGGAGGAACCGGAAGCCGACCAGGCTCAGGAGGGCCACGCCCTGGAAGAGGTCGAGCTCGAGGCCAGCCGGGACCCGCGGGCGGAGCAGCGCCGGGTCGACGGCGTGGTTCGCCATCGCCAGCCAGCGCCACTCCGCGGTGAGGAATCGGCCGGTGCGGGCCACGTCCCCGTCGAACGTAGCATCCGGTGACGGGCCGGAGGGACCGTGCCCTGCGCCTCAGTGCCGCGTGCTGTCGGGGCCGCCCGTCCCGGACTCGCCGCCGCCCGGGATCGGGCCTGGGCTGCCGCCGGAGCGGACGTCGAGGCGCCGGCTCCGCGACTGCTTCTGCAGCGGAACGCTGATCTCGAGCACGCCGTTCTCGAAGCGCGCGTCGGCGGCCTCGGGGTTCGCGCCCGGGGGAAGGGCGATGACGCGGCGGAAGCTGCCGTAGCTCCGCTCTGACCGACGGATCCCGCCCTGCGTCTCCTCTTGCTGGGCCCGGCGTTCGCCCTGGATGACGAGGGCGTCGTCCTCGATGTCGACGTGGAAGTCCTCCGGCCGGCAGCCCGGGAGGTCTGCCCGGACGAGGACGCGGTCCTCCCGCTCCTCGACGTCGATGTGCGGCAGGAACCGTCCCCCGAAGGGTCCGAAGTTGCTGATTCCCTGGCTTCCCCCGAAGAAGAGCCGGTCCATGTCGTCGCTCAGCCGCCGGAAGAGCGCGAACGGGCTGCCGCCGAAGAAGCTGCCGATCGGGTCGTCCCAGTTCTCGCGGCGCGCGATCCGGGTGCCCTCGCGCGGCTGCTGCTCCCGGCCCGTGGTTCCGGTCTCCTGCGAGGTCCTCGCCTCGGTGCTGCCACCGGTCTGCGTCGGCGAGATCTGCGTGCGGCCGGACTCGGTGCCCGGCGAGGACGAGGGGGTCCTCGACCCGGAGGTGCCGCTCGGTCCCGCCGCTTCCATGTCGTGAGGATCGTTCTGCGCCATGTCGTGGATCTCCTTGTCGTGGTGGGTTCGGCTGCCGTCTTCCGATGCGCCGCTTCCGACCGCGACACCAGCAACGACGAGCGGGGGCTTCCTCGTCCCTGGCGTCTCAGCGCTCCGGACGCCCTGGCCGCAGGGCAGTCACCCGAGCGAGGTCAGCTCCGCCCAGCGCGCGTACAGCCGGTCCACCTCGGCGCTGGCCGCGGCGAGCGTCGCCTGCGCCTCCGCCGCACGGCGCCCGTCGGAGTAGACGTCGGGGCGCAGCAGCTCCGCCTCGGCTACGGAACGGCGCGCCTCGGCAGCCTCGATCGCCGCCTCCATGCCGTCCAGCTCCCGCTGCGCCTGATACCCCAGCCGCCTCGGCCGTGCAGGCTCGACCGGCTGCGGCGCCGGCGGAGGCGTGTCGCGACGCTCGACCGGACCGCCGGCCATGTCGGCCGCCTGAGACCGCAGCGAACGGTAGGTGGTGAAGTTTCCGGGCCAGGAGACGACCTTGCCGTCCCCCTCGACCGCCACGATCCGCGTCGCGACCTTGTCCAGGAAGTACCGGTCGTGGGTCACGAGCAGCACGGCTCCAGCGAAGCCGAGCAGCAGCCTCTCCAGCACGTTGAGCGTCGGCAGGTCCAGGTCGTTGGTCGGCTCGTCGAGGACCAGGACGTTCGCGCCCTGGAGGAAGAGCCGCGCGAGCAGCAGCCGGTTCCGCTCGCCGCCGGAGAGTGCCCCGACCTTCATCCGCTGCATCGGGACGGGGAAGAGGAGGTCGTCCAGGTAGTCGCGGAGGGCCACGGTCCGGCCGCCCAGCTCGACCTGCTCCTCGGCGGACGCCGCCTCGTAGACCGTCTGCTCCGGGTCGAGCGACTCGCGGCCCTGATCGAAGTGCGCCACCCGCACCGTGCGCCCGCGGACCACCGTGCCCCGCCCGGGCGGAAGCTCGCCCAGGAGCACGCGCAGGAGCGTCGTCTTCCCGGCCCCGTTCGGCCCGACGATGCCCACCCGGTCGCCGGACTGCACGAGCAGCGACACGTCGTGGAACAGCTCGCGGTCCGGCCAGCCGAAGGCGACGTCCTGCGCCTCGAGCACCGTGTGACCCAGCCGCTGCGCCTCGGCCAGCTGCAGCTCGGGGACGCGCGGACGCCGGAAACGCGGCTCGGCCATCAGTCGCCGGGCGCGCTCGATGCGGGCTCGGCTCTTCGTCCGCCGGGCCTCGGGTCCCCGCCGGAGCCAGGCCACCTCCTGGGCGATCCACCGGCCTCGCTTGTGCTCGGCGCGGCTGGCCTCCTCCTCGGCCGCCAGCTTCTGCTCGAGGTACGCCTGGTAGTTGCCGGGGTACGAGACCAGGCCTCCCCCGGGCTGGATCTCGACGACGCGGTCCACCAGGCTGTCGAGGAAGTACCTGTCGTGCGTCACGAGCAGCAGCGAGCCGGGAAGCGCGTCGAGCGCGTCCTCCAGCCACTCCACGGTGTCGGCGTCGAGGTGGTTTGTCGGCTCATCGAGGAGCAGGAGCTCCGGACGGGAGAGCAGCGCGCGAGCGATCGCCACCCGCTTTCGAACTCCACCGGAGAGCTCCGACACCGGTCGCTCCCAGTCCTTCACCCCCAGCCGGTCGAGCAGGGTGCGGGCGTGGTGCTCGGTGTCCCAGCCTCCGAGGGACTCGATGCGATCCGCCAGCGCCGCGAGCTGGGTCGCCGCCCGTGCCTGCGCGTCGGCCCCGAGCGACGCGAGCTGGTGCGCCAGCGCGTGGTGCGCCTCGAGCGCTTCCCGGAGCGGCGCCTGCGCGACGGACAGCTCGCCGGCCACGGTGGCGCCGGGCGCGAACCGGGGCTCCTGCGCGAGGAAGGTGACCCGGGCTCCGCGGCGGAGCTGGAGCTCGCCCACGTCCGGCTGGAGCTCGCCGGCGAGGATTCGCATCAGCGTCGACTTGCCCGAGCCGTTCACCCCGACCAGACCGACGCGCTCGTCCTCCTCCACGACGAGCGTGAGATCCCGGAAGAGGGTGCGGCTCCCGAAGGAGAGCGAGACGTCGGCGGCGCGGAGGAGGGTCA